>PPYF01098709.1_pt1 | contig 159155 bp, 137 predicted proteins | sample 1559871 | NCBI WGS metagenome assembly PPYF01 (sample SAMN08240021, study PRJNA423297) | Human gut metagenome, whole genome shotgun sequencing project. | reverse complement strand
AAGCCTTTGCCGCAGAGCTTTCCAAACAGGGAGGCAAGGCCTTCTCCAGTATGGGCTGGTCCCTCCCTAATGGAGGCGTACTGGAGCCTGGCCCCATTCGGGTAGCGGAAGGGCTACAGTACGACTGGTTTACGGAAGAGAGTTACAACATCTTCTTTGGCCGGCCTTACACCATTACGCCCCAATCGGACCGGATGGGGTACCGGCTGTCCGGGGAAGAACCTCTTACCTACAAGGAAAAGGGCAAGTCCCTGATTTCTGAACCGGTAACCTTCGGGTCCATCCAGGTACCGGCGGACGGGAATCCCATCATCCTGATGGCGGACCGGCAAACCACCGGGGGCTATCCGAAAATTGGCCAGGTAGTTCAAGCAGATCTGCCCCGGCTGGCCCAGCTGCGCCCGGGAGAAAAGCTCCGCTTTAAATTGGTGACACTGACAGAAGCGGAAGGAGCGTTGGCCAAGCAGCGGGAATTTCTAAAAGAAGCGGCCTTGATGACCGCTCGGTAAGATTTTTGTTCATATGGTATAATGCAGTGAGAACTGCAGTAGTAAAACCTTGCCCTGCAGGAGTTTCCTGCAGGGTACTTTTTTGTAAAGGAGCAAAGCGATGGCACTGGATGTAACGCAATATTTGGCGGATTTGGCGGAGCTGGTGGGTCTGGAGTCTTTTAGCCGGTATCCGGAAGGAACGGCCAAGGTGGCGGCCTGGCTGCAAAACCGCTTGGACAAGGCGGGCTGGCAAACGACCCTGATTCCCGTTGGGGAGGAAGTGGGACCCTGTCTGAAGGCGGTATGGGGTCGGGAGGACCACTATGATGTAATTCTTTTGGGCCATATGGATACGGTATTCCCCCCGGGCACGGCGGCCCAGCGGCCGTTTTCTACGGAAGGGGACAAGTTTAAGGGTCCTGGGGCTTCGGATATGAAATGCGGGGACCTGTTCATGGTATATCTGGCGGAGCTGCTCAGCGCGGAAAAGGCCAAGGGCAGTGTCTGCCTGCTGTTTAACCCGGACGAAGAGATCAGCTCCCGGTTTTCCCGGCCTATTATAGAGCGGGAAGCCCAAAAGGCGGACCATGCACTGATTATGGAATCGGCCCGGCCCAATGGGGATCTGGTCAACGAACGGAAGGGCATTGCCAAGTACCGGCTGACCTTCCACGGAATTGCTTCCCATGCGGGGGTAAACCCGGACAAAGGCGCCAGTGCCATTAACGAATTTATCCGCTGGGGAGAAAAAATTATAGCTTTGGCCAGCCCAGAAGCAGGCACCACGGTGAATATTGGCCTGGTGAACGGCGGCACTGCAGCCAATGTGCTGGCGGCAGAATGCACCTGTGTCCTGGATGTGCGGATCAAGACCCTGGCAGAGGGGGAGAGAATTGACAAGGCCCTGCGGCAGCTGCAGGCTGCTCCCTTTGACAGTCGGGTGAAGGTGGACGTGGACGGCGGGGTAGCCCGGCCTCCCATGCTGCCTACGGAAAAATCCCTGGCTTTCTGCCGGCAGGCGGAGCAGGTGGCTGGGCATCTGGGGCTGCGTTTCCACTGGCAGGCAGCCGGGGGCGGCAGTGACGGCAACTTTACCTCTGCCCTGGGCATTCCCACCATTGACGGGATGGGTCCTATTGGGGGAGATGGCCACGCCGTTACGGAATACGGGCTGATTTCCAGCCTGGAACCCCGGTTTGCCTTTCTTGCAGCGTTGGTGAAAACGCTGCTGACGGAGTAGGAGGCGGGTATGCGGGATACTTCTTTGGTTTACCCCATTGATGCCCAGGGCCGGGTACTGCTGGGCCGGAAGAAGCGGGGCATGGGCGTGAACAAATGGAACGGTTTCGGGGGCAAGCTTGAACCGGGGGAAACCCTGCGGCAGTGTGCCGTCCGGGAACTGTGGGAAGAAAGCGGACTTACGGTCCGCCCGGAGGATCTGGAGCTGGTGGGGGATATTTATTTTGACCAGCCTTCTGATGGAAACTGGTCCCATGTGGGCATGGTGTACTTTGTCCGCCGTTGGCAGGGGCAGGTCCGGGCAACGGAAGAAATGGAGCCCCGGTGGTTTGCGGTGAAGGATCTGCCCTATGAGGAGATGTGGGAAGCGGATAAACGCTGGCTGCCTCTGCTGCTTCAGGGAAAACAGCTCCGGGGCACGGTGCAGTTTGACGAGGACTGCAACCACGTAATCCATGACGTGTATGCGGAGGTTCATCTTGACCCCGGCAAGTAACTGGCCCCAGCTGCTGCTGACCTGGTTTGACCAGAACCGGCGGGACTTGCCCTGGCGGGAAAAGAGCCCCCGGGATCCCTACCAGGTGTGGGTATCGGAAATCATGCTCCAGCAGACCCGGACGGAAGCGGTCAAGGAATATTTTGCCCGCTGGCGGCAACAGTTCCCAACGCTTCAGGCCTTGGCCCAGGCCAGCGAAGAACAGGTGCTTCGGGCCTGGCAGGGGCTGGGCTACTACAGCAGGGCCAGGAACCTGCACAAGGCGGCCCAGCAGGTGCTGGTCCAGTACGGGGGACAGGTGCCCCAGGAGGAGAAAGCCCTGCGCAGCCTGCCGGGGATTGGAGCCTATACTGCAGGGGCCATTCTGTCCATGGCCTACGGGCAGAAAATCCCCGCCGTGGACGGAAATCTGCTGCGGGTGCTGGCCCGGCTGTACGGGGTGGACGAGGATATTGCCGGCACTGCGGGGAAAAATACCCTGACCCGGCTGGCTGAAAAGGCCATTCCCGGGGAGCGGCCAGGGGACTTTAACGAGGCCATGATGGATCTGGGCGCGGAAGTCTGCATTCCCCGGCATCCCCGCTGCTCTCTTTGCCCCCTGACAGGGGTCTGCCAGGCTAGAGCGGAAGGCCGGGAGGAAGAACTGCCCGTCAAAAGCAAAAAAGCCCCCCAGAAGGTGTTTTATGCAGCCTGTGCCCTGTGGGAACAGGAGGGACGGTACCTGCTGCACAAGCGGCCGGAAAAGGGCATGCTGGCGTCCATGTGGGAATTTCCCATGGTGCTGGAGGCCGCGGAATCGGCTGCCAAGGCAGGGCTGGAACAGCTGCTGGGAGGCCGGACGGAAGCAGCCGTGTGGAGCCACAAGCACGTATTTACCCACCAGATTTGGCTGATGACCGGGTATCTATTGAACGGCAGCCAGGTGCCGGAGGGGGAATATCTTTGGCTCAGCCCTGAAGAATGGCAGCGCCTGCCGCTGGCCGGGCCTCACGCCAAGCTGGCGGAGAAAATCTGCCAGGGGGAATTGGCTCCGGTACTGGAATTTTAAAAGCCGAAAATAAAACAGGAGAAACCGCAAGTCCGGTTTCTCCTGTTTTTTTATTCCTTTTTCTTTTTGAGCAGCCGCCACAGGGTGGTACGGCTGATGCCCAGCCGCCTTGCTGCGGCACTTTGGTTCATATTTTCTTCTTCCAGGGTTTTCTGGACCACGGCCTGGATAAGCTGGTCCAGGGTTTGGTGGAGGGGCAGGGGCTGCCTTAGGGATGGCCGGAAGATTTCTTCCTCGTGCCGGAGCAGCTGCCGGATGGTGTGGGCCCGGATCCAGGGCGTCTCCGTAGAAAGTACAATGGCCCGGCGCAGCACCTGGCGCAGCTGGCTGGTGTTTTGGGGCCAGCTGTATTGGCACAGGAGGGTTACAGCCTCAGGATCCATGCCCACCAGTTTGGTATCGTATAGGTGGTTGTGGTGCTGGAGGTAGAGCAGGGCGTAGTTCAGGATTTTGTCCTCCTTGTGGGCCAGGGACGGCAGGGGGATGTGGAAGACCCGGAAGGTTTCCCTCAGGACGGTAAGCCTTTCCTGGAGCAGAGGATCTTCCGGGCTGCCGGTCAGCTGAAAGTACAGCCGGCCGGTGGCGCTGTAGCGGGCAGCGGCCAGTTCATCTACCAGCAGGGTAAATAGCTCCGGTGCCAAGCCTTCCAGATTCCTAAAGCAGAGGGAACCCTGCTCCAAAAACAAGGGAGAATGGGGGTCCGTGCAGAAATGGAGAATGTCCTCCTGGTGCAGCAGCCGGCAGTCCAGCTGCAGCAGGGGCGTTTGGGTGCGGCCGCTTTTTTCGTAGAGCTGCTGGCAGAAAATGTCCCCTTCTGTGCCGGGGGCCCCGGTAATGCACAGGGGCTGGACGCTTTTGGCCATTTCCAGGGCCTGTGTCCAGGCGGTCGGGGAAACAATCTGCAAAAAATTGGGCAGGCCCCGCTGCTCACTGTGGCCGGAGGAGGCTTCGTAAAAGGTTAGATAGGGCGGGGTCCCGGACTGGGTAAAGAAGCGCTGGGGCTGGATGAAAAACAGGCTGTAGGGGGCGTTCCGATAGTGGTGGCGCTGGGCCCTGATTTCAAAAAAGCCCTCCGGCAGTTTGCGGTACACGGTTTTGTCCCCTTCGGTGCGGATTGCAGGCAGCAGCCGCCGGCAGAAGGTTTGCAGTTTGTGCAGGTTCTTGGGCAGGTCGTCGTAGAGCAGCTCTCCCGTTTCGTCATAACAGAGCAGGTGTACGCCCTGCCGGCTGAGTCCGGCATGGAACAGGGTGTTTTCGGCGGTGGCCCGGCGCAGATAGGTGGTAACCTGGGTGACCTGGGTCAGGGCCTCCCGGACGCTTTCCCGGCCGGAGGTCAGCAGGACATTCTGCATGCCCAGTTTCTCCGCATATTCCACGGATACGGCGTCCCCGATAATCAGAGTGTAGCCCATTTCCTTTAACTGGGTTACTTTTTCGGCAGCATTATGCCATTGGTCGATATTATAAATGTCAAAATGCAGCTGCAATACGTCACAGAGCACCCGGGCCGAGTTGGCAATATTTTCGTAGGACAGGATGGCGGCCTTCCCCTGGTAGTGTTCCACCAGCTTGATGATGTGGAGCAGGTCGTAGTAGGAAATGGGGATGCCGAAAACCGGCAGGGTGGTGTTCTTTTCCACTTCCATTTTGGTACCGCCCCGGGACAGGACGGCATCGTAGTTTTCCAGGTGGTGCTGTTTCAGTTTTTCTACGCCTTCATAAATGGTGCCGACTTCCACCGTAACCTGGAGCTGGGGAAATTCTTTGGCCGTTTCCAGGATTACATGTTTCAGGGCTTCATAGGGCGCAATGGCCAGCAATTGGATTTTATGGTTCATAGGGATTCCTCCTGTTTCATAATGTAACATATATACAAGCAAATTACAATGTTCTGAACAATTTAAAAATATGTTTCAGATTTAAACGATTTTTGGATTTTGTATTCTTGAACCATTTTCCTGCACTTGTTACAATAAAGACGTCAAAACGGACGAAGGTCCGAATTCAGAGGGGGTATCAGAATGAATGCGGTTATTCATGTAAACAGCAAGGACAATTTGGTCACCTGCCTGCGTCCCATTGCCAAGGGCGAAACCATTACGTTTGAAGGCAAGGAGTACACGGCCACCAGCGACATTCCCAAGTTTCACAAAATGGCAGTAGCAGAAATCAAAAAAGACGAGTACTGCTACAAATACGGCCAGATCATTGGGGAAGCCCTGACGGATCTGCATCCTGGCGATTATGTACACGTACACAATCTGGCCAGCACCCGCGGCCGCGGCGACTTGAAGGCATAAGGAACAGGGGGAGCTATCATGAAAATTTTAGGCTATAGACGTGAAAATGGAACTTTCGGCGTACGGAATCATCTGCTGATTCTGCCCACCTCCGTGTGCGCTACGGATACGGCTGCCAAAATTGCAGCTCAGGTACCCGGCGCTGTGTATGTAAGCAATGAACATGGCTGCTGCCAGATCGGTTCCGACCAGGAACAGACCGAACGCACTTTGGCCGGCTTTGGCATGAACGCCAACGTAGGCGCTGTACTGGTGGTAGGTCTGGGCTGCGACGGTATTCAGGCTGATGACCTGGCCAAACGGATTGCCGTTACGGGTAAACCTGTGGACGCCATTACCATTCAAGGCTGCGGCGGCACCCTGAAAGCAATTTCCCGGGGCGGGGAAATTGCCTGCGCCATGGCTGCCAAACTGTCTACCCAAGTACGGACCGAAGGGGACATCAGCGAAATCATTCTGGGCATGGAATGCGGCGGTTCTGACCCCACCAGCGGTCTGGCTTCCAACCCCTCCATCGGCTATGTGTCCGATAAGCTGTGCAGCCTGGGCGGCAGCAGCATCCTCAGCGAAACCACTGAAGTTATCGGGGCTGAACACATCCTGGCCAAACGGTTTGTGGATGCGGATCAGCGGGAAAAATTCCTGACCATGGTGCATAACGTGGAAGAACGGGCCCTGAAACTGGGCGAAGATCTGCGTACCGGCCAACCTACTCCGGGCAACAAAGCCGGCGGCCTGTCCACCATCGAAGAAAAATCCCTGGGCTGCATGTACAAAGCAGGGACGGAAGCTCCCTTCATGGGCGCCCTGGATTATTCCGAAATGCTGCCTCTGGAAAAGAAAGGCCTGTATTTCATGGATACCCCGGGCCAGGATATTGAATCCATTACCGGCATGGTAGCCGGCGGCGCTACGGTAGTTGTATTCTCCACCGGCCGCGGCACGCCTACGGGCAGCCCCATTGCTCCGGTCATCAAGATTACGGGCAACACGGATACCTACAACAATATGCCGGACAACATTGATGTGAACGCTGGCAAGATCATTACCGAAGGCGCAACCATCAAAGATATCGGTGAAGAAACCTTCCAGCTGCTGCTGGACGTTTGCAACGGCAAGCTGACCAAGGCAGAAGCCCTGGGGCACCGGGAGTTTGGTATCTACAAAGTATCTGGCACATTCTAAGCAAGGACGGGGGCTATTATGAAAATATTACAGACTGTAAAGAAATGTCCGGGCGGTTTGATGATTGTTCCGCTGCTCTTGGGTGCCCTGGTGAATACCTGCGTTCCTGAATTTTGGGTAATCTTCAAAGGGACCTTTACTACCTACTTATGGAAAACTGGCGCCATGCCGCTTTTGGCAGCTTTCCTGTTCTGTAACGGGACAACCATTGATGTGAAGCAAGCCGGAACCACCCTGACCAAAGGCGTTTTGCTGACGGCCATTAAGGTGTTGGTGGGCATGGGTATCGGGGTAGCGGTCAGCTATACCTTTGGGGAAGCCGGTATCTTTGGCCTGGCACCCATTGCCATTATTGCCGCCATTGCCAACTCCAACGGGGGCCTGTATGCGGCTCTGGCTGGGGAATACGGCGATGCCACCGACGTAGGCGCTGTTTCCATCCTGTCCATCAACGATGGTCCTTTCTTCACTTTGCTGGCTCTGGGGGCTGCAGGCTATGCAGTTCCTGTTGAAGTACTGATTGGCTGCGTAATCCCCATTGTGGTAGGCTGCATTTTGGGCAACCTGGACCCGGATATCAAGAAGTTCTGTAAACCGGGGGCCAGCCTGCTGATTCCTTTCTTTGCCTTCCCGCTGGGCGCTGGCCTGACCCTGACTTCCATTGTGAAGGCCGGCCCTGCCGGTATCCTTTTGGGGGTTGCCTCCACGGTGCTCACTGGTCTTGCCGGGTACGCAGGCTACAAACTGATGCATTACAAACATGCCGAAGTCGGTGCCGCCATCGGTACCACCGCAGGCAACGCTGCCAGCACGCCGGCGGCTGTGGCTGCTGCTGGGGTTATTTCCACCGCTCTCAGCGATGCGGCTACGGTACAGGTTTCTGCCGCCATTATTACCACGGCTCTCCTGTGCCCGCTGCTGGTCACTATGCTGCATAAGCATGAGATGGCAACCCATCCGGAAGATTACAAATAAGCCTAGGGCTGGCTAAGCCTTGGGGCTGTATCAAGAGGTTTCGTTGATACAGCCCCTTTTCTTTGTAACCCGGCAAAAAGGGAGCAAAGGATTGCACGAAGGGGAGAAAACCCCTACAATAGGAAGAGCAAGTACTCCAAACAAAGGAAGCGCACAAAAGAGGAGCTGAAACTATGGAACTATTGATTTTGGCCGATGATCTGACGGGGGCCCTGGATACCGGCATCCAATTTGTAGATGAAGGGGCCAATACCCGGGTGGTGCTGGATCCCCAATATCCTTTGGAAGCCCTGGATCCCCAGGTACAGGTCCTGGTGATTGATACGGAATCCCGGCATATTCCTCCCGCCCAGGCTGCGGACCTGGTCCGTTCCATTACGGAACAGGCGGTGGCCCTGGGGGTGGCCTGCATCTATAAGAAGACGGACTCCGGCCTCCGGGGAAATGTAGGCGCGGAATTGGGCGCTCTGCTGGACGCTAGCGGCAGTACCCAGCTGCATTTTATTCCCGCTTATCCCAAAACGGAGCGGACTACAGTAGACGGAATCCATTATATTAAGGGAGTTCCCGTGGCGGACTCGGTGTTTGGCCAGGATCCCTTTGATCCGGTGAAGTATTCCCGAGTAGCCGATGTGCTCCATACCCAGACGGATTTTACGGTGCATAGCGTTGGTCTTCGGGAAATGGCCGGGGAGCAGCCCGGCATCCAGGTGTACGATGCCGTGACCCAGGAGGATATCCTGAACCGGGGGCTGGAACTGAAAAAGTTGGGACGCTTAAAAGTCCTGGCTGGCTGTGCCGGTTTTGCTTCGGTGCTGGCCCGGCTGATGGAAATTACCGGGAAGCGCCCGCCGCTGCCCAAGGCCGAAAAAGCGTTTCTTCTGGTCTGCGGCAGCGTGAATCCCATTACCCGCACCCAGGTAAAGCAGGCAGTGGACAGTGGAAGGATGGTGTATTATCCCTTAAAACCCGCCCAAAGCCTGACCCCAGGGTATTTTGCCACCCCGGACGGCGCCGTGCTTTTGGACGACCTGGCGGAGCAGCTGAAACAGGGCCGGCAGTGCCTGGTGGATACCAATGATATTCCCGGAGAAGAACCGGTGGAAGCCTACGCCGCCGATCGGGGCCTGAACCTGTCCGATGTGCGCAGCCGGATTCCGGAGGATATGGGGGCCCTGATCAAGGGCTTGCTGGACCGGCAGGTCCGGACTACCCTGATGGTAACCGGAGGGGACATTCTCATGGGCTTTGTACAGGCTCTGGGAACCTACGAGATTACCCCTATTCGGGAATTGTTTACCGGCACTGTGCTGTCCACAGTGCAGCTTGATGGCAAGACCCAGCTGCTGATTTCCAAGTCCGGGGGTTTTGGAGACCCGGATGTGATTCTGCGGCTGTTGGATACCCTGCAAACCACGACGAAGGAGGAAAAATAAATGCAAGAAAAACCCATTGTGGCCATTACCATGGGAGATCCTTTTGGCAACGGCCCGGAAATTACCGTAAAAGCTCTGCACGACCTGAAAATCTATGAACAATGCCGTCCCCTGGTGGTAGGCGATGCGTCCTGCATGGAATACGCTTTAAAGGTGGCGGAAAAGGTCAGCGGTTTTACCCTGAAACTCCATACCATCAAAGACGTAAAGGATGCCCTGTTCCAATATGGCACCATTGACCTGATCAGTCTGGATCTGGTGAAACCGGAACAAATTCCCCAGCACGAAAAGGACGGGAAACCCGCTCCCTTTGGGGTGGGGGCCTGCGCCCTGGGCGGGGAAGCTGCCTTCCAATACGTAATCAAGGTCATCGACCTGGCTATGAAGAATCAGGTGGATGCTACAGTTACCAACGCCCTCAGCAAGGAAGCCATCAATATGGCAGGGTACCATTACTCCGGCCACACGGAAATCTACGCCGAATATACCCATACCCAGCATTACACCATGATGCTGGCCCACGATAACCTGCGGGTGGTCCACGTTTCCACCCACGTCTCCCTGCGGGAAGCCATTGAACGGGTAAAGAAACCCCGGGTGCTGGAAGTCATCCGGATTGCCGATGCTGGCTGCAAGGCTTTGGGTATTGAGAAACCTAAAATCGCCGTAGCTGGTCTGAACCCCCACTGCGGGGAAGGGGGCCTGTTTGGCCGGGAAGAAATCGAGGAAATCCAGCCCGCCATTGATGAAGCTATGGCAGAAGGCATCTGCATACCGGACGGCAAGCCCACTCCGGCAGATACAGTGTTCTCCAAGGCACTGGGCGGCTGGTACGACATTGTGGTCTGCATGTACCATGACCAGGGCCATATTCCCCTGAAGGTCAAGGGCTTCGTGTACAACCATGAACTGGGCCGCTGGGATGCAGTGGCCGGGGTCAACATTACCCTGGGCCTGCCCATTATCCGGGCCAGTGTGGACCACGGCACCGGCTTTGGCCATGCAGGCAGCGGCAATGCCAACGAGCTGAGCCTGGAAAACGCCATTTCCTATGCCATCCAGCTGGGCATTCACCGGAAAAAACAAGCCTGATTGGGTAGTTTCAAGGAGCGGAGGAGAAGAAAACTTTTCCTCCGCTCCTTCTTTTTGCACTTCTCGTACAAACTGACTGTACAGTTCTGTCAAAGGGGCCGTTCTGTGCTATAATAAAACTTATCAAAGTTTCCTATTACCAGGCAGAAAGGAATTGATTGCGATGAATGAATCCGACCGCAACCCCAATAAAAGCAAGCAATATTATTATATTGCTGCCATCTTGATCATCCTGATCATCAATACCATCATCACCCCGCTGTTTTTTAAACCCCAGGTGCATGAGGTCAGCTATACCAATTTTCTGAGCATGGTGGACGAGGGAAAGGCCTCCAAGGTGGAAATCACCAAGGACAGGATTGCCCTGCTGTGCAATCAGGACGGAAAAGAACAGATTTACGTTACCGGCCGGGTGGACGACCCGGAACTGGTGAGCCGGCTGGTGAAGGCCAAGGTGGAGTTCTCCCAGGTGATTCCTAAGGAAGAATCTCCCATTACCCGGTTCTTCAACAACTGGATTTTGCCCTTCCTGATTTTCATGGTAATCGGCCAGCTGATTATGCGGTATTTGGGCCCCAAAATGGGCGGGGGCAATATGATGAGCTTTGGCAAAAGCAACGCCAAGGTGTATATCGAAGCCCAGACCGGCACCACCTTCAAGGATGTGGCTGGCCAGGACGAGGCCAAGGAAGCCCTCCAGGAAATCGTCAACTACCTGCATAATCCCTCCCGGTACACGGCCATTGGTGCGGTGATGCCCAAGGGCGTATTGCTGGTAGGACCTCCTGGGACTGGTAAGACCCTTTTGGCCAAGGCCGTAGCTGGGGAAGCCAAGGTACCGTTCTTCTCCATTTCCGGCTCCGAGTTCATTGAAATGTTTGTGGGCATGGGCGCCGCCCGGGTTCGGGACCTGTTTAAGCAGGCCCAGGAAAAGGCTCCCTGTATTGTGTTCATTGATGAAATTGATGCCATCGGCAAAAAGCGTGACAGCGGCCAATTTGGCAGCAATGATGAACGGGAACAGACCCTGAACCAGCTGCTTTCCGAAATGGATGGGTTTGACGGCAGCAAGGGCGTCATCATTTTGGCCGCCACCAACCGGCCGGAAGTGCTGGATAAGGCGCTATTGCGGCCGGGGCGTTTTGACCGGCGGGTACCGGTAGAATTGCCGGACCTCCAGGGCCGGGAAGCTATTTTGAAGGTCCATTCCCACGATGTACGCATGGATCCCCAGGTGGACTTCCACACGGTGGCTCTGGCTACCAGCGGGGCCTCCGGTGCTGAACTGGCTAACATTGTCAACGAAGCCGCCCTTAGGGCGGTGCGGATGGGCCGGACGGAAGTGACCCAGGAGGACCTGGAAGAATCCGTGGAAGTGGTTATTGCCGGGGCCCAGAGAAAGGGTGCGGTGATTTCCCAGGACGAAAAGAACGTGATTGCCTACCACGAAATCGGCCACGCCCTGGTGGCAGCTTCCCAGAAAAATTCTGCCCCCGTTCACAAGATTACCATTATCCCCCGTACTTCCGGAGCCCTGGGCTATACCATGCAGGTGGATACCCAGGAAAAGGTGCTCATGAGCCGGAAGGAATTGTACGAAAAGATTGTTACCCTGACCGGCGGCCGGTCCGCCGAAGAAGTGGTGTTCAACCTGGTAACCAGCGGCGCCTCCAACGATATTGAGCAGGCCACCAAGCTGGCCCGGGCCATGATTACCCGGTTTGGCATGACGGATGAGTTCGATATGGTTGCCCTGGAATCCGTGAATAGTGCCTATCTTAGCGGGGATACCTCCCTGGCCTGCGCACCGGAAACCGCAGCCAAGATTGACGAAGCCGTGTTCCAGCTGGTGAAGAAGGCCCATAAGGAAGCCCGGGAAATCCTGGAAAGCCGGCGGGCCAAAATGGACGAGCTGGCCCAGTACCTGCTGAAGAAAGAAACCATTACCGGGGACGAGTTCATGGCCATCTTAAACGGCAACAACCCGGATGCTCCGGCAGAAGCAGAAACGGTGGATACCACCGCCACAACAGAAAGCTAAGCAAGAACCGTACCCTGGACAGGATTTCCTGTTCAGGGTGTTTTTTTTCGCTAAGAAAATTCAGATTGTTTCTTTCAGGGCATTTCTTTATAATAATTGTAAGAGGGTGTTTAGCTGAAGGAGGAAATGGTATGGAACATGAAAAGGGGAGACCCAGTTATATGACAAGGCCCTTTATGGCTTTGTCTGCACTGAATTTTTTGCTGTACGGGATTTTTTATCTGCAAATGATGGTGGCGGCAGCCTACACCATGGATATTTTGGGAGGAGCACCCTGGCTGGCGGGGATTGCCGCAGGCTGCTTCCTGCTGTCAGCCATGGTGGCCCGGCTGTTTACCGGCCGCTACATAGAACAACTGGGGAAGAAGCGGATGATGGTCTGGGGGAGTCTGTTCTACATCCTGGTGGTACCCCTGTACTATTTTGTGACCAACGCTCCGTTTTTTATTACCCTGCGGCTGCTGCACGGCCTGGGGCTGGGGGTATCCACCTCGGCCATTGCAACCATCGTGGTAAATCTTTTGCCTCCGGAACGGCAGGGGGAAGGGCTCAGTTTCTTTTCCCTGAGCACCACCCTGGCTATGGCGGTAGGACCCATGTTGGGGATGTATCTGTACGCCAACTACAGTTTCCAGATGATTCTCCACGCTTGTATGATACTGGGAGTCTTGAGTGCTGTGGTTCTGCTGACCGCCAAGATTCCGGATTTGACGGTGGATCCTTCCAAACTGAAGGATTTTGGCAAGGGGATTTCCGGACTCTTTGAGAAAAGCGCCCTGCCCATTTCTTATATCAGCATTTTAATGTACTTTGCCTATTCCGGACTCAGCAGTTTCCTGGCATCCTATGTGAAGGTGATTCATCTGGTTCACGCTGGAAGCCTGTTTTTCCTGGTGTATTCCATCTTGATTATTGTTTCCCGGCCGCCCATGGGCCGGCTGTACGACAGGAAGGGCGCCTATGTGATTATCCCCACGTTTTTGGTTTTCTCCCTGGGGATGCTGCTTTTAAGCCAGGCCCGCTGGGAATGGATGCTGCTGCTGTCCGCCGTCTTTATTGGCTTTGGCTTCGGAAATTTTTCCACCCTGGGCCGGGCTATTGCCGTTCGGGGGCTGCCGCCCCATAAGCTGGGAATCGCCTCTTCCACCTACATTGCCGTGTCCGAATTGGGAACGGGATTTGGCCCCTTTATCCTAGGTCTTTTGATTCCCTTAACCAGTTTTCGCGGGGTGTATGTATTCCTGGCTTTGGACATTTTGGCAGCGCTGGGGCTGTACCTGAAATGGTATGGCCGGAAATATTAGACTGAAAATATACATATTATAGAAAACCTGTATACCTCGCAGGAAGGATTTGATAAAGCGGTGGCGAATATAGTCTGTATCATCAACTTTCTGTATCATGAAGGAGGACAAACGTATGAGTAGATTTACTTTGCCGAGAGATATTTACCATGGCTACGATGCCATGGACGTTCTGAAAACCCTGGAGGGCAAACGCGCCATCATCTGCACTGGCGGCGGTTCTGCCAGACGGAATGGTTCCTTGGGGAAAGCCGAAGCTTACCTGAAGGAAGCCGGCATGGAAGTGAAGATCTATGAGGGGATAGAATCCGATCCTTCCGTGGAAACGGTACTGAAAGGTGCCAAGGTTATGGAAGAATTCCAGCCGGACTGGATTGTGGCCATCGGCGGCGGTTCTCCCATTGATGCAGCCAAGGCCATGTGGATCAAGTACGAATATCCGGAAATCACCTTTGAAGAAATGAGAAAGGTGTTCGGCCTGCCCAAACTGCGCAGAAAAGCCCACTTTGTAGCCATTTCCTCTACCTCTGGGACGGCTACGGAAGTAACTTCCTTCTCCATCATTACCGACTATAAAAAGGGCATCAAATACCCCATTGCGGACTTTGAAATTACCCCGGATATTGCCATTGTGGATCCGGAACTGACCCATGGCATGCCCAAGAAGCTGGTAGCCCATACGGGCATGGACGCTTTCACCCACTCCGTGGAAGCCTACGTATCCACTGCCCACTGTGATTTCACCGATCCTTTGGCCATCCACGCCATTGAAATGATTGAACGGGATTTGGCCAACTCCTACAACGGGGATATGGAAGCCCGGGACAACATGCACGTTGCCCAGTGCCTGGCCGGCATGGCCTTCTCCAATGCCCTGCTGGGGATTGTCCATTCCATGGCCCATAAGACCGGGGCTGCCTTTGCCGACTACGGTGCCCACCTGATTCATGGGGCTGCCAACGCCATGTACCTGCCCAAGGTCATTGCCTACAACGCCAAGAATCCGGAAGCCCTGAAGCGCTACGGGGTCATTGTGGACTATATGAAACTGGGCGGCAATACCGATGAAGAAAAGGTGGCCAAACTCATTGCCTGGATTCGGGATATGCAGACCAAACTGAACATCCCCCATGCCATCAAATTCTATGGCAAGGATTCCCTGCCTGCGGAAGAAGGGTTTGTACCGGAAAATGTGTTCCTGGAAAGACTGCCCAAGATTGCGGCAGAAGCCATTGGGGATGCCTGCACCGGATCCAACCCCCGTCAGCCCAGCCAGGAAGATATGGAAAAACTGCTGAAGGCCTGCTACTACGACCTGGAAGTAGATTTCTAAGAGGGGCTGCAAAACGCACAAAAAAGCCTGGGAGCTTAGCTCTCCCAGGCTTTTTTTATAGCTACTTATTTTTGGATTCCCTGATGACATCCAGAAAATCTTGATATTCCATAGTCCGTTTTTTCAGCAGCACATCAATCTGCAGCTTTTGCAGGGGGCTGGTGGTCATGGTCCGGGCCTTTTGCAGTGCCAATTGGGCATCCTTTGGCCAGGTACTTTCCGGCCAGGCCTCCAGGACCTGCAGGGCCAGGGAACGGCAGGAATCGTAGATGGAAACCAACGCTTTTTCCACCAGGTCGCCGCAGGTCCCTGGGAAATATTGCAGGGTATCCAGCAGGGGCAGGCAGGGCTCTTCCTGTTCCAAATATAGGTCAGCATGGGCAGAAGCAAATTTGGCTGCCATGCCGGCCATTCTTTTGTGTTTGGGGTCCAGGAGAAAGCCATACAATTCCGTTTGCAGAGGATCTTTTTTCAGGATGGCCCAGAGCTCCTTGTGCAGGTCCAGCCCCAGGGCAAAGCCCATATGGATGGTGTCCAAATTGGCATTGCCGTCTTTGTCCAGCAGGTGGGCTTTGATTTGGGGCAGCCAATCGGTGGACAGGAGCAGGGTCTCGATTTTGCCAATCAGCAGGTGGAGCTGGTTGCTGGTGAGATAATCCCAGTACTGGTTTTCCGTCCATTGCTTCAGATATTCCCGCAGGTTGGTCAGGCCGGAGGCGGTGACAAGGTCCGTGTGGTGTTCTTCTGCATGATGGAGGTATGCTTCCAGCAGCTCCCACAGGTCGATGTTGGCTTTGGGTCCCTCAGGTTCCTCGGTCAAATAGATTAAGTAGTGGAGAATCAGGGTGGTCAGGTCTTGGAAGGTGTCCTCTTGCAAATGCTCATGATCCAATAGGTCCATGATATTCAGCTTGTTGAAGACCATCAGGGCCATGGCCGGATAATCGATGGTTTGCAAAAAGGCATTGTGGAGCAGCCATTTCCGTTCCTTGATTAGGTTGAACTCGCAGGCCTCAATGGCTCCCAGCCGGCCCCAGCCTCTGGTATGGGTCATCAGGTCCCACAGGTCGGAATTTTCCAGTTGGTGGCTGAGCTTTAGGGCGTAGACCACGAAACAGGTAAATTCTTCACAGCGGGCCAAGAGCAAAAGATCCTTTTTTAGCTGCCAGCAGAGGGTCAGGTTATCCTCATTTAGCAGGCAGAGCCCGGTAATGACAATGGCCAGTTTGACGGCTTCCCGGTTGACGGCCTTGTACAGCCATTCCTGGGTCAAATCCTTCAGACAGGCGGGAATGGGCTCCTGGCTCAGGGTTTCTATAACGGTATCGTAATAGAGAATGCAGGGCAGGGTGGCCGCTTTCATGTAAAAGTCGGCTGCGTGCACTGGGGTAGGGTCTTCCAGAAATGCCTGGAGTACCGTGTGTATCTGGCGGGAAAAGTTTTCTGCACGGATTTCCCGCTGCTGGGTTGAGTCTGCAGAAAGGTCGGACATCAGATAGGGATCGAAGGAACCCAGCATCGGCTGGAAGTCCAACTCGCCGGTTGCAGCGGGTTTGTCCGGCAGAATCTCCTTGGTGAAAAAGCCTTCTGCGTCAATATTTTCTTTTACATAGTCGAAAATTCCCGTGCCTTGGGTCCAGGCTGGAGTACTGTCTCCGCTGTGGCTGAAGGGATACGCAGGAAAAGAAATGCTGTTGGAATTGGTCATTGGATTCATAGTGGCCTCCTAGTTCTGGAGCTCTGGGGCTCCGATTCACAGAAAACTATTATAACATGTTCAGAATAGAAAGACTATATTTTTGGGAGGTTCACTGGGGCAGCAAAAAAATAGGAGGCGCAGGGCGTCTCCTAAAATAAGGAAAAACAAGATTATTTTTGGGTTTGGAGCTGGGCTGCCCGGATTACGTGGCTGGCCAGTACGGAGGTGGTTACCGAGCCTACGCCTCCTGGTACCGGGGTAATGGCTGCCACCACAGGGCTGACGGCGGCAAAGTCCACATCTCCGCACAGGGTGCCCTGGGGCGTGGCGTTAATGCCCACGTCGATGATGACCTGGCCGGGTTTGACCATATCCCGGGTTACCAGACCGGCATGGCCGGCAGCTGCCACGATAATATCGGCCTGCTGGCAGTAGTGTTTCACGTCCTTGGTCTTGATGTGGCAAATGGACACGGTGGCTTCCCGTTTGAGAAATTCCATGGCTACGGGCCGGCCAATCACCAGGCTGGCACCGATGACCACCACATCCTTGCCGGTAACGGGGATGCGGTAGGTATCCAGGATATGCATGCAGGCAGCTGCCGTGCAGGGGGTGAAGCCTGTAAAGGAGCCGGTGAACAAACCGGACAGGGACGTATCCGTAATGCCGTCCACGTCTTTTCTGGGATCCAGGCAGGACCGTACATAGGCATCGTCAAAGCTGGGCGGGAAAGGCCGGAAAATCAGGCAGCCGTGGATAGAGGCGTCGTTGTTGATCTGGCGGATGACGGCCACCAGCTGGTCCTGGGAAGCCTCCGGCGGGAGCACGTAGCTTTCCGTGGCAATACCAATCTTGGCGCAGCGGTTCTTGGCGCTTTTTTCGTAGCGCACGTCGCTCAGGTGTTCCCCAATCCGGACCAGGGCCAGTTTGGGCACGATACCCTGCTGTTTCAGTTTCTCCACTTCTTCCGTTAAATGGGCTGTCAGCTGGGCAGCCACTTCTTTTCCAGACAAGATTTGTGCCATAGTATTACTCCTTTTCTGATGGGATGCAAGGTAAAATGGGTGGTTACAGCAGGTTCATGAAGGCTGTAATCAGAAGCGAGTTGACAATATCCGTAAAGAACCCGCCGCAGACGGGGATAATCAGGTAGGCTTTTTCCGAAGGCCCATACACCTGGGTCAGGGAGTCCATGTTGGCCATGGCGTTGGGGGTGGCACCCATGCCGAAACCGCAGTGGCCCGCCGCCAGCACGGCCGCATCGTAATCCCGGCCGCAGAGATTGAAGGTAATGAAATAGACGAACAGACCAGTAAACAGGGTCTGCACCAGAAGAATGACAATCATGGGCGTAGCCAGGCCCGCCAGCTGGTACAGCTTCATGCCCATCATGGCCAGCGCCAGGAAGAAGTTCAGACCGATGATGCCAATGGTGCTGATTTCCTGGATGGGTACTTCAAGGCCCTTGGCATCACAGCCATTGCGGATAATGATGCCGATGATCATGGCGCCTACGTAGGTTGCCATGGTAATGTGGACGGCATCCAGGGCCATACTGACCAAGGTGCCCAAGCCCATGGCTACAAAAATCAAGGACAGGCCCCAGGTGCCCCGTTCCGGATCCAGTTTTTGGGTAATTTCCGTGTTCCGGCGCAGCTCAGCGACAGCGTCCGTATCTACATTCTGGGCGTCGGTGCTCTTCAGGTGCAGCTGCAAAATCCGTTTCCGGGCCAGGGGGTTGCCGATGACGTTGCCGGCTACCAGACCGTAGGTGGCTGCAGCAATGGCGACAGTCAGGGCATTATCCACCCCCATTTGTTCCAGCAGGGGACCAAAGGCGGCAGAGGTGCCGTGGCCGCCGGTGAGGGGCAGGGAACCCAGGGAAAGTCCCAGGAGCGGGTTCAGACCGAACAGGGAGCAGAGCAGGGCGCCTGTAGCATTTTGGATGGTAATCAGGAGAGCCACACAGACCATAAAGATGATCAGGGTCTTGCCGCCTTTTTTCAGCATGCCAAACCCGGCGGTAAAGCCCACGCTGGTAAAGAAGATGTTCATAAAGACGCTTTGCAGGGTGGTGTCCAGGGTCAGATCCAGGATGTGTCCTTCGTACAGCAGCAGGTTGACCACAGCGAAAATAATGCCGCCGATCACCGGGCTGGGAATGCAGTAGGTTTGGAAAAGCTTCACGCGCTTTTTCAGAAAGGCGCCCAGGTAAAAGACCACGACTGCCAGGCACATGGATTGGTACAGGTTGAATGCCAGTTTCATACGTTCCCCTTCTTTCTTGGAATAAAAAAAGGCCTGAACCAGCACACCACTGTGTACTGCATTCAGACCTTATCGCCGGATGGAAACAGGGCAGCTGTTTCCGCGAACATAAGGAATATGTTCTGTTTGGGCAGGAATCTTGCCTGCCCCTTAATTGGGAACATCGTAGCACAAAAGGGAATAAAAAGCAATAAAGATTTCTGAAAACGTGCTATTATCTGAATGCATACAGTATACTGTAAAATCCGTTGACATCTTTCTTCAGGTATGGTATGCTGATTCCAGTCGAACATATGGGTTTCAGGATGACCTCCTGAAATCAACGTATTTTAGGCTGACCATAGAATGAAGGACTCTTCTTTTGGTCGGCTTTTTGCTTTATTCCACCCAATAGAAAGGGGAATTGCAGAGCAATGACTGCCAAAAAGTATCCGGAGGATGCGGTGTTTGTAACGGGTGTAGCCAAGGTTTCCAAGGAAGACGCCATCAACGCCATGTACGGGATCTTTTCCCTGAGTTTGGTGCTGGACGTCCATACCAACACCATCATCGATGCCAGTGCCAACATGATCATGGAAGCCACCAATGTGTTCCTGCGGGAAATCCTGGTGGGGCATAACCTGCTGACGGACATTGATGCGCTGACAGAAATCCTGCGGAAGCGGTTCCTGGCCCTGTCCCAAAAGGCTGTGATTGCGGCCCTGAAGGATGCCCAGAACCACTACCTGATGGTGTATCCCAATGCCAAGTACGTGAAATAACTCCATAGGTCTTTTTTAAAGGTTGTCCGGCAGCCCCTGACAACCAATTTAGAGAAGGACAAACCGGTTTGCAGCTGGTGCGTCCTTCTTTTTGTCTATCTGCGGTTCCTGTGCTGCTCTTGAAAGGAGAAAACAAAATGGAAATGCCTACGAAACAAGATGCCATCAAATTGCTGGACGTGTTTGACCCGGAAATGGCCGGTCTGCTTCACAAGGAAGAAAAAAGACAGTTTGAGACCATCGGTCTGATTGCCTCGGAAAACGTGGCTTCTCCCCTGTGTACGGCGCTGGAGGGCTCCGTCTTCACCAACAAGAACACGGAAGGGTACCCCGGCAAACGCTTTGTAGGGGGCTGTGAACTGGCGGACAAGGCTGAACAGCTGGCCGTAGAGCGGGTAAAGAAGGTTTTTGGAGCAGAACACGCCAATATCCAGTCCGGCAACGCCACCATTGCCAATATGGCCGTGCTTTACGGCTTGCTGCAAAGAGGCGACACCTTCCTGGGGTTGGAACTGGACAACGGGGGCCATTTGAGCCACGGTGCCAAATTCCATTTCAGCGGCCGAGAATTCAACGCTATCCACTATGGGGTCAACAAGGAAACGGAACGGATTGATATGGATCAGGTACGGGAAATGGCCCATAAGTACCAGCCCAAACTGATTGTTACTGGGGCTTCTTCCTATCCCCGGACCATTGACTACAAAGCTTTCCGGGAAATCTGCGATGAAGTGGGAGCCTACTTCTGGGTGGACTGCGCCCATGACTGCGGCCTGATTGCCGGCGGCGCCATTCCCAGCCCGGTTCCCTATGCCGATGTGGTGACCATGTCCACCCAAAAGACTCTGCGGGGTCCTCGGGGCTGCGGGGTCATCCTGTGCAAACAAGCCATCGCTTCCAAAATTGACCGGGGCGTCTTCCCTCGGCTCCAGGGCGGTCCCAAAGGGGATATGCTGGCGGCCAGAGGCGTACTGTTCTTGGAATTGCTCCAGCCGGAATTCAAGACCTACGCCAAACAGGTCTGCCTGAACGCCAAGGCTTTGGCCCAGGGCTGTGAAGAAGAAGGTATGCGCCTGATTACCGGCGGTACCGATACCCATATGGTGATGCTGGACGTAACGCCGGTGATTGCCAACGGCCAGGAAGCCGAAACCCTGCTGTGCAGCCTGGGCATGGTTACCAACAAGAACATGATCCCCTACGATACCCTGCCGCCCAGCCTGGGCAGCGGCCTGCGGATTGGTTCTCCGACCATGACCACCCGGGGCGCCAAGGAAGCGGAAATGAAGGAAATCGGCCATCTGCTGGGCCGGGCCCTGAAAAACAAGGACAACCCTGCCGTGCTGGAAGAAATCAAGGAAAGAGTGCATGCACTGGCCATTTCCCATCCTATGTTCTCCAGTGAATGGGTAGCTCCCTGCATCCGGGAGGAATTTGATAAAATGTACTGCCATCTGAAGTTCTGATTTGCCAGGAGCTGTTCCCTTTTTGGAGCAGCTCCTTTCTGCAAAAAAAGCCGGACGGCCAAAGGCCATCCGGGCTAGAAGGGCATGGGTTACTGGACGGTAATGTAAATGGCCTGGACGCCGGATGCGAGGGTTAGGGCAGCCGCCCCGTCTTCTGCCTCCAGTACGTACAGGGTATCTGCGGTTAGCACCTTACCGCAAAGGACTCCCAGCGCTTTTTCTGGGTCAGCCTGGGGCGGCAAGTACACATAGCGCCGGGGTGCCGGCGTAAGGGTGTGCGACCCGGCCAAAAGTGTGTACTGAGCGGTGAGGCCTTTTTTGTACATAACATTAAAGTCCAGGGCTTTTCCCACCGAATGGGTGTGCCAGGCGCCGTCAAAATATGCTTCTTCCAGGGGCTTTAGGGTTACGGTACCTGCAGGGTTTTCCTGATAGGTCAGGGTAAAGCCGCCGGAGAGGGGGGTAATGATCCGGAGATAATCCGGCAGTAGGGTGAAATCTGATTCGGGCAGGTCCACGGTGGCGGAGCTGATCCGCAAGGTAAACTGCCGTTTGGCGTAGGAGCCATCGGCAGGGTCCAGATAAAACTCGGTGGTGGTGCCGCCGGACCAGGCCGTGGTTGTAGCTTGGGAGCGGGGAATAATCTGCATAAGCTCACCTCACAATCAAAATTTTGCGAACATTTTGCCTTTCATAGTACCGAAACGGCGTCCGTAGATGGTCAAAAAATAAAAAAATCCGATTTTTTTCCATTCAGACGTTTTTTAGTCGTGAAAAAAATAATATAATAACAGAACGGGACATAGTCCTGCCGTTCGGATTGACTATCTATTACGGAGGTGCCGTCATGGCTAAAAAGTTAGTTGAGTTTGTACCAAATTTCAGTGAAGGTCGCGATAAGGAAAAGGTAGAAAAGATTGTTGACGAAGCCCGCAAGATCAAAGGCTTGAAAATTTTGGATTACTCCAGCGATGAAGACCACAACCGTTCCGTGGTCACCATTATCGGCACTCCCGAAGCAGTGACGGAAGCCGCCATCAACATGGCCAAAACCGCCATTGAACTGATTGATATGAGAACCCATCATGGGGCACATCCCCGTTTTGGCGCAGTGGACGTAGTTCCCTTTACCCCGGTTATGGGCGTAACCATGGACGAATGCGTTGCCATTGCCAATACGGTAGGCAAAGCCTACGGGGAAATGGGCATTCCTGTTTACCTGTACGAAGATGCCTGCACCAAGGAAGAACGCCGGAACCTGGCTGCTGTACGGAAAGGCCAGTACGAAGGCTTCTTCGAAAAGATTAAGGATCCTGCCTGGAAACCGGATTACGGTCCGGCTGTCATGAACGAAAAATCTGGCTGCTCTGCCATTGGCGCCCGGGTTCCCCTGGTTGCCTTCAACGTAAACCTGCACTGCAGCGACATTGAAGTGGCCAACGCCATTGCCCGGAAAGTCCGTCACATCGGCGGCGGCCTGCGCTTTGTAAAGGCCATGGGCGTAAAGCTGGAAGAACGGAACCAGGTACAGGTTTCCATGAACCTGGTAAACTACGAAAAGACCGCTGTTTACCAAGCTTTTGAAATGATCAAAATGGAAGCCCGCCGCTACGGCGTTTCCATTGCCGGCAGCGAAGTAATCGGTACGGTGCCCATGAAAGCCCTGCTGATGGCTGCTGAATACTATCTCCAGATCGAAAACTTCGATATGGATGAAATCTTGGAAAAACGTCTGCTTGAATTGGAAGAGTAAGTAAAACAAATTCCGCATGGAGGTGCGCATATGTTAAGCGATATCGAAATAGCCCAAAAAAATGTGATGGAACCCATCAGCAAGATTGCTGACGGCTTGGGAATCCTGCCGGAAGAGCTGGAACAATATGGCCACTACAAAGCCAAAATCTCCCTGGATGTGCTGAAACGCCTGCAAGACAAACCCAATGGGAAATTGGTCCTGGTTACGGCCATTACTCCCACCCCAGCTGGCGAAGGCAAATCCACTACCAGCATTGGCCTGGCCCAGGCTCTGAACAAAGTGGGCAAGAAGGCCGTAGTAGCTCTGCGGGAACCGTCCCTGGGACCTGTCTTCGGTATTAAGGGCGGTGCAGCCGGCGGCGGTTATGCCCAGGTTGTACCTATGGATGACATCAACCTGCATTTTACCGGTGATATGCATGCCATTACCGCAGCCAACAACCTGCTGTCTGCCATGATCGATAACCATATCCATCACGGCAACGCCCTGCGTTTGGATGCCCGCCAAATCACCTGGCGCCGGGTTATGGACATGAACGATCGTGCCCTGCGCAACGTGGTAGTGGGCCTGGGCGGCAAAGTCTGCGGCTTCCCCCGTCAGGACGCTTTCACCATTACCGTGGCTTCTGAAATCATGGCCATCCTGTGCCTGGCCAAGGACCTGGAAGACCTGAAAGCCCGGTTCGGCCGCATTGTTATCGGCTGCGACCTGGACGGCAACCCGGTGCATGTACATCAGCTGGGCTGCGAAGGGGCTATGGCCATGCTGATGAAGGATGCCATTAAACCCAACCTGGTGCAAACCCTGGAACACACCCCTGCCATTATCCATGGCGGACCTTTTGCCAACATTGCCCATGGCTGCAACTCCCTCTTGGCCACCAAGATGGCCCTGAAGCTGGGCGATATCGCCATTACGGAAGCAGGCTTCGGTGCTGACCTGGGTGCTGAAAAATTCATGGATATCAAATGCCACTATGGCAATCTGTATCCGGATGCCGTGGTAGTGGTTGCCACCATCCGTGCCCTGAAGATGCATGGCGGCGTAGCCAAAGCAGACCTGAGCAAGGAAAATGTCCAGGCTGTCAGCGACGGCTTCACCAACCTGGCAAAACAGGTGGAAAATATGAGAACCTTTGGCCTGCCCGTACTGGTAGCCATCAACAAGTTCTCCAGCGATACCCCGGCAGAAATCGATATGCTGCTGCAGAAATGCAACAGCTACGGTGTAGAAGTCAGCCTGAACGAATGCTGGGAAAAGGGCGGCGAAGGCGGCATCGATATGGCCAACAAGCTGGTGGAAATCCTGGAAGGCCAAGCTCCCAAGAAAGTGGAACTGTACGATGTCAACGATACCATCCCCAACAAACTGAATGCCATCGTAACGAAAATCTACGGCGGCGATGGGGTGGAATTTACGCCCAATGCCAAGAAACAGATCAAACAATTGCAGGATTGGGGCCTGGATAAACTGCCGGTGTGCGTAGCCAAGACCCAGTACTCCCTGAGCGACAACCCGGCTCTCCTGGGTGCACCCAAGAACTTCAAGATTACCGTACAGGATGTACGGGTATCCAACGGCGCAGGCTTCATTGTCTGCCAGACCAGCAACATCATGGTTATGCCCGGTCTGCCCAAACAACCGGCTGCCCTGAAGATGGATATCGACAACGACGGCAAGATTTACGGTCTGTTCTGATAGGAGGCAATACGTCCCATGGAATTGCGGAAACTGTCTGTAGAAGCATTTATCGATGAAACCGGATCTTCTTCTCCGGCGCCCGGCGGCGGCTCCATTGCTGCCCTGAACGCCTCTTCCTCTGCAGCCCTGATCGAAATGGTGGCTCAGCTGACTATCGGCAAGGAAAAATACGCAGCAGTACAGGAGGATATGAAGGACGTGGCTGAAAAGGCCCATGCCCTGAAAGCCCGTTTCTTGGAACTGATTGACGAAGACAGCAATGCCTTCAACAAAATCATGGCCGCTTTCAAGCTACCCAAGGATACGGACGAAGCCAAAAAAGCCCGTTCTGCCGCCATCCAGGAAGCTACCAAGGGCGCTGCCCTGGTACCCTTTACGGTGGGGGAAACGGCCTATGGCCTGCTTGACCTGGCTGCTATTGTGATTGAAAAAGGCAACGCCAACGCCATCACCGACGGCGCGGTAGCTGCCATGAACGCCCGGGCTGCTGTCCGGGGCGCCTTCCTGAATGTAAAAATCAATTTGGGAAGCATCAAGGACCAGGCCTTTGCGGAAGACCTGCGCCAAAAGATGGCTGCCATTGAAAAAGATGTGGATGCACGGGAACAAGCCCTGCTGAACAAAGTACAGCTGTAATTGCAGATTGCTTCTCAAGGATGTCTGCCCAGAGTTGGGCAGGCATCCTTTTTTTGACGCCCTTTGGACGTGGTTAACCTGAGGCTGGCAGTGCAAAATGACCGAACAATTAAATTGTAAAGAATGTTATAGTTATTATATGGTACAAACGTTAGAAAACAGAAAAATTCGTTAAAAATCATGTATACAAGGAAAATTGACCTTTTATGGACGAAAATCAGCTATACATATGCCCATAAATACAAATAAATAGAAGCAAAACAAAATTTTTGCCTGTTTTTCTTTAACCATCTACTGGAATAAAGAAATACGAACAATAAGGAGTGTGATGTATAAAATATTAGAGTAGTGTGCTAGGCCAAGCTAATCCAATTACATCCATTAAGGAGGGAGTATCGTGGAAGAAAAAGAAGTCAAGAAAGGCGTACGCTGGGATGTGTTCATCCCCTGTTTTGTAGTCATTGGGGGTTCTGCCCTGTTGGGGGTCCTCCACAATGAATGGCTGACCAAGGTTACCCAGGCCATTTTCGGCTGGTCCCTGGAAACCTTTGGCTGGCTGTATCAATGGGTGGCCATTGGCACCCTGATTATGATTGCCCTGTTAACCTTTTCTCCTTTGGGGAAGATTCGCTTTGGGGGACCCAATGCCAAAGCCAAATTCTCCTTTGGCGCCTGGTTTGCCATGACCCTGACCGGGGGCATTGCTACGGGCCTGATTACCTACGGGGTCAATGAACCCATCATTTATTACGGCAATATTTACGGGGAGCTGAATGCTTCGGGCATCAAACCCTTTACACCGGAAGCGGCCTTTTTCTCCATGGGCCGGGTATTTTATAACTGGACTTTTATTCCCTATGCCATCTATGCCTTGACCGGCGTAATCATGGCCTATTTATACTATAACCGGAATAAGGAATTGTCCGTAGCAGCTTCCCTGACCCCGTTGTTTGGGGAAAAGGTCAACAAAGGGCTTTGGCGTTCCCTGGTGGACGTACTATCCGTACTGGCCATTGCCCTGGGACTGGCAGCTTCCCTGGGGGCGGGACTTGCCCTGATCGGAACCGGCCTTACGGCAGCCTACGGCATCAAACAGGGACCTCTGGTCTGGTTTGTGCTGACGGCCATTATCACGGCCACCTTTACCATTGCTTCCGTGCTGGGCATTGACCGGGGCATCAAATGGCTGGCCAATCTGACCACCAAGATTTTCTACGCCCTGCTGTTCCTGTTAATCATCATTGGCCCTACGGTGTACATTATGAATATGGGCAACATCGGCATGGGCTACTGGCTGGATCATTTCTGGACCTGGGGTCTGGATCCCTATCCGGTGGGCGGCAAGGAACTGGTTACCTGGTGGACCATGTACGACTGGGCCATTTGGATTGCCTATGCTCCGCTGATGGGAATTTTCTTCGCCATGATTGCCTATGGCCGGACCATTAAGGAATTCCTGATCATCAACTGGATTTTGCCGGCGGTCTTTGGCATGATCTGGTTTGCGGTTTGGGGCGGTACGGCCCTCCAGTGGCAGATCAACGGCCGAGTGGATATTGTAGCTGCCATTAAGGCCGGTGGTGCCGTATCCGGCATCTGGGCGTTCCTTCAAGCGGTGCCCCTGGGCAGTATCCTGATCCCCATTATCATTATTACGCTGATTGCGGCGTTCTCCACTACGGCGGACACCATGTCCACCACCATTGCGGCCCTGTGCACCAAGGGTGCCCGGCACGATGAAGAACCGGCCCTGTGGCAGAAGGTGGTCTGGGGTGTATCCATCGGCGCTATTTCTGCCATCATGGTAGCTTTTGGCGGCGGTGAGCAGGGGGTGGACGGCGTTAAGTACCTGTCCGCCTGCGGTGGTTTTGTGGTGCTGGCCATCTTTATTTTGCAGGTGCTGGCCGCCGGGAAGGTCTTCTTTATGGACAAGGAAACCAAAAAGGACATTGTGGACAGTGAAAGCCAGGTAGAAAATACCGTGGTGGAAAATGCTGAGGAAGGAAAGTGAGCGTATGGCACGGACAATTGAATTGGGCGGTAAAATTGATTTGGAGGACTTCCTGGCAGTGGTCCGGGACAAGGCGCAGGTAACTTTCAGTGAAGCCTATAAGGCTCGGGTCAACAAGTCCCGGGCCCTGGTGGAGCAGTGGGTGGAAGAGGAAAAGGTTATGTACGGGGTGACCACGGGCTTCGGGGCCCTGTGCACCAAGGCCATTGACAAGGACGAAACGGCCCAGCTCCAAAAGAACATCATTTTGTCCCATTCCACCTCTGTGGGCAAGCCCCTGAGCGAAGAAACGGTCCGGGGAACCCTTTTGATGGTGCTCCAGAACCTGGGCCAGGGCTACAGCGGCGTGCGGTTGGAAGTGCTGGAACAGTACCGGCAGTTTCTGAACCGGAACCTGGTGCCTTGGGCACCGGGGGACGGCAGTGTGGGGTATCTGAGCCCGGAAGCCCATATGGCTCTGGTGATTACCGGCCGGGGCAAGGCCTATTACCAGGGAGAGCTGCTCCCTGGGGCGGAAGCCCTGGAAAAAGCCGGCCTTAGCCCTATCCAGCTGGCGTCCAAGGAAGGCCTGGCGCTGGTGTCCGGCACCACGGCGGTAACAGCCATGGGGGCTATCGGTCTCTATGATATGCTCCAGGCCGCCAAAACGGCCGATGTGGTGGGAGCTCTGAGTTTGGAAGCCCTTCAGGGAGTCATGAACGCTTTTGATCCTCGGGTTATGGCGGTGCGGCCCCATGAAGACCAGGGGAAGACCGCAGAAAACGTCCGGAACCTATTGGCAGATTCCCAGGTGATTGCAGCGGCCAAGGGAACCCGTGTTCAGGATGCCCTGTCCCTGCGCTGCATTCCCCAGCTCCACGGGGCCGCCAAAAAGACCCTGCTGGATGCCAAAAAGACTCTGGAAATCGAAATGAATTCCTGCTGCGACAATCCCATTATCTGGCCGGAAGCCGGGGAGGAAGAAGTGATTTCCGCCTGCAATGCCGACTCTGCTTACGTGGGGATTGCCATGGATTCCTCCTGCATTGCCGCTACCATGCTGGCCAAAATGTCCGAGCGCAGGAACAACCGGCTGATTGACGGCAGACTGTCCGGCTATTCCTGGTTCATGATCAAGAAGCCGGGGCTTAATTCCGGGCTGATGATTCCCCAGTATACCCAGGCCGGGCTGCTCAACGAGATGCGGATTCTGTGCACCCCAGCGGTCATTGATAATACCCCTACCTGCGGCAACCAGGAAGATTACGTGGCCATGGGGTATAACGCCGGGAAGAAATCCCTGTCCGTGGCGGAAAAACTGGAATACATCCTGGCCATCGAACTACTGTCCGTCTACCAGGCCCAGCCTTTTGCGGCGCCTGGCAAAGCCCGCAGCAGCGCCAGCGCAGCAGTGCTGGCCCAGGTGGCCAAGCAGGTGCCGCCCATGGAAGAGGATATGTACCTGTATCCCTGCATCGAATATCTGAGACAGGCCATTCATGAAGGGAAAATCATTGCCTGGGCAGAGCAGGGGATGGGCAAAAAGCTGCTGTAAATGGTTTTTCTCCCTAACCGCATAAAATTATTTTCAGGAATCCAGACTCTCCAGCAGGAAGGTCTGGATTCCTGTATTCTGTATTAAGGATACAAAAATGGCTTTAAATGGCAGGATATCCGAGTAAGCGGCTATGCCATCTGGTATATCCATCAGGAATGGCAAAATATGGAAAAATAAGGGTGAATTTCATTTTATGGACTCTTTCTGGACGGTTGACGGATATACTAATAGCGCAAGAAAAAATAAATAAGAAAAGCATAGTTTGGTGCGACCCCTCTTATTTATCACTCTAACGGGATAAAGTGAAAAAGAGACAAAGAGAAATATCTGAAAAGTTTGTTTAAGGCCGCCGGCTGTGGGTTTGGAGGAACTGCTCCAGCAAGCCTACATGTTCTTATCTGTAGTACAAAAATAAAATACAAAAACTGTAAATATTATTACAAAATGAAAGAAAAACATCGATTCCTTTATAGAGTCGATGTTTTTTTATTGGTACTAGTTTCAATAAAAAGAATTTTGCCGTTTCTCTGATTTTGACCATTCTCTGACTGACAGCCCATACAATGGATAGCGAAAAGGATTTGTACAGGCGCAAAGAAAATCACATATTGAAAAGGAGTTGATCATTGTTATGGATATCTTAACCAACCCGATTGTCGTATCCGTTATTATCATGTCAGTGCTGTGCCTGCTGAAGATGAACGTGATGCTGGCAATCCTGGTCGCAGCCGTTATTGCTGGCCTGACCGGCGGCATGAACCTTACCACCACCATCAGCACCCTGATCTCTGGTATGGGCGGCAACTCGGAAACCGCACTCAGTTACATCCTGTTGGGCTCCCTGGCTGTGGCCATTGGCCGCTCCGGCTTGGCTGACATTGCAGCCCGGAAAATTACCAAGGTAGTAGGAACGAAGAAAATGGCCTTTGTTTTCCTGATTGCCTTTGTTTCCTGCTTCTCCCAGAACCTGATTCCTGTACACATCGCCTTCATTCCTATTTTGATTCCGCCTCTGCTGACGGTTATGAACCACATGAAACTGGACAGACGTGCCGTAGCCTGTGCTCTGACCTTTGGTCTGAAAGCCCCGTACGTATCCTTGCCCGTAGGCTTTGGTCTTTTGTTCATGACCATCATCAAGGACCAGATGGTTGCCAACAACGTTTCCGTTACCATCAGTGACATTTCTTCCGTTATGTGGATCGGCGGCGCTGCCATGCTGGTAGGCCTGGTACTGGCCGTCTTCTTCTACAGCGGTGACCGGGAATACGAGGACCTGCCCATTACCGGCATGGACGAACACGCAGAAGAGGTATCCATGAACGCCGAATGCTGGAAAGCTCTGGCCGGTGCCGTAACGGCTTTCCTAGCTCAGCTGTACTTTGAATCCCTGCCCATTGGCGCTATGTGCGGCCTGTTGGTGATGATTGTCACCGGCTCCATCAAATGGAAGGACATGGATGAAATCATCAACGGCGGCGTTGCCATGATGGGCTTCATTGCCTTCGTTATGCTGATTGCAGCCGGCTACGCCAATGTACTGCGGGAAACCCACTCGGTAGAATCCCTGGTAGCTGCCACTACCACCGTTATCAACACCAAATTCAGCGGGGCTTTCCTGATGCTGGCTGTAGGCCTGTTGATCACCATGGGTATTGGTACTTCCTTCGGGACCATTCCTGTTGTGGCTTCCATTTACATTCCCATGGGCTACCAACTGGGCTTCAGCACTCCGTCCATCATTCTGCTGATCGGTATTGCTGCTGCCTTGGGTGATGCTGGTTCTCCTGCTTCCGACTCTACTTTGGGACCTACTTCCGGTCTGAACGCCGACGGACAGCACAACCACATTTGGGATACCTGCGTACCCACCTTCATTTTCTTCGATGTCACCCTGTTTATCGGCGGCATGATTGGTGCTATGATTTTGGGGTAATGCCGCGTTGTAACCTGTTTAGCTGATTTTCCTTTTCGCCTGACAAACCCAACACTTTGGGACTTTCATTTTATAGGAGGATGCACAAATGTTAAAAGACGTTAAAGCCATTAAAGAAGTCGTATTGACCGGTGATGATTTGACCCTGGAACAACTGATTGCAGTCAGCCGCTATGGGGCACAGCTTTCCTTTGATCCGGACGCTGTTGCAAAAATCAAGGCTTCCCGTGCCTTGATTGATGATATCGTCAACAGCGATCGCGTTGTTTACGGGGTTACCACGGGCTTCGGCTCTTTGTGCCGGGTGCATATTTCTCAAGATGAATGCTCCCAGCTGCAGGAAAACCTGATCCGTACCCACTCCTGTGGTTACGGCAAACCCCTGAGCAGGGAAGTGGTCCGGGCTGCCATGACCATTCGTGCCAACGCTCTGGTAAAAGGCTACTCCGGCATTCGGCTGTCCACCCTGGAAACTTTGGTGGCCATGATCAATAAGGGTGTACATCCCTACATTCCGGAAAAAGGCTCCTTGGGCGCTTCCGGTGACTTGGCACCCCTGGCCCATATGGTTCTCCCCATGCTGGGTCTGGGCGATGCGGAATACCAAGGCACGGTAATGCCCGGTAAGGAAGCCATGGAAAAGGCTGGCATTCCTACCATCCATCTGGAAGCCAAAGAAGGCCTGGCCCTGATCAACGGCACTCCGATCCTGACTGCTATGGGCGTCTTTGCCCTGTGGGAAGGCATGAACCTGCTGAAACAAAGCGATATTGCGGCTGCCCTGTCCGTAGAAGCCCAAAGAGGCATTATCGATGCCTACGACGAACGGCTGCACATCATCCGTCCGCATAAAGGACAGCTGGACACCGCTGCCAATATGAGAGCTTTGCTGGCCGGCAGCACCTACGTAACCCACCAGGCTCAGCTCAAGGTACAGGATTCCTACTCCCTGCGCTGCGTACCCCAGATTCATGGGGCCAGCAAGGACTGCCTGGGCTTTGTAAAAGACAAAGTGGATATCGAAATCAACTCCGCTACGGATAACCCCATTGTTCTGCCGGATGGCGATGTTATCAGCGGCGGCAACTTCCATGGCGAACCCATGGCTCTGCCCTTCGACTTCCTGGGCATCGGCATTTCCGAAATTGCCAACGTATCCGAACGCCGTCTGGAAAGACTGATCAACAACTCCCTGAGCGGCTTCCCCTCCTTCCTGGTTAAACATTCCGGCCTGAACTCCGGTTTCATGATTACCCAATACGCTGCTGCTGCACTGGTCAGCGAAAACAAGGTGCTGGCACATCCTGCTTCCGTGGATTCCATTCCTACCTGCGAAAACCAGGAAGACTTGGTCAGCATGGGTGCCCATGCAGCCCGGAAAGCCGGCGAAATTGCCTTCAATACCCGCCGGGTGGTTGCTACGGAAATCCTGGCTGCCTGCCAGGCCATCGACCTGCGGGAAGGCGAAGGCTTCAAACTGGGTGCTGGTACCCAGGCTGCCTACGACCGGGTGCGTGAAACCAACAAGTTCATTGCCTACGATAAAGACATTGAAATGTTCAAGGAACTGGAAAAGATTACCAAACTGGTAGAGGATGGCGACATCCTGGATGCTGTAGAAGACAAAGTCAAACTGGCTTACTTCTAATAAAAAGTGGTCCTCTGACGGGAAAAAGCCTGTTGCCCCCAACGGGCTTTTTCTCTGCCAGAAATCCGGGCTTTTTGATTCTTTATGGACGCTGGGGGCGGGAAACGTCCAAAGCGGCAGACGAAAAAAGCCGAAAAAAACGGATTTTGGACGGCTGCATAGACGTTTTTTAGATGTTTAGTTTCTACAATAGTATTGTGCAAGGATGGGATCGGAAGGATCCCCCATTATCTGCAAAGGAGTGTTGATCAATGAAGAATGAAGATATTGCCAAGGCAATGACGATTAAATTGGAATTCCCTAACGGGCTGCCTCCGAAGAAACCGTTCCAGGAAGGCATCCGCAGAGCTCCTGACCGGGGCTTCCGGCTGACTCCTGCCCAAACGGAAATCGCTTTGAAGAATGCCCTGCGCTACATTCCTGAAAAATATCATGATGAACTGATTCCTGAATTTCTGGAAGAACTGACTACCCGGGGCCGGATTTACGGCTATCGTTTCCGTCCGGAAGGCCGGATTTACGGCAAACCCATCAACGAATACAAAGGCAAATGCACCGCTGGCAAAGCCTTCCAGGTCATGATCGACAACAACCTGGACTTTGAAGTAGCCCTGTATCCTTACGAACTGGTTACCTACGGGGAAACCGGCAGCGTCTGCCATGACTGGATGCAGTACAACCTGATCAAACGGTACCTGGAAGAAATGACCGAAGACCAAACCCTGGTTATGGAATCCGGCCACCCTGTGGGCCTGTTCCATTCCAAACCGGAAGCTCCCCGGGTTGTCATCACCAACGGCCTGATGATTGGTGAATACGATAACCTGAAGGATTGGGAAATCGCAGAAGAAATGGGCGTTGCCAACTATGGGCAAATGACCGCTGGCGGCTGGATGTACATTGGACCCCAAGGGATTGTCCATGGTACCTTCAACACCATTTTGAACGCTGGCCGTATGAAACTGGGGATTCCTGAAGACGGCGACCTGGCTGGCCGGCTGTTTGTTACCTCCGGTTTGGGCGGCATGAGCGGTGCTCAGGGCAAGGCTGCTGAAATTGCCAACTGCGCTGCCATCATCGCAGAAGTGGATGCTTCCCGGATTAAGACCCGTCTGGATCAGGGCTGGATTTCCGGTGTATCCGACTCCATTCCTGAAGTTATTGAAATGGCTCATAAGGCCATGGCAGAAAAAGTGGGCAAAGCCTATGCTTACCATGGCAACATTGTAGATCTGCTGGAATACATTGCCGACCACGACATTCACGTAGACCTGGTTTCCGACCAGACCTCCTGCCACAATGCCTACAACGGAGGCTACTGCCCGCAGGGCCTGACCTTCGAAGAACGCACCAAGATGCTGGCAGAAGATCCTGTGAAATTCCGTAAACTGGTGGACAAGACCCTCCATGCTCATTTCGCAGCCCTGAAGAAAATCACCTCCAAAGGCGTATACTTCTTCGATTATGGCAACTCCTTCCTGAAAGCCGTATTCGATTCCGGCGTCAAGGAAATCTCCAAGAACGGCGTAGACGACAAAGATGGGTTCATTTGGCCCAGCTATGTAGAAGATATTATGGGACCCCAGCTGTTCGACTATGGCTATGGCCCGTTCCGTTGGGTATGCCTCAGCGGCAAGCCCGAAGACCTGCATAAGACCGATATGGCCGCTATGGAATGCATCGACGTGAACCGCCGGTATCAGGATCGGGACAACTACAACTGGATTCGGGATGCTGAGAAGAACAAACTGGTGGTAGGTACCCAGGCTCGTATCCTGTACCAGGATGAAGTAGGCCGGATTAAGATTGCCCTGCGCTTCAACGAACTGGTACGCAACGGGGAAATCGGTCCTGTCATGATGGGCCGTGACCACCACGATGTATCCGGTACGGACTCTCCGTTCCGTGAAACCTCTAACATCAAAGATGGTTCCAACGTAATGGCTGATATGGCTGTACAATGCTACGCCGGCAACGCTGCCAGAGGCATGAGCCTGGTAGCCCTGCACAACGGCGGCGGCACCGGTATCGGCAAAGCCATCAACGGCGGCTTTGGTCTGGTACTGGATGGCAGCCACAGAGTGGATGAAATCATCCGCAGTGCCCTGTCCTGGGATGTTATGGGCGGTGTAGCCCGTCGTTCCTGGGCCCGGAATGAACACGCCATGGAAACCGCTATGGAATTCAATAAGACCCGCTTCGGCATCGGCCAAATCACCCTGCCGTATCTGGCGGATGAAAACAAGGTTAAGGCTGCGGTAGCAGAAGTTTATCCGCATGCCCACGTAGTAAAAGACTAAGCTGCAAGTAAACAGGGGTGTGATTTTTTCACACCCCTTTGTTTCTATTCTGGCTGAAAAGCTGGAAAGCAGAAGGAGGTAAAGCATGACAGAACAACTGCTGATCAAAAATGCGTCCCAGATTGTGACCCCCTTGGGAAAAACGGCCCGGAAGGGTGCGGCCATGAAGGACGTAAAAATTTACGAAAACCAATCCATCCTGATTGAGGACGGCAAAATCAAGGCCATCGGCCAGGACCCTAACTGGGAAAAACAGGTGCCGGCGGAGAAACAGCTCAATGCCCAAGGCAAGGCGGTACTGCCGGGCTTTGTGGATTCCCATACCCATCTGGTATTTGGAGGCTACCGGCCGGATGAATTCCTATGGCGGATGAGCGGCATGAGCTATATGGAAATCATGGAACGGGGCGGGGGCATTCTGAACACCATGAAGGCTACCCGGGCTGCTTCTGAAGAAGAACTGGTGGACCATGCCCTGGACCATCTGAAAAAAATGCTGGCCATGGGCGTGACCACCGTAGAAGCCAAAAGCGGCTACGGCCAGGACCACGATACGGAAATCCGTCAAATGAAGGCCGTCCGGGAACTGAACAAACGGCAGCCCATTGAACTGGTCTCCACCTTCCTGGGAGCCCACGCGGTACCGCCGGAATTTGCCGGTCGGGGGGACGACTTCCTGGAGTTTCTCATTCACGACGTCATGCCGGAAGTGGCCCAGGATCACCTGGCGGAATTCTGCGATGTGTTCTGCGAGGAGGGCGTTTTCTCCATCGAACAGAGCCGGCACCTTTTGACGGAAGCCCGGAAAATGGGCTTCAAGCTGAAAATCCACGCCGACGAAATTGTCAGCCTGGGAGGTGCTGAACTGGCGGGAGAACTCCACGCCACCAGTGCGGACCATCTGCTCCACGCTTCCGACGCTGGCATCAAGGCCATGGCCGAGAATGGGGTAGTATCCACCTTGCTGCCCACTACGGCTTTCTGCCTGAAGGAACCCTTTGCCCGGGCCCGGGAAATGATTGATGCCGGCTGTGCGGTAGCCTTGGCCACGGACTTTAATCCGGGCAGCGGCTTTACCTTCTCCGTGCCTTTGATGATTGGGCTGGCAGTAATCTACATGGGTATGAGCGCCGAAGAAGCCATTACGGCCCTGACCCTGAACGGGGCGGCTGCCGTAGACCGGGCGGACCGGATTGGTTCCCTGGAAGCCGGTAAACAGGCCGACCTGGTGATTCTCCAATATCCTTCCTACAAATTCCTGCCCTACCATACCGGCGTGAACATTGTAGAAACGGTGGTAAAGAACGGTAAAGTGGTTCACCAAAACGCCTAAGAGAAATTGCAGCTCCACTTTTTGACTCCAGAAGAAGGAATTATGTAAAAAATGACATAATTCCTTCTTCTTTTTTGTGTACAAGCAGAATTTATATTATAATAAGAACTGGTTATGGTTTTGAAGTGTTCCCCAAATTAGGACAAACGGAGTCAAAATATCAGGGTTTGTTGAGGTGCAGAACAATGACAGAACGGATTGAAGCGCGTTTTTTGGGCGTTCCTGTAATCTATAAGGACGGGAAGGAAATGTTCTTTCCCTACAACAAGGTGAACGCCTTGGTGTATTATATGCTGGTGAAAGGAACTGTGCTGCGGGACGAGCTTAGCGGGATCCTGTGGGCGGATAAGCCCGATACAGTGGCCCGGAAGAATCTCCGCAACGCCATTTACGAAACCAAGAAGGTTCTGGGACAGGATGTGTTCATCTCGCCCCGGAAAGCGGTAATTAAGGTGAATCCGGCCATTGCGGTGACCGTGGATGCCAACCAGTTTGAGAAGGACCCCCGGGGTCAGCTGGACCTGTACCAGGGAGAATTCCTTCAGGGGTTTTTCGTCAAGGAAGCGGAGGAGTACGAAAACTGGTATCTGACCCAGCGGGACCGGCTGGAAAATCTGTATATGGAAGCCCTGCTCCAGAAACTGAAGGATGCCACGGCGGTGAAGAATATTCCCCAGGTCACCCGGTACGGCCGGCTGCTGATTGCCCATGATCCCTACGATGAAGGGGTCTACCTGCACCTTTTGAAGGTGTACTGCCAGGAAGGCAATGTGCACCAGGCCCAGGAATTGTACGAGGAAATGAAAAAGGTGTTCCACGAGGAGCTGCGCAGCAGCGTGCCGGTGGAAATTGACGAATTGCTCCGCCAGGGGCGGCAGCAGGGGAATCAGCCCTACAAGGTGGAACTGCCCAAGCAGACCCAGATTACTGGCCGGGAAAAGGAATTGCAGCAGGTCCGGCGGATTGTGGAAGAATTTCTCCAGGGAGGCAGCAGTGAAACCCTGCTGATTCGAGGGGACGCCGGCAGCGGCAAAACCCTGCTGAAGGATGCCTTGGTGAAAGGGATGCCCAGCAACGTGGTGGTGCTCCAGTCCAATTGCTACCAGCCCGAACAGAACATTTTGCTGCGGCCCTGGACGGGGATTGTGGAGGGGCTCGGTAATCTGGTGGAGCGGGAGCGGCTGCAGGTGCCCCGGCTGGAAAACCTGCGGCTGAACGAATTATTTCCCCAGATGGACATGGGCGGGGACCGGGAAGCGGGGCTGGCGGAAGTCAAGGATATGCTCAAGGTGGATGCGGTATTCCATACTTTGTACACTACCCTGGAGGCAGCGGCCAGCCATAAGACTGTGGTAATTATCTTTGAGGACCTCCAGTGGATGGACCCTCTGAGCCTGTCCCTGTTAAGCTCCCTGATTCTTCACAAGAAATCCCCCCGGCTGCTGTTTCTCCTGACTGCCCAGGAATCCAAGGAAAAAGCTTTCCAGCAGTTTGAGGCGGCGGTGAGTATGTACCAGAAACTGCGAACTCTGGACCTGAAACCGGTGGGAGAAGACGTGGTGCGGCTTTTTGCTCAGCAGGCGGAGCTCAAGGTGCCGGTAACCGACGAACTGGTCCATCGCTTGATGCAGGAGTCGGAGGGAAATATTTTCCTTTTGAAGGAATGCCTGACGGCCTTTAAAAATACCGGCAGCTTGGATAATCTGACGGAAAATATGATCAACATTTTTAAGACCGGCTGCTGCTCCCTGACGGACACCCAGCAGAAGGTGTTGGAATTTATCGCTCTGTTCTACGATGGAGCGCCGCTGGCCATGATTTCCGAATACATGCACCTGAACAGCCTCCAGGCCCTGGAAATTCTGGAAGAACTCCGGAGCCGAAACCTGATCCGGCCGGTGACCCAGCAGCCGGAAGTGTTGTACGAAATCATCCAGCAAAAGCTCAAGGAATACATCCATCAGCAGGTATCCCCAGAAAAATGGCGGATCCTTCACGGCTATGTGGCTAGCCTGTGGGAAAAGCGGCTGACCCATTCGCCCCAGGATATTCGGCTGTATCACCATTTGGAGTACCATTATCAGGAGGCCGGGGAACTGGTGAACATGGGCCGCTACAAGCTGAAGATTTTGATGTACTACCTGAACTTCAGCAACGAACTGTTCCCGGTGCTCAGCAGCACGGAGATTACCCCCGATGACGAAAAGAGCTGCTACATTGAGACCAATTTGTCCCAATTCCTGTCAGAAGTGGATGAGATGATGCATACCATCAAGCGGAACTACGGGGAAACTCCCGAGGTCCGGGATTTGGAAATGACCTATCTCCACCTTATGGGCCGGCACTATATCCGGGTAGGGGAATACGAGAAGGGCGTGCGGAACATTTTGAGCCTGATTGAGCAGGCCTCTGAGGTCCACAACCGGGACTACATGCTCATGGGTTACAAGCAGATGATCTACTACGATATCCAGATTGGCAATACGGAAGAAATGAAAAACTATCTGGAAATCGCCCTGAACCTGGCGGATGAATGCAACTACCACAAGGAAATGGGTATCCTGCTCCGGCTGAAGGGCCTGAATATGATTATGCAGGGGAACTTTGAGGAGGCAGAGCGGCTGCTGAAGGAATCCATTTCCACCTTCATGGTGACCCAAAATGTGAAGCGGCGGTATGCCCTGAATATTGCCGGGTCCTATAACTACCTGGGGGAAATCCGCCGGGGCCAGGGCAAGTTCCAGGAAGCCCTGGATTATTACAAACAGGCCCTGGACTACAGCAAGGACCAGGAAGCCTACAGTTCCTGGGTGGTATTTTCCTGCAATGCAGGGGTTGCCTGCTGGAATATGGGGGATTATGACCAGGCCAAAAAATATTTTCTCCAGGCCTACCAATTGTTCCCCCGGTACGTATTCTACTGGCGGCATCCCATTGTGGAGTCCGGTCTCAGCCTTTTGGCCATGCGGGAAAACAAGGAGGAGGAAGCTATCCGCTTCTTGGATGACGCCCTCCAGAAACTGGGGAATATGAATAATCCCAGGGAGGCAGGCTATGTGTATATGGCCATTGCCCTGCTGAAAAAACAGTACCCGGATAGCCGGATTGCCCAGCACTACGAAGGGACGGTGCTGTCCTACGGCACCCGGGCTTTGCAGGAACTGGATCCCTATCGGGATACCTGGGAACGGGCCCAAATGGAAAAATTGTTTTGATAGCTTCTGCCGGCGCAGTTTGCCGGCAGATTTTTTTGCGCCAAAAATACGGCAAGCTGGCCTGGTGCAAAAATATTTTCAGCTTGAAATATTTATAATTCCTTGCTACTCTAATACAGTAAAGCAAATCCCGCTGCGTGCAGCAGGCTGTTTCCAGGGGTGGGCAGCAGCCTTGCCTAGGCATGCCGGAAACGAAAGGAAGTCGATTGGTATGGAAATTATCGGAAATCCTATTGTTGTATCTGTCATCGTCATGTCTGCCCTGTGCCTCTTGAAGATGAACGTAATGCTGGCCATTCTGGTGGCCGCCATCATTGCCGGGCTTACCGGCGGCATGAATGTGGTGACTACCATCAGTACCCTGATTGCCGGCATGGGGGGCAACTCGGAAACGGCTCTGAGCTACATTCTGCTGGGCTCTTTGGCAGTGGCCATTGGCCGCAGCGGCCTGGCGGATATCGCTGCCCGGAAAATTACCAAAGTGGTGGGAACGAAAAAGACCGCTTTTGTTTTCTTGATTGCCTTTGTTTCCTGCTTCTCCCAGAACCTGATTCCTGTGCATATTGCCTTCATACCCATCCTGATTCCGCCCCTGTTGGTGGTCATGAACCATATGAAATTGGACAGACGGGCTGTAGCCTGCGCCCTGACCTTTGGCCTGAAAGCCCCCTACGTATCCCTGCCGGTAGGTTTTGGCCTGCTCTTTATGACCATCATCAAGGACCAGATGGTGGCCAACAATGTGACCGTTTCCATCAGTGACATTTCTTCTGTTATGTGGATTGGCGGGGTTTCCATGGTGGTGGGTCTGGTACTGGCTGTCTTCTTCTACAGCGGTGACCGGGAATACGAGGATCTGCCCATTACCGGCATGGATGAACACGCTGAGGAAGTAACCATGAACGCCGAATGCTGGAAAGCCCTGGCCGGCGCCGTAACGGCATTCCTGGCGCAGCTGTATTTCGAATCCCTGCCCATTGGCGCCATGTGCGGCCTTTTGGTGATGATTGTTACCGGTTCCATCAAATGGAAGGACATGGATGAAATCATTAACGGCGGTGTTGCCATGATGGGTTTCATTGCCTTCGTTATGCTGATTGCCGCCGGCTACGCCAATGTGCTGCGGGAAACCCACTCTGTAGAAGCCCTGGTGGCTGCCACCACCACCGTCATCAATACCAAATTCAGCGGTGCCTTCCTGATGCTGGCGGTGGGACTTCTGATTACCATGGGTATCGGCACTTCTTTTGGGACCATTCCCGTAGTTGCTTCCATCTACATTCCTTTGGGCTATCAACTGGGCTTTGGTACACCGGCCATCATCCTGCTGATTGGGATTGCTGCGGCCTTGGGGGATGCTGGGTCTCCTGCTTCTGACTCCACCTTGGGCCCTACCTCCGGTTTGAACGCCGATGGGCAGCACAACCATATCTGGGATACCTGCGTACCCACCTTTATTTTCTACGATATTACCCTGTTTATCGGCGGCCTGATTGGCGCCATGCTTTTGGGCTAATAAAATACCCCTTTTTAGGACTGCCGATTTCCCCGGCAGTCTTTTTTTGCCCCTTTTTCCGGAGGCGAAATTATATTATAATAAGGTATAATTATATTAGTTCGAAAATTGACCTTTGCAACATAAGAATGATTGTAGTTTCTTTGCGGAAAATGGCGGTTTTTCCAGTCACTTTGACTGAGCAAGCATAAATAAATGTGATGAATGGCCAGCAGCTGGCCCTGGTCGAAAAGCCGGGTCCGGCCTCCTGCAGGGGCCTCTGCCAAAGGCGGTCACCCGCAGGGAAGCAAGTTTGTGCGGGGAGGAATGAATATGGTTTCTTTGAAAAAAGTAATGGAAGTACTGGATGCACAGGTTGTGGTAGGCGCCAAGGAGCTGAACCGGGAAGTGAATTCTGCCTGCGGCAGCGATATGATGAGCGATGTACTGGCTTACGCCAAGGACCGGGCGGTACTGCTTACCGGACTTTTGAACATCCAGGTGGTGCGTACGGCGGACATCAGCGATATTTCCGCCATTGTCTTCGTCCGGGATAAGCATCCGGAACAGGAGGTGCTGCTGGCAGCCAAGGCCAAGAATATCCCTGTGCTCTACACCCGCTGCACCATGTTTGAAGCCCGCGGCCGGCTGTACACCCTGGGCCTTAGAGGCTGCTCTCCCAAGGACAGTACGGAGGAACTGTAACATGGAAGAGCTCTATCCGGTGGTGCCGGAGGATTTCGAACGGGCCGGAGCGGCTTCCATGGCCATCAAGGACCTGCTGAAACAGCTGGGCCTGCCTCCGGAATTTATCCGGCGGGTGGCCATTGGAGCCTACGAAGGGGAAATGAACTGCCTGATCCACGGAGGCGGCGGCCAGGTGAAGCTCCAGGTGGAGCCGGACGCCATCCGGGTCCAGGTCAGCGATGACGGCCCCGGCATCCCGGATATTCCCCAGGCCATGCAGGAAGGCTGGTCCACCGCTTCTGCCAAAATCCGCTCCATGGGCTTTGGGGCCGGCATGGGTTTGCCCAATATGAAAAAAGTGGCGGACCAGCTGGATATCCAGTCCACAGTGGGAAAGGGGACCAAGGTAACCATGACGTTTTCCCTGCCAGGGAAAACGGCGGGAAAGACAGGTGAGGCCTGATGGAGAGCTATTTGTGTTCGGTCCAGGTGGACCGGGAAAAATGCACGGGCTGTCTGCTCTGCGTCAAAAATTGCCTGGTGCAGGCCATCCGGGTCCGGCAGGGCAAAGCCCAGATTATTTCCGACAAATGCATTGATTGTGGGGAGTGCATCCGCTGCTGCCCGCCCCGGGCCATTGAGGGCCTGGCGGACCCGCTGGACCGGCTAAAGGACTACCGGGTAAACCTGGCTCTGGCCACCCCTTCCCTGTATGCCCAGTTCCCCGGGGATCTGCCGGCGTCCATTTTATGGGAAGGCTTGCGTGAAATTGGCTTTGACGGGGTCTTTGACGTGGCCCTGGCAGGGGATTATGTCAGTGGGGAAATGGAACGGTATCTGGCCCAATATCAGGGCCCCTGGCCGGTAATTTCTTCGGCTTGCCCGGCGGTGCTCCGGCTGATTCAGACCCGGTACCCGGAACTGGTTAAGCAGGTGCTGCCGGTATTGGCTCCGGCAGAAGCGGCAGCCATCTATACCCGCCGGGAGACCACCAAGCGGCTGGGCCTTGACCCGGAGCAGGTGGGCATCTGGTTTATTTCTCCCTGTCCGGCCAAGGGTACCAACATCCATCAGTCCGTGGACGTACTTCACACAGCCGTTACGGGCTCCTTTACCATTGCCTCCATTTACGGACCGTTAAGCAAGGCCGTAAAGGAACTGCGGGAAAAGCGCCACGAGTGGCCGGAAGCCACCCTGGGGTCGTCCTACGGCCTCAGCTGGGGCACCTGGGAGGGGGAAGTCCTTTCCACTGGCACCACCAGCTATGTGGCAGCCCAGGGCCCCCAGGAAGTGGACGAGCTGCTCCAGCAGATCAGCCTGAACAAGCTGTCAGAAGTACGCTATGCCTGCTGCTATAGCTGCGCCGGGGGCTGCGTAGGCGGTCCCTGCGTGGCCGTCAATAAATTTGTGGGCAATGCCCAGCTGCATCGCCGGGTCCAGCGGCGCCGGGAACGGGAACCCCAGGACCGGTTGGAAACCCTGCATCGCCACCAGGTGTGCGAGGATTTCCCCCTGTCGGAAGGCTACATCAAGGCTCTCCAGCCCCGGCCGGATCCGCCCCTGGCAGAAGATTTTCGGGAGGCGCTGGACAAGCTGTCCCAGCTGCGGCAGCTTCAGGCAGAACTTCCCCAAATCGACTGCGGAGCCTGCGGGGCACCTACCTGCAATACCCTGGCAGAAGATGTGGTTAGGGGCTATGCCCAGAAGGACGACTGCATCTTTGTGTACCGGAAAGAGTGGGGGAAAGATAGGAAAAATCAATAGGTCAGCTTTTCTATCGAAAGTTTTTCCCATTATAGCTAGCTTTGTTCTTGCAAGTTACAGAAAATATTGTTATTATTTATGGCATGGATGTCTGTCTTAAATATAGCAATTTTCAGAAATACCAAATTTCACTGCGCCTGGCAACAGGCAAAACGGGAGGAATTGCAAATGATCAATATTAACGATCGAGTCCATTGTGCAGCAGCACTGAGCAAAATCACCACGGCTGAAAAAGCCGCCGAAATTATCCAAGATGGCATGAACCTGGGCATGAGCGGTTTCACGCCCTCCGGCTATCCCAAGGCACTGCCCTTGGCTCTGGCGGAAAGAGGCAAGAAGGAACCCTTCAAGGTTAACGTATGGACGGTATTAGCTGGTCCGGAAATCGATACGGAAATGGTCAACGCCGGTATTGTAGGCAACCGTATGCCGTACCAAACCGACAAGACCTGCCGGAATGCCATCAATAATGGCCAAATTAAATACGTGGATGCCCACATCAGCCATTTCAACCAATTGGCTCGCTTTGGCTTCCTGCCGGAACGCCGGGATGTCGATGTGGCCATTATTGAAGCCTGCGCCATCAAAGACCTGGGCAAGGGCAAAATCGGCATCATCCCCACCACCAGCCTGGGCGGCAGCTGCGGCTATGTGCAGAGCGCCAAGAAGGTCATCATCGAAGTCAATGTGACCCAGCCGGTGGAATTGGAAGGTATGCATGACTGCTACGTTCCCCTGGATCCTCCGTACCGGAAAATCATCCCCATTGAAAAGCCGGAAGATTTGATTGGTACTCCGTACATTCCCTGCGACCTGGACAAGGTAGCGGCCATTGTTCCCTGCGACATTCCGGATAAACCCAGCAAATTGTCTGCCGTAGACGACGATGCCCGGGCTATGGGCCAGAACCTGGTAGACTTCTTCAAGGCAGAAGTCAAGGCCGGCCGTCTGCCCAAGAACCTGCTGCCGCTGCAATCCGGCGTAGGCTCTGTAGCCAATGCTGTTATCAACGGCCTGGTAAACTCCGATTTTGAGGACCTGACCGTATTTACGGAAGTTATCCAAGACGGGATGTTCGACCTGATTGATGCCGGCAAGCTGAGAGTGGCTTCTGGCGCTTCCCTGACCCCGTCCGCTCCGTATATGGAAAAACTGTACAAGAACTTTGACAAATATAAGAAACACCTGATCCTGCGTCCGCAGGAAATTTCCAACAACCCGGAAGTGGTGCGCCGTTTGGGCGTTATTGCTATGAACACCGCCATTGAATGCGATATCTACGGCAACATCAACTCCTCCCACATCTGCGGCACCAACATCATGAACGGTATCGGCGGCAGCGGTGACTTTGCCAGAAACGGCTACCTGACGGTATTCTTTACCAACAGCATGGCCAAGGGCGGCAAGATCAGCTCCGTGGTTCCCTTCTGCTCCCATATCGACAGCACCGAACACGATGTGGACATTATCGTTTCCGAACGGGGCGTTGCCGACCTGCGCGGCCTGTCCCCGAAAGAAAGAACACCCATCATCATCGACAAGATTGCCAACCCCAAATACCAGCCCCTGCTGAAGGATTACTTTGAACGGGCCTGCGTAGCCTGCCATAACAGCCAGACCCCGCACATCCTGGAAGAAGCGTTCTCCTTCCATGAACGTCTACTGAAAACTGGCACCATGGAAGTGAAGTAAAACCCAATTTTCCGAAAACATGTGGCAACACAATGATATTTATGTTACAATTACCGTGTTTTGGTTTTTCGCATAAATAATCATGTTTGAGGAGGTGCGTGTATTTGACAACACAAGAAAAAATCGATGATATGTTTGCCCGCTACGAAAAAATCGAAGCCGGCGGCGGTGCCAAGAGAGTCGGCAAGCAGCATGACTCTGGCAAAATGACTGCCCGGGAACGGATTGCCGCATTTTTGGATGAAGGCAGTTTCGTGGAACTGGATAAATTCGTAGAACACCGGTGCACCAATTTCGGACAGGAAAAGAAATATCTGGCTGGAGACGGTGTAGTAACTGGTTATGGCACGGTTAACGGTCGCACAGTATTTGTTTTCGCACAGGATTTCACCGTAGAAGGTGGCTCTTTGGGCGAAATGCACGCCAATAAAATTGCAAAAGTTCAAGAAATGGCTTTAAAAACTGGAGCTCCCATTGTGGGCATGGCCGATTCCGGCGGTGCCCGCATTCAGGAAGCCACGGATGCCCTGGCAGGCTTTGGTAAGATGTTCAAGCAGAATACCATGTCCTCCGGGGTAATCCCCCAGATTTCCGCCATCATGGGACCCTGTGCCGGCGGCGCCGTGTACAGCCCGGCCCTGACGGACTTCATCTACATGGTGAAGAAAAGCTCCAAGATGTTCATTACCGGACCGGAAGTGGTGAAATCCGTTACCGGCGAGGATGTGGGCCAGGAAGACCTGGGTGGTACCTTTACCCACAGCACCCGCTCTGGCGTAGCTGATTTTGCGGCCGAAAACGATGCAGACTGCCTGGAACAGATCCGGTACCTGCTGAGTTTCCTGCCTTCCAACAACCGGGAAAACCCGCCTGTGTACGACACCGGCGACAGCGCTTTCCGGATGGATGAGTCCCTGAACACCATCATCCCCGATGGTTCCCACCTGCCCTACGATATGTACAAGGTTATCCGTAGCATTGTGGATAATGGGGAGTATGTGGAACCCCACCGGATGTATGCCCGGAACATCATCACCTGCCTGGCCCGTCTGGACGGCTCTACGGTGGGCATCATTGCCAACCAGCCCCGGATTATGGCCGGCTGCCTGGACATCAACGCTTCGGATAAGGCTGCCCGCTTCATCCGTTTCTGCGATGCGTTCCGGATTCCCCTGATCAACATCGTGGACGTGCCTGGGTTCCTGCCCGGTACGGACCAAGAATACGGCGGCATTATCCGCCACGGTGCCAAAATGCTGTACGCCTACTGTGAAGCAACCGTTCCCAAGATTACCCTGGTAACCCGGAAAGCTTACGGCGGCGCATATCTGGCCATGTGTGCCCAAGACCTGGGTGCCGATCACGTTATCGCCTGGCCCACGGCAGAAATTGCCGTAATGGGACCCCAAGGCGCTGCCAAGATTATTTTCCGTCATGATCCCGATGTGGAACAGAAGACGGAAGAATACATCAACAACTTCGCTACCCCTTATTACGCTGCTAAGCATGGTATGGTGGAAATGGTCATCGAACCGAAGACCACCCGTCCTACCCTGATTAAAGCATTGCGCATGCTCAAGAGCAAGCAGGAAGACCGTCCTAAGAAAAAGCACGGCAATATCCCGCTGTAATTTGGTGCTGCGCACCCCTTGACCCACAAAACGACCAAGAGGAAAGAGAGGTGAGGTAATGACAGAGAATCCGTTGCTTATTGCAGCCATCAATCTGACGATTGTTTTTGGCGTGCTGATTGTGTTGGGCATTATGATGACCCTTGTCCATGCAATCGATCCAACGAAGAAAAAATAACCTGTCTACACAATTCAAATGCAGTGTCTAGACTGCCCTTCACCTGCAGTTTCTAGAGGCTCATGAGCCGCATACGGGCCAATCGCCCGCGGCGCTACTCATCTCTCTCTACCTTGGTTTTCGCAGCGTGCTGCTTGTTTGTATGTTGAAATCGAAGCGGGAAGCAATTTGCCAAGCAAAAGCATCCGTTCCGCTGGGATTTTGATATAAACCATTTTTTCCATTTAGAGGAAAGCGAGGTGACGTACATGACCGACAACCCGTGGCTGATTGCCGTGATCAACATGACAATCGTGTTCGGCGTGCTGATTATACTGGGCATCATGATGACCATCATCCATATGATTGACCCGACAAAAAAGAAAGCTGCCGCAAAAAAAAAGCCTGTAGCTGCTAAGCCGGCTCCTTCCGTTGCTGCCAACAAACGGCAGGAAGAAGAAAAAGTAGCGGCTATCGCCGCTGTCCTGGCAATGGTACAGGACGAAGATGATGCTGTTGCAGCCGCCCTGATGGCCGCTATCGCACAGCATAAGAAAATGATGGAACCTATGGCTCTGCCTCATCATTTCTTTTAAGGAATCGTTGAGGGGCGATTCGTGATGGACCACATTCTATTTTTCCAAAATTCGAGGAGGGTTTTCTAATGAAAAAGTTCAATGTTAACGTAAATGGCACTGTATACCAAGTGGAAGTTGAAGAAGTTGGCGGTACTGTAAGCGCAGCTCCTGCTGCTCCTGCTGCTCCTGCTCCTGTAGCTGCTGCTCCTGTAGCCGCTCCTGCTGCTGCTCCTACTGCTGCTCCTGCTCCGGCTCCTGCCGCTGCTCCCGCTCCTGCTGCTGCCCCGGCTGCTCCTGCTGGTGCCAACACCATCGAAGCTCCTATGCCTGGTAAGGTTCTGTCCGTAAACGTTAAACCTGGCGACAAAGTTGAAGCTGGCGATGTCCTGCTGATTCTGGAAGCCATGAAAATGCAGAATGAAATTATGGCTCCTGAAGATGGCACCGTTACCGACGTTCGCGTAAACGCTGGTGACACCGTTGCTACTGGCGACGTAATGGTAATTCTCTAATTCCTTGCGCCACCAATCTAAAGGAGGATATTAAAATATGGATGCTTTTCTGGTAGCCCTTGCTTCTGTCATCAACGACAGCGGCTTCGTGGCTTTTACCACAGGCAATGCCATCATGATGCTGGTAGGCTGTGTCCTGCTGTATCTGGCAATCGTAAAGGGTTTCGAGCCGTTGCTGCTGACCCCGATTGCGTTCGGCTGCCTGCTGGCTAACGTACCCCGCACCGGTTTCGAAACCGATCCTGGTGTAATGCAATTGATCCTGGGCGGTATCAAATACGAAGTATTCCCGCCGCTGATTTTCATGGGCGTAGGCGCCATGACCGACTTCGGTCCCCTGATTGCCAACCCCAAAACCCTGCTCCTGGGCGCAGCTGCCCAGGCCGGCGTATTCGTTGCCCTGCTGGGTGCAATGCTGCTGGGCTTCAACGTGCGTGAAGCTGCTGCTATCGGCATCATCGGTGGTGCTGACGGCCCGACTTCCATTTACCTGGCAACCAAGATGGCTCCCCATCTGCTGGGCGCAATCGCTGTAGCTGCTTACTCCTACATGTCCTTGGTTCCCCTGATTCAGCCTCCTATCATGAAGCTGTTCACCACCAAGAAAGACCGTCAGATCAAAATGGCTCAGCTGCGTACGGTAACCCACTTCGAAAAAGTGGTTTTCCCGATTATGTGCACCATTTTCATCTCCCTGCTGCTGCCCTCCGTTTGCTCTCTGATCGGTATGCTGATGCTGGGCAACCTGTTCACTGAATCCGGCTGTATGGACCGTCTGTCCGATACCGCACAAAATGCTTTGATGAACACGGTTACCATTATGCTGGCTACTGGTACTGGTTTGACCATGAAGTCTGAAAGCTTCCTGACCACCCAAACCCTGCTGATTATCTTCTTGGGCCTGGTTGCTTTCGCCGGTGGTACTGCTGCTGGCGTTATCTTCGGTAAACTGATGTGCATCGTTGACGGTGGCAAGACCAACCCGCTGATCGGCAGTGCCGGTGTATCCGCAGTGCCTATGGCTGCCCGTGTTTCCCAGATTGTGGGACAACAGGCCAACCCTGGCAACTTCCTGCTGATGCATGCTATGGGCCCCAACGTGGCTGGTGTAATTGGTACGGCAGTTGCTGCTGGTACCATGCTGGCAATGATTGGACCTGCACAATAAGCTTTAACCTGAAAAGTGGTTATGACAGAAATGTCATAACCACTTTTTTTAATGAGTTAACGCAAAAACAAGGCTCCTTTTAAAGAGAAGGGGCCTTGTTTTGTCAGGCAGCCCTTCTGCTTCAGGCCCATACCGATACTTTACCAAGGGACGGAACAGAAATTTCCCGGCTCTTTCCCGAAATTCCCCAGAATCCCAAGAAATGCCTTACTTTACGGGTAAATTTTGATATAATAAGGAAGTTAAGGATTTTTAGGTGAGGAATGAAGAAATGAAGGAGAAACACGTGGAAGAATACAAGGAATATTCAACAGTCAGTAAGGAACGACGGTATTTGCAGTGGGCGGCCCTGGCCGTAATTGGCATTTCTTGGGCCTACGAAGGGTACCATACCTTTGCCCTGTACCAGTTCAGCCTGATGGGCTGGGGCTACAATGTGCTGTTTTTGCTCCTGTGGTGCTGGCGCTGTATGTTTGATTATACGGTGGTGCTTACCGGCAAGGACCTGCGGGTGATTATGTATGGCCTGGGCATTGAGCGCCGGATGACCGTCCATTTAAAAGATATGGAAAGTTTTTCCAATCAGTATAAGCGGAGCTTTTTCCGCAAAACTGCCATCAAAAAGTATGTGCACCGCTATTCTTCCATCGATCCCAATCCCCAGCGGATCCTGGTGTATAGGGAGAACGGCAAATTGTGCGCCCTGCTGTTCAAATCCAGCGGTAAGCTGATGCAGCTGCTGGCAGAGCGGTACCCCAAGCAGTACCTGCAATTCCCGGAATAAAGGAGAATGGTTGTGAATACGTATATTGGAACCGTGGTGGCCATTCATGGCCAGCAGGCACGAGTAAAAATTGAACAAAAGCCAGGGGAGCAGCGCCCCAAGCAGCTGGATTGCTGGAACGCCTGCGAAGCCAAGCGGGGAATGCGGGTCCTGGTGGAACGCCAGGAAGTAGAAGCTGGCAAGGCCAAACTCATTGCCCGGGGCATTCCTGTGCTGACCGCAGTGGCCGGGGCGGCTTTTGGACGGGCTATGGCCCACTTTTTCCCCCTGCCCCAGTGGCAGGTGGTGCTGGGCAGCACTGTTATCTGGCTGCTTTTGGGCTGGAACTACGCCCGGAATTTTCGCAAGGTGGTCAATCCCCGGGGTGCCCAGTGGACCGTTACCGGGTACTACAGCGATGGGATGATTCCTGGTGTGGACGACCCGGTTTCTTCTGAGGAGGAATAAGCATGCTGGGCGCAAAAAATGGATTGTGGCTGGTAGGAGCCCTGGCGGCAGGGGCTGTGATGGGAGGGCTTGTGGCAGAAAGCCTCCAGGCGTCCCAAGTACTGGGCCCCATTACGGATACCCTGGTGCGGCAGTACCAGATTATTTCCGTGCCGCCGGTGGATGTGGATTTGTACATTGCCAAGCTGACCATCGGCTTTACCTTTTCTCCCAACCTGGTGGCGATTGTTGGCATGGTGCTGGGAGCCATTATTTATAACAAGTTATAAGGAGGACCTATGGAGATACTTTTGGCTTCTGCTTCTCCCCGCCGGCTGGAACTGCTGCGTCAGGCGGGCCTGAATCCCCGGGTGGTGGTAAGCCACTGCGAAGAACTGAAGGAAAGCGCTTCTCCGGAGGATCTGGTGCTGCACAATGCTCTGGCCAAGGGGCGGGCTGTGGCCTCCCAGGAAAACCCTTCAGCTCTGGTGATTGCCACCGATACGGTGGTAGCGGTGGACGGGAAAATCCTGGGCAAACCCCAGGATACCAAGGACGCTGCCCGGATGCTGCGGCTGCTCAGCGGCCGGACCCATCAGGTACTTACCGGGGTAGCCCTGTTTTACCGGGGGCAGGAGAAAGCCCGGGTGGACGTGACAGAGGTGACTTTTGCACCCTTGACGGACCAGCAGATCGCCTGGTACATTGGTACTGGGGAACCCCTGGATAAAGCCGGAGCCTACGGCATTCAGGGAAAAGCAGCACTTTTTATACCCACTATACACGGGTCCTACAGTAATGTGGTAGGACTTCCCTTAGCAACTTTACTTACACTATTCGCAGAAATGGACGTGATGCAAGATGACACACTATTTGATCAAGGAAATGCTGCCGGAGGAACGGCCTCGTGAAAAAATGCTGGCGCTGGGACCCCAGGCCCTGACCCCTCGGGAACTTTTGGCCATTCTCATTGGCAGCGGCACCAAGGGCCGGTCGGCCCTGGATATTGCCGGAGAACTGGTAGGGGACCTGCTGAAGGATGAAGCCCTGGCCCGGACCCAGGACCTGCAGGAACTGACGGTGGTTCATGGGCTGGGTCCCAGCAAGGCGGCGGTGATTATGGCTGCCCTGGAGCTGGGCCGCCGGGTGGCCGCCAACAGCAAGCCCAAAATGGGCCTGATCCGCTGCCCGGAAGACGGGGCCATGCTGGTGATGAGCCGGCTGCGCCACGAAAACCAGGAACATTTTCAGGTAATCCTGCTCAACAGCAAAGGGCGGGTAACGGCCATCAAGGAAATCTCCCAAGGCTCCCTGAACGCGTCGGTGGTCCATCCCCGGGAAGTGTTTGCTCCGGCGGTGGTGCATCATGCAGCGGCCCTTTTGGCCGTGCACAACCATCCTTCCGGGGATCCCACGCCCAGCCAGGAAGACCGGGACCTGACCCGGACCCTGGTCAAGGCCGGAGAAATTTTGGGCATTCCCGTGGTGGACCATTTGGTCATCGGGGATGGGGCCTACTATAGTTTTAAGGAACATGATTTGATTTAGGCCGGCAGCTGCCGGAAATATAGAAAAGAAAGGGAGGGGAAACCCATGCTGGAATTTTTTGATTCGCTGCATACGGATGTGGGCATTGATTTGGGTACGGCCAATACCCTGATTTGCCTGAAGCACCAGGGAATCGCCCTCCAGGAACCGTCCGTGGTGGCGGTGGATGACCGTACCGGCAAGGTACTGGCGGTGGGCAAGGCTGCCAAACAGATGGTGGGCCGGACGCCCCAGGGCATCAGTACGGTACGGCCCCTGCGCCACGGGGTAATTGCCGATTTTGAACTGGCGGCGGTGATGCTGCGGCACCTGCTCCGGCAGGCTCTCCAAAAGCGTTCCTTTGTCCGCAGCCGGGCGGTGATCAGCGTGCCCTGCGGAGTGACCAATGTGGAACGACGGGCGGTCATCGATGCGGCCCTGGAAGCCGGGGTCAAGGAAGCCTACCTGCTGGAAGAACCTTTGGCTGCGGCTCTGGGGGCAGGCCTGCCCATTAAGGAAGCCACCGGGCTTATGGTGGTGAATCTGGGAGGCGGCACCACGGAAGTGGCGGTCATCTCCCTGGGCCAGATTGTCTTCTCCCGAACCCTCCGGCTGGGCGGCGCAGAAATGGATGATGCTCTTGTACGGGCTATCAAGAAAAAGTATAATCTTCTTATCGGTGAACAGATGGCGGAAACCATCAAGCTTGAAATTGGAACCCTGCGAAAAACAACCCCCAGCGCTGTGATGGAAATCCGGGGCCGGGACCTGCTGACAGGGCTCCCCCAAAGCCGCCTTTTGGATCAGAACCAGGTCCGGGAAGCCCTATTGGAACCGGTGCGCAGCATTGTGGAGACCATTCGGGGAACCCTGGAACAGATGCCGTCCGAAATGGCGGCAGATGTGCTGGATCGGGGCATTGTGCTCACCGGCGGGGCCGCCCTGCTGCGGGACCTGGACTGGGTACTGACCCGGGAAACGGGTCTGACGGTAGTGGTGGCCGAAAACGCCCTGGGCTGTGTGGCCCTGGGCACAGGACGAGCTGCGGAAAATATGAATCTGTTCCATAAGGGACATCGACCGGCGGGGAGCAAATGAGAAAGCGACGAGTGGTAATGAAGAAGGAGAGAAAAATACGGCTGGCAGTGGTGGCTGCCATTGTCCTGGTACTGGGCGGCGTAGGCTGGGACCTGCTGCATCATTTTGCAGCGGGCAACACCGTGCTTTCCACCCTTTCCCGGCCCGTGAACTTTATTGTGGGCGGCCTGGGCAAAGGGGTACAGGGGGCCTCCGACTTCTTGACGAACCGCAATGGGGTGGCCAAGGAAAACAAGGACCTGAAACGGGAAAATGAGGAGTTGCGCCAAAGCAACGCAGAGCTTTTGGCCATGAAGGCGGAAAATGTCCGCTTGGCCAAACTGCTGAAGTTTACGGAACTTCATCCTGCCTGGCAGACCACCCCGGCCAAGGTCATCAGCCGGGACCTGGGGGATTTCAAGGACGTGATCCTGATTGATAAGGGCAGCGACGACGGCCTCCAGATGAATATGCCGGTGGTGAACAGCTCCGGCCTGATAGGCATTATCGATGGGGTGTATCCCCATATGGCCAAAGTACTGCTGATTTCCAGCCCCAGAAGCCGGATTGGCGGCCTGAACCTCCGGGGAGATTCTCGGGCGGCGGGAATCGTCAACGGCGTGGCCGGGCCGGACCAGCAGCTGGAAATGCGGAACTTGACTCGGAACGCAGATGTGCTGCCGGGGGATACCATTGTGACCAGCGGTTACAGCGGCTACAATCCTGGAGGCATCATCATTGGCACCATTGAGGAAGTCCGCATGGACCCTGGGGGCCTGACTAAGAGTGCTTCCATTGCTCCAGCGGTGGATTATGCCCATTTGGAGGAAGCCCTGGTCATTACCAACTTCCATGGGTTTGCAGATTTCCTCCGGGAGGAAGGGAAGGACCCTGATGTGCCCGCTTCCAAAGGAGGCAGATCATGATCCTGCGCGCCTTGGCTTGGCTGTTTTTTACCCTGTTTTTGTTTAGTTTGGAAAATCATTGGTTTATGTTTTTCACCACCACCCAGTCTCCTGACTTGCTGCTGCTCTTCCTCCTGCTCTACGCGCTGGACCAGGGAGAGCGGGGCGGCACGTTCTACGGACTGGGTATTGGTGCATTATTGGATGTGGTCACGTTCAGCTATTTTGGCTGGCATATGGTGACCCGGGCCTTTATCGGCTACGTGGTGGGAAAGAACCGGCTGAATATGTTTGCAGACCGGCTGCCCACCTATTTGATTTTGACCTTTATGGTAACCTTGCTTTTGCGGGTGGCAACCTCCCTGTTTTTGTGCTTCATGCAGGGCAGGTGGCTCCCTTTTTGGCCGTTTTTGGTGCTGACGGTGAAAAGTATAGGCTGGAATCTGATCTGTGCCCCGGTCATGTGGTTTTTGTACCACAAGCTGAAACAACGGCTCCACAGTCGGATGGATTATTATTATCATCTGTAGGAGAAACGCTGTGCTGAATAAAAAGTTTGCTTACCGTCTGGAATTCCTGCTGTTTTCCGGCGTTATCATTATCTGCATCCTGATTGGGCGGATGTTCTACCTGCAAATCCTGCGGGGCAGCTACTACAGCCGTCAGGCAGAAGGGAACCGGACCCGCTACACCCGGATTGTGGCCCCCCGGGGCATTATCTACGACTGCAACGGGGAAGAACTGGCCAACAACAAGCCGGGCTTTATGATTTCCTTAGTGCGCCGTTCCGACGGCTACAACAAGGAAACTCTGGAGCGGTTGTCCGTTATTTTGAACCTGCCCATGGAGAAAATCCAGGATACCATCAAGCTCCATTCCGTAGGGGCGGAACCCATCCGGCTGGTACGGAATGCTTCTCCGGAAGTGGTGGCCAAGATTGAAGAAAATCTGCGCTACCTGCCCGGGGTAATGGTGGAAGTGCAGCCGGTGCGGTACTATCCCAACAAGGAGCTGGCCGTCCACGTACTGGGGTATGTGGGGGAAGTCAGCGATTACGAAATTGAACAAGGGGTGTACAGCGACCTGAAAGCCGGGGACATTATCGGCAAGGCAGGCCTGGAAAGCTACTATGACGCCAACCTGAGAGGGGAAGACGGCAGCTACCGGGAAGAAGTGGACGTGGTGGGCCGTGTGGTCCAGGTCATGGATAAGGTGGAGCCCAAGCCCGGGGAGGGCCTGGTGCTCACCATCGATGCCAAGCTCCAGAAAATCACGGAAGAAGCGGTGGACCGCCAGCTGAAGGCCATTGGGGCCCGGGGCTGCGCCGTGGTGGTGCTGGACCCCAACAACGGGGAAGTGAAGGCCCTGGTCTCCCGGCCGGGCTTTGACCCCAACTGGTTTGTGAACGGCATCAGCGAAAAGAACTGGAACTACCTGAATACGGACCCTTTCCATCCCATGACCGACAAGGCCATTGCCGGGGAATATCCTCCCGGTTCTACGTTTAAGATTGTCACCGGTTCGGCGGCATTGGAAGAAAAGAAGGTAACTCCGGACGAACTGATCTACGACTCCGGCCGGCACTGGCTGATTGATATGCGCAACGCCGGCGGGGAAGCTCTGGGGTATATCAACTTCAAACGGGCCCTGGCGGCTTCCGATAACGTGTACTTCTACGAAATGGGCAACCGACTGGGCATCAATCTGATTGACAAATACGCCAAGGACTTTGGCTTTGGACAGCGGACGGGCATTGACCTTCACGGGGAAGCCGAGGGGCTTATTGCTACGCCGGAATACAAGAAGAAAGTGTTTGACGAAGACTGGTATTTGGGGGATACCTTCAATACCGCCATTGGCCAGGGCTTTACCCTGGCAACCCCCATTCAGGTGGCGGAAATGATGAGTGCGGTGGCTACCGACGGCCGTCGCTTTAAGCCCCATCTGGTCAGCAAGATCATCAACGATGACGGCAGTGTGGACCAGACCTTTGAACCGGTGGAGGAGGGGAAACTGCCGGTTTCGGAGGCTACCCTGAAACTGGTGCAGGAAGGCCTGGAAGCCGTTACGGAAGAAGGCGGTACCGCTTCTTCCCTGAAGAACCTGCCGGTGGCCGTAGCGGGCAAGACCGGTACGGCAGAAAACCCCCATGGCTTGGACCATGGCTGGTTTGCCGCCTATGCCCCAGCCAAGAAACCTCAGCTGGTAGTGGTGTGCATTGTGGAACAGGGCAGTTACGGTGCCGTGTCCGCAGTGCCTATTGTCAAAAGTATTTTGGAATATGCCTTTACGGATCCCCGGGTACGCCGGGAGGGCAACAAGAAATAAGGAGCAGCTATGCGGATACAGATCAAAAAATATTTTCGCAATATCGATATGCCGCTGCTGGTCAGTGTCCTGCTGCTGATTACCATTGGCATTATCCTGATTGGCAGCGCCACCCACGCCAATGTGCCCGGCCCCAAGCGCTACAGCTTTGTGCTGCGGCAGCTGAGCTTTGCGGGCATCAACCTGGTGCTGGGGGCTTTCCTCCTGCGGTTTGATTACCGGGTGCTGAAACAGTTGGCCCGGCCCCTCTACATTTTCAACATCGTCATGCTGCTGTGCGTCATGCTCTTTGGCAAAAGTGCCCTGGGCGCCCAGCGCTGGCTGCAGCTGGGACCCATCAGCATCCAGCCCAGTGAGTTTGCCAAGGCCATTATGATTATCGCCCTGTCCTCCTACGTGGACGACCGGCTGCCGCTTTTAACGGATTTTCGTAGCTGGCTGCCGGTATTTGGCTACGTGCTGGTGCCCTTCCTATTTGTTATGAAGCAGCCCGACCTGGGAACCTCTTTGGTTTTCCTGGCCATTTTGTTGGGCACCATGATTGTCTGCGGCTTTAAGCTCCGCTATTTTTTGGCCATGGGCGGTCTGGGTCTTGCTTCAGCGCCCCTGGTCTGGCGGGTGCTTCACGAGTACCAGCGGAACCGGATCCGGGTATTTTTGAACCCTGGCCTGGAGCCCTACGGCAGCGGCTACCACGTAATCCAGTCCATGATTGCCATTGGCTCCGGCCTGTTTTTTGGCAAGGGACTGTTCCAGGGAACCCAGAGCCAGTTAAACTTCCTGCCGGAAAACCACACGGACTTTATTTTTGCGGTGGCCGGGGAAGAATTTGGCTTTATCGGGGTAACGATTATCCTGCTGCTTTACGGGGTGGTGGTGTACCGGGGCATCAAGATTGCCCTGCATGCCTCCGATGACTTTGGCACCCTATTGTCCGTGGGCATCGTATCCATGTTTTTGTTCCATATTCTGGTGAATGTGGGCATGACCAGCGGCATTATGCCCGTTACCGGCGTGCCCCTGCCCTTTATGAGCTACGGCGTCAGCTCCCTGACCACCAATATGCTGATGGTCACCCTGCTGCTGAACATCAACGCCCATCATCAGACATTACGTTTTCATTAAGGAGAGACCATGAAAAAAGATTTTCCTATCGATATACTCAGCGCTGTAGAAAAACCGGCCCGTTATACGGGAATGGAATTCGGCAGCATTGTCAAATCCGAAGCCGAAACGGAGGTTTCCTTCTGCCTGGCTTTCCCGGACACCTACGAAATCGGCATGAGCTACCTGGGTTTTAAAATCCTGTACGCCTGCCTGAATGCTGTGGAAGGGATTGCCGCCGAGCGGGCTTTTGCCCCTTGGGTGGATATGGAGGAAAAAATGCGGGAGCGGAAGCTGCCCTTGGCCTCTTTGGAAAATTCCCGGGCCCTGAAGGATTTTGACCTGGTGGGCTTTACCCTGCTGTACGAAATGTCCTATTCCAACATTGTGAATATGCTGGATATGGGCGGGGTGCCCATTTGGGCCAAGGACCGGACCCTGGACGATCCCTTTGTCTGTGCCGGGGGCTGCTGTGTGTTTAACAGCGAACCCTTGGCAGATTTCCTGGATTTCTGCATGCTGGGGGATGGGGAAAAGATTATTGTGGAAGTCTCCCTGCTGTACCGGGATTGGAAGCGGGAAGGCAAGCCTGGAGGCCGGAAGGAATTTCTGCGCCGGGTTTCCCAGATTCAGGGGGTTTACGTACCCAGCTTTTATGATGTCACCTATAACGAGGATGGTACCCTGAAGGCCTATACCCCCAATGAACCTACGGCACCGGAAGTGGTGTACAAACGGGTGGAGCAGGATGTGGACGGCCTGGCCTTTCCTACCAATCCCATTGTGCCCTACAGTGATACGGTCCACGACCGGATTATGCTGGAATTGTTCCGGGGTTGCACCCGGGGCTGCCGGTTCTGCAATGCCGGCATGATCTACCGGCCCATCCGGGAACGGCGGCCGGAAACGGTGCTGAAGCTGGCGGAGAAACTGGTGCCGGCAACGGGCTACAACGAAATTTCCCTGTTCTCCCTGAGCACCGCGGATTATTCTTACCTGGAACCGTTAACCCAAAAGCTGATTTCCGAGTTCAAAAAGGACCGGGTCAGCGTGTCCCTGCCCTCCCTGCGTATTGACAGCTTCTCCGTAAAATTGGCCCAGGAGGTCCAGGCGGTGCGGAAAAGCGGGCTGACCTTTGCTCCGGAAGCGGGCAGCCAGCGGATGCGGGACGTCATCAACAAGGGTGTAACGGAAGAAGACCTGATGAACGCCGTGGGGGCAGCCTTTGCCAACGGCTGGTCCCAGGTGAAGCTGTACTTTATGATTGGCCTGCCCACGGAAACCGACGAGGACGTCTTGGCCATTGCCAAGCTGGCCCAAATGGTCCAGTGGAAGTACAAGCAGGTTACCGGCAAGGGCGGCGCCAAGGTTACGGTCAGCGTGGCCAACTTTGTGCCCAAGCCCTATACGCCCTTCCAGTGGGCCGGCCAGAATACCAAGGCTGAATTTGACCGGAAGCACATGCTGCTCAAGAATGCCTTCGCCAAATTGAAGAACATCAATTACCAATACCACGATTCCCGTACCAGCCTGATGGAAGGGGTCCTGGCCCGGGGTGACCGGCGGCTGGGAAAAGCCATCTATCTGGCCTGGCAGCGGGGCGCCAAGTTTGACAGCTGGGGTGAGTTCTTTGACTATGACCGGTGGAAACAGGCCATTGAAGACGTGGGCCTTACCATGGACTTCTACAACAGCCGGCCCCGGGGCGAAAAGGAAGTGTTCTCCTGGGAGCATACCAGCTGCGGAGTGACCCGGCAGTTCCTGTGGAGCGAACTGGAAAAGGCCAAACGGGCGGACCTGACCCATGACTGCCGGCGGGATACTTGCACGGGCTGCGGGGTCTGCCAGAAACTGAACGTAAAAATCATCGATTGGAAGGAGACGGAAGCATGAAATTACGGCTGCAGATAACCAAAGAGCCGGGCATCCGCTTCATTTCCCATCTGGAATACCAGCGGAGCCTGGAAAAAGCCATCCGGCGGGCGGACCTACCGGTGGCCTATTCGGAAGGCTTCAATCCCCATATGAAGTTTTCCCTGGCATCGGCCCTTAGCGTGGGCGTTACCAGCACCTGCGAGTTTGCCGAGGTACGGCTGGTGGAAGAGCGGCCCCTGGAGGAGCTGGTAACTGCCCTCAAGGCAGCCCTGCCCATGGGCATCCGGATTGTCAAGGCGGACCTGGCGGACGACAAGGCCCCCATGCTCATGGCCTCCGCCCAAGGGGCCAGCTACCAGGTGGAGGTACCCTGCCCGGAAGACCCGGCAGCGGGTATTGCGGCCTTTAACCAGGCCTCAGAGGTGCCCTACACCAAAACCCACAACAAGGCCAAGGGAAAACCCAAAACCATCAACGTCAAGGACTTTATTCCCCAGGTGGACGCAGCCTGGCAGGATGGGGTCCTGAAACTGGCTTTTGACTGCCGTATCACACCTACGGGCAGCATGAAAGCGTCCCAGCTCCTGGAAATTCTGGAAAAGGATTTTGGGGTGGGACTGTCCTTCAATGAAGCCGATATCCGCCGTACGGACCTGTTCGGACGGGATGCGGCGGGGCATAAAACCTCGCTAATCGGCACGGCGCAGCCATGACCAAGATCATTTATGTCAGTGTCCGGCCCGAAGAAACCCGCATGGGCCTGGTGGAGGAAGGACGTCTCCGGGACTATGCGGTGGAGCGTAGGAACACGGACAACTTGGTGGGAAATGTGTATCGGGGCCAGGTGTGCAATGTGGTTCCTGGGATACAGGCCGCCTTTGTAGATTTGGATGTAGGCAAAAACGGTTTTTTGACCTTAAAAAAAGAGGAAAAACTCTCTCAGGGTCAAATGATATTGGTACAGGTAGTGAAGGATGCCCGGGGCAGCAAGGGTCCGGCCATTACCCGGAATATTACCCTGCCGGGCCGGTATGTGGTGCTGGAGCCCTTTGGCTCCCGGATTTCCCTGTCCCGGAAAATCGAGTCCAAGACCAAGCGCAGCCAGCTGCGGGAATGGGCTTCCCAGGTGCTGCCGCCCAAGATGGGCCTGGTGCTCCGGACCGCCGCAGCCAGTGCGGACAAGAAGGAAATCCAGGCAGACGTGGAAAACCAGCTCCACAGCTGGAAAATCCTCCTGCGCCGGAGCAAATTGGGGCGGGGACCCCATCTATTGTACCGGGAACTGGACCTGTCCATCCGGATGATTCGGGACTACGTGACGGAAGATGTGCAGAAGATTGTGGTGGACGATGTAACCATCTACCATACCCTGACCAATATGCTAAAGGAAATGGGGCTGCCCCAAATTGAGGTGAAGCTCTACAGTGGTACCGATGACCTGTTTTCCAGTTACCAGCTGGATGAGGAAATCGAAAGTATGTCGGACCGGGTGGTGTGGCTGCCGGGAGGCGGCTACCTGGTATTTGACTATACGGAAGCCATGACCGTAGTGGACGTCAACAGCGGCCGCTACTCGGGAGGTGGGGACCGGGATGAAACCGGTATGGCCACCAACCGGGAAGCGGCTGTGGAAATTGCCCGGCAGCTGCGGCTTCGGGATATCGGCGGCATTATTGTGGCCGACTTTATTGATATGGACACCCAGGAGGAGCAGGAGGAAATCCTGCAAATCCTGCGGAAGGAATTTGCTTCCGACAAAATGAAACCCAAGGTGATTGATATTACCTCTCTGAACCTGGTGGAAATGACCCGGATGAAGGCCCGGAAAAACCTGGCCAGCGTCCTGTACAGCACCTGTCCCACGTGCCGGGGCAGCGGCCGGGTTCTTTCCCCGGAAACGGTGTACGTGGAAATCCGCCGCCGGCTCCGGAGCATTTTTGCAGAGGGCAATATGAGTCATTCGCTGCTGATTACCGTTCATCCCATGGTCTACAGCTGGATCATGGAACAGGGCGTCAAGGATATGGAACGGGAATTCAGCTGCAAAATCAAAACCGCCAGTGACGCGGCGCTGGATATAGGAGTCTTTACCATCCTGGCAGCGGATCACTGAGCCAGGAGGTGGCAGGCATGAATCTGGAAATACCGGCATATGTGCAAAAAGTAATGGAGCTCCTGCGTTCCCACGGCTTTGAAGCCTACGTGGTGGGCGGAGCAGTCCGGGATTTGCTGCTGGGGCGCACTCCGGACGACTACGACGTGGTGACCAACGCCCGGCCGGACGAAATCCAGCTTTTGGCAGAAAAGGCCCAGATTCCTGTGGTCAGAGACCTGGGCCAGAACTTCGGGGTGGTAATCCTGGTTTCCGACCGTATGGCGGTGGAAGTGGCCTCCTACCGGAACGAAACCTACGGCAGTGCCGATGCCCACCGGCCGGCAGAGGTCTGGTACTGTGAAACCCTGGAAGAGGACCTGGGACGCAGGGATTTTACCATCAACGCCCTGGCCCTGGATCAACAGGGGAATATTATCGATTATTACGACGGGCTCAGCGACCTGCGGGGCCGGGTGCTGCGCACGGTGGGCAATGCCAACAAGCGGTTTCAGGAGGATGCCCTGCGGATGTTCCGGGTCTGCCGTTTTGTGGCCCAGCTGGGCTTTACCCCGGATGAAAAGATTCTGCCGGCCATTCAGGCCAACCTGGCCCGGACGGAAGGCTTGTCCCTGGAGCGGGTGCGGACGGAGCTGAACAAGACCCTGTGCGGCACCTACGCCGGACGGGGCATGGACCTAATGGTGCGCAGCGGGCTGGCGGCTGAAAGCTGCCGGGTCCGGCACGGGGGAACCTGGAGTCAGGTGCCCATTTTGCCGGAGCTGCTGGATTTGGTAGGGGTGGAGCAAAATCCCCTTTACCATCGGTACGATGTGTGGAACCATACGGCGGCTGCCCTGGATCAGGGAGACCGGACTCTGCCGGTGGGCTGGGCTATTTTGCTCCACGATATTGCCAAGGGCCGGGAAGGGGTCCGGGGCATCAACAAGGAGGGCCAGCCCTGCGACTATGGCCACGAGGTGGTGGGAGCCAAAATGGCCCATGCCATTTTGGCACGGCTGCAGCTGCCGGGAAAACTGGCGGACCGGGTGGCCTGGCTGGTAAAGAACCATATGCACTTTGGCTTTGCCATGGCCCAAACCGACGCCCAGACCTGGCGCTGGCTGCGCAAGGAGGCCCGCAGCGGCCATTTTCGGCTGAACAAGGAAATGGCCGAAGCCTTTAAGCAGCTGACCGCCCTGTGCACCGCCGATGTGGCAGCGGCCAATGCCGGTCAGACGGATATTATCCATGCCCAGATGTACGGCAAGCGCTTGGTTTCCATGGCCTATTTGATGCCCGTGCACACGTCAGACCTGAATTTCACCGGTTGGGATGCCTTAAAGGCAGGGGCCCAGCCCAAACAGCTCCGGGAACTGATGCCCGTTCTGCTCCAGCGGGTCCAGGACCTGAAACTGGAAAACGAACCGGAAGCCTTGGAACAGGCTGCAAAGAATTGGGTTATACGTCAAAAAAACAAAAAATAGGTAAAATCATACACTGAGAGATATGTTTTTTCGTATCCCTCAGTTTTTTTTATGAGACAAATACTTTTGGGTATAGACAATACAGAAAAATTGTGAGAATATATAGGTGTACGTGTTGCCAATTTTATGGGGAATGAATGTCAAAAATAAGTAAAATTGATAAAAATTATTAGAATTAACATAGAATTGGCAAAAAAAGCGCAAATTAATCACTTGAGATTTAAAAAAAAAATTATTTGTGCTATAATCAACGTGTACTATGAAAAAGCAGGTCTACCGGAATTCGAATTGAAAAAATACTCAATTACAAAGGGGGATGGATTATTTCATTAGAGGAGGGTTCCGGACGTTTCAAAACTAGTATGGATCTTAAGGAGGTTTTTGCTTTGAGTAAAGTAATGACGTTAAAAGACGCAGTTGCCAAGTATGTGCATAGTGGTGATCATATCGCCCTGGGCGGTTTCACAACTGACCGGAAACCGTATGCTGCCGTTTATGAAATCTTAAGACAAGGTATCACCGATTTGACTGGTCTGGGCGGCGCTGCCGGCGGCGACTGGGATATGCTGATCGGCTGCGGCCGGGTAAAGGCATATATCAACTGCTATACTGCCAACTCCGGTGTTACCAACGTTTCCAGACGGTTCAGAAAATGGTTTGAAGCTGGCAAACTGATCATGGAAGACTATTCCCAGGATGTAATCTACATGATGTGGCATGCTGCTGCACTGGGTCTGCCCTTCCTGCCTGTAACCCTGATGCAAGGCTCCGGCCTGACCGATGAATGGGGCATCAGCAAGGAAGTCCGCAAGACTTTGGACAAGGTTCCTGATGACAAATTCGTTTATATTGATAACCCCTTCAAAAAAGGCGAAAAAGTTGTTGCTGTTCCTGTTCCGCAAATTGATGTAGCTATTATCCATGCACAACAGGCTTCTCCGGACGGCACTGTACGCATTTGGGGCGGCAAATTCCAGGATGTGGATATTGCCATGGCTGCCAAATACACGATCGTTACTGCTGAAGAAATCATCAGCAATGAAGAAATCAGAAGAGATCCTACTCAGAATGACATTCCCGGCATGTGCGTAGATGCTGTTGTTCTGGCTCCTTATGGTGCACATCCTTCTCAATGCTATGGTATGTATGACTATGATAATCCGTTCCTGAAGGTTTATGACAAAGTCAGCAAGACCCAGGAAGACTTCGATGCTTTCTGCAAAGAATGGGTGTTTGACCTGAAAGATCATGACGAATACCTGAACAAACTGGGTGCTACCCGTTTGATCAACCTGAAAGTAGTTCCTGGCCTGGGCTACCATATCGACATGACGAAGGAGGACAAATAACAATGGCTGATTACACGAATTATACCAATAAAGAAATGCAGGCTGTGACCATTGCCAAGCAAATCAAAAATGGTCAGGTTGTAACCGTAGGTACCGGTCTTCCTCTGATCGGCGCCAGCGTTGCCAAGAGAGTATACGCTCCTGACTGCCACATCATCGTGGAAAGCGGCCTGATGGACTGCTCTCCTGTGGAAGTTCCCCGCAGCGTAGGCGATCTGAGATTCATGGCCCATTGCGGCACCATTTGGCCCAACGTTCGTTTCGTTGGCTTCGAAATCAACGAATACCTGCATAAAGCCAACCGTCTGATTGCTTTCATCGGCGGCGCTCAAATCGACCCGTACGGCAACGTAAACTCCACCTCCATTGGTGATTACCATCATCCGAAAACCCGTTTCACCGGTTCCGGCGGTGCCAATGGTATTGCTACCTACTCCAACACCATCATTATGATGCAGCATGAAAAACGCAGATTCATGCAGAAAATTGACTATGTAACCAGCCCTGGCTGGATCGACGGCCCTGGCGGACGTGAAAGACTGGGTCTGCCCGGCGATGTAGGTCCGCAAATGGTTGTTACCGACCGCGGCGTACTGAAGTTTGATGAAAAGACCAAACGGATGTACCTGGCTGGCTACTATCCGACTTCTTCCCCTGAAGACGTATTGGAAAACACCGGTTTCGATCTGGATGTATCCAGAGCCGTTCTGCTGGAAGCTCCGGAACCCTCTGTTATCAAATTGATCAGAGAAGAAATCGACCCGGGCCAAGCCTTCATTCAAGTTCCCGTAGAAGACAAGAAATAAGAGAGAATTAGGGAGGAATCATTTAAATGGGTTTCTATTCAATGCCTAGATATTTTCAACAACTGCCCCAAGTCGGCAAGGTGCTGAAAAAAGTAGACGAAGACAATACTGCCAAACTGAAAGCCATCGAAGAAGAAATTCACCAATTGGTGAAAGCTGCTGAAGATGCAGGCCGTTCCACCGAATCCCTGAATGCATCCGGTCAATTGACCGCCCTGCAGAGAGTGGAAAAACTGGTAGAACCGGGCACCTGGAGACCGCTGAACTCCTTGTTCAACCCGGAAGGCAACAAAAACGGTTCCGTAAGCATCGTTAAGGGCCTGGGCAAAATCAACGGCAAATGGGCTGTTGTGGTCGCTTCCGATAACAAGAAGCTGGCCGGCGCTTGGGTACCTGGCCAGGCTGAATGCCTGCTGCGTGCTTCCGACACCGCAAAAACCCTGCACATTCCCCTGGTGTATGTGCTGAACTGCTCCGGCGTTAAATTCGACGAGCAGGAAAAAGTTTATCCGAACCGCCGCGGCGGCGGCACCCCGTTCTTCAGAAACGCTGAACTGAACCAACTGGGTGTTCCCGTAATCGTCGGCATCTATGGTACCAACCCTGCTGGCGGCGGTTACCACAGCATCAGCCCCACTGTCCTGATTGCCCATGAAAAGGCCAACATGGCAGTAGGCGGCGCCGGCATTTTGGGCGGCATGAACCCCAAAGGCTACATTGACATGGAAGGCGCTAACCAGATTGCTGACATGGTAGACCGCAGCGGCAAGCAAGAACCCCCTGGAGCTGTTGATATCCACTTTACGGAAACCGGCTTCATGCGCGAAGTTTATGCTTCCGAAGAAGGCGTTCTGGAAGGTATCAAAAAGTATATCGGTATGCTGCCCAGCTACAACCCGGAATTCTTCCGCGTTGACGATCCCAAAGCTCCGGCTCTGCCCAGCGAAGACCTGTACAGCATGGTTCCTCTGAATGACAAGAGAGCCTACGATATCTACAATGTTCTGGGTCGTCTGTTCGATAACAGCGAACTGAAGGAATACAAGAAGGGCTATGGCCCCGAAATGATTACTGGTATGGCCAAAGTCAACGGCCTGCTGGTTGGCGTTGTTGCCAACGTACAAGGTCTGCTGATGAATTACCCTGAATACAAGGCTGCCGGCTCCGTTGGTATGGGCGGCAAGCTGTACCGTCAGGGCCTGGTAAAAATGAACGAGTTTGTGACGCTGTGCGCCAGAGACCGTTTGCCCATCGTTTGGGTTCAGGATACCACCGGTATTGATGTAGGCAACGACGCTGAAAAAGCTGAATTGCTGGGCTTGGGCCAATCCCTGATTTATTCCATCCAGACCTCCCATGTTCCTCAATTTGAAATTACCCTGAGAAAAGGTTCTGCTGCAGCCCATTACGTATTGGGTGGACCTCAGGGCAACGACACCAACGCATTCTCCATTGGTACTGCTGCAACGGAAATCTACGTAATGAACGGTGAAACCGCTGCTACCGCTATGTACTCCCGGAGACTGGCGAAGGACAGAAAAGCTGGTAAGGATTTGCAGCCGACCATCGACAAGATGAACGATCTGATCCAGGCTTTCCATACGAAATCTCGTCCGAAAGTGTGCGCTGAATTGGGTCTGGTTGACGAAATCGTTGACATGACGGCTCTGCGCGGCTATGTAGAAGCATTTACGGAAGCTGCATATCAGAACCCTGAATCGATTTGCCCGTTCCATCAAATGCTTCTTCCTAGAGCCATTAGAGAATTTGACACTTTCGTAAAGAAATAATCCTTACGGAGGAAGAAAGCTAAATGAGTATTTATACCTTAGGTATTGATGTTGGATCTACCGCTTCCAAGTGCGTAATTCTGAAAGACGGTAAAGAAATTGTGGCAAAATCCCTGGTAGACGTGGGGACCGGTACTTCCGGTCCTGCACGCTCCATCTCCGAAGTACTGGAGAATGCCCACATGAAAAAAGAAGATATGGCTTATACCCTGGCTACCGGCTACGGCCGCAACTCCTTGGAAGGCATTGCCGACAAGCAGATGAGCGAACTGAGCTGCCATGCTATGGGCGCCTACTTCATTTGGCCTAACGTGCACACCGTTATTGATATCGGTGGGCAGGACGTAAAGGTCATCCATGTGGAAAATGGTGCCATGACCAATTTCCAAATGAATGATAAATGTGCTGCAGGTACTGGCCGTTTCCTGGATGTAATGGCCAATGTCCTGGAAGTAAAAGTGTCTGACCTGGCTCCCTTGGGCGCACAGTCCAAAAAACGGGTGGCCATCAGCTCTACCTGTACCGTATTTGCGGAAAGCGAGGTTATCAGCCAGCTGTCCAAGGGTACGGACAAGATCGACATCATTGCTGGTATCCATCGTTCTGTTGCAAGCCGGGTAATCGGTCTGGCAAACCGGGTGGGGATTGTTCCCGACGTGGTGATGACCGGCGGCGTAGCCCAGAACTATGGTGTGGTGGATGCTTTGCGGGAAGGTTTGGGAGTAGAAATCCAAACTTCTCCTCTTGCACAGTACAACGGTGCCCTGGGTGCCGCCCTGTATGCCTACAAGAAAGCAACCAAATAAAGTTTTACAACAGTTCACTCATGTGAAGAAGGAAGGATAATTATGCCAAAGACAGTAAGCCCTGGCGTTCAGGCATTGAGAGATGTAGTTGAAAAAGTTTACCGGGAAGCCCGTGAAGCAAAAGCTGCAGGCGAACCTGTAGGTTGGTCTTCTTCCAAGTTCCCCTGCGAATTGGCTGAATCTTTCGGCCTGCACGTTGTATATCCGGAAAACCAGGCCGCTGGTATCGCTGCCAACCGTGACGGCGAAGTAATGTGCCAAGCTGCTGAAGATCTGGGTTACGACAACGATATCTGCGGTTACTCCCGTATCAGCCTGGCCTATGCCGCTGGTAAGAGAGCTGCTAACAAGATGGACAAAGATGGTAACTATATCATCAACCCCAACAGCGGCAAACCGCTGAAAGATGAAAACGGCAAAAAGGTCATCGATCCTGAAACCGGCAAACCGGTTATCGATCCTAAGACCCGTAAACCTTATACCGTTATCGATGATATCTATGAAATCGCAGCTCTGCCGGACGGCGAAGAAAAGACCCGCCGTACCAACGCCCTGCATAAATATCGTCAGATGATCATGCCCATGCCGGACTTTGTTCTGTGCTGCAACAACATTTGCAACTGCATGACCAAATGGTATGAAGATATTGCCCGCAGACACAACATTCCCCTGATTATGGTTGACGTTCCTTACAACGAAACTGACCAAGTCAGCGAAAGCAACGTAAAATACATTCGTTCCCAATTTGACAAAGCCATCCGTCAAATGGAAGAAATCTCCGGCAAGAAATTTGACGAAGATAAGTTCGAAAAATGCTGCCAATACGCTAACCGTACCGCTAAGGCTTGGTTAAAGGTTTGTGACTATCTGCAATACAAACCGGCTCCGTTCAACGGCTTTGACCTGTTCAACCATATGGCTGACGTTGTTACCGCCCGTGGCAGAGTAGAAGCTGCTGAAGCTTTCGAACTGCTGGCCAGCGAATTGGAACAACACGTAAAAGAAGGAACCACTACCGCTCCTTTCAAAGAAAAATATCGTATCATGTTCGAAGGTATCCCCTGCTGGCCGAAGCTGCCTGACCTGTTCAAGCCGCTGAAAGCCAACGGTCTGAACATCACCGGTGTTGTATACGCTCCTGCATTTGGTTTCGTTTACAACAACTACGATGAACTGGTACGCGCCTACTGCAAGGCTCCTAACTCCGTATGTCTGGAACAGGGCGTTGCTTGGCGTGAAGGCCTGTGCCGTGAAAACAAGGTTGACGGCGTTCTGGTTCACTACAACCGTTCCTGCAAACCTTGGTCCGGCTACATGCCTGAAATGCAGCGCCGCTTCACCAAGGATCTGGGTATCCCCACTGCCGGTTTCGACGGTGACCAGGCCGATCCCAGAAACTTCAACGCTGCACAGTATGAGACTCGTGTCCAAGGTTTGGTCGAGGCCATGGAAGCTAACGCTGAGAAGAAGGGGAAATAAAAATGGCAATCAATACACTTATTGAAGAGTTTAAACAGATCGCTTTGAATCCGAAGGCACAAGCTGCCAAATATAAGGCAGAAGGCAAAAAGCTGATCGGCTGCCTGCCTTACTATTGCCCGGAAGAACTGGTTTATGCTGCTGACATGGTTCCCATGGGTGTTTGGGGCGCCAATGGCAAAACCGAAGTTCGTTCCAAGGAATACTGCGCTACGTTCTATTGCACGCTGGCCCAGCTGTCCCTGGAAATGCTGCTGGACGGCACCCTGGATTGCCTGGACGGTATCATTACCCCCGTTCTGTGCGATACCCTGCGTCCTATGAGCCAGAACTTCAAGGTAGCCATGGAAGGCAAAATGCCGGTTATTTTCCTGGCCCATCCTCAGGTTCGTCAAGATGCTGCTGGTAAGCAGTACACCTATGACCAATACAACAATGTAAAGACCCATCTGGAAGCAATCTGCGGCCATGAAATCGCCAACGATGCCATCCTGAATGCAATCAAAGTTTACAACGCCAGCCGCAAGGCTCGTCGTGAATTCTGCAAACTGGCCAACGAACATTGCGATGTAATCACCGCCAGCGCTCGTTCCTATGTGCTGCAAGCTGCCTACTTCATGCTGAAGGATGAATACACTGCCAAACTGGAACAACTGAACAAAGAATTGGCTGCCACTCCTGTGGGCAAATTCGATGGTCACAAGATTCTGGTTTCCGGTATCACCTACAACATGCCTGGCATCCTGAAAGCTTTGGACGACAACAAACTGGCCATCGCTGCTGATGATGTGGCTTACGAAAGCCGCAGCTTCGCAAAAGATGCTCCGGAAGATCTGGACAACGGCCTGCAGGCTCTGGCTGTACAATTCGGCAGACAGGACAACGATGTTATCCTGTACGATCCGGACTACGCCAAAGATGCCCGTTCCGAACATGTCTGCAAACTGGCTGAAGAAAGCGGCGCCGAAGGCGTTGTAGTCTTCATGATGCAGTTCTGCGATCCTGAAGAAATGGAATATCCGGACCTGAAGAAGGCTCTGAACAAACACCATATTCCTCAGATCAAAGTTGGTGTGGATCAACAGACCCGCGACTTTGGCCAAGCACAAACTGCTCTGGAAGCCTTTGCTGAAAGCTTATAATTATTTCTCCAGCCTGCTTGCAGGCTGAGGTACAAAAAATGAAGGATGATTCGTGGTGAATCATCCTTCATTTTTTTGTTATAATAGCTTAAAAGCGGGCTGCGCAGCAGTCCTAAGGGAGGTTATCATGGATTTAAACAGCCAATACCTGGCAAAACGGAAAACGCCGGCAGAGGTGCTTGCCTCTATCCAGGACGGCGATTATATTTTCAGCGCCCAAAGCAGTTCAGCACCGGTGACCCTGATTGAGGAGATGCCCCTGTTGCGGCAGTGGGGCCGGAAAAATCTGGTGTTCAATTCCTGTGGGCCCAATTATGACCATGCCTGGTTCCATGACCCGGCTATGCGGGATACGGTGGAACATGTGAGCTGGTTCTTCAGTCCGCCTGTACGCAAGGCTTGCCAGGAAGGGCTGTGCGGTTTTCTGCCCGGGGATACCACCAGCCTGGTGCGCAAGACTATGGACCGGGCCCGGTGGGAAGGTCGCCGGCCGGTGCTGCTGGCAACGGCGGCCCCCCTGGATGCCCAAGGAAACTTCACCCTTTCGGTGAGTACCCTGTTTGAACGGGACCTTATTAATGCGGGAGCCCTGGTCCTTTTGGAAGTCAGCTCCAAGCATCCCAGAATCTGCGGGGATACCCTGATTCCACTGTCTCGGGTAACCGCCTTTACGGAAACGGACCGGCCGGTACCGGCAGGGAACCCCGGAAAAGCAAAGCCTGTGGACCAGAAGATTGCCGCCCGGGTGGCAGAACTGATTCCGGACGGCTCCACCTTGCAGCTGGGGGTGGGCCATCTGCCCAATGCGGTAGCTGTGGAGCTGCGCAATAGGAAGCACCTGGGCATCCACTCCGGGGTGTTTGGCTATGCCATGCTGGAGCTGATCCGTTCCGGCGCCGTGGACAATTCCCAAAAGGGTTTTATGGACGGCTTTTCCATCTGCTCCAGCGTCAGCGGGGGACAGGACCTGTTCGACTTTGTGGACGACAACCACAGCGTCCTGTTCCGGGCAGGGACCTTTACCAACAACCCCCGGATTATTGCCAAAAACCGAAATATGGTATCCCTGAATTCCACCCTGGAAATTGATCTCACTGGCCAAAGCGCAGGGGAATCCATGGGCTTTCGCCAGTTCTCGGCCAGCGGGGCCCAGCCGGAAACCATCCAAGGAGCCCAATTTTCTCCCGGCGGTAAATCCATTCTGGCCCTGCCCTCCGCCTACGAAGCCAAGACTGCCGACGGCAAACGGGTGCTGCAATCCAAGATTGTCACCAGCTTCCGGCCGGGGACAGTGGTGACCAGTTCCCGGACCCTGGTGGACTACGTGGTAACCGAGTACGGTACTGCCTGCCTCAGGGGCCTTTCCATTCCCCGGCGGGTGGAAGCCCTGATTGCCATTGCCCACCCGGAGTTTCGGGAGCAGCTGCGGCAGGATGCCAAAAAGTACGGGCTATTGTATTAGCAAGCTAAACCAAAAGGCGTTTCTCCTAACTGGGGAGAAACGCCTTTTACAGTATTTGGGCCACGGTTTCCTGGGTGAGCCGGAGAAAGGCCCGGAGGGTAGGGTTGTGTTCCTGGCCTTTGGCATAGGACAGGGTCAGCCAGGGAGCCGTCTGCAGGTCCCCTGTAAGAAAATAGCGGATGGGCTTGGGAATGTGCAGGGCATGGACGTAGGAACTCATGCAGAAAGCAGCCCCCATTCCTTCCGCTGCCAGGCGCACGGCCGTTTCGATGCTGCCCACTTCTTTGAACCTTGCCTGGTTTAATCCAGCGGTTTTCAGCAGCTTATCTTCCTGGAGCCGCACCTGCTGGTAGGGTCGCTGCAAAAGCAGTAGTTCCTTTGGCAGAGCTTCCAAATCCAGAAAAGAATAGGGAGAGCCGGCTACGGGAATGGCCTGGGCACAGGCCGGGTGGTCCGGAGAAAGGGCCAGCAGCAGGGGTTCCCGCTTCAACAGCCGCTGGGCAAATTCCGGGTCCGGTTGATCCTGGATAGAGAGAATCACATCAAATTGGTTATTCTTCAGCCCTTGCAGCAGTTCCTGGTGGTGCTCATGGGTCAGCTTGATTTCGGCGTCCGGATGGGTGCGGTGGAAGGCGGCAATCAGGGTGGGCATCAGAAGGGAAGAATAGATCAGGTAGGTGCCAATGCGCAGACTGTTTTGGCGCCTTTGCTGCAAGGGCAGCAGCGCACTGGCCAGCTCCTGGTCCAGGTCCAAGATTTTCCGGGCGTAGGCGAGGACCAGCTCCCCTTCTGGGGTGGGGGTTACCGACCGGCCGTCCCGCAGGAACAGGGGAACCCCCAAGGACTCCTCCAGCTTTTTGATGGCAATGCTGAGGGTGGGCTGGGTAATATAGAGTTTGCGGGCAGCGGTATGGTAGCTGCCGGTTTCTGCCAGCACGCAGAGATATTGGAGCTGGCGCAGGGGAAAGGTCATGCTGCTGCCTCCTTAGGGACAAATTTACCGATTTTCATCCATTATAGCATGGAAGCTGCTGCGGTAAGCCAGTATTTTGTACAAATGATAGAAAAAATCTATCAGTAGATTAAATAGAACAATTGGACGTACAAGCTGAATTTTCTTACAATGAACCTATCAAGGGCAGCAGCCCGCAACGGCTGCTGCGGAAAGGGAGTAGGAAAATGACAGCAAATGCGGCGGCAGGAAAACCTGTCAAAAAAATGGAAGTACCCCATACTTTTGTGATCATCTTCGTGATGATATTGCTGGCGGTGCTTCTTACGTGGATCATTCCCGCAGGGATGTATGATTTCGTGAAAAATGCCAGCGGCCGGAAAATGGTGGATCCGGCAACCTTCCACTATGTGCAGAGCAGCGGGGTGAATCCTCTGAAAATCCCTCTGTACATCATTAAGGCCTGCGAACAAAGAGCGGAACTGATGATGATCATCTTCTTCTCCGGGGCCGCCTTCCATGTGGTGACGAAAACCGGCTCGCTCCAGGCCCTTCTGGCCATTGGCGCCCGGAAGTTTTCGGACCGGCTGTACATCTTTATCCCGGCCCTGACCCTGCTATTTGGGTTAATCTGCACCACCCAGGCCGTGAATACCTTTATTCCCTTTGCACCAGTGATGGTGATGCTGAGCATGGCCATGGGCCTGGATTCCATTTCTGGGGCTTCCATCATGCTGCTGGGCGGGGCGGTAGGGTTCTCTACGGGGACCCTGAACGTTTCCACCACCCTGGTAGCCCAGAATATTGCGGAGCTGCCGCCTTATTCCGGCTTGGGCTACCGGTCTTTCTGTTTTGTGGTGTATTACATTGTGACCAACATCTATTTGATTCGTTATGCCAATAAGGTGAAGGCCAAACCGGAGCTGAGCCCCATGTACGACCTGGACCAGGAAACCCTCCAGCGGGAAGGCACGCTGGATTTGGAAGAAGCCAGCCACTTGACTCGGAAAAAACTGATTCCCTTAATTCTTTTGATTGTGATTTTTGCCGTCATCATTTATGGAACCATTGTTTGGAAATGGAGTATGGACCAGATGTCCGCCATGTTCCTGGTTTATGCGGTAGCGGCGGATCTATTGTACGGAGCCAGTGCCAACGAAGTGTGCAAGGACATTATTGAGGGCAGCAAAAAGATGCTGGGAGCTGCCTACATCATTGGCATGGCTTCCACCATCAGCGCCATTATGAACGACGGGAAAATCACCTACACCATTGTTCATGCCCTGTCCCAGATTTTGGAAGGGCTGCCGGCGGTGGTGATTGCTCCCGGCATGGTGGTGGCCAATACCATCATCAACGTTTTCCTGACCAGCGGCAGCGGCCAGGCTGTGGCAGTTATGCCCATCCTGACGCCCCTTTCCGATGTACTGGGGGTTACCCGGCAGACCATGGTGCTGGCCTTCAACTTTGGGGATGGGTTCTGCAACTACATTCTGCCCACCTCTACAGCACTTATGGGTTCCCTGTCCGTGACCAACATCCCCTACGACCGGTGGATGCGGTTTATGTGGAAACTGTTTCTCATCTGGCTAGTGGTGGGCTGCATCCTGGCGGCCATTGCCCAATTTATCCAGCTGGGACCGATGTAAAACTTTGCCAAGAAAGAAGGAGACAACATGCTGGAACAGAAAATTGCCCAGGCCAATGCCTGGATTGATGAATTGGCGCCCCAATTGTGGCAGCTCTCCGATGCCATTTATGATCACCCGGAGGTGGGGCCCAACGAGGTGTATGCCAGCGGGCTGCTGACGGATTATCTGGAGCAGCAGGGCTTTACCGTAACCCGGGGACTGGCCACCCTGCCCACAGCCTTTAAGGCTGTTTGGAAAAACGGAGAAGGGGGCCCCAATTTTGGCCTTCTATGCGAATATGATGCCCTGGCCGGTATGGGACATGGCTGCGGCCATCAAATGCAGGGACCGGCCATTTTGGGCGCTGCTGCGGCCATTAAAAAGGCAGCCGGGGATAGACCCTTTACCCTGACGGTATACGGCACCCCCGGGGAAGAAAATATCAGCGGCAAATACATTATGATTGAAAACGGGGTGACCTTTGAGGAACTGGATGTGGCTCTCATGATGCACGGGGGTCCCGCCACCCAGACGGATATCAAATGCTTGGCCAATGGGGAATACACCCTGACCTACCATGGAAAGGCGGCCCATGCGGCCCTGAAGCCCGAAGACGGCCGGAGTTCCCTGGACGCCATGCTGCTGGCTTTCCACGGCATTGAGTGCCTGCGGGAGCACGTGCCCGACGATGTGCGGATTCACTACAATATTTTGGACGCCGGCGGCACCGCTGCCAATGTGGTCCCCAGCTTTACCCAGGCCCAGGTCATGGTCCGGGGCAATACAGTGGGGGAAGTAAAGGGGCTGATGCAGCGGCTGGAGAAAATCTACCAGGGGGCCGCCCTGATGACGGAAACCCAGGTGGAATACCAGCTGGGCAAACTGCTGGACAACAAGATTCCCAACCTGACCCTAAACGATATCCTCATGCGCCATGCCCGGGAACTGAAGGCTCCCAACTGCCAGCCGCCCCGGGAGCGGACCGGGTCCACGGACTTTGCCAATGTAATGCACCGGGTCCCCGGCTCCTGCATCCGGGTAGCCTTTGTTCCCCCAGGAACGGTATCCCATTCGGAAGCTTTTATCCAGGCCGGCAAGTCGGAGGCGGCTCACAAGGCCATTGTTTTTGGGGCCAAAATTTTGGCAGATACCATTTTGGAATTGGTTCAGCAGCCGGAAGAGTTACAAAAAATTCAGGAAGAATTTCGGACCAGATTGTACGCAGAAAACAATAATGAAGTGTAAACAATAAATATTATCAATTAGGCGGAGGGCTCATTCCTCCGCCTTTTTTGGCCTCTGAAAAAATAGATAAAAAGACAGATTGAAACGGAAAAAGGCAAAAGCGTAACCTTTGTCCGCTTTGCGAGAACACACAGCCTGTTGTGTTTTGGGTGTATTTACGTTGATGTTTACACAATATGTAGTTGCGAAATGGTCCGAGATATTGTATGATATTAGGGCAGTCAACAATAACTGTATATAAAAGAATGACAATATATTGCGTAGAAAAAATTCAGGAGAGAGGGATCGGGTATGGCTAAAAAAGTAATCAAGCGCGACGGTTCTACGGTAACTTTTGACCGCAGCAAAATCGTAACAGCCATTCAAAAGGCCAACAAGGCCGTAGAGGAAAAAGAGCAGCTTCCGCTGGAAGATATTGAAGAGATCGCTTCTTTCGTGGAGCACAAGCAAAAAACCAGACTGCTGGTGGAAGATATCCAGGATATGGTGGAAAAACAGATCATGACCCGGGGCCGTTATGCCCTGGCCAAGGCCTACATCATTTACCGGTACAACCGGGCACTGGTCCGCAAGGCCAATACCACTGACGACTCCATCCTGTCTTTGATCAGCAACAAGAATAAGGACGTTATGGAAGAAAACTCCAACAAGAACGCGGTAATGGTTTCCACCCAGCGTGACTTGATTGCCGGGGAAGTTTCCCGGGACCTGACCCGCCGGGTGGTGCTGCCGGAAAAAATTTCCCGGGCCCACGATGACGGTGTCATCCACTTCCATGATGCCGATTATTTCATCCAGCCCATGTTCAACTGCTGCCTGGTAAACCTGGGCGACATGCTGGACAACGGCACGGTTATGCACGGCAAGCTGATTGAAAGCCCCAAGAGCTTCCAGGTAGCCTGCACCGTAATGACCCAGATTATTGCTTCCGTGGCTTCCGCCCAATACGGCGGCCAGTCCGTGGATGTATCCCATTTGGGCAAGTACCTGCGCCGGAGCCGGGAAAAATTCAAGAAACGCCTGCTGGAAACCACCCATGGCCAAATGTCCAAAGAGGATATGGAAGCTGTGCTGGACAGCCGGATGAAGGATGAACTGGCCAGCGGCGTCCAGACCATCCAATACCAGATCAACACCTTGATGACCACCAACGGCCAATCCCCCTTTGTAACGCTGTTCATGCACCTGGATCCCCAGGACGAATACATTGAGGAAAATGCCCAAATCATCGAAGAAATCCTGAAGCAGCGGCTCCAGGGCATCAAGAACGAAGTGGGTGTGTATGTGACCCCGGCGTTCCCCAAACTGGTGTATGTGCTGGACGAAAACAACTGCCTGAAGGGCGGCAAGTACGACTATCTAACCGAGCTGGCCGTACGCTGCTCCATCAAACGGATGTACCCGGACTACATTTCTGCCAAGAAGATGAAGGAAATCTACCAGGGGAATGTATTCTCTCCCATGGGCTGCCGTTCCTTCCTGTCTCCCTGGAAGGATGAAAAGGGCAACTATAAATTCGAAGGCCGCTTCAACCAGGGCGTAGTTTCCCTGAACCTGCCCCAAATTGGCATTATTGCCAAAGGCGATGAAGATAAATTCTGGAAGCTGCTGGACGAACGGCTGCAGCTGTGCTACGAAGCCCTGATGGTGCGCCACAACGCCCTGAAAGGCATTCGCAGCGATGTCAGCCCCATCCATTGGCAGAACGGTGCCATTGCCCGGCTGAAGAAGGGCGAAACCATCGACAAGCTGCTGGAAGGCGGCTACTCCACCCTGAGCCTGGGCTACATTGGCCTGTACGAATGCACCAAGGCCATGAAGGGCGTCAGCCAAACCACCCCGGAAGGGGAAGAATTTGCTATGCGGGTGATGAAGCGCCTGCGCAAGGCCTGCGACGAATGGAAGGAACAGACCGGCCTGGGCTTTGCCCTGTACGGCACCCCGGCAGAATCCCTGTGCTACCGTTTTGCTCGGATCGACAAGGAACGCTTTGGTACCATCCCTGATATTACCGATAAGGGCTACTACACCAACTCCTACCATGTGGATGTGCGGGAACCCATCGACGCTTTCTCCAAATTTAAATTTGAAAGCCAGTTCCAGCCCATTTCTTCCGGCGGCTGCATTTCCTACGTAGAAGTGCCCAACATGAAGAAGAACCCCACGGCCATTGAAGATGTGGTCCGGTTCATTTACGATAATATCCAGTATGCGGAATTCAACACCAAATCCGACTACTGCCAGGTTTGCGGCTTTGATGGCGAGATTATGATCAATGACAACCTGGAATGGGAATGCCCGCAATGCCATAACAAAGACCAGTCCAAGATGAACGTAACCCGCCGGACCTGCGGCTACCTGGGTGAAAACTTCTGGAATGTAGGCAAGACCAAAGAAATCAAATCCAGAGTATTACACCTGTAAGGAGGCTTTTGTTCGTGAATTACGCTGTCATAAAAAAATGTGACGTGGCCAACGGCCCCGGCGTCCGGGTATCCCTGTACGTCAGCGGCTGCACCCATCACTGCAAGAACTGCTTTAACCAGGAGGCTTGGGACTTCCAATACGGCAAACCCTTTGGGTCCGAAGCCGTGAAAGAAATTATGGAAGACCTGGAACCTGGCTACATCAGGGGCTTTTCCCTGCTGGGTGGGGAACCCTTTGAACCCGCCAACCAGGCAGTTTTGGTAGGCCTCCTGCGTCACATCCGGGAACGGTTTCCGGAAAAGACCATCTGGTGCTACAGCGGTTATCTGTACGAAACGGAGCTGCTGGCCGGCAAGGTGGGGGACCCGGAAATTACCCGGGAAATGCTGGGATACCTGGATATCCTGGTAGATGGCGAATTTGTGGACGCCGAGAAGGATTTGAACCTGCGCTTTAAGGGCAGCCGGAACCAACGGATCATCAACGTTCCGGAGTCCCTGAAAACTGGAAAGATTGTCCTCTGGGAAGGTGCCGATTACGCCTGAATCCTGTAGTACTGAGCCTCCGTCCCTTGGGACGGGGGCTTTTTCTTTGCCGGGAAGGGACCCGGGGGAAAGCATTTCCCAAACCCTGTTTCCGTGTTAGAATAGCCTTACCAGGAAATTTCCTCTGGAGTGGGGAAGCTGCCTGGAACATCAAGGTTGGAGGGGAAATCTATGGATGTACAGAAAATGACTGAAGAAGAATTGCAGGCCCAATGTGTGGCCTGGCGCCGCTGGTTCCATGAACACCCGGAAGTCAGCACCAAGGAAGCACAAACGTCCCAAAAGGTTTTTGATATATTGACGGAGCTGGGCCTTAACCCGGTCCGGGGCAAGGGCCACTACGGGGTGGCTGCCACCCTGCAAGGGGCGCAGCCCGGCCCTATGGTTGCCCTGCGGGCGGATATGGATGCCTTGTCCGTAACGGAAGCTACGGGCCTGCCCTACGCTTCCCAAAACCCTGGTGTCATGCACGCCTGCGGCCATGATATGCATATTACCACCTTACTGGAGACCATCCTGCGCCTGCTGCGCCGGAAAGACGAACTGGCAGGCAGCGTCCGGGTGCTGTTCCAGCCCTCGGAAGAAATGTCCCCTACCGGCGGTGCCCGGTACATGATGCAGGACGGTTTTTTGGACGGGGTCCAGGGGGTTTTTGGCCTCCATATGTGGCCCACTTTCCTTTGTGGCCAGGTAGGGGTTAAGGCCGGAGCCTTAATGGCCGGCTCCGACCGGATCAAGGTGATTATCAAAGGGAAAACGTCCCATGCCGGACATCCCCAGGAAGGGGTGGATGCCATTATGGCGGCTGCCGACTTCCTGCAGCAGGTGAGCCATATTGTCAGCCGGCGGATCAGCCCCCTGGCTACGGCCACCATCAATTTCGGCACCATCCAGGGTGGTTCCCGGTACAATGTGGTACCCGGGGAAGTGACCCTGGAAGGCACCATTCGGACCCTGGATGAAGACAACCGGAAAAAGATTCCGGAATTCATCAAGGGCATTCTGGAAGGGCTGAAGCTCAGTGCCGGCATCGACTACGATTTCCAATATTTCTATGGCTACCCGGTACTGGACAATTGGCCGGTACCGGCCCAGCTGGCAGCAGAAACGGTGCGCCAGGTGCTGGGGGACGAGGCCCTGGTGCCCGGTATTTCCCCGGACCTTACCGCCGAAGACTTTGGCTTCTACCTGCAGAAGGTGCCCGGCGCCTTCCTGTGGCTGGGCTGCGGCATCAAAGACCAGCCCGTCCACGGTCTGCACAACGCCAAATTCTGCCCGGATGAACAGGCCCTGGTGGTCGGTTCCCGGCTGATGAGCCAGCTGGCCATCAACGCACTGCAGCAGCTGAAGGCGGGCAAGGATTTCAGCGCCCGCACCTAAAATAAGGAGAATGACTATGAAAATGGCTTTTATCGGTGACAGCTTGGTAAGCTGCCCCAACGTAACGTTAACAGAAACCTGGCCGGACATTGCCGGCAAAAAGCTGGGCCTGGAAGTGGTGAACAACGCTGCCGGCGGCAAACTGACCCTGGTGATGCGGGGGATGTTCCCCTATGATGTGCTGAACGAAAATGCCGACGGGGTCTTTATCCTGTGCGGCATGCGGGATATCATGCTGGATGAACCCATGAGCTCCATCGAAGAAAATATCCAGGTGACCCTGGATAAGGCCCAGGAAGCCGGGCTGAAGGTGATTGTGCTGGGCAAGCCGCCGCTGACTACCCTGAAAAGTGCCGAAGCCGGCTGGCAGGTGCCCAGTGAAGTGGACAAGCACAATGAGGCCCTGAAAACCTACCGGGCCTGGCTGGACGAAGAAGCTGCCCGCCGGAACCTTCCGGTGCTGGACTTTCAGGAAGTGCTGACCAAGGCCGCTGCAGAAAGCGGCAAGGAACTGCTGCTGGACGGGCTCCATCCCAACGCAGAAGGCTACAAGGCTGTGGCCGCTGCTTTTGTGAAACTCATGGAGGAAAGCAGGGCCCTGGCATGACTGCCACCTGCACCATGACCCGTTCGGTGATGCTGAATATGGCCAACTCCGCGGGAAATCTGTTTGGGGGCACCCTGATGGGCTGGATGGACGAAGTGACGGGGATTACGGCCCATCGCTTTACCTGGACCCGGGTGACCACGGCAGCAGTGAAAAGCATCAATTTCTACGTGCCCATCCACTACGGCACGGTGCTGCAGCTGGAAGGCCGGGTCATCCGGGTGGGCCGCAGCTCCCTGGACGTGGAGGTGGTGGCCTATCTGGAGCCGGAAACGGAAGACGCGGCGCCCATTAAGGCGGCGGACGGGGTCTTTACCTATGTCTCCATCAACGAGGCAGGCCGGCCCATTCCCATCCGGAAAAAACTGGAAGACGCCTAAACGCAAAAAAAGAAATGCCTATGGACGAAAGCATCCATAGGCATTTCTTTTTTAGGTTATTCGTTGGCAGCTTTTTTGGAAGCCGCAGGTTTGCCGGCGCTGCAATAGAAGATGAAGCCCAGGAACAGGAAGGCCACGCAGAACCATTTGACCAGCACTTCCGTACCCTGGCTGGCGAACATATCGTAATAGCCCTTCAGGTAGATGGAGATGATGATCAGCGGCAGTACGTATTGCAGGTAGCTGTGCAGGGAGGTGGGAATGTTCCGGCCTTCCCCGTCGTTGGCCTCCGCCAGGAAGTGCTTCCAGCCCCAGCCGTTTTCCCGGGTGCAGAACAGCACAAAGGCCAGGCTGCCCAGGGGCAGCAGGTTGTTGGAAACGATAAAGTCTTCCAGATCCAGCACGGCGGTGCCCGGGCCCAGAGGCTGGAAGCCGGCCCACAGGTTGTAGCCCAGGGCGCAGGGAACACTGAGGAGAATCACGCAGACGGCGTTAATCAGCACGCTCTTTTTCCGGTCCCAGCCGTACAGGTTCATGCCAAAGGCGATGATGTTTTCAAATACGGCAATGACCGTGGACAGGGCGGCAAAGGACAGGAAGATGAAGAACATCATGCCCCAGAAGCGGCCGCCGGGCATTTGTACAAACAGGTTGGGAATGGTCAGGAAAATCAGGGACGGACCGGCGTCCGGCTCAATGCCGTAGGCAAAGCAGGCCGGGATGATGATGAAGCCGGCCATCAGGGCCACAAAGGTGTCCAGGGCTGTAATGGTGGTGGCTTCCCCAAACAGGCTGCGGCCGTGGGGCAGGTAGGCCCCAAAAATCAGCATGGCGCCGATACCAATGGACAGGGTGAAGAACGCCTGGCTCATGGCGGCAAAAATCATGTTGCCCCAGCCCAGCTGGCTTACCGAGTCCCAATTGGGAATCAGGTAGAAGGCGATGCCCTTTTCTGCCCCGTCCAGGAACAGGGAGTGGGCGGCCAGGACAATCATCAGCAGCAGCAGGGCGGACATCATCCACTTGCTGATCCGTTCCACCCCGTTTTGGATGCCCAAATAGCAGACCGCAAAGCCCAGCAGACAGGTAATCACCATCCAGCCTACCAGGATGCTGGGGCTGGACAGCATGGTGCCAAAGGAAGCCTTGATAAACTCCGGTGAAGCGCCTACAAAGGTGCCCTTGATGTGGAGCCAGCAGTAGTACAGCATCCAGCCGGTAACGGTGGTGTAGTACATCATCAGCAGGTAGCAGCCGGCAATGCTGATGCCTTTCAGCCGGTGCCAGCGGGTGCCCGGCGGTTCCAGCACCTCAAAGCTTTTGGCAGCGCTGCGGCGGCTGCCCCGGCCAATGGCGAATTCGCAGACCATGACGGGGATGCCCATAATCAGAAGAAAGATTAAATAGATCAGGATAAAGGCGGCGCCCCCGAATTGGCCGCAAAGGTAAGGAAACTTCCAGACGTTCCCAATGCCAATGGCGCAGCCGGCAGAAACCAGGATAAAGCCAAGGCGGGAACCGAAAGAATCTAAAGGATTTTGTTCGGACAAAGTAGTACAACCCCTTTCTGCAATATGAAACACTTGTGTACCATTCTATACTAGGATGAAACAAGTTTCAAGCAAAAAGGGGTTGTTTTTTCTTGTTTTTATCAAGATAAATATGAATTGTCCTTAACGGACGCCTTTTCCTGGCTGAATCATGGTAGGAGTCTGGGCCTTTACCTTGGGCTCCAGGGGCACGCCGCCAGTTTGGCCTTGAGGCGGATTCTGCGGGCGGACATTTGGCTGGGGCTGGGTTCCTGCGTTACCGGGTTGGGAAGGAACTGGCAGGGACGGGGTCCGGGGCTGCTGGGCTGCCCGTTTGGCTTCTTCCAGGCGCTGCTGCTGTTCTGCCTGCTGCAGGCGCAGGGAACGTTCCAGTTCGGCTTTTTCGGCTTCTCTCTTTTGGTAGATGGAATGGGCAAAAAAGAGGCATAAGCACAGCACAGCCAAGAGGACAAAGGCCAGCAGGCCGTGGACGGAACGGCCCTTGGCATCAGGGTCCTTTGCGGTAAGGCGGGTATGCCAGCTGCGCAGAAATTTCAGCATATGAATCACTCCTTCTCTATTGTTAGGCCGGCGCAGAGCGTCAGCCCGAACCTGTGGGGTCAATGGCTCTATTTTACACTTGTTCTCCAAAAAGCACAAATCCCCGTGGTATAATAAGGAAAAATCAGCCGGCTCGCCGGCTAAGGAAAAGGATGACTTATGCATAAAAAATATTTTTTCTTTGATATTGACCAGACCCTGGGCCTGGGGATTTCCCAGCAGGTACCTCCGGATACCCAGTATTGCCTGGATGCCCTCCAGGCCGCCGGGCACTTTGTAGCCCTGGACACAGGCCGAATCCAGTGTGATGCGGCAGCCTTTGCCCAGAAACACGGAATTTCTTCTATGGTGGCGGACGGGGGCAGCAGCCTTACGGTGGACGGAAAAATCCTGTCCATGGAAGGGCTCCCCTTGGAACCTGCCCGGGCCCTGCTCCGGGACCTGACCAGACGGCAGCAGCCCTGGGCGGTGGTGGTGGATAACACCCTGGACCGGTATACGCCCTACCAGGATTACCCCCGGGAAGACCCTAGAAACTACATGACCACCCACGTAGGTCCGGTGGACATTGAAGCCCTGGACCCGATTTTCAAGATTACCTATGCCCGGGAAGCGGAAGGTACAGAACCTGCCTTTCAGCAGGGCCTGCCCCACCTGCCCTATATTGACCATACGTATCTGGTGGAGCCGGTGGACAAGGGTAGGGGCATTGAAAAGCTCATGCACCTGCTTCACGCCGATCCTTCTGACGCCGTGGTGTTTGGGGACGGGCTCAATGACCTGACCATGTTCCGGAAACCCTTTTTCGCCATTGCCATGGGCAACGCCCGGCCGGTCCTGAAAGAACGGGCGGATTATGTGACCCAGGACAATGATAAGGGCGGAATCCTCAATGCCTGCCGGAAATTTGGCTGGCTGCCGGAAAAATAGCAGTGCCGGAGTCTGTGTGCCATTTGTACGGCAAGCTGCAGAGCTCCGCTAAAGGACTATATTAGGAAAGAAGATGATGGGATGCAGTGGAAGAAACGTGCTGCCCTGTGGCTGGTGGTCAGCCAATTGTTTATGGGAGGTGCCTGGGCGGCGGCCCCGGCTTTGCAGGTCAAGGTGGAACGGGAGCCGGGCTTTGTGTGGCGGCTGGATGCCCCCAATACCCTGAAACTGCCCCGGAACTACCGGGTGGACCAGCCCCTGCGGGCCAGCGGCAGCGGCCAGCCCTCGGCCCTGAACCTGGCGGCCGTGGTAAACGACCTGAAAGCCTGGGGAGTGGAGCCCGGACAGGTGGTGGATGTGGACCTGCGCCAGGAATCCCACGGCTATTTTAATGGGGCTGCGGTCAGCTGGTACGGGAAGAACAACTGGGGCAACGTGGGTCTTGCCCCCGCAGCGGTTACGGCAGCGGAGAACCGACAGCTTTCCCAGCTAAGCGGCAGGGAAGAAACCTATTATTCCCTGAGCAAGAAAAAGCTCCCCAAGGATCCGGTTTCCGTACAGGTGCTGCTGGCACCTACTGAGGAGCAGCTGGCCGCCGTCTTTGGGGTGGGCTATAAGCGGTTCCCCTGCACGGACCATCTCTGGCCCGAGGCCCAGCAGGTGGATGTCTTCCTGCAGTGGGCGGATACCCTGCCTCCCGAGGCCTGGCTCCATTTCCACTGTCAGGCCGGGGTGGGCCGGACTACGGCCTTTCTGGCCATCTGGGACATTTGGCGGAATGCACCCCAGGACAGCCTGGAAACCATTACGGACCGGCAGGCCAAGCTGGGGGGCTTGGATCTGCTCAACCTAAAGGCCACTGGCTGGATGGAAAGCGCTAATGCCCGGAAAATCTACCGGGTACGCCAGTTCTACCAATATACCGTGGAGAAAAAGGCGGGGAAAACCAATCTAAGCTGGAGCGAATACCTGAAGCAAAATCCCTGAAGGGGAGGACTGCTCGCCCTACCGCAGTCCAAAAAGTGAAAAAAACGCAAAATCTACCCTGGGCCCTGGACCATCGCTTGCTAGAAAAATAGCAGAATGGTATGATAAAAGACATTAGGAAAGAAGGATGGACCATATGACTACGAATTCTCGCCCAGGGGGGCATTCCCATAAAGGCTTGGCGGCAGGGGTACTGGCAGTCCTTTGCCTGGTGCTGGTACTGGCCGGCTGCTTTGCTTTTGGCTACAAGGGAGGACTGGGACCCAGTCCTTCCATAAAGGCACCGGCCCAAACGGCTGCTTCAGCCCAAACGGCTGCCCAGGAAAAGACGCCTGCCCAGCCCGCAGCCAGCAGCTCCGGAACCGGGGAAATCGGCACCCAGCAGGGAGGCCCGGGCCTGGGAGAAGGTTCCCAAGGAACCAATCTGCTGACGGCTCCCTTGCAAAAAGGAACTAAATATCGGGTGCTGATTGATAAAAGTGACCATAAATTCTATCTTATGGACGGCCAAATGGTGGTCCGGGCCTGGGGCTGCGCCGTAGGCAAGGGCGGCCTGGGCCAGAAACAGGTCAGCGGGGACAACATGACCCCAACGGGCACTTTTCTGGTGGACGAAATTGATGATGCTTCCAGCTGGACCCATGACTTTGGAGATGGCAACGGTTCCATTGCCGGAGCTTACGGGCCCTGGTTTATCAGCCTGGATACCAGAAACCTCAGCGGGGGCAATTGGGACGGCATCGGCATCCACGGCACCCATGATCCAGCTTCCATCGGCACCAATGCCTCGGAGGGCTGCGTCCGGCTGCAGAACGACCAGCTGGAAGAGCTGCGCCAGGTAGCCTATGTGGGTATGCCGGTAACCATTCAAGATTGAATACAGGAAATAAAAAATTCGGATGTGCTGAGCACACCCGAATTTTTTGTTATTGGCCGACCCAGCAGGTATCGCCCTGGCAGTTCCCATTTGGGGGAGCACTCTGGGGCAGCCTTTCCCTGGCGCTGCCATAGCCCTTGCCGCGCCCCTGGCCGCAGCCATAGCCGTAACCAGGACCGCCGCCCTGGCAATACCACCCGTAGCCGGGACCGTATTCCGGCACGGGGCTGGAGGCCAGCACGGCACCGCCCAGGCTCCAAAGGCCCAGAAGTACCAGTGTGAAGAGCAGCATAGATTTTTTCATGGCATTTCCTCCTTGCAAACAGGCCAAAAGGTCTCTATGTATTATAGCACGACTACTGCGCGGGAAGGAGAAAACCAAAAGTGTAAAAATTCCTAAAAAAAATTGTTAGTTTTTATGGAAAAATCCAAATAATAATGGTAAAATATTTATGTATTTTTGCAGCCCTTGGCTCTCTGCCGCAGCAGGATGCTTTCCTGAGAAATGGATGCATTTGCACTGCCTGTCAGAAGGCTTTATTTTTTTCAGGGTGAAACTAAGTGTTAACTAAAAAATAACATTAAACAATCCAAAAAGCTACAAATTTAACAATCTAAACTTTATCATTTTCTTTAAATAACAAGTTAGGAAAGTAAATTGACAAAGAACAAAAAATAATATATATTAATTACAGTTATTAAATAAGATATCAGCCGCATTCACTTGTGGGTAGGAAGGGAGGTGGCGAGAATGTTAAGCTCCAATGAGTTGGCAAAAGTGCTCCGGGACAATGGCTGCAAGGTAACGCCTCAGCGTTTGGCCGTTTATGAGATGCTGGCTCATACAAAAGAACACCCCACCGCAGAAATGATTTATGACAAGGTGAAAGACAAATACACTACGATGAGTTTTGCAACCGTGTATAAGTCTGTGGAGATTTTCAGCAAACTGGGTATAGTCCAGGTACTGAATACGGGGGAAGAAAGTTACCGGTATGATGCCAATGTAATGGAACATCCGCATATCAGATGCACCAAATGCGGAAAAGTCTTTGATGTGCCCCATATCGAGGCCAAACAGATTGAAGACATGGTTTCCAAGCAAACCGGTTTTGACGTAAACGGACACCAATTTTATTTCTATGGCGTTTGCCCTAAATGCCAGCGGAAAGCATAATCCTAGCTGTAAAAACACCGAGCTGTAAGAGTTCGGTGTTTTTTTACATTTTGCCCTTTGGATTTGTTATAATATACAGTAACGTTATGAGGGCTGTTTCCTAGAAAAAACGGTAATTTTGTATTGGTAAAGGTGTTAGAAACGATGCAGACAGACTTTGAAGTTGATATTTTGGCCAGCGGCAGCCGGGGCAATTCCACCCTGATCCGGGTGGGGGACACGGCGGTGCTTATTGATGCAGGGATTTCCTGCCGGCGGATTGTCCAGGGCCTGAAGAAATGCGGCCTGGAGCCGGAAGACCTGAGCGGGATTTTCCTGACCCATGAGCACAAGGACCACGTGGCCGGACTGGATGTGTTTGGCCGGCATTACGGAACCGTACCCATTTTCGCCAATGAAAAGACCTGGTCCCAGCTGCCGGTGCGCCGGCTGCTTACCCGGGAACAGGTGCGGGCGGTACCCCGGTCCTGCACCCTGGGCCGGCTCCGGATCGAACCCTTTAAGATTTCCCATGATGCGGCGGATCCGGTGGGGTACCAGCTGTTCTACGGGGACGAAAAGTGTACCTACCTGACGGACTGCGGCACCATTACCCCAACGGTGAGAAATGCTGTGGAAGGCGCAGAAGTCCTCATCCTGGAAGCCAACCATGATGAAACCATGCTGCGCAACGGACCCTATCCGCCCCAGCTCCAACGGCGCATTGCCGGCCAATACGGCCATTTGTCCAATGTGACCGCGGGCCAATTTCTTACGGAACTGCCGGTGCTGCCCAAGGAAGTATTCCTGGCCCATCTCAGTGAAAAAAACAATACCCCCCATATCGCCTATGAAACGGTGGAAAACCAGCTGAAGCAAATGCCCCAGCCCCACCAGATTCAACTGTTCGTGGCTTCCCAGCAGGAGCTGGTAAGCAATGTCCGGTCCTAAAGGAGTGATCGTATGAAACGCAAACTTTCCCAAAAAACCTTGAGCACCTTACTGGCTCTTTCTCTCAGCATGAGCTTCTTTACTGCCGGCTGCGGGCTGGCCAGCAAGGCCACCAATGATAAGACGGCTGCCAAGCCGGCTACCACCCAGGAAGAGAAAATGAAGGAAGCCGATTCCAAGCTCAGTGCCAATCGGAATACTCCCATCGTCCAGGCTGCCAAGAAAGTGGGTCCTACGGTTGTGGGTATTACCAACAAGGCCCTGGTGCGGGATTATTTCAACCGGACCCAGCTGGTGGAAAAGGGCAGCGGTTCCGGGGTCATCTACAGCAAGGATGGCCTGATTGTGACCAATAACCACGTAGTGGCAGGGGCCCAGGAAATTGTGGTCAGCCTGTCCAACGGCAAAACCTACACCGGCAAGGTGCTGGGCACCGATCCCACCACGGACCTGGCAGTGGTGAAAATCCAGGCCGACGAGGATCTGCCGGTAGCGGAATTTGGTGATTCCGATACCCTGATGGTGGGCGAACCGGCCATTGCCATCGGTAACCCCCTGGGCATGGAATTCCGGGGTACGGTAACCGCCGGCGTCATCAGCGCCCTGAACCGGACCATTGATTTGGGTGAGCAGCGCTTCCGCCTGATCCAGACCGACGCAGCCATTAACCCCGGCAATTCCGGCGGGGCCCTGGCCAACGCAGACGGTCAGGTCATCGGCATCAACAGCGCCAAGATTGTGGTCAGCGGCGTAGAAGGCATTGGCTTTGCCATTCCTATCAACGAAGCCAAACCCATTATCAAGCAGTTGGCCGAACAGGGCCGGGTGGTGCGCCCGTATTTGGGGGTCAGCCTCATTGACAAGACCTTGGCAGAACGGTTTGGGTTCAATATCGACCTGAGAGGAGGGCTGTTTGTAGCCAAATTGTTTCAAAATGGTCCAGCCTATCAGGGAGGCATTCGCCCGAATGATATCATTACCAAATTCAATGGGACTAAGGTTGATTCGGTGGCTGCTCTTCGGGACGCTTTGAACAAGTGCCAGGTAGGGCAGACGGTTCCTGTCACCATCTTGCGGGGCGATACGGAAGTGGATAAGAACGTAACCTTAACAGAAATGCCCCAGCAGGACAGCAATAACTGATGCTGAAGATTACCATTGCCTGTGTGGGCAAATTAAAAGAAGACTATCTGCGCAGCGCAGAGGCGGAATTTGTGAAACGGCTGGGGGCCTATTGCCAGCTGGAAATCAAATGCATTCCGGAAGAAAAAATGCCAGAAAACGCCTCTCCGGCTGCCGAGCAGCAGGTACTGCAAAAAGAGACGGAGCGCGTCCTGAAGCTGATTGACGACCACAGCTATGTGGTGCTGTTGGATCTGAAGGGAAAGGAAATTTCCTCTCCCCAGCTGGCGGAGAAGCTGGACCGCTGGATGGTGGAGGGGGTCAGCCATCTGACCTTTGTCATTGGAGGCCCCTTTGGCTATACGGATGACCTGCGCCGGCGGGCGGATTTCCGCTGGAGCTTTTCACCCCTGACCTTCACCCACCAGATGATCCGGGTTCTTCTGCTGGAGCAGATCTACCGGGCCTTCAAGATTCTGCGCAACGAAAAGTACCACCATTAAGCGGTTTTACTCTATTTTATCAGGTACAGGGCACCTGTCCCGTTTGAGGACAAAGCACCGAGGGGAGTTATTCATTCATGGAAAAAGCAAAAGTGTATTTTACGGATTTTCGCTGCCCAGTGGGTACCAGCATGCTGACCAAACTCCAGCGGCTGTGCAAAGTGGCCAAAATGAACAGCATTGACTTCGAAGGCAAATATACGGCTGTGAAGATGCATTTTGGCGAATTGGGCAACCTGGCCACCATCCGGCCCCAGTATGTCAAGGCGGTTACGGACCTAATCAAGGAATGGGGCGGCAAACCCTTCCTGACAGACTGCAACACCCTGTATCCGGGCAGCCGGAAAAACGCCCTGGACCATCTGGAATGTGCCGCCTTAAACGGCTACAATCCTACCACCACGGGCTGCCAGGTCATCATCGGGGACGGCCTGCGGGGCACCGATGAAGTGGAAGTTCCCGTACCCAATGGGGAATACATCAAAAAGGCCAAAATTGGCCGGGCCATTATGGATGCGGACATTGTGGTCAGCCTGGCCCACTTCAAGGGTCATGAATCTACCGGCTTTGGCGGCGCCATCAAGAATATCGGCATGGGCTGCGGCAGCCGGGCCGGGAAAATGGAACAGCATTCCTCCGGTACTCCCAAGGTGGACCCGGAGCTGTGCCGGGGCTGCCGGCACTGTGCCAGCGAATGCGGTTCTGACGCCATTGAGTACATTGACAACAAAGCGTTTATTCACGAAGACCTGTGCGTAGGCTGCGGCCGCTGCATTGGGGCTTGCAGCTTTGACGCCATCCAAACGGTACAGTGGGATGCCAACGAGCTGCTGGATCGGAAAATGGCTGAGTACACCCTGGCTGTGCTCCACGGCCGGCCCAGCTTCTTCATCAACTTTGTTATGGACATTTCCCCCAACTGCGACTGCCACGGGGAAAATGACGCACCCATTCTGCCCAACATCGGCATTTTTGCTTCCACCGATCCCATTGCCGTGGATCAGGCCTGCGCCGATGCCTGCCAGAAGATGCCGCCCCTGCCCAACAGCCAGCTGTCCGACCACCTGGCCGAAAAGGGCTGGGAGGAGCACCACGACCATTTCCTGGACAGCAACCCCCTGGTGGACTGGGAAACCACGCTGGAACATGGCGTGAAGATAGGCCTGGGCACCCGGGAATACGAACTGGTCCGGATGTAACTGTTTCCTTTTACGGTACATAAGAAAAGTTGAGTGTCAGATTGGAGAGGGTGCCCTTTAGGGGGCCCTCTCCTTTGTGTTATAATGGAACCATTCTAGAACGTACGGAGGAGCTTATGTCTGATTATGTAATTTCTCCGGTGTACCCTTCTGACACCCGCACCAATGCCCAAGTGAATGCACTGCTGGAGCAGGAAGGAATCCGCCGGGATGCCAATTTGGATTATACCTGTGTCATGTTTGACCAGGATTACCACGCCGTAGCCACCGGCAGCTGCTTTGGAAATACCCTGCGCTGCATGGCGGTGGATCACCACCATCAGGGGGAAGGCCTGATGAACGAAATCGTTTCCCATCTGGTCCAGCGCCAGTTTGAACAGGGCCATACCCACCTGTTCCTGTACACCAAATGTTCGTCCGCCAAGTTCTTCGGGGACCTGGGCTTTTACGAAATTGCCCGGGTGGAAGACCAGGTGGTATTTATGGAAAATAAGCACGATGGCTTTGCCCACTACCTGGACCAGCTGGCCCAAAGCAAGGTGGAAGCACCCCGGGTGGCAGCCGTGGTGATGAACGCCAACCCCTTTACCCTGGGACACCAGTACCTGGTGGAAAAGGCCGCCCAGGAAAATGACCTGGTGCACTTGTTCATGGTCAGCGAGGACGCCAGCTTCTTTCCCTATACGGTGCGCAAGCGCCTGATTATGGAAGGCACGGCCCATTTGAAGAATATCCGCTACCACGACAGCGGTCCCTACATCATCAGCCAGAACACCTTCCCCAGCTACTTCCAAAAGGATGAGGAAGCGGTAATCCTGAGCCACGCCAACCTGGACCTGGCCATTTTCACGAAAATTGCTGCCCGCATGGGCATTACCGCCCGCTACGTAGGGGAGGAACCCACCAGCCTGGTGACCGGGCTCTACAACCAGGTCATGGCCAAACGGCTGCCGGAAGCGGGGATTGGCTGCGTCATTGTGCCCCGGAAAACCCAAAACGGCATTGTGGTCAGTGCTTCTACCGTGCGCCGGGATATCCAGCAGGGCAACTGGGACGAAGTGAAGGCCCTGGTGCCGGAGACTACCTGGAACTACCTGCGCAGTGAGGAAGGCCAGCCGGTGGTGGACAAAATCCGGGCCGGCAAGAATGTGGTCCATTACTAAAAGGCAGCCCCGGCCTTTCTCCGGGAAGGCTGGGTTGACTATTGCTTTTTTTGATACAGTTGTATATAATGTTTTATTGCAAACTACATATTGCTCATCAAGAGTGGCGGAGGGAATGGCCCAATGAACCCACAGCAACCATGGCGTAAGCCAACGGTGCTAAATCCTACAATGCGGTTTTTCGATTGTGAGATGAGAGCCTATATACTCTCTCTCAATGGGGAGTATTTTTTTTACTCAAGGAGGAACTATGAAAAAGTTTTTTACATCTGAATCTGTAACGGAAGGCCATCCTGATAAGATTGCCGACCAGATTTCCGACGCAGTCCTGGATGCCATCATCGCCCAGGACCCCAATGCCCGGGTTGCTTGTGAAACCCTGGTAGCCACTGGCCAAATCCATGTGGTAGGGGAAATTTCCACCAGCTGCTATGTGGATATTGCCAAAATTGCCCGGCAGACCGTAATGGACATCGGCTATGACCGTGCCAAATACGGCTTTGACGGAGCTACCTGCGGGGTGCTGCTGTCCATCGACGAACAGTCCCCGGATATTGCCATGGGCGTGGATGAATCCGACGAAGCCAAGGGCGGCAACCAGGACGACGATGAAAAAATCGGCGCCGGCGATCAGGGCATGATGTTCGGCTATGCCACGGACGAAACTCCGGAATATATGCCCCTGCCCATTTCCCTGGCCCATAAGCTGGCTTACCGGCTGGCCCAGGTCCGGAAACAGGGAATCCTGGATTATCTGCGGCCGGATGGCAAGACCCAGGTTACCGTGGAATATGATGACGACAAGCCGGTCCGGGTGGATACCATCGTAGTTTCTGCCCAGCACAGCGAAAAGGTTTCCATGGAACAGCTGCGCAAGGACATTTTGGAATACGTTATCAAACCGGTGGTTCCGGCAGAATTGCTGGACGAAAAGACCATTTACCACATCAACCCCACCGGCCGTTTTGTGATCGGCGGTCCCCAGGGGGACTCCGGCCTGACGGGACGGAAAATCATCGTGGATACCTACGGCGGCATGGCTCGTCATGGGGGCGGCGCCTTCTCCGGCAAGGATCCCACAAAGGTGGACCGGAGTGCTGCCTACGCAGCCCGCTACGTGGCCAAGAACGTGGTGGCTGCCGGTTTGGCCAAGAAATGTGAAATCCAGCTGGCCTATGCCATCGGCGTAGCCCGCCCGGTTTCCATCGCGGTCAACACCTTTGGCACCAATGCCATTCCGGAAGAAGAAATCGTGGAACTGATCAGAAAGAACTTCTCCCTGACCCCGGCCGGCATCATCAAGAGCCTGGATTTGAGAAGACCCATCTACCGCCAGACCGCAGCCTATGGCCACTTTGGCCGGACGGATGTGGACCTGCCTTGGGAACATCTGGACAAGGTAGATGTTTTGAAAAAGGCTCTGCATTAAAATGAAGTATGCAAAGGTTGCCATTAATTTGCCGGTAAAGAATATGTTCCGGCAGTTCACCTACCGGGTGCCGGAAAGCATGGACTTTCTGGACGAAGGCTGGCGGGTAGTGGTGCCTTTTGGCTCACAAATGCTGGAAGGCTTTATTGTGGAGGAGGACCGGGAGCCGGACCTTTCCCTGGACCTGAAGGCCATTGCCGATGTGTTGGGCACGGCGCCCTGGTTTGATCAGGAGATGCTGGCCACGGCCCATTGGCTGTCCCAGTACTATCTCTGTACCTTGGCGGAAGCCCTGCGCCTGTTTATTCCAGGCAAGAGCAGTGTGGCCGTCACCGGCCGTTACCAGCCGGAACCGGATTTTGCCGGAGAATTGACCAAACCGGAGCAGGAGTTCTACGATTATCTGCTGCTTCGGGGCGGCCGGTCCCGGAAGGAAATCTGCCGCCTGGACGGAGGGGAAAATGCCCTGAAGGGACTGATCACCAAAGGGGCAGTGAGCCTGTCCTTCGCAACCAAATACAAGCTGCGGGAAAAGACCGAACGTACCCTGCAAAGCACTGCCGCAGGGCGCCAGGCCCTAAAGGACGGCCTGATCCGGGGTAAAAGCCGGCAGGCCGCCCTTTCCCTATTACCGGAAAAGACCGTGCTGACCAGCCACGAACTGCAAGCCAAGGGCATCTCCAACGATGTAATCCACGCTCTGGTGCTTTTGGGCTATCTGGAGGAAGGGCAGCGCCGGGTGCTGCGGGACAGCTACGAGCATCTGGAGGCACCCCGGGAAAATTTGCAGCTGACTCCGGAGCAGCAGGCTGCGGTGGAAGCGGTGGACCGGGCCAGAACGGAAAAGGAGCCCCAGACCTTTCTTCTGGAAGGCATCACCGGCAGCGGCAAGACGGAAGTCTACCTGCGGCTGACCGACCGGGCCGTCCGGGCCGGGCAGCAGGTGATGGTACTGGTGCCGGAAATTGCCCTGACCGGGCAGATCGTGCGGCGTTTTAAGGCCTGGTTCTCGGACCATGTGGCCGTGGCCCACAGCAAGCTGTCCGCCAATGAGCGGGCGGACGTGTGGGAGAGAATGCGCTCCGGCCAGGCACGGGTGCTGATTGGGGTCCGCTCAGCGGTGTTCTGCCCCTTTGAAAATTTGGGCCTGATTATCATCGACGAGGAACACGAAGGTACCTACAAACAGGAAACCCGGCCCAGCTATCATGCTCGGCTGGTGGCCCAGTACCGGGCACATTACCGGAAGGTGCCGGTGCTTTTGGGCTCGGCCACCCCGGACCTGGAATCCTATTATTACGCCCGGAAGGGGAAATATACCCGGCTGCGGTTGACCCAGCGGGCCAAAAGCGGCAGCCGCCTGCCCCAGGTATCCATTGTGGACATGCGGGCGGAGCTGCAGCAGGGGAACCGGTCCGTACTTTCGGGAGAACTCCGGGAAAAACTGGAGCAGACCGTCCAGCATGGGGAGCAGGCCATTGTGCTGCTAAACCGCCGGGGCTTCTCCACCTTTGTGCTGTGCCGGGATTGCGGGGAGGCCATTACCTGTCCCCACTGCGCCGTTTCCCTGGTGTACCACGCCAAGGACCAGCTGCTGAAATGCCATTACTGCGGCTATACCATGCCCGTGCCCCACACCTGCCCCAACTGCGGCAGCAAGCGGATCAAGTTCTTTGGCACCGGCACGGAAAAGGCCGAAATGGAAATCCAGGAGCTGTGTCCGGGGGTGCATCCCATTCGCATGGACCAGGATTCCACCTCAGCCAAATTTGCCCACGAGCGGATTCTCAGGGCCTTTGGCAAGCAGGAGTACAACGTGCTTTTGGGCACCCAGATGGTGGCCAAGGGCCACGACATTCCCAATGTGACCCTGGTGGGCATCCTTAGCGCTGATGCAGCCCTGAACCTGCCGGACTTTCGCAGCGGGGAGCGTTGTTTTGCCCTGCTGACCCAGGCTGCGGGCCGGGCCGGCCGGGGGGACAAACCTGGCCAGGTGGTGTTTCAGGCCTACGATGCGGAAAATCCCATTCTCCAGCTGGCAGCCAAGCAGGACTATGAAGGCTTTGCCAAGCATGAACTGGACCAGCGGCAGGAGCTGAATTATCCGCCCTTTACCAAGATGCTGAAGATTACCGTCCAGCACAAGGAAATGGAAACGGCCTTTTCCACTGCCCAGCGGGTGGTGAACAATCTGGAGGCCTGGCAGTTGGAAACCCAGGCGGAAGTAGAAATCCTGGGCCCCTTCCCTGCCATTGTGCCTATGGTAAAAGGAATTTATCGAATCAACATCCTGCTAAAAAGTCATAAAATGGAGCCCGTAAAGGAATGGCTGCGCCAATCGGAATTTTGGGCCCAGCCCAGCCTGTCTTTTGACGTGGATCCCATCAGCGTGATATAGTAAAAGTATTACTTCATTCTATTTTATGGAAGGAGCAACTCCCATGAAAAAAATTCGTACGGCTTTAGCCCTGGGCGCCTGCCTGACGGCGCTGTCTGCCGCTGCCTATGCGGCACCGGCTTCCCCGGTGACTGCGGCCCCCGGTAAAACCGCTGTCCAAAGTCAGGAGGGAACCATGACAACTGTCAAAGAATATATTGCCCAGGGGAAAATCACCCCGGCTGCCGACAAAAGCGGCAGCGGCCGGATTGATTTGCAGCTGAGCAAACCGGAAATGACCTATACTTCCGGGGTAGTTTACGCCCAGGTGCCCAGCCGGGGCTACGAGAACGTACCCCTTACTATGGACATCATTCGTCCCAAGAACCCCAAAACGCCTCTGCCGGCAGTTATTTTTGTCACCGGGGGCGGTTTTATCAACGCCAACAAGGATAATATGCTCAGCCGCCGGGTGGAACTGGCCGAAAACGGCTACGTGGTGGCCAGCATCAACTACCGGGTGGCTCCTACGGCCCAAATGCCCCAACCCCTGGAAGATGTGAAGGCGGCGGTCCGCTTCCTTCGAGCCCACGCTGCCCAGTATAATGTGGACAGCAAACATATCGGTCTGTGGGGCGGCAGTGCCGGCGGCTATTTGGTGGCCATTGCCGGTACCACCAACGGCACCAAGCAATTCGACAAGGGGGAATACCTGAACCAGTCCAGTGATGTCCAGGCCGTTTTTGACGAATATGGCCTGTCCGACCTGACCAAGATTGGGGCAGACTATTCGGAAGCCGTACAGAAGCTCCACGCTTCGGACGGGGCTACGGAAAACCTGTGGCTTAACGGTTCTTCCGTTTTTACCGGCCATGCAGGGAATGTGTCTTCCGACCTGAAAAAGGCAGAAGCCGCCAACCCCATTACCTACATTTCCTCCAAGACCCCGCCGTTCCTGTTGATGCACGGGGATAAGGATGTGGTGGTATCGCCCAGCCAGACGGAAATCCTCCATAAGGCCCTGGTAGAGAAGGGCATCGATTCCACCCGGTACGTGGTTACCGGCGCCGCCCACGGGGGCGTGTACTGGTACCAGCCGGAAGTAATGGAAGTGGTGCTGGAATTCTTTAACCGGACGCTGAAAGGATTGTAATTGCACAAAAAAAGGGAACTGCCTGGGCAGTTCCCTTTTTCTATACGGAGTTTTCTAGGTAGTACAGCCGCTTTCCAGGGCTTTCCGGATTCCATCCAGGTTCAGTTCCTTTCCCTGGAGCAGGCTATCAATCCGCAGCCGGGTCAGTGGCGTGTTGCTGAGATTCTGGACCTTGGACAGGGCCTGGCGCATTTTCTCCGACAGGGGTTTTTGGCCGTCCGACCAGGATTCCAATACGTCCAGGGCATCGGACCGGTTGGCACTGCTGCCGCTGGTCAGGCTCCGTTCCAGCAGGTCTTCCCCCTGTCCTGGGAAGTATTCCAGGGGATGGAGCATATCTGCCAGCTGGCCCTTTCCTTTTAGGTAGTCGTCCAGATGGAGCCGGGCAAAGGCCAGCACGTCTTTCACATCCTGGTCATTGGCCTGCCACAGCAGGGGCCGGTACAGGGTGGTCAGGCTGGGCTGCTCTTTGAGCAGCCGCCAAAGTTCCGGCTGGATATCAATGTCCAGGATGGCGGCCATTTCGATGACCGGCAGGTTGGCTTCGCCTTCCGGGGTGAGAAGGGCTGCCAAAATCTTGGGCCGCCAGTCCACGGAGCTTAACAGGGCGTTAAGGGAATCCAAAAGGATTTGGCACTGGATGGCCGACAGGGCAAAGTAGAACTTTTTCTGGAGCATGTACTGGATGGCTGCCGCCATAGCTACCAGGGAGGAGGCTACGGCAATATCCAGGTAATGGTCCGCCGCCTGGGAAAAATACTTGGGCAGCAGGGTAAACAGGTCCACCTTGTTTTCCTGGGGCAGCAGGTCTTCCTGGATGCATTCCAGCAGGTACTGGAAGTAATCTGCCAGGAGCCGGGTAATCCCCAAAAACAGGGGGTGGGACAGGCTCTTTTGGTCCAGGAACTTTTCCAGGTCCAGATGTTCCAGCACCCATAAGGGCAGACTGGGGTCGTGGACGGTGAGCTTCAGCCCCTTCATCAGCAGCCATTCCTGGGAGGCCCGGGTGGTGAAGTGGAAATGCTTGATGGCACAGACCCGGCCCCAGCCCGTGGTGTGAAGCAGCAGGACCCGCAGGTCGTCCTGGTCCAGGCTGTCACTGTCCTCCAGGGCCTGGAGGACAAATTTGGTGAACTCCTCGCAGCGGGCCAAAAGCAGCAGATCCTGTTTCAGGGCTTCTGCTTCCGGTTTGCCCCGTTTGTTCTTTAAAAAGGCTCCGGCAGCAATCACCGCGAATTTTACCGCTTCCCGGTCCGTGGCTTGGTACAGCCAGGTTTTGGTCAGCTTCCACAGGCTGGGGGAGTAGCGCAGGTGGGTGACCCGCCGGCTGAGCTTATCGAAATACAAGATGCAGGGGGCGTGGGTAACCCGCTGGTACAGGCTGAGGGCTGCTTCCGGGCTGGGTTTCTTCTTGTAGCGCTGGAGAGCCTGGTAGATGTCCAGGTACAGTGCTTCCCCGGACTCCCCGGCTTCCGCCTCGTCGTCCAGCAGGTACAGGTCTTTCATGCCCGGCAGGGGAAACATCCCGGCGGACAGGGAATCCGGCGCCGTATCCGGTAGGTTTTTCAGGGTAAAGAAGCCCTGGGGAGTCAAATGTTCTTTTATGAAATTGAATAGGCTGGGGCCCTGGAGCCAGGGCAGTCCGTTTTGCATTTCCATGGTGCCCTCCTTTTCTGTCTGACGGCGGGCGGCCAGTCAGACCTTGATGGGGCCCTGCCTCATCCTTGGGCAGGCGGCCTTAGCCCGAGCCTGCAGCTGCAGAACCTCGGGCGGGGAGAGCTGTGACGCAGCAGCCTAGCTTGCAGCTGCTTTTCACAGTACGGGTGCTGAATATTTTCCTTGTTATTTTATATATTCTATGCGCACCCTTGAAAACCCTTCTTTTTAAGGGATTTTTGGAAAAATCATCTCTAAAACTTTACGTATAGGGCAATTTTTCGGAAATTTCCCAGATTCCTGGAGAAACCGGGCTGTGGGCTGGTGATTTTTTGCCATTCAATGGTATAATATAGGTTAACGGTAAAATGGTAATAAAAGATATAGGAGCGATGCATATGGCAATCTATAATATTGTAAAAGTTGGGGCGCCCATCCTGCGGGAAAAGGCAGCTCCGGTTACCCGTTTTGATAAAAAATTGGCCAAGCTCATGAAGGACATGGCGGAAACCATGTACCGGGCCAACGGCTGCGGTCTGGCAGCTCCCCAGATTGGTCTGGGCAAGCGCATTGTGGTCATTGATGCTGGAGATGGCTATGGCATTCGGGAGTTTGTGAACCCGGTACTGTCTGACCCCGTGGGGGAAGAAGTGGACGAGGAAGGCTGCCTGAGTGTACCCACCTACGAAGGGGAAGTAGAGCGGGCGGCCCAGATTACGGTCACCTATCAGGACGCCAAGGGCACCCACTACCGCCTTACGGCCCAGGGCCTTTTGGCCCGTGCTCTCCAGCACGAATGTGACCATCTGGAAGGCATTTTGTTTATTGATAAGGCCATCAGCCTGACGGCCAAACCCAAGGAAGAGGAACGCATATGAAAATTGTTTTTATGGGAACCCCGGAATTTGCGGTGGCCAGCCTGAAAGCCCTGGTGGAAAGCGGCCAGCATGAAATTGCGGCGGTGGTCACCCAACCAGACCGTCCCAAAGGCCGGGGACACAAGGTGATGATGTCCGCCGTCAAGGAATATGCCCTGTCCCAGAACCTGCCGGTACTTCAGCCGGAACGGGTGAAGACCCCGGAATTTTTGGAAGCGCTGGAAGAACTGGCCCCGGAGCTTATTGTGGTAGCTGCTTTTGGCCAGTTTCTGCCTAAAAGCCTGCTGGAACTGCCTAGGTACGGCTGCATCAATGTTCATGCGTCCCTGCTGCCCCGGTATCGGGGTGCGGCCCCCATCCATTACGCCATCTTGAAAGGCGAAAAGGAAGCGGGTGTCACCATTATGCAGATGGACGTGGGCATGGATACGGGTGCTATGCTGGCCAAAACCGCAGTACCGGTAACGGACGAAATGACCCAGGGGCAGCTCCACGATATTCTCAAGGAACGGGGCGCCCAGTTGCTGCTGGATACCATTGACCAATTGGCAGCGGGAACGGCTAAGGCTGTGCCCCAGCCGGAACAGGACGCTACCTATGCGTCCCTGATTACCCGGGATATGGAAAAGCTGGATTGGAGCAAATCCAGCCGGGAGCTGCACAACCAGATCCGGGCCTTTGATCCCTGGCCGGGTTCCTTTACCCTGCTGCCCAGCGGCAAGCGCCTGAAGGTTTGGGCCAGCCGGATTCGCAGCGAACAGGGTCAATTGGGGGCACCGGGAACGGTGCTGGAAACCAATCCGGAAGGCATCCTGGTTGCCTGCGGAGAGGGAAGTCTGGAAATTACCCAATGCCAGCCGGAAGGCAAGAAACGGATGCTGGCTGACCAATTTGTCAACGGCAAAAGTCTGGAACCAGGAGAAATATTGGCATAACAATGATAGATATGGTACTGCGGCCGAAAAAACGGCTGTTTATCGCGCTGGTTTCCCTGGCCACGGTGCTGGCGGGCTTTGTAGTATTTGGCCTGTGGCGGCTGATGGTGCCGGGCCTGCAGCAGCTTCATCCGCTGCTGCCCCATGTGGTGGGGATTGCCGCGCTGCTTGTAACGGTAGCCCTGGTTTCCGGGGTGCTGGGGATTGTCATGGCCATTGTGGGTTTTCCCACCATGAAATTTTTCTATATGTGGGCCTGGCATATCATCAATTTTCTGTATCCCCTGGTACTGTTTTTGGGGAAAATGATGGGAATTTCCAAGCGGAGGATTGAACAATCCTTTATTGAGGTCAGCAACCATCTGGTCCGGCGGCAGCATGTGCGGGTTCCCGCCAATCGTCTGCTGATCCTGACCCCCCACTGCATCCAGCTGGATACCTGTCCCTATAAGGTGACCCGGGACATCCACAACTGTCACCAGTGCGGCCGCTGCGGGGTAGGGGACCTTTTGGCCCTGTCCAACAAATACGGGGTCCATGTGGCCATTGCCACCGGGGGGACCTTGGCCCGGCAGGCCGTGAAGAAGGCCCGGCCCAAAGCCATCTTGGCTGTAGCCTGTGAACGGGACCTGACCAGCGGCATCCAGGATGTCTTTCCCCTGCCGGTAATCGGGGTGCTGAACGAGCGGCCCAACGGGCCCTGCTTCAATACCCACACGGATATGCACAAGGTAGAAGAGGCCATCAAGTCTTTCATTATAAAAGAGGATTTACATGAACGTAACCACTAAAGATCCGCGGGAAGCGGCTTTGCTGATTTTAAAACAAACTTTGCTCAAGGGGGCTTACGCAAACCTGGCTTTAAGCCAGGGGCTGCGTGGGGCTCCTTTGTCTGCGTTAGACCGTAAACTGACCACGGAGCTGGTGTACGGCACGGTGAAAACCCTGGGGACCCTGGACTGGTACCTGGAAAAGGTGGTGAATCGTCCTCTGTGGAAGCTGGACGAAACCCTTTTGGTGATTCTCCGGCTCAGCGCCTACCAGCTGCTGTTCCTGGACCGGATTCCGGACTCGGCGGCCTGCAATGAAGGGGCCAAACTGGCCCGGAAATGGGTGAACGAGGGCAGCGTAAAGCTGGCCAACGGGGCCCTGCGCCAACTGGCCCGGACCAAGAACCAGTGGAAGCTGCCGGCTGGGGAAAAGTATGAACTGACCCGGCTGGCCCTGCGCTATTACCACCCCGAGTGGCTGATTCGCCGCTGGAAGTTCCGCTTTGGCCTGGACGAGGCCGTGAAGCTGTGCCAGTTTGACAACCAGGTGCCGCCCCTGGCCTTACGGGTGAATACCCTGAAGACCACCCGGGAAAGCCTCCAGCAGCGGCTGGCAGAGCGGGGCATTGTGACCCGGCTGTCCCAGTGGTCCCCGGACGGGCTGTTGTGCGACAGCCTGCCCTCCCTGGACAGCCTGCTCCAGGACTTTGGCCCGGAACTGTATATCCAGGACGAAAGTTCCATGCTGGACGCGGCGGTGCTGAATCCCCAGCCCGGACAGCGGGTAATCGATATGTGCAGCGCCCCTGGCGGGAAGACCACCCACCTGGCCCAGAAGATGGCCAATCAGGGAGAAATCCTGGCCCTTGACATCTACGACCACAAGCTGGAACTGGTCAGGGAAAATGCCCAGCGCCTGGGGATTACCTGCATCAAAACCCAGAAGGCCGACGGTACGGTGGTTGTGCCGGAATGGGAAAAGACGGCGGACAGGGTTCTGGTGGACGCCCCCTGCAGCGGCCTGGGGGTATTGAACCGCCGGGTGGAAGCCCGCTGGCGGAAAGAGGAGCGGACCCTTAGTCAGTTCCCGCCCCTGCAAAAAAAAATTCTGGCCAATGCCGCCCGGTACGTGAAGGTGGGGGGACGGCTCCTCTACAGTACCTGCACCCTGGAACGGGACGAAAACAGCCGGGTGCGGGAAGCCTTTCTCAAGGACCAGCCTAACTTTGCGCCGGTGCCCTTTGCCCACCCCCTGACCGGGGAATTGGTGGAGGAATTGCAGATCCTGCCCTGGCGGGACGGCATTGACGGTTTTTATTTATGTTTGTTCGAAAGGAAGGGTGAATAACATGGCAAAACGGGAAATCCTGGGACTCACCCTGCCCGAGCTTCAGGAAGAACTGGTGGCTCTGGGCCTTAAAAAATTCCGGGCGGAACAGGTGTTCCGCTGGCTGTACGAAAAATCCGCCGTGGACTTTGAGCAGATGTCCAATCTGTCCAAGGACAACCGGCAGCTGCTTGCAGAGCATTATAAAATTATGACCAGACAGGTGAAACCTATTAAGGAATACCGCTCCCAGGACGGCTTGACCCACAAGGTGCTGCTGGAACTGGAAGACGGCGCCACGGTGGAAACGGTGCTGATGCACCACGACTACGGCTACAGTGCCTGCCTGTCTTCCCAGGTGGGCTGCGCCATGAATTGCGCCTTCTGCGCCAGCGGCCTCCACGGCTTTGTGCGGAATCTGACCGCCGCCGAAATCCTGGCCCAGCTGTACTACTTCCAAAGCCAGCTGCAGGAGAGCGGGGAACGGGTCAGCCGGGTGGTGATTATGGGCAGCGGGGAACCCATGCTGAACCTGGATAATGTGCTCCGGGCCCTGGACCTGCTCCATAGCGACCGGGGCCAGTGCATCGGCTACCGGAACATGACCATTTCCACCTGCGGCATTGTGCCCGGGATTGAGGAAATGACCCGGCAGGGCCGGAACATCAACCTGGCCATCTCCCTGCACGCCGCCAGCAAGGCACTGCGGGACCAGCTGATGCCGGTGAACCACCGGTACCCCTATCCGGAGGTAATCCGGGCAGCGGAAGCCTACGAAAAAAGCAATGGCCGTCAGGTCATGTACGAATATATCCTTCTGGCAGGGCTCAATGACCGGCCGGAAGATGCCCAGGCCCTGGCAGATGCCCTGGAGCATAAGGAATGTGTCATCAATCTGATCCCTGCCAACCCGGTTCCGGAAAAAGGCTTTCGCCGTCCCGATGATCGGGCCGTGGACCGGTTCTTCCAAATCCTGAAAAAGCGCCATATCAACGTGACCGTGCGCCGGGAAATGGGCAAAGACATTAATGCGGCCTGCGGACAATTGCGGGCCAGTGCTTTAAAGGAGGCACAAAAGAAATGATAGCAGTCACAAGGACCAGCCGGGGTTTGGTGCGTCCGAAGAATGAAGACAGCATCTTGGTCCGGGAACCGGACCTGTATGCCATTGCCGATGGCATGGGCGGCGCCGATGCCGGTGAAGTAGCCAGCTACGAGGCCGTGCAGCAATTGGCACGGCTGGACCTGTCCGGGGTGCCCCGGAAGGAAATTCTTGCTGCCCTGGAGCACGGCATCCAGAACATCAACCGGAAAATCTGGGAACTTTCCCAGGATAAACCCAATTTTAACGGCATGGGAACCACCCTGACCGCTGTGTACCTGCCGGACGCCCGCAGCGCTTTTGTGGGCCACGTAGGGGACAGCCGGATCTACGTCTTCCAGGAAGGCCAACTGCGCCAGGTGACCAGTGACCACAGCTATGTGGCCGAGCTGGTGCGGCAAAAGCAGATGACCCAGGCAGAAGCGGACCAGTCCGACCAGAAGCATATGATCACCCGGGCCATTGGGGTGGAGGAAGCGGTGGAGGTGGACACCTTTGAAGTACTGCTGGAGGGTGCCCAAAAGCTCCTCATCTGCTCCGACGGGCTCACCAATATGATCAGCGAAGCGGAAATCGAACGGCTCCTGGGATACAAAAACCTGGACCGGCTGGCGGACGGCCTGCTGGACGGAGCCATTACCGCAGGCGGCGAAGATAACATTTCCTTTATTGTCATCGATTTGGAGGCTGTCAAATGAACGGAAGAATAACCTTGAACGGCCGGTATGAGATTATTGATAAAATTGGCGGCGGCGGTATGGCCGAAGTGTTCCATGGCTACGATACGGTACTGCACCGGGACGTAGGCATCAAAATCCTCCGGGACCAGTTTATCCAGGACAAGCAGTTTGTGGCTCGCTTCCGGCAGGAAGCCTGCAATGCGGCCGGCCTGTCCCATCCCAATATCGTCAATATCTATGACTGCGGCAACGAACACGAAATCTATTACATTGTCATGGAATACGTGGTGGGCCGCTCCCTGAAGGAAGTCATTGAAGAAAACGGGGCCCTGGACTACAAGACCGCAGTCCGCTACGCCATCGGCATCTGCTCGGCCCTGAAACAGGCCCATGACCATTCCATTGTCCACTGTGACGTAAAGAGCCAGAACATCCTCATCGACACCAAGGGCGTGGCCAAAATCACCGACTTTGGCATTGCCCGGGCCTTTGGCCAGCCCAGCAATGGGCCGGACAAGAACGTTATCGGGTCCGTGTACTACCTGTCTCCGGAGCAGGCTGCCGGCCAGCCGGTAACCCCCCAATCGGACCTGTATTCCCTGGGGGTGGTCTTCTTTGAAATGCTTACCGGCAAGCTGCCCTACGATGGAGCAACACCCCTGGAGGTGGCCCGGCACCATCTGGAGTCATCCACCCCTTCGGCCCGGCGCTATGACCCGGACATTCCCTACTATCTGGACAACATTGTCACCAAGGCCCTGGCCAAGAATCCCCAGCTGCGGTACGCTTCCGCCGATGATTTCCTGGCGGACCTGAAGGACGCCCAGACCCGGCTTTTGGGCAAGGAAGAACCCCTGGATCCGGCCTGGTACGATACGTCCAGCCGGAAGCCGGTCAGCGACGAGACCATGGTTATCAGCAAGACCCAGATGCTGGACGGGATTTTGAAACCCCAGCCGGCAGAACCCAAAAAGGACGATGTGCCGACCCCGGAAGAGGAGGCGGCAGCCCGGGCCAAAAAGAAAAAATTCCTGGCCTTTTTCCTGGCGGCCATTGTGGTCCTAAGCGGCGTAATCTACGCCATTTTAAGCTATACCAGCGGGGATATTCCCGTACCCGATGTGAAGGGCAAGCCCCAGGCAGAAGCAGAACTGCTGCTGACCAAGGCCAATTTGGGCTTTGAGGTCACCAAGGAATACAGTCCCACCGTGGCCGAAGGCGTGGTCATCAAGCAGAGCCCGGGTGCGGGCAGCAAGGTGAAGGCCGGCCGGAAAATCAAACTGGTGGTCAGCCAGGGGGCGGAACCCGGGGTGGTGCCCGACCTGAAGAAAAAGAGCCTGTCCGAGGCCACCCAGCTTTTGGAGAAAGCCAAGCTGAAGGTGGGCTCCCTGACGGTGAAATATGATTCCAGCGTGCCCCAGGGTACGGTGATTTCCCAAAGCGTATCCGCAGGCAGCAAGGTAACCCCAGGAACCAGCGTGGACCTGGTCATGAATATCAGCGGCAATCAGACTGCTGTGCCTTCCCTGGAAGGATTGTCCCTGGACGATGCCAGAAGCAAGCTCAGCGATATGGGCCTGACCGTGGGCAAGCTGGAAGAAACCAATAGCGACAAGGCCAAGGGCACGGTGCTCTCTGTGAGCCCCGGGGCCGGCCAAGTAGTGGAACGGGGCAGCACGGTGAACCTGGTGGTATCCGCCGGCAAGAAGGAAGAAAAGAAGGAAACCAAGGATAGTTCCTCTTCTTCCGGCAGCACTACTTCCACCCGGACCATTACCTACACGGTACCCGGCAGCGGCAGCGCCAAAACCGTGAAAATCATTGCATCCGATGCCACCAGCAGCCGGACGGTATTCTCGGGCTCCGTTGCGCCGGGAACCCAGATTACCCGTCAGGTCACCTTGGGCCCGGATGCCAGCGTACAGATTTATGTGAACGGCGCTTTGGCGGAGGATAAATCCCTGTGAGTCAGCAAACAGGAAGAATCATCAAAACCTATAACGGCTACTATTATGTGCTGGGGGACAACGGAACCTGGTACACCTGCAAGGTTCGGGGCCGGCTGAAGCAGAAACGCTTTATCATTGCCGCCGGCGACCGGGTGGAACTGGACGCAGCCGGGGACGAGGGCATGATTACGGAAATCCTGCCCCGCCGGAACCTGCTCCAGCGTCCCCTGGTGGCCAATGTGGACTGGCTGGCGGCGGTGTTTGCCTGTGCCGACCCGGACCCCAGCTTTCTTTTAATCGATAAATTGCTGGCCCTGGCAGAAGCCGCAAACATTCCCGCCGTCCTGGTGCTCAACAAGGCTGACCTGGCGCCTGAAGGGTTCTTTGCCCGGCTGGAAGCCGTGTACGCCCCCCTGGGCTACCCGGTGCTTCAGGTGGAAGCCAAAAACGGCAAGGGCCTGGACGCCCTGCTGGAAAAAATCTCGGACAGCACGGTGGTGTTTGGCGGTCCTTCCGGGGTGGGAAAATCCACTTTATTGAATCACCTGAATCCGGAACTTTCTTTAAAAACAGGCCAGGTAAGCGCCAAAATCGGCCGGGGCCGGCATACCACCCGCTTTGCGGAACTGCTGCCCTTCCAGGGGGGCTACATTGTGGATACCCCAGGGTTCGGCAATATCGACTTGGCCGAACTGGTTATGGACGATGCGGCCCAGGGGTTCCGGGAACTGAAAGCCCGGGCCGGGCAGTGCCGGTTTAGCGGCTGTACCCATACCCATGAACCGGACTGTGCCGTAAAGGCAGCGGTGGCTGCTGGAGAAATTGCCGCCAGCCGGTATGAATCCTACTGCATGATCCGCCAGGAATTGGCGGCACAAAAGAAAAGAGGTCAAAAATCATGACAATCATTGCTCCTTCCATTCTTTCCTCCGATTTTGCCCGGCTGGCCGAAGAAACTGCCAGCCTGAAAGAAGCCGGTGCCGATTGGGTGCATATTGACGTAATGGACGGCCAATTCGTGCCCAACCTGACCTTTGGGGCGCCGGTGGTGAAATGCCTCCGGAAATGGACGGATATGTTCTTCGACTGCCACTTGATGGTGGAACATCCGGAAAACTATATCGACAGCTTTGCCGCTGCCGGGGCGGACATGATTGTGGTCCACGCCGAGGCCACCCATCATCTCCACCGGGTGCTGCAGACCATCCACAGCAAGGGCATCCAGGCTGGGGTGGCCCTGAACCCGGCTTCTCCCCTGTGCCTGGTGGAAGAAGTCCTGGCCGACGCGGATATGATTCTCCTGATGAGCGTCAACCCGGGGTTTGGGGGCCAGAAGTTCATCCCGGCCAGCGTGGACAAAATCCGCCGTCTGAAGGCTATGCTGGAAGCCCGGGAACTGAAGACCCTCATCGAAGTGGACGGCGGCGTCAACGCCGAAACGGCCAAACAGGTACGGGAAGCCGGCGCCAATGTGCTGGTGGCCGGTTCCTACATCTTTGGTGCGCCGGACCGGCAGGAAGCCATTGCCGCCCTGCGGTAACTGTCGATGAAGGCATTTTGGCGGACCCATAAGGTCAAAATCAAACTGGTAGTGGTAGGTCTGCTGGCCGCCCTTTTGGTGGTCAGCTGGCTGGCCTATCTGGCCAGCATCCATGCAGCTGCCATTTTCAACCGGGAAATGGCCCGGCAGCACTACCTGGACGGCACCATTACGGTGGAGCGGATTACCGCTACCCCCTTTGGCCACGTGCATTTTGAAAACCTGGAGTGGAAGGGGGCCCACGACGGCAACCGGATAACCATTCCCAACGGGTATTTCCACGTGAATCCCCTGGACATTATCCTGCGGCGGACCAACAGCCGGACCATTGAACGGCTCCAGCTGGACGACGCAGATATTGTCCTGACCTTCAGCGAAAATATGCACGTCCGGGGCATCCGGGCTGCCCAGCTGCCGCCGCCGGAGCAGCGGAAAAAGGGAGACCGGAAAAACTTTGACATCAAGCTGAAAAATGTCAATGTGGAGGTACTCCTGAACCACTGCCACCTGACGGCCTACTACAAGCAGCGGACCCATACCTTTGAGGATGTAAATGCCAATCTGCACTACAACAGCAAGGACAAACTGACCATCGACTTTTCTACCGGTGAACTGGGGGGTACCCTGGAAGGCAAAGGAGTGGATATCCAGGGAGCGGTTGACCTGAAACCCCGGGTGTCCACCTACGACCTGAAGCTGGGCATCAAGGAACTGAATCCGTCTTCCCTGGGAACGGGGCTGAATATCCACGAACGGGTGACCGCCGCCGCCAATGTTACCGGGGACCTGCCGGATCCGGTGATTGTAGGCCAGCTGTATATGCCCAACCTGAACCTGCCCGGTCTGAAATTTACCAAGGTCAAGGGCAATTTTAAATACGCCGACGGCTATATTGATGCCCAGAACGTGACGGCAGATGTGTTTGGCGGTACCTGCGATGCCCACGGGGGCTTCAACATCGATACCAAGGCCTATACGGTCAACGTGATGGGTCACGACCTCCACAGCGAGGACGCCACCGGAGTGCCCTTCTTCCGCTGCCTGGTGCAGCTGGACCTGAAGATGCTCTGCGATGGGGACAACCGGTCCACCCTGACCTATGGCTCCTTCTATTCCGGCAAGGGGATGTACGCCATTGTCCAGTTCAATTCCATTCACGGCACCTTTTCCAACCAGTACAAGGAGTTAAAGTTCAGCGATGTGGAAATCAAGTCCGATGGCGGGGATATTGTGGCGCCCCAGTTTGAGCTGGTGGACGGCTCCCTGCATTTGGGCAATCTGTATTACGTGTCCCCGGACGGCCGCCGGACCCGGATCCGCTTCTTTGGCTAGGCGGTTGCAAAGTCCCGTGCATATGATATAATGAATGAGTAATTTTATAGTGAAATTGTCTTTGGGGCGGGGTGGAACTCCCTACCGGCGGTTACAGTCCGCGAGCGCAAGCACGAATCGGTGGAATCCCGATACCGACAGTACAGTCTGGATGAGAAAAGACAGCGAAAAGTGTATTTTTGCCGTGCTGCCCCAGGCAGTGCGGCTTTTATTTTGCAGAAAGCAGGTGGACTTTTGACAGATCAGGAATATATGAGAATCGCTCTGGACCTGGCGGAGCAGGCGCGGGGAAATACCAGCCCTAATCCGCTGGTGGGCTGCGTTATCGTCAGCCCTGAGGGCGAAATTGTAGGACGGGGCTATCACCACAAGGCGGGGCAGCCCCACGCAGAAGTAAATGCCATGGCGGACGCCGGGGAGAAAACTAAGGGTGCTACGGCCTATGTTACCCTGGAGCCCTGTTCCCATTACGGGCGCACGGGTCCCTGCTGCGAGGCGCTGATCAAGGCGGGCATCCGCAAGGTAGTGGCCGCTATTGAGGACCCCAATCCCCTGGTAGGGGGCAAGGGCTTTGCCCGGCTCCGGGAAGCCGGCGTGGAAGTGGTTACCGGGGTGCTGGCTGAGGAAGCCCGGCGCCAGAACGAGGTGTTTCTCCATTGGGTAACCCACAAGCGGCCCTTTACGGCACTGAAATACGCCATGACCCTGGACGGGAAAATTGCCACGGCTTCCGGGGATTCCAAATGGATCAGCGGGGAAGAATCCCGGAAATACGCCCATACTCTCCGGAGCCAGTACGACGCCATTCTGGTAGGGAAAAATACGGTGCTAAATGATGACCCGTCCCTGACGGTGCGGCTGGTGGAAGGCAAAAATCCCCTGCGGATAGTGCTGGACAGCAAATGCCAGCTGCCGGTGGACCGGAAGGTCTTCCAGGACGGGGAGGCCAAAACCCTTTTGGTTACCTCCTGCAAGGCAGATCCGGAACGGCTGGCAGCCTTCAAGGGGCTGGACCAGGTGACCATCTGGCAGCTGCCGGAAAACGGCGGTACCCTGGACCTGGGGGCACTGCTGGACCGACTGGGCGAAAACAACATCACCAGCCTGCTGGTGGAGGGGGGCAGCCAAATCCATGGCTCCTTCCTGGACCTGAAACTGGCCCAGCGGGTATACGCCTTTATCGCTCCCTGCCTTTTGGGCGGGAAAAAGAACCTGACGGCCATTGGAGGCCGGGGGGCCAGAACCATGGCCCAGCGGGTTACCCTCAGCGAACCACAGCATAAGGTGTTTGGTGAGGATTTAATGCTTACGGGCCTTTTGGAAAGGGGCTGAGCGTATGTTTACAGGACTGGTTGCGGAACTGGGGACGGTGGACACCCTGCGCCGGGAACAGAATTCCTACCGGCTGACCATTGCCGCCAAAAAGATTCCGCCGCTGCTCTCCATTGGGGAAAGCGTCTGCTGCAACGGGGCCTGCCTCACCGTGACCCATTTTGACCAGGGCCACTTCACCGTGGACGTCATGCCGGAATCTGCCCGGCACACCACCATTGGCAGCCTGAAGCGGGGGGACAAGGTAAACCTGGAACGGACCCTCCATGTAGGGGACGGCCTGGACGGCCACATTGTCAGCGGCCACGTAGATGGGGTGGGCACCATTGTGAAGATGGTGCCGGAAGGCATTGCCAAGGTCACCACCATCAGCTGCGGGCCGGAACTGCTCCAGGGCATGGTCAGCAAGGGCTCCATTGCCATTGACGGCATAAGTCTTACCATTACGGAAGTCACGGATACCACTTTTTCCGTATCCCTGATTCCCTTGACGGTCCAGTTCACCACCCTGGGTTTCAAAAAGCCCGGCGACAAGGTGAACCTGGAAACCGATATTTTGGGCAAGTACGTCCAGCGCATGCTGGAAAAACGCAAAACAGGGGGCCTGACCAAGGAAACCTTGTTGGAAAATGGCTTCTTTTAAGGAGGAAATTACCTATGGAACAAGAGTATAAATTTGACACCATTGAACAGGCCATTGCCGACCTGAAAGCCGGCAAGATGGTGCTGGTTACCGATGATGCCGACCGGGAAAACGAAGGGGACCTGATCATGAGCGCAGAGCACGTGACCACGGAAGCCATCAACTTCATGGCCACCTACGCCAAAGGCCTGATCTGTATGCCCTGCGACGGCAAAATTCTGGACCGGCTGCAATTAGACCCCATGGTAGCCAACAACACCGATAACCACGAAACGGCCTTCACCGTTTCCATCGACCATAAGGATACCACCACCGGCATTTCCGCTGTGGAACGGGCCTACACCATGAAAAAATGCGCTGAGGACGACGCCAAGGCCTCCGACTTCCGCCGGCCCGGCCACGTATTCCCCCTGCGCAGCAAGGAAGGCGGCGTGCTGCGCCGTACCGGTCATACGGAAGCCACTACGGACCTGTGCCGGCTGGCAGGCCTGAAGCCGGTGGGCATCTGCTGCGAAATCATGAGCGCTGACGGCACCATGGCCCGGACCCCCGAGCTGATGGAATTTGCCAAAGAGCACCAATTGACCTTCATTACCGTGGCAGACCTGGTAGCTTACCGGAAAAAGACCGAAAAAATGGTCCACCGGATTGCCAACGTGGCCCTGCCCAGCAAGTACGGCACCTTCCGGGCCATCGGCTACGAAAATGATCTGGACGACAAATGCCATGTGGCCATTATCAAAGGGGACATTACCGGCAAAAAGAACGTGCTGGTCCGGGTCCACTCCGAATGCCTCACCGGGGACGCCTTCGGCTCCCTGCGCTGTGACTGCGGGGACCAATTGGCTACGGCCCTGCGCATGATCGAGAAGGAAGGCTGCGGCGTGGTGCTGTATATGCGCCAGGAAGGCCGGGGCATTGGCCTGGCCAACAAACTGCGGGCCTATGAACTCCAGGACCAGGGCCTGGATACGGTGGACGCCAACGTGAAACTGGGCTTTGCCCCGGATATGCGGGATTATGGCATTGGTGCCCAAATCCTGGCGGACCTGGGTCTTACCACCATCCGGCTGATGACCAATAACCCGGCCAAACGGGCGGGCCTGTCCGGCTACGGCATTACCATTACGGAAACCGTGCCCATCATCATGAAAGACAATTGCTACAACCATCACTATATGGTAACCAAACAAGTCCGCATGGGACATGAATTACACGAAAAAGAAGTGGAGGCTAAAAAATGAAAGTAGTAGAAGGAAATTTACTGGCAGAGGGTTTAAAATTTGGCATCGTAGTTGCCCGTTTCAATGAGTTCATTACCAGCAAGCTGCTCAGCGGCGCGGAAGACACCCTGGTGCGTCACGGCGTAGCAGAAGACGACATTACGGTGGCCTGGGTTCCCGGGGCTTTTGAAATCCCCCTGGTAGCCAAGAAAATGGCCCAAAGCGGCAAATACGACGGCATCATCTGCCTGGGCGCAGTGATTCGCGGCGCTACCAGCCACTATGACTACGTATGCAGCGAAGTGTCCAAGGGCATTGCCCTGGTGAACATGGAAACTGGCGTTCCCACCGGCTTTGGCGTACTCACTACCGAAAATATTGAACAGGCTGTGGAACGGGCTGGTACCAAGGCCGGCAACAAGGGTTCCGATACGGCCCTGTCCATGATTGAAATGGTCAACCTGACCCGGAGCCTGTAAGATGTCCGAAGATATTTTAGTCAAGGCTACGGCGGGGGATGCCCGGATTTATGCGGTAAGCACCACCCACCTGACCCAATATATGAACGAAATCCATCACTGCTCTCCTCTGGCTGCGGCGGCCCTGGGCCGTACCGCTGCCGGGGCTCTGCTCCTGGCGGCTACCATGAAGTCCGGGGAAGCGGTAACGGTGCGCTTTAAGGGCGACGGGCCTTTGGGCCAGGTGATGGCCGATGCCCGGGATTACACGGTCCGGGGCTTTGTGATGCACCCGGAAGTGATGCTGCCGTCCAAAAACGGCAAACTGGATGTAGGCGGCGGGGTCGGCCATTACGGCATTGTCACCGTCACCCGGTGCCCGGAAAAGGGCGAACCCTTTACCGGGGTTTCCACCCTGAAAAGTGGGGAAATCGCTGCGGACCTGACCCGGTACCTGTACGTGTCCGAGCAGACCCCTTCCAGCGTTGCCCTGGGCGTCCTGATTGAAAAGGACGGCTCTGTGGCCACTGCCGGCGGTTACTTTGTCCAGCTGCTGCCGGAAGCGTCCGAAGAAACGGCCAAGACCTTGGAAGACAATATCCTGACCCTGCCCTACGTAACCGAACTGCTGAGCAGCGGCTGTACCCCGGAGGAGATGATTCGCCGGGTAGCCAAAGGCCTGCCGGTAGAAATTCTGGAATCCCACCCGGTTTCCTTCCATTGCAGCTGCAGCCGGGAAAAGGTGGCCCAGATGCTCTGCGGCCTGCCGGAAAAGGACTTCCAGGAAATTCTTCAAGACCCTCAAACCGAGGTTCATTGCCAATACTGCAACAAATCGTACCACTTTACTCCCGACGAGCTGAGAGAGCTTCCTAGAAAATCTTGACGAAACGAACAAATGTTTGTAAAATAGATAATGTACAGCAATGGACAAGGAGATGAATTCATGAGTATGGATGCAGATAAGACGAAAGCCCTGGATGCGGCTTTAAAACAGATTGAAAAGGATTTTGGCAAAGGCTCCATTATGAAATTGGGGGCAGCCAGCGCCAAGATGAATATAGAAACCATTCCTACAGGTGCACTATCCCTGGATTTGGCATTGGGAGTAGGGGGTATTCCCCGGGGCCGGGTGATTGAAATCTATGGACCGGAATCTTCCGGTAAAACTACGGTTGCCCTGCACATGATTGCCGAAGCCCAAAAGCGCGGCGGCTATGCAGCTTTCATCGACGCCGAACACGCCCTGGATCCGGAATACGCCCGGAACCTGGGGGTGGATGTGGACAACCTCTTGATTTCCCAGCCGGATACCGGCGAACAGGCCCTGGAAATCTGCGACGCCCTGGTGCGCAGCGGTGCTATTGACATTATCGTCATCGACTCCGTAGCAGCCCTGGTGCCCAAGGCAGAAATCGAAGGGGAAATGGGTGAATCCCATGTAGGCCTCCAGGCCCGGCTGATGAGCCAGGCCCTGCGGAAACTCACGGGTATCATTTCCAAGTCCCGGACGGCTACGGTGTTCATCAACCAGATCCGGGAAAAAGTAGGCGTGATGTTCGGCAACCCGGAAACCACCACCGGCGGCCGGGCCCTGAAATTCTATTCCACCATCCGGATGGATGTACGCCGGATTGAAAGCCTGAAGAACGGCAACGAAATCATCGGCAATCGGACCCGGGTGAAAGTGGTGAAAAACAAGGTTGCACCTCCCTTTAAGCAGGCCGAATTCGATATTATGTATGGCCAGGGCATTTCCCACGAGGGCTGCCTGGTGGACCTGGGGGTCCAGTACGAAATTATCAATAAGAGCGGCGCCTGGTATTCCTACGGGGATGAACGCATTGGCCAGGGCCGGGAAAATACCAAGACTTTCCTGAAAGAACACAAGGATATGGCTGCGGAAATTGAGCAGAAAATCCGGGCAGCAGCCGGTCTGGCCAGTACGGCCCAGGCAGCTCCTGCCCAGCCGGAAGAAGACGATGGCCTTCTCATGACGCCGGAGGATAATCCGGACAATGTGGAATAAGTCGGGAAAAGCCCTGGGTACCTACGCCGAAGCCTATAACTTTGCCTTGGACAAGCTGTCCCTGCGGGATTTCACCCGGTTTGAGCTGCGGGACAAGCTGTTGGAGCGGGAATGCCCGGAGGACCTTGCAGACCAGGTTTTGGCCAAGCTGACGGAACGCCATTTCCTGGACGACGCCCGCTGCGCCGCCCGGATTACGGCAGCCTGGCGGGGCAAGCGGTTTTACGGCCGCCAGTACCTGCGGCTGATGCTCAGCAAAAAGCAGGTGCCCCAGGAACTGATTCAGGAAGAACTGGCCCAGGTAACGGAAGAAGAAGAAACAGAGCGGGCCTGTGACTGGGCCAGGACCCAACTGGGAAAATTCCAGCGCAAGTACAAGGCAGACCCCCGGAAGGGGAAAGCCGCCTTGTCCAGAGGCCTGGCTTCCCGGGGCTTTGGCTTTGGAGCCATTGCTTCTGCCCTGCAATTGTGGCAGGAAGCTGGCGGGGAAGAAGACCTGTTTTAGCAGAAAAAGTATAGAAGCGGGGCTATGCGAGGCATAGTCCCCTTTTTGCTGTGCAGCTTTATTGACACTCTTATGAAAATACTATAAAATAACTTTGTCCAATCGTGTTTATTGGGTTTTAAGGCGACCTCTGGTTGCCTTATTTATTGTATGAACAAGTTTTACAAAAATTCTAGAGAAGAGGAGGTGTACATCATAGATCCCATTAGTGTATTTATCGCTCTTGTCCTTTGTTTGTTAGGTGTGGGCGGTGGCTATATGGCCCGGAAAAATGTTGCCGAAGGCAAAATCGGGGCTGCAGAAGATAGAGCCAAAGAAATCCTGGAAGAGGCTATGCGTGACGCCGAAGCCAAGAAAAAGGAAGCTTTATTGGAAGCCAAGGAGGAAATCCACCGTCTGCGTTCTGAAATGGAACGGGAGAACAAGGAAAGAAGAGCTGAACTCAGTAAAAATGAACGACGCTTGGTGCAAAAGGAAGAAAACGTCGACAAGAAAATGGATGCTTATGAGAAGAAGGAAGAAAAACTCATTGAGCAAAGCAACCGTCTGCAGGCTGCCCAAGCTAAAGTCGATGCTCTTTATGGCCAGCAGGTCACAGAACTGGAACGGATTTCCGGTTTGACCAGCGATGAAGCCAAGCAGGAATTGTTGGACAATGTACGGGAAGAAGTCAAACACGACAAAGCCCGTTTGATCAAGGATATGGAACAGGAAGCCAAGGACGTGGCAGACCAGAAGGCCCGGGAAATCATTTCCCTTGCCATTCAGCGCTGTGCGGCTGATCAGGTTACGGAAACTACGGTTACCGTTGTTCCCCTGCCCAACGACGAAATGAAGGGACGGATTATTGGCCGGGAAGGCCGGAATATCCGTACCCTGGAAACCTTAACTGGTATCGATTTGATCATTGATGATACGCCGGAAGCTGTCATTATTTCCGGCTTTGACCCTGTGCGCCGGGAAGTTGCCCGGATTGCCCTGGAGAAGCTCATCAATGATGGCCGTATCCATCCTGCCCGTATTGAGGAAATGGTGGAAAAGGCCCAAAAAGAACTGGATCAGAAAATTAAGGAAGCCGGTGAACAGGCTACCTTTGAAACAGGCGTTCATGGACTGCATCCTGAACTGATCAAACTGCTGGGCCGGCTTAAATACCGCACCAGCTATGGTCAGAACGTGCTGAAGCATTCCACCGAAGTTGCCCATTTGGCTGGCCTTATGGCTGCCGAACTGGGCGTGGATGTAAACTCCGCCAAACGGGCCGGCCTGCTGCATGATATTGGCAAGGCTGTGGACCACGAGGTGGAAGGATCCCATGTGGATCTGGGGGCAGAAGTGGCCAAACGGTATCACGAATCCGATATCGTCATCAATACCATCATGTCCCACCACGGAGACTGCGAAGCAACCTCCGTCCAGGCGGTCCTGGTTTCTGCCGCGGATGCCATTTCGGCAGCCCGTCCGGGAGCTCGCCGGGAAACCCTGGAAACCTACCTGAAACGGTTGACGCGATTGGAAGAAATTGCCGAATCCTTCGATGGCGTAGAAAAATGCTATGCTGTCCAGGCAGGCCGGGAAATCCGTATTATGGTGAAGCCGGATAAGATTGACGACGATGATTCCGTCATTCTGGCTCACGACGTGGCCAAAAAGATCGAAGAGGATATGGAATATCCTGGGCAGATCAAAGTGGTCATTGTGCGGGAAACCCGTGCCGTGGATTATGCAAAATAAAATTGGCCGTGCCTTTGGGCACGGCATTTTTTTAGGCGGATACCCCAGGTTTGTGCTATACTATAGGGGAATTTTCCACAATACTCAAATATCCGAGGGGAGAGAAAGCTATGGCAGGAACGCGTGAAGAAGCTTGGGAACTGTTAAAGGAATACAATCAGGAGCCTTTCCACCGGCAGCACGGGCTGACGGTAGAAGGCTGTATGCGCTATTTTGCCCGGGAATTGGGCTACGGGGACGAAGAAGATTTCTGGGGCCTGGTAGGTCTGCTCCACGATTTGGATTATGAAAAATATCCGGACCAGCACTGCCGGAAGGAAGCGGAAATCCTCCGGGAAAAAGGCTGGGACGAAAAGCTGATTCATGCGGTAGCCAGCCACGGCTGGCCCCGCTGCAGTGACGTGGAACCCCAGCTGGAAATGGAAAAGGTGCTGTATGCCGTGGACGAACTGTCCGGGCTCATTGGGGCCGCAGCCCTGATGCGGCCCTCCAAAAGCGTCCAGGATATGGAAGTGAAGTCCCTGAAGAAGAAATTCAAGGATAAGCATTTCGCCGCCGGCTGCAGCCGGGACGTAATCCAGCAGGGAGCCGATATGCTGGGCTGGGATCTCAACAAACTGTTTGAGCAGAGCATTTTGGCCATGCGTTCCTGTGAAGAAACGGTACAAAAAGAAATGGAAGAATAAGGAAGAGAATGCGGAGCAAAAGCAATTTTTGCCCCGCATTTTTTCCGCCTGCGTGTTATTATATAAGTATACTGAGTTGGCCGTTGTGGCCGGAAAGGAGTTTGTATGGGACATTACGCAAAACCAGAAGAAGTATTGTACCACACCCAATTGTCCCAGAACATGCTTCTGGGAGCGGATATCGCGTTACTGCCCGGAGACCCGGGGCGTGTCCGGTCCCTGGCAGAGGCTATGGGGCCGACCATTGATCTGACCAGCCACCGGGAATACACCAGCGCCCTGGCGCAGGTGCAGGACAAGCCGGTGCTGGTCTGCTCTACAGGCATGGGAGGGCCGTCCACCGCCATTTGTCTGGAGGAACTGGCCCGTTTGGGCATTCGCCGGGTGATCCGGGTGGGCACCACCGGCTCCATCCAGGAGAACCTGAACCTGGGAGAGGTGGTCATCATCAAGGGAGCGGTGCGGCTGGAGGGTACCAGTACCCACTACGCCCCCTTGGAATTTCCCGCGGTAGCGGACCTGGAACTGACCCAGCTCTTGGTGTATGCTGCCCGGCTGCTCAATATCCCGCACCAGGTGGGCATCTGCGTATCTTCGGATACCTTTTGGCCCGGCCAGGAACGGTATGACAGCTTTACCGGGTACGTGCCCCGCCGTTTCCAGGGCAGCATGAAGGAATGGCAGCAGCTGGGGGTCACCAATTATGAAATGGAAACCGCCGCCGTGTTTGTGACGGCCCAGGCCCTGGGAATGAAGGCAGCCAGCCTGTGCGGGGTGGTGGCCAAACGGACCCAAAGCGAGAGCATAGCTTCGCCGGAGGTGTATAAACAGGCGGAAAGCCGCTTTCAGGCCATTCTCCACCGGGCTTTGAACGAGTTGTTGGTAAGGGAGTGATTCCAGTGAAACGCTGTATCATCTTAATGTTGGATTCTTTTGGCATTGGAGGCGCACCGGATGCCGCCAAATTTGGGGACGCAGGAGCGGATACCCTGGGGCATATTGCCCAGTGGTTTGCCAAAGGCCACGCAGAGGATGCCGCAAAACCCCTCTTAAAACTGCCATATTTGGCCCAGGTGGGCTTGGAACTGGCCCATGAAGCCAGTACAGGCAAAAAACTTGCGGCCAGCCTAAACGCCGCTGAGCCCCTGAAAGGGGCCTATACCTACGCCCGGGAAATCAGCAGCGGTAAGGATACGCTCAGCGGCCATTGGGAAATGGCCGGGGTCCCCGTCAAGTTTGACTGGGGGTATTTTCCCAACGTACCCCACTGCTTCCCCAAGGACATTATTGACGGCCTGATTCAGGCAGGAAACCTGCCCGGGGTGCTGGGAGAAAAGCACGCCTCCGGTACGGTCATTCTCAAGGAACTGGGGGAGGAAAACATCCGCACCGGCAAGCCCATTGTCTATACCTCTGCGGATTCGGTGCTGCAGATTGCCGCCCATGAGGAGCATTTTGGCCTGGACCGGCTGTACGCTCTTTGCCAGGCGGCCTACCAGCTGGTGCAGCCCTACCATATTGCCCGGGTTATCGCCCGGCCCTTTGTAGGGGAAACGGCGGATACCTTCGTGCGCACCGGCAATCGCCACGACTATGCAGTGCCCGCCCCGGAACCCACCCTGGTAGATGCGGTTTACGAACAGGCCGGGGGCGTGTACGCCATTGGCAAGATTGCGGATATTTTTGCCCACAGGGGCATTACCAAGGCCTATAAGGCAACGGGCCTGGATGCCCTGTTTGACGCTACCCTACAGGCTATGGACGATGCCGGGGACAGGAGTCTGGTATTCACCAATTTTGTGGATTTTGACTCTACCTACGGCCATCGCCGGAACGTGGAAGGCTACGGGGAAGGGCTGATGCTCATTGACCGGCGGCTGCCGGAACTGTGGGCCAAGCTCCAGCCCGGGGACCTGGTGCTGGTGACGGCGGACCACGGCTGTGATCCTACCTGGACCGGCTCCGACCATACCCGGGAGCACGTGCCCGCCCTGTTCTTTGGGCCGGAGGTGCTTCCCGGCGCCCTGAAACCCATGGAAACTTACTCCGATATGGGGCAGATTCTGGCCCAGCATTTGGGCCTTACCCTGAAACGGGGGACTGCACAGAAGGTGGTAAAATGAAAGCCCTGAAACAAGTACTGGTACTTTTGGCTTCGCTCTTGAGCTTGGTTATGCTTTTGCCCGGGAGCCCTGCCTGGGCCGCCCAGGCCCCGGCGGAAAGCCCGGCGGCCGTTCCAACGGTGGCGGGGGATCCCCTGAACCGAAAGGGCATGGCCTTTGTGGTCTACGACCAAACGGGGGAAGTGACCCCGGCCATGAAAGCCCTGTGGAAGCGGCAGGTGCGTCAGGCCTACCCTAGGGCCGAGTATACCTTCATTGACGATCCCCAGGCTGTCCAGGCGGCCAGTGCGGTGCTCAGCCAGTCCAATTCCGATGACGACCATTACACTGCGGCGGAATTTGCTGCCATTGGCCAAAAGGCCCAGGCGGACGTGGTGGCCGTGGTGATTGTAAAAGCCATGGAAGAATACTATGTGGAACCTATGCTTATGGGCTGGTGGGACGACGGGCCGGATACCTGGCTCCGGGTGCTGACCGCTGCCGATCTGTACCTGTACAAGCAGGAGAACCAGAAATTCCTGCATAAGAACCTGCGGAAGGTGGAAACCACGGAGGTTTCCCTGGCGGTGCCGCCGGAACGGGAAATCCAGTATGCCCTTAGCAATTTGGCCATGAAAATGGAAAACAAGCCGGAAATCTAAACGGGAAACATCTCAGAGAGGAGCCAATCCATGAATTCTGAAATTTGGAAGGGAATCCTAATTCCCTTTTTAGGCACATCCCTGGGGGCTGCCTGTGTGTACTTTATGAAGGACCAGCTGAACCGGCAGCTCCAGCGGGGGCTGACGGGCTTTGCCGCCGGGGTTATGGTGGCGGCGTCCATTTGGAGCCTTTTGATTCCTGCCCTGGAGGAATCCGCTGCCCTGGGGCGTCTGGCCTTTATTCCAGCGGCTGTAGGGTTCTGGGTGGGGACGTTGTTCCTGCTGCTGCTGGATACCCTGATTCCCCACCTGCATCTCAACGCCCAAAAGGCGGAAGGGCCCAAAAGCCATTTGGCCCGGACCACCATGATGATTTTGGCCGTGACCCTCCATAATATTCCGGAAGGTATGGCCGTGGGCATGATTTATGCCGGCTTTTTGAATGACCCGGGGACCATTACCCTGGGCAGTGCCATTGCCCTGTCCCTGGGGATTGCCATTCAGAATTTCCCCGAAGGAGCCATTATTTCCCTGCCGCTGCGGGCAGCAGGGTTGGGACACCACAAGGCTTTTGTCGGCGGGGTCCTGTCCGGGGTGGTAGAACCGATTGCGGCGGTGTTTACCATCTGGGCCTCCCAGTACATTGTCCGGCTGCTGCCGTATTTCCTCAGCTTTGCGGCAGGGGCCATGCTGTACGTGGTGGTGGAAGAACTGATTCCGGAAATGTCCGAAGGGGAGCATTCCAATATTGGGGTGCTGACCTTTGCCCTGGGTTTCACGGTGATGATGATTTTGGACGTTTCCTTGGGATAATTTTATTTTCGTTGTTTTAACAACGGACAAAGGAGGTGGGTTTCTTTATAATAAAACCATCGAGCGAACAACACCTCAAAGAATCTCATTTTTACCTGTTAGAAAAGGGGAGTAAAAGTATGGAAAATAAAATGTTCTGTTTTCAATGTCAGGAAACTGCCGGCTGCAAAGGCTGCACGGTTGTAGGCGTATGCGGCAAGAAACCGGAAGTAGCTGCTATGCAGGACCTGCTGATCTACGTGACCAAAGGCCTGTCCGCCATCACCACCAAACTGCGTGCTGAAGGCAAGGAAGTCAGCCGGGAAGTAAACCACCTGTGCACTGTTAACCTGTTCATTACCATCACCAATGCCAACTTCGATCGGGAAGCCATCATTGCTGAAATCAAAAAGACTTTGCAGGTAAAAGCTGAGCTGCTGGGTCAATTGACCGATAAGGCCGGCCTGCCGGAAGCTGCCCTGTGGAACGGGGAAGAAAGCGAATTTGATGCCAAAGCTAAGAACGTTGGCGTACTGGCCACCGAAAACGAAGACATCCGTTCCCTGCGGGAAATGATTACCTATGGTCTGAAAGGTCTGTCTGCCTACAGCAAACATGCCAACAACCTGGTACAGGATAACCCCGAAGTAGATGCTTTCCTGCAGCGCGCCCTGGCCGCTACCCTGGATGACAGCCTGACCGTGGATGATCTGGTTGCCCTGACCCTGGAAACCGGTAAATACGGCGTACAAGGCATGGCCCTGCTGGATGGTGCCAACACCGGTGCTTACGGCAATCCTGAAATCACCACCGTGGATATCGGCGTACGCAATAACCCTGGTATCCTGATTTCCGGCCATGACCTGAAGGACCTGGAAATGCTGCTGGATCAGACCCAAGGCACCGGCGTGGATGTATACACCCACTCTGAAATGCTGCCGGCCCACTACTATCCGTTCTTCAAGAAATACACCAACTTTGCCGGCAACTATGGCAACGCCTGGTGGAAACAAAAAGAAGAATTCGAAACCTTCAACGGACCCATCCTGATGACCTCCAACTGCATCGTTCCGCCCAAAGACAGCTACAAAGACCGTCTGTGGACCACCGGTGCTGCCGGCTATCCTGGCTGCAAACACATTGTAGCTGACGAAAATGGCCACAAGGACTTCAGCGCCCTGATTGCCCAAGCCAAGGAATGCAAACCTCCTGTAGAAATTGAACATGGTACCATCGTTGGCGGCTTTGCTCATGAACAGGTATTTGCCCTGGCTGACAAAGTAGTAGAAGCTGTAAAATCCGGCGCTGTGAAGAAATTCGTGGTAATGGCTGGCTGCGATGGCCGCATGAAGAGCCGTGACTACTACACCAAGTTTGCAGAAGCCCTGCCCAAGGATACCATCATCCTGACCGCTGGCTGCGCCAAATACAGATATAACAAACTGAACCTGGGTGACATCGGCGGTATTCCCCGTGTACTGGATGCCGGCCAATGCAACGACTCCTACTCCCTGGCTCTGATTGCCCTGAAACTGAAGGAAGTCTTCGGCCTGGACGATGTGAACAAGCTGCCCATCGTGTACAACATTGCCTGGTATGAACAAAAGGCTGTTATCGTTCTCCTGGCCCTGCTGTACCTGGGTGTGAAGAACATCCATCTGGGACCCACCCTGCCTGCCTTCCTGTCCCCCAACGTAGCCAACGTTCTGGTGAAGAACTTCGGCATCGCTGGCATCGGCTCTGTGGAAGACGATATGAACCTGTTCTTCGGCGCCTAAGATGGCCCTATATGACCCCAGTATCTGTCCCTGCCCCCGGACTTCCTGTCCCCGGTTTGCCCAGTGCGAACCCTGCATCGCTTTCCATCACAGCTCCAAGAAGTATCCTCTGACGGCCTGCGAGCAGTTGGACCGGAAGGCAGAAAAACAGGCCAAGAAATAAACAGATAGAAGGCTTTCCTATGGGAAATCTCCAGATCAAACGGATTTACGAAACTTGTGAGGAAACGGACGGCTGCCGGATTTTGGTGGACCGTCTGTGGCCCCGGGGCATTGCCAAAGCCAAGGCCCAGCTGGAGGAATGGGAGAAGGAAATTGCTCCTAGTCCAGAGCTGCGCAAGTCCTTTGGCCATGAACCGGACCTGTTTCCCTCCTTTACGGAATCCTACCAGAAAGAGCTGGCAGCAAATCCTGCCGCAGCGGCATTCCTGGAAAAGGTACGGAACCTGCTCCAGCAGGGGAATGTAACCCTGCTGTACGGGGCCAAGGACCAGGAACACAACAATGCGGTGGTGCTGAAGCACTGGCTGGAAACCCAATTATAAAAATAACCGTTCTCAAAAGCTTGCTTTTGGGAACGGTTATTTTGTCTTGCTTTGCAAATGAAAAAGCCCTGGCTGCACAGCTTGCAGTCAGGGCTTTTAGGTTCATCAGGGTTTAGCCTTTTACCACCTGTTCCAGCCAGGTGCCCAGGGTTTCGGCCAGGGCCAGCCGGGCGGTATCCAGGGAGTGGTTGGAGTCCAGGAGTACCAGTTTGTGGTTAGCTTGGGTGGGCAGCTGCTCCAGGGCATTCCACAGGGGCAGCACCATCTTGTCCGGAGGTGCCACCGTATCCCGCTTGCCGCCAATGAGCAGCAGGTTCCGGTGCTGGAATTCCGGAGCCAGCTGGGCAAAGCCCCACTCCTTATAGTGGGAGAAACTGTCCTGCCACAGGACTTCCGGGCTCTCAATATGGAGTACGGCGGAAATCTCCGTAAACAGGGCCTTGATTTCTTCTTCCTGCAGCAGGTCCCGGAGGGCTGCATGGTCAAAGGGGCAGAAGGCCATAATGCCCTTGATCCAGGGCAGCTGCCGGGCGGCGTTCAGTACCGTGTTGCCGCCGTTGGAGTGGCCTGCCAGGAAAATATTGTCCGGGTCGATGCCGTATTCCTTGGGAGCCTCTTCCCGGGCCCAGTTGGCCGTATACAGGGCATCTTCCAGGCAGTGGGAGAAGGAATACAGCCCGTCACTGCCCCAGGCCCCCCGGTGGTACAGCCGCAGCACCACACAGCCCATGCGCCGGAGGCTTTGGGCCAGGTCGTCGTTGCAGTTGGTGCCAGGAATTCCGTGGCACAGGACCACCGCAGGATGGGGAGCCTCGTAGACCCCGCTGGGCAGATAGATTTCCCCCAGGACCCGAGAGCCGCCAATATTGAGCATCAGGTCCAGGGAGTCCGGCAGGGCCGCGCTGCCCTGTTCCGGTTCCCGCAGTACATAGGAGGCATCAATCTTCATAGGCCAGGACATCCTTTCCATTCAAGTTCTTTTTGTACCAGTCTTTCCCGTAGAAAATCCGGCTGATGACCATGGAAACCACGGTGTCGCCGCAGGAGTTCAGCAGCGTGCAGCCCGGGTCAAACAGTTCGATAACCATCAACAGGATGGGGAAGGCTGCTTCCGGCAGGTTGAACACGGATACAATCATGGTTTCACCGGCTGCGCCGCCGCCCGGTACGGAAGACGTGGCTACGGAGGAGGCTACGCCCACGAACAGGGCCAAAGCAAAGTCAAAGCCGGCCAACGGGGTGCCAAACAGAGTGGTGGCCAGCACTTCGGAATACACGATGGCAATGCAGGCACCGTCCATATGGCAGGTAGCACCCATGGCTACCACCACGGAAGAAATTTCCCGGGGAACCCCCAGTTTGTCGCAGGCTTCCATCTGCAGAGGGATGGTGGCGGCGGAGGAACGGGTGCCCAGGGCGGTCAGGGCAGGAGCCAGGATGACCTTGAAGAAGTTCTTGACCCCCCAGCTGCCGGCGCCAATGTAGGCGTACAGCCCCAGGAACAGGAAGAAGTACAGAATGACCACGGAGTAGAACACCAGCATGGCATTGCCGTAGGCCTTTAACAGGTCGATGCCGTAGGTCCCGGTCAGGTCTGCAAAGTAGGCGCCCAGACCAATGGGAGCGGCTTTCATGAGAATGGCCACCATCTTGTAGCATACCAGGGACATGGCGTTCATCCATTCCACTACGGGTTTGGCCGGTTCGCCAATCATGGAGACGCAGATGCCGAAGAAAATGGTCAGGATGATCAGGGGCAGTACGTGGAACCGAGAAATCAACAGCGGCAGGTCGCCCACCGTCAGGGTATTGACAATCTGGTCACTGATGGACACCGTCTTCATGGCCGTCTGGGTGGCTTTGGGGGCGTTAAAGGTGGTGGGCACCCCGGTAAAGTGGGTGACAATCAGGATCAGTGCACCGGAAATGATGGCGGTGGTAATGAAAATCAACAGGGTGTAGCCAATCATTTTCCCTACCTTGCCCGTATCCTTGGTGTTGGCAATAGAGCCGGCAATGGAGAAGAAAATCAGGGGTACAATCAAACAAAACAATAAGTTCAAGAAAATCTGGCCAATGGGCTTCAGGATAGAAGCCTTGTCCCCCAAATAGAGTCCCAGGATGGCACCAATAATACAGAAGGTGATCAGGATAATGGGGTCCCGGTAGTTGGCTAGAGCAGACCGGGTAGTGCTTTTGGCAGCGCTCATGGAAAATCCCTCCCAAAGAAAAATAAATAAAAATAAGTATAACCTGAATTATAGGCTTATAGAAACAGAAGTGCAACCAAATTTGTAGGAAATCTGTAAAATTGTAAGAGAAAAATTCCTTTTGTGGCAAATCCTAGCCTAAATTTAACAAAATACGTTAACCATTCTAAGAAAAGAATTGAACAAGAAAGAAAAAAGCGGTACACTAATTGCACTATGAATGAAAATATGACAGGATACATCAAGGCGCTCCAGGCTTTTCAGGGAGAGCGGTATCAGGGAAGCCTGATCGGAAAAATTGCCTATAGCCGTCAGGCTAAGGCGGGACCCACTGCCCGGTTTACGGCAGAAGTGGTAAAGGACCGGAAACGGTTCCAACTGCTGCGGATTACCGGCTGGGAGCAGCACCAGCAGGTGGGCCAGCTGGAGGTACTGCTGTTTTGGCAGGCAACGAAGGTAAACAATGATAATGAATATAGTTTACCTAAAGAAGTTTCAAGAGAGGCTTTGCCTCCAGGTGTATATTGGAAAGCGTTTACGCCCCAGGAGGTGTACGCCTTTTCCCAGGCAACCGGGGACGACAACGCCATCCACCTGACGGAGCGTCCTGTGGTCCAGGGCCTGCTCTTATGGCAGGAACTATTTAGCAAGCTGGGAGAACCCAGCCGTATGGAAGTTATTTTCCAGGAACCGGTGCATGCCGGGGAGGGGATTTATTTGGAGGAGGAGCAACATGAGCAGCGAAATCAATCAAACTTTACATTCTGCCCGGGGAACCCAGGGCAGCCATCTCAGTTCCACCCGGGCCCTGACCACCAGCGCCGTCTGCGTGGCACTGCTGGCCGTATCGGCCTACATTTCTTTTCCCTTGCCTTTTACCCCGGCCATGGTGACGGCCCTGACCATTATGGTGAATCTGGTGGGGTTCCTGAAAACCCCTAAACAGGCCGCAGTAATTCTTGGCATCTACTTGCTGCTGGGCATGGTGGGGGTCCCCGTCTTTGTAGGCGGTACCAGCGGCATGGCCAAGATTTTTGGACCTACCGGAGGCTTTAACCTGGGCTTTTTGGCAGCCGTAGTGGCCATGAGCGCCATTCGGGGCGGCCGGAAATGGTCCTTTGGCAAATTGGTGGCTTTGGGGGTTTTGGTGGGTATGCCCATCATCTACGCCGGCGGCTGCATCAGTATGTACCTGGTAGCCAAGGTGGGTCTGTGGAAGACTCTGGTTATGGCCGTTTTCCCCTTCCTGATCGGAGACGTGCTGAAAGTGGTGCTGGCAGCCTTCCTGGCTTCCCGGCTCCAGCGGTACGTGTTTTAACATGGAGCGGGTATATATCCTGGGTGGCCTGCGCAGCCACCTGGGTGCAGAAAATGGCATATTTAAAACGGTTTCACCGGAAAAATTAGGGGCTGCCTTGCTGCAGGCCCTTTTTCGGCGTTATCCCCTGAGCCGGGAAGCAGAAGAAATCCTGGGAGGCAATGCGGTGGGTACCGGGGGCAACCTGACCCGGCTGACGGCACTTCTGGCCGGCGTAAAGCCGGAAGTTCCCTGCCTGACCCTGGATATGCAGTGCGCCTCCGGAGCGGCTGCCCTGTCTTTGGGCTTTGCCAAGGTGCGCAGCGGCCTGGCAGACGTAGTGCTCTGCGGGGGCTTTGAATCGGCCTCCCTGCAGCCTCTGCGCCATTACGCCCCGTCAGATCCCCGATATACCCCGGACGGCTTCCAGACGGCCCAATTTTCCCCGGACTCCAATAGTCCCCGGGTGATGCTGGAGGGCGCAGAACGGACGGCCCAGGTGTACGGGGTTACCAGGGAGGAGCTGGACCGTTGGCCGGTGCGCAGCCACCAAAAGGCGGCAGCCGCGGGGTCGGTGGTGGCTCCCTATATTGCCAGCCTTTTTGGCAGTACCCGGGACGAAAGCATCCGTCCTCGTATGTCCGCCAAACTGGCGGCCCGGATGCCCACCCTGTTTACCCAGGAAGAAACGGAAGCCCTGCTGACCCCGGAAGAACGGGCCCAGTGCGGGACCGTTGCTCCCACCCTGACCGCAGCCAACGCTTGCCTGCACCAGGATGGGGCGGCCTTTGTGCTGCTGGCCTCGGAAAGGAAAGTCCGCCAGTGGCAGCAGGAGGGCAAAGCCCCGGAAATGCTAGCGGAAGTGGCGGACGCCGCAGAAGCCGGCGTGAACCCCCGGTTCAGCCCTTTGGGAGCCCTCGCTGTGGGGGACAAGCTGCTGCAGCGCAGCGGCCTTGGGCCTGAAGCCATTGATACCTTTGAATATAATGAAGCCTTTGGGGTAATCAGCGCCCTGTTTGCCCGGAAATATCCCGGCTGCCTGGACCGATACCTGCCCCTGGGCGGGGCCTTGGCCTATGGGCATCCCTACGGGGCCAGCGGGGCTGTTTTGGTACTCCACGCCCTGGCCCGGCTGAAAGAAACGGGGGGCATTTGGGGCCTGTGCGCCATTGCCGGCGCCGGGGGCACCGGATCCGGCCTGCTGCTGCGCAGGGTCTAAGGAGGAAACTATGGATTATCTGGGTCTTTTGGAACAATGGGCGGCGGTCCAGCCGGAGCGCCCCTTTCTGATTACGGCAAAGGCCAGTTATACGTATCAGGAGATTTTGGAGCGGGCGAAAGACTATGCCAGAACCCTGGCGGCTTTCCAACCGGAACACCGGCCCCTGCTGATCCTGCGGAAAACGGCCCTGGAGCAGCTGATTTGCTTTCTGGGAGCGGAAAAGGCGGGCTGCGTACCCGTTTTGGCCCATCCAGATTTAAAGCCTGCTGCTGCCCGGGAATTTATGGTCAGGAGAAACATTCCCTACGGGGATCTTTTGGGAGAAAAGGTCCAATTTGCCCCCCAGGGGGACCCCCAGCCTGAGCCGGTGTGCATGGGCGTCCTGAGTTCCGGCTCCACCGGCCTGCCCAAGCTGATGTTCCGGCGCTACGCAAGCTGGGCCGGCTTTTTTACTGAGCAGAACAAAAAGTTCCAGGTAACTGGGAATACTGTAGGCTTTACGGAAGGCAGCATGAGCTTTACGGGAAACCTCAGCGTCTGGGCTTCCCTGCTGTATGCAGGAGCGTCCCTGGTGCTGTCGGATACCCTTTACAGCCGCACCTGGCTCCGGGAAATTGGCCAGTTCCAGGTGACCCTCTTGTACCTGGTGCCGGTGAAGCTGAAGCTGCTGCTGCGGGCGGCCCAGGGGCAATACCCCTCGGTAACGGCCATTATGGCCGGGTCCCAGCTTTTGGCGCCGGAAACAGCGGATCAGCTGAAGACCCATTTTCCCCACAGCCAGATTTACCTGTACTACGGAGCCAGCGAGCTGAACTATATTACCTGGCTCACCTACGAAGAACTCCAGCAGCACCCCCTGAGCGTAGGGCGCCCCTGTCCGGGGGTGAAGGTTTCCGTTTTGGACGGGAAAATCTACGTGGATACCCCTTACCATGTGGAAGGGGTGACCTGCCCCTTTACTTTGGAGGACCGGGGCTATTTTGATGCGGACGGCTACCTGACTTTTTTGGGCCGGGACGGCCGGGTAATCAACAAGGGCGGCCTGACCCTATCCTGCACCCATGTGGAGCAGGCGATTCTTTCGGTTGCCGGGGTAGCCGACGCAGTGGTGCTGCCCGTAGAGGAGGCAGCCCGGGGAGAGGACCTGGGAGCCTGCGTTATTCTTCAGGGAATTACCCTGGGGCAGCTGCGAAAAAAGCTGAAAGACCTGCTGCTGCCTGGCGAAATCCCCGGCTATTGGCTGGAACTGGACGCCCTGCCCCTAACGGGAGCCGGCAAGGTGGACAGCAGGAAGCTCAGCCAAAAGCTTCAGGCTTTGGTTCAAAATAGCCGTAAGAGCCTTTAAAAAATGCAAAATAACTGAAAAGACGTTACGAAAACGGTTTTGCTTTCTCAAAGGGCGGAACCGTTTTTTGCGTCCCGGACCGTTTTGGTATATACTAAAATAGTACAATTCTAAGATAAAGAAGGGATACTCATGCAAAAGACGAAAATATTGAGCTTGGCCATCCTGGCAGCCCTGCTTTCCAGCCCCTGTGCCTGGGCCGCAGAACCCACTCCCGCAGCCGCAGAAACGGCCGCTGCCCAGACCGATACAATGACTACTGGCAGCACAGAGGCCGCTGAGGACGAAACCACCGTTTACGGCAATGCTTCCGTTCCCATGCCCGACGCCCCTTTGGACCTGGTAGAATTTACGGCAGCCAAAATGGTTTCCGGGGAGAAAGTCACCCTGGCGGACAGTTACGCTGCCTTGAAAAACGATGAAAATATTGTGCTGGTGAAAAACGGCGCAGACGTTACCCTGTCCCACGGCGCCCTAAACAAAACCGGGAATACCACCAGTGTCCGGGGCAGCAAGTTTAACGGCCAAAACGCCGGGGTCCTGGCTGCAGATGCCACCCTGGCCCTGGACGGCTGCACCATCCGGACGGAAGCGGACGGCGCCAACGCCGTATTTGCGGCTGGGCCCAAAGGCGTCATCAAGATTCATGATTCCAATATCCGTACCACGGGGATAAATTCTCGGGGCCTGGATGCCGTAAAAGGCGCCAGCATTACTGCAGACAACATCAATATTGGCACCACGGGCCTCCGGTCCGCTGCTCTTGCCACCGAGCCGGCAGGGGCCGTGCTGAACGTCAGCAAGAGCACCGTAAATACCAGCGGCCAGGCCTCGCCCCTGGTGTACTCCAAAGGGGACATTACCCTGGCTGAGGCCAAGGGCGCTGCCGCAGCCAGCCAGATTGCGGTAGTGGAAGGCGGCAATATTGCCCGGCTGGAATACGTGGACGTGTCCGGTTCCGGCACCCACGGCATTCTGCTGTACCAGAACGGGGTCCGGGCTGATGGGGCCAATCCCACCCGGCTGTCCATGAAAAATTCTGCCCTGCGCAGCCTGAAAACTGGCCCCCTGTTCTACGTGACCAATACCCAGGCCCGGATCTATTCCGAACTGAACACCCTCCAATACCTGGGCGGGGAACTGATCAAGGTTTCCGCCGGCCAGTGGGGGACGGAAGGGTCCAACGGAGCAGACCTGACCTTTATGGCCAACCAGCAGGCTCTGTTTGGCAACATCTCTGTGGATAATGCCAGCACCCTGGTATTGGATCTGCAAAACGGCAGCCACTATTCCGGCGCCATCAACCGGAGCCAGACGGCCAAACGGGTGGACGTCCAATTGGACGCTTCTTCTTCCTGGCAGGTGGCCGGTACCAGCTACATTACTTCTCTCAAGGATGCGGACACCACCCTGGCCAACATTAAGGGCAACGGCTTCACCGTTTATTACGACGCAGCCGATGCAGCCAATGCAGCCCTGGGCGGCAAGACCTACGAACTGCAAAACGGCGGCTATCTGAAGCCGGTGAAATAAGCCTGAGATTCAGGCCTCCGGACCGGGTCCGGAAGAAAAGAGGACATCATGAAAAAACTCAGCAGGATTTTCCTTTGTGTCATCATGGCGCTTTTGGTCTGCCTGCCGGCAGCCTCCGCTTTGGCGGCGCCCAGTGCCAGTGACCTGGCCAGTGAACGGGCGGAGCTGAGAACCAAAACGTATAAGGCTCTGCTCCAGCTCTACGAAAAGCAGCCCAAATCCCGGGAAGCCATCCAGCATTCCTATGGATACGCCGTGTTTGTGGATACCAGCTACAATCTGGGCCTGTTGGGCGGTGGTCACGGCCGGGGCCGGGCCATCAACCAGCACAGCAAACGGGAAGTCTTTATGAAAATGAGCCAGATGAAGGTGGGCTTGGGGGTGGGTGTACTCCAGTCCAACATCATCTTTGTCTTTGATACCCCGGAAGCCTTTGATTCCTTTGTGAAGAAGGGCTGGACCTTCGGCGGACAGGCTGCGGCCGCAGCTCGGGACGGTGTGCACGGGGATTCCCTGGAAGGCGCTTTCCAGGTAGCCCCCGGCATGTGGATGTACCGGGTCAGCACCAAAGGCCTGGCAGCCGAACTGGGCATCAACGGCACCCGGTTCACCGTGGATAAAAAGCTCACCGAGCCCAATAATCTTTAAGGAGGCGCCCTATGAGCGAAACAGGGGAATTGACCCTGCACCCGGTGGCCTGGTACCAGGGGGACCTGAAGGAAAAATTTGGCCTGCCCCGGCAAAGCGGGCTGGTACCCCAGCTTGCCGGCAAGATTATTATGGCTGAGGGGTTCCGCAGGCCGGAGGCCCTCCGGGGGCTGGAAGGCTTTTCCCACCTATGGCTGCTTTGGGGCTTTTCCAAGAACCATACCTGGTCCCCTACGGTGCGGCCGCCCCGGCTGGGCGGCAATACCCGGCTGGGGGTCTTTGCCACCCGGTCGCCTTTTCGGCCCAACCCGTTAGGGCTTTCTCTTGTGGAAATTAGGGAAATCCGGCTGGAGGGTCCCCAGGGTCCGGAAATCTGGGTGGCGGGGGCAGATTTGCTGGATGGCACCCCCATCTACGATCTCAAGCCCTACGTGCCCTACGCTGACGCCCGGCCGGAAGCTCGCAGCGGCTTTGCTCCGGCAGCGGATGCCCAGCTTACCGTGGAAGATCCCCAGGGCCTTCTGGAAGCCCTGCCCCAGACCCAGCAGGAAGCCCTCCGGGGCGTCCTGGCCCAGGATCCCCGGCCCCATTACCAAAAGGACCCGGAGCGGGTCTACGGTCTGCGGTTTGACCGGTGGAATGTGAAGTTCCGAGTGGACGGAAATACCCTCTGGGTTGAAAAATTGGAAGAATAAGCAGAAGGACCTTCGGAAAGTGCCGGGGGTCCTTTTCATTTTACAGTATCGATAAATTCTCTTGCACCAATCCTGATTTTTGTAGTATGATTACATAATGAAACCAAATTTGGAAGGAGCGTATGCAAATGCTGAAAAAAGCTGTCCTGGCGGCTGCTATGACCCTGTGTCTGGGGATGGCCCTGCCCGCTTTTGCTGAAGTAGAAAGTGCACAAGCCTCGGTAGGTCTTTTGGATATGACCTGGCCCCAGGTAAAAACCGACAACAAGGCTGCGGACAAAATGGTGAACCAGAACATCAAAGCTTTCATGGACGACTTCCGCAATGGCTTTGTGGACCGGAAATTTACCGCTGGCAAAACCTGGTATGAAACCAAATTCGAAGATCCCCAGCTGCTTTCCCTGCTGCTGAGCGATGTGCGCACGGAAGGCTCTGTCTCCACCCAAAGAACCGTAGGCGCTGTCTACGATATGTCCACCGGCGACCGGCTGCCCCTGGCCTCCTTTGTCCGGATTACCCTGGCTGATATCAACGACCGGCTGAAAACCGGCTTCTACCGGGATGGGGATGTGCATGTGTACCCGGACCATCCGGCAACCCGGATTCCCACGGACTTTTTCCTGAACCCGGACGGCAGCATCTGCCTGCTGTACCAGACCAATGAAATGGGAAGTCTGCTGGAGGGCAATGTGTACCTGCGGCTGAGCCCTCAGGACATTTCTGCCCTGAATGCCAAGAATCCTAGAAAATAATCAGAAAAGGACAATATGCTGCTGAAACAATCAAAAAGCCGCTGGAGGCACAGGCTCAGCTGGGGGACGGCGTTCCTCTGTCTGGCCGTGCCTCATTTGTCTATGGGGGCGGCAAACCTAGAGACCCAGCAAACCCTGGACAAGCTCCAGGAAGCCTCCCTTACGGTGCTGGCCGCCTCCATCTGCGCCGGTACCTACGACAACGGCTCTGAAAAAAGTACGGGAAACCGCTACCTGGCTGACTACGGCTGGGATACCCAATATTACGCCTTTCAGGACGGCAAGGCCCAGGTGCATTTCACCCTGGCCCGGCATCGGGGCCTGGTGCAGGGCAAGCCCCTGGCCGTACTGGCCTTCCGGGGCAGCCAAACCCAGGGAGACTGGCAGCTGAACCTGAAAACGGATCAGGTGCTCTTTCCTGGGGGAAAACCGAAAGAACCGGAAGCTAAAAACGCTCCTGCCGTCCATCAGGGTTTCCTCCAATACGCCAGGGCCGCCCTGGACTGTCCAGTGGACCTGGACGGGGACGGCACCCCGGACAATATTCCGGCGTATTTAAAGACCCACCCGGACCAGCAGCTGCTGCTGACCGGCCACAGCCTGGGCGGCGCCGGTGCTGTGCTGTACGGGGCAGAACTGGTGCAGCAGGGGGCTTCCCCCAGCCAGCTGCCCATTATTACCTTTGGGGCTCCGGCAGTGGGAAACCCGGCCTTTGCCAAAACCTATGGAAGCAGGCTGGACCTTTTGCGGATCTATACCAGCCTAGACCCGGTGCCCGGCCTGGTGCAGACCTTCTGCGGAGGCTACCAGCAGTTTGGCCGGGAAAAGGAGTACCGGCTGTCCGGGAACTACACCGATTACCAGCACCCCATTTCCTATTACCTGGACCTGGCCGTGCGGGATTACCATCAGGTGCGGAAAGAAGCCCTGGATGAAGGGCTTATCCAGCCTTTGCCCAAACGTTCCCTAAAGGGGAATGGACCCATTGTGGCACTTGCCGTTTTCTGTAGGGACAATGGGGCGGATACCCGTTTTTCTCCCGATCTTAGCCAGTTCCTGCTGGACGAATACCGGAGCCTGCTGCCCCGGTACGTGGTCATTGCCAGCGAGCATACCCGGGAGGCCGGGGAAGAAATACCGGCTCAGGACCTTCGGGGCAAAGCTCTGGCCGCAGGAGCCCAGTACCTAATTGTGGTTCACGGAGAACGCCAGCGCCTGGGCCAGACGGACAAATGGGCCATCAGCCTGGGCCAGGAAGTCGTTGACCTGAAGAACGGGGGCGTGCTGTCCCTGACTACCGGCAGTACCCGGGTCCGCTTTGAGCAGGGCATTCTGCAAAGCACCCTGCGGCTGCTGGAGAACCAGAAAATTGCTTTACGTCAGCTTCTGCCGGTGAATTCCCAGCAGACTGTTAACGAAATAGAGTAGGAGAAGAGGGGAATTATCATGAAAATCATCGATGGGCATATGCACTTTTACCGTACCCCGGGCTTTGACCAGTTGGCCAAAGAGGCCGGTCATGAAAATACGGCGGAGCATTATCTGAAGGCCTGCAAGGAAAATAACGTGGTCATGTCCGTGGTTATGGGCAATGCACCCCTGGGACCTTCCCTGTACGGGGGCACGGTGCCCCGGGTGCCGGACCTGGCGGGGCCCTTTGACCTGGAGCATTACAACCAGCCCAAGGAAATCGTCTACTGTGCCGGGGTGGACAGCAACGCCCTGACCGAAAAAAACTGCCGGGCTACCGCCAAGGAATTTGAGCGGGTGCTTCAGACGCCCCAGTGCGTGGGCATCAAGATTTACCTGGGTTACAGCCTGGTCTATGCCTACGACAAGCGCCATTTCCCCCTGTACGAACTGGCGGAAAAGTACAATGTGCCGGTGGTCTTCCATACGGGAGATACGGCTGGGGGCCATGGCCTGCTGAAGTACGCCCATCCCCTGACCATCGATGAAGTGGCCATGCAGTTCCCCCGGGTAAAATTCGTCATTGCCCACTGCGGCAACCCCTGGATCCTGGATGCCATGGAAGTGGTGGCCAAGGACCCCAATGTGTACGTGGACCTGTCGGGCCTTTTGGAAGGCCGCTTTGACGGCGCCGTATTCTACGAAAAGCACCGGGATTACTTCAGGTACATGAGAATGTGGCTGGACTATGTGAACCGCTATGATAAGGTGATTTATGGCACCGACTGGCCCCTGATCAACATCCGCAGTTACATTGACGTGATGAAGCTAGTGATTCCAGAAGCCCATTACCAGGAATTCTTCTATGACAATGCCCGCCGGGTATTCAGCAAAATCAATCCATTGCTTCCCAAGGAGGAATAATATGATTACAGGCAATCCCCAAGATATGGCAAGAATGGCCAAAGCGCTTCAGGGCCGGGTGGCCCAGGCCCTGGAAATCCTGTCCCAGCTGGACGTAAAAGCCCTGCCGGTGGGCAAGACCCCCCTGGACGGGGACAACATCTACGCCAGCGTCAACGAGTACGCTACGGAACCCTGGGCGGACCGCCGTCCGGAAAAGCATGAGCAGTACATCGATATCCAGATTGTAGCTGCCGGCCGGGAAATTATCGGCTACGGGGACGTGGAAAATGCCGGCCCCATGACCGAAGACAAGCGGGAAACCAACGATGTGTCCTTCTACGCCTCTGTGACCCAGGAAAAGAAGCTGGAGCTGGAAGAAGGCCAGTTCGCCATCTTTTATCCCTGGGAAGTCCATCGCCCCAACTGCCAGTTTGCCGGCAGTCCGGAGCAGGTTAAAAAAGTGGTGGTGAAGGTGAGAGCCTAAGCCCCTGAAAATGCTGAGGAACCGAGTCAATGCAGCTGCATTGGCCCGGTTTTTTGCTGACCTGGGCAGCCGCAGGGGGAAGAACGGCAGAATTTTCCCCAGCTGTTTTCCTTTTGGGGCAACCTGTGGCATAATAGGGAAGAACCTGGCCGCAGCAGGCGCGCACACAAAAAAAGCCTGGAGCGGCCATACGCATCAAGAAGAAGTGAAGGAGCAGCAGATGGAGAAGCAAGGCATCACACGGAAAATCCTTTTGGCCCTGTGCCTGGGGGCGGCTGGCACTTTGCCAGCCGGCACGGTGCAGGCAGCGGCAGCGGCGGAGCTGCCGGTTTACGATTTGGGAGAACTGGTGGTTACGGCCACCAAAACAAAACTGGATAAAAAAAGTGCACCTATGTCCGTACAGACCATTACGGAAAAGGATATCCAGCAGATGGGCGCCTATAACGTCACCGATGTGTTAAAAACGGTGGCCGGCCTCAATGTAAGGGAAATCAGCACGGAACGTGGGGGCGTGCCCCTGGGGGCGCAGGCCTCCCTCCGGGGCATGGGTACCTCCGCCACCCTGATTCTGGTGGACGGCCGCCGGCTGGCCGGGGAAGATTCTGGCAGCACCCGGAACGTCTACGAACTGAACCGGCTGAACCTGCACCAGGTGGAACGGATTGAAATCATCCGGGGAGCCGGGTCCGGGCTGTACGGCAGTGATGCCATGGGCGGGGTCATCAACGTCATCACCAAAAAGGAGCAGGCAGAAGGCGGCTACGCCGGTACCCAGCTGGGCTCCCGGGAAAACTCCGTGTACGGGGGCTATTCCACCGGGGACGTGGGCAAGCTGAATCTGAACTTTAACTACAACCTGACGGAAGTTCGGAAGCAGGACCAAAAGGTGGGAACCAACCTGTACGGTCCCAAACGGGATTTTGGCTTCCAGGGCAATTACCAGTTCAATGACCACAGCGGCTTGGACTTTGGGGCTTCCTTCCTGAAGGAGCAGTACCAGTCCCTGACCTACGGCAATACGGCGGCGGGAAATATGCGCGAGTGGTACGACAACAACCGGACTGACGCTCATGTGAAATACTACGGCTTTGACCGGAAAAACGACTACGAGTTCCAGACCTATTACAACCGGCTGGGAAAAGAATCCCGGCAGCGCAGCACCAGCGCCTGGCAGGACTTTGACCATGCCAAGTACGAAACCACCGTAATGGAGGGCAAGAATACCTATCGTGCCAACAAGCAGCATACCCTGACCTACGGGGCCGAATACCGCTGGCAGAAGGCCGGGGGCACCCGGCTGGGCAGCGGCGCCGGCGGAAACCAGGAGGAAACGTATTTGGGCATTTCCAAGGCCTATTCCTCCGCCAGCCTGGATTCCTACGCAGCCTACGTCCAGGACGAATGGCGGCTGTCGAACAAGCTGTTTTTCGTGCCCAGTCTGCGCTACGACCATTACGACAGCTTTGGTGGGGAGTGGTCCCCTCGGGCCGGTCTGACCTACAGCCTGAGCAAAGCTGTCCGGCTGAAAACCAACTATGGCTTGGGCTACCGGGCTCCCAGCATTTTTGAGCTGTATTCCCATATGAACCGGAACGAAGGGCAGACCCAGGTCCAGGTTTATGGGAACAGCCAGTTGGAAGCGGAAAAGTCCCGGACTTTTGACTTTGGCCTGGAAGCGGAAAAAGGCCGGAGCACCGGCCGGCTGACCTATTTCCACAACAAGGTGGACAACCTGATTGATGCCCAGCTGCTGCGCCGGCAGGGCCGTACCCTCTATTTCCAGTATGCCAATATCAAGCAGGCAGTGATGGACGGGGTGGAAGGGGAGTACGCCTACCGCTTCGACAAGCACTGGGACGCCAAGCTGAACTTTACCTACTTGGACGCCCGGGACGGCAGCACCGATGCCCGGCTTACCGGACGGGCCCGGCTGAATGGCCTGGTGCAGCTAAACTGGACCGATGCCAAGCCCAATCCCTGGACCGCTTCCCTGTATACCCTGTGGTTCAAGGATTTCCTGGACGCCAGCGGGAAAAACTATACCTACAGCACTACCAACCTGGTGGTCACCAAGGACCTGAACAAGACCACCCATTTGTACGCCGGGGTGGACAATCTGTTCAACAAAACCTTCTCCTATGAGGACGATTTCTCTATTTACGGCCGCACCTGGCGGACCGGGGTGGAATTCCGTTTCTAAGGGGCAGGGAGCTCTCTTTTAGGACCTGTTTTAGAAAAATAAAATTGGAAGTTTCTTGCAAACAGGCTTTCATAAATTGCAACCCATTGCCAAAAAGTACGAGTGAATGCGTGATACATACATTGACTCGTACTTTTTTCAGTGGTATACTATCCCTGCTAGTTAGTAAATACTAACTATTTAACATAATGAACAGCCTAAAGCTAGGAATACTTATATTAAATAATTAGAAAGGACTAACTTATCGTGAAAAAATGGATGGTGCTGGGCCTGGCTTGCTGCCTTCTGCTGGCGGCAGGCTGCGGGGAACAAAAGCAGGAAACAGCGGTAAAAACAGAAAATCAGGTGGTACTGCCTTATCCGGAGAATATGCAGAAGCTGGGGTTTACGGAAAGCGTGGTACTGCCCAAACAGCCGGAGCGGGTCATCTCTCTGGCCAATACCCCTGTCCTGGCCCTGGAAACTCTGGGAGTTCCCCAGGTGGGGATTCCGGATACCAAGATTCTCCAGTGGCCGGACAGCCTGAAACAGCGGGCGAAACTACTCCAGACGGGTATGCGTTCCAATATTGATCTGGAAACGGTGCTGACCCTAAAGCCGGACCTGGTGCTGGTGGGCGCCCATGCCAAGGATACCTACGGAAAACTCCTGGAGCGGGAAAAGATTCCTGTCTACTATGTGGCAGCGGGGCCTGCTGTTCCCTATGAGGACGTGAAAGCGCTGACCCTGATTCTGGCCGATGCCTTAGGGAAAAATAAGCCGGCTGCTCAGAAAATCAAGGACGATTTTGCTGCTATGGAACAACGGCTGAACCAGCAGCGCAAGGAAAACCAAGGGAAAAAGGTACTGGTACTCCAGGCTGCTCCGCCTCGGTTTTTCCTTCAGAACAAGAACGGCACCGTAGGCTCCATGCTGGAGCTGCTGGGCTACACCAACGTGGCTCCGGCAGCAGGCGGCGCCATGGTGCCCATGAACCAGGAAACTGCCCTTTCCTATGAGCCGGACCTGCTTGTCTGCGTCAGCGCCATGAATGGGGAAGACCAGCAGCGGGAGGCCATGGAAAAAGAATTCCAGGAACATGCCGCCTATTGGAACCATTTTGCAGCGGTGCGCCAGGGCAAGGTGGTATATCTTCCTAAGTGGTTTGCTATCTCGGGCGGTTTGGATGAACTCCAGCAGTTGGATGCCCTGATGCAAAAACTGGCGGAAACGGAAGGAGCCCGCCCATGAAGGGTGGGGAAAAAGAAACTACAGGGCTTTGCCTGCTGCTGCTCCTGGTTTTGGCCGGCCTTTCCCTTTTGGCTCTGGGTCTTGGCAGTGCCTGGTTTTCGCCCCGGGAGATTGTGGAAGGTCTGTGGCAGGGGGACGGCACCATTCGCTTGGTGGTGCTCAACCTGCGGCTGCCCCGGATTCTGATTGCTGTTCTAACCGGCTGCGCCCTGTCCCTTTCTGGGGCCCTGCTCCAGGCGGTGATGCGCAATCCCCTGGCTGATCCCGGCATTATTGGGGTTTCCGCAGGGGCGGTAACGGCAGCTACTACCGTACTGCTGCTGGCTCCTAAGCTGCTGCTTTTGGTGCCCCTGTTCGCCTTTGGCGGTGCCCTGCTGGCCTGCGTCATCATCTACCTGCTGGCCTGGAAACGGGGCGTGGATCCGGTGCGGATCATTCTCTCCGGGGTGGCGGTAAACGCTGTGCTAGGGTCCTACACTTCCTTTCTCCAGCTGCTCAATGCGGACAACCTGTCCGGGGTGCTGGGCTTTTTGAACGGGAGCCTTTCCGGCCGGGGCTGGGACCAGGTCTTCCTGGTGGCTGTCTACGCTGGCGTAGGAATCCTGCTGACCCTGTGCTGCATTAAGGGCGCCAATATTCTCCAATTGGGAGACGAGATGGCTTCCAGCCTGGGAGTCAACGTAAACGCCTGGCGGATTGGGATTTCGGCAGTGGCTGCGTTTTTGGCAGCGGCTACAGTGGCCGTAGCCGGGATGATTGGCTTTGTGGGTCTGGTAGTGCCCCATATTGCCCGGCTGCTGGTGGGAGCGGATTACCGCGCCCTGGTACCAGTTTCTGCCCTTTTGGGCAGCTGTACCCTGCTGGCCGCGGATACCCTGGGCCGGGTACTGATTCCCAGTATGGAAATCCCGGTGGGCCTGGTAATGGCCATGACCGGCGGTCCCTTTTTCTTATATATGCTGCGGAAGAAAGGATGATGAAGATGCGGCTTTATGGTGCGAAGCTGGGCATCGGCTACGAAAACAGGCTGGTGCTTCAGGATTTTGATATCTCGGTCCAAAAGGGAGAAATTACCACCCTGATTGGACCCAACGGCAGCGGCAAGTCCACGGTGTTAAAAACCTTGACCCGGCTTTTGGCTTGCCGCAGCGGTACGGTGTTCTGCAACGGGGTGGACCTGCGGCGGATTCCGTCCAAGGAGTTTGCCCGGCAGGTGGGGGTCTTGCCCCAGCAGCATCTGGTGCCTCCGGGGTTTAAGGTCAAGGACCTGGTCAGCTATGGCCGGGTGCCCTACCAGAACTGGCATCAGGGCAACTCCTCGGAAGATGAGGCGGCGGTGGAACGGGCCATGCAGGCCACTGGGGTTTGGGGCCTCAGGGATAAAACCGTCTACGCCTGCTCTGGGGGAGAGGCCCAGCGGGTGTGGATTGCCACGGTGCTGGCCCAGGAACCGGAAATCCTCTTTCTGGATGAACCCACTACCTTTTTGGACGTTGCCTACCAATACGAGGTGCTGCAGCTGGTGAAAAAGCTCAACCGGGAGCAGGGCATGGGCGTGGTCATGGTTCTCCATGATCTGGGCCAGGCCCTGGAAATCAGTGACCGGGTCATCGTTATCAAAAATGGGAAAAAATATGCGGAAGGAACCCCGGAACAGGTGATTACCTCGAAAATGCTTTGGGAGGTCTACCACGTGGAATGTGAAGTGGTGCGGCTGCCCGGCCGGCGCAAACCCATACTGGCCTACCGGGAGATTTCGTGATGCCAAGGGGCAGTGCAGCCTGGCAGCGCTCGGACTTTCGCGCTTTCCTCCACTATTTTGCCCGGTACCGGAAACTGGCCTTTTTTCTGATGCTGGGCGCTGCCGCAGGGGCTGCCCTGGAACTGGTGTTTCCCCTGGGGGTCCGGCAGATCCTCCATACGGAGCTGCCTAAGGCGGCCTGGCCGCCGGTGCTGCGCTGGTGTATAGGGTTGGGACTGGTTTATCTGCTGAACTTTCTGGTACTGTTTGGGGTTTCCTATGGGGGAGGGCTCCTCAGCGCCCAGCTGGAAAATGACCTGCGGCAGGAGCTGTTCCGGCATCTGCAAACCCTGCCCTTTGCTTTCTTTGATAATGCCAAAACCGGCCAGCTGCTGGCTACCCTCACCGGGGATGTGGCGGAAACCGGAGAACTGGCAGCCCGGCTGCCCGGGGACCTGCTGGTCAGCGTGGTGAGCCTTTTGGGCACCGCCTGTATCCTGCTGTATCTGGACCCTTTGCTGGGCGGCCTTGTGACCCTGCTTATGGGCCTTAAAGCTCTCCATACCATTTGGATTAATCTGAAGCTCAAGGCTACTTTCGGTCAGGTCCGGCAGGAATACGGCCACTTGTCCGCCATTGGGGAAGAAAACCTCAGCGGGGTCCGCATGGTCCGCGCCTCCACCGCAGAGAGCTGGAGCGTCCGGGCCTTTGCCCGGGCTTCCAGGGCCTATCTGGCAGCCCGCCGCCGGTCTTTTGGCATCCGGTCCTATTTTGGGGCCAGCGTGAACTTTTTCACCAATTCCATCTATTTGGCCATTCTGCTGGCAGGCAGCTGGCAAATCCAGCGAGGCGCCCTGCTGCTCAGTGACCTGGTGGCGTTCTTCCTCTATGTGGGCGTCTTTATCAAACCTGTGATGAAGCTGGTGCTTTTTGTGGAAACGTACCAGCAAAGTATGGCCGGGTTCCGGCGCTTTCGGGCCCTGATGGGCGAGGCGGCTGAGGACCAGGAGCCGCTGCCGGAACTGCCGCCGGTGCAGGGCAAAATAGAATTTCAAGATGTATCCTTTGGGTACCACCCGGGAAACCCCGTGCTCCAGCACATTTCCCTGGTGATTCAGCCCGGGGAAAAGGTGGCATTTGTCGGTCCCACCGGTACCGGCAAAAGTACCCTGATCAGTCTGCTGCTGCGCTTTTATGAGCCCCAGTCGGGCAGCATCCTGGTAGACGGCCGGGATATTTCCCAATATTCCCGCCGCAGTCTGCGCCGGCAAATTGCCCTGGTGCAGCAGGACGTATTTCTTTTTTCCGACTCGGTGTGGCACAACCTGGTGTACGGTACTTTTGAATGCAGTGAAGAAGAAGTCTGCCGGGCTGCAGAGGCGGCCAGAGCCCTGGACTTCATCCGGCAGCTGCCGGAACAATTTGCTACAGAAATTGGCGAACGGGGCATCAAGCTTTCCGGGGGTCAGCGCCAGCGGCTGGCCCTGGCCCGAGCCTTTTTGAAGAATGGCGCCATCGTGGTGCTGGACGAGGCCACCTCGGCCTTGGACAACATTACGGAAGCCCAGATTCAGGGAGAATTGCAGCGGCTGAGCCGGGGCAAGACCACCCTGATGATTGCCCACCGACTGAGCACCGTGGCCCAGGCTGACACCATTGTGGTGCTGGACCGGGGCCGAATTGTGGAAAAGGGCAGCCCAGCGGAGCTGCTGGCCCGCAAAGGCGCCTATTACCGGCTTTGGCAAAAGGAAACCGGAAAACTGGAAGAAAAGGAAAGAAGGAGACAAAAATGAACATCTTTGCGGTAGGTTTGGATTATTTTATCAAAGGCGGCTGGGTCATGTACCCCTTGCTGCTGTGTTCCTTGGCTGCCGTGGCCATTGGCGTGGAACGCTTCCTGTTCTTTCGGAAGGCGGACAGCGGCCGGGCGTTTACCAAGGGCTTTTGCCGCTATATTGAAAATAATGACTGGAACCATGCCAAGGCTTTGGCCGACCATACCCAGGGAGAAATTGCCAAGTTGGCCACCATTGTCATGGACCGGCACGACAATTACGAGTACCTGGAAAACTTTATCAGCTACCGGGCAGAACGGGCCCTGGACAAGTTCGAAAAGAATCTGCCCTACCTGAGCATCATCGTGACCCTGTCCCCGGTGCTGGGGCTCTTAGGTACGGTAACCGGCATGATGGGCGCCTTCAACAACCTGACTCAGCGCATGGCCAACCCCATGTCCGTTACGGCAGGGCTGGCCGAAGCGCTGATTACCACCGTGTTTGGCCTGTGCATCTCCATTGTGGCCGTTTGCTTCCACGGGTATTTTGAGCGGCGGATGAAGCTGCTGACCCTGAACCTGGAAGAAATGGGCAATACCCTCCTGGAAGCCGTCCGGAAAAAGACGGAAAGGGAAACCCCGGAACTGATGCAAGGGGGCAGAAGACGGGCATGATCAAGCTGAAAAATCGCAAGAAACAGGAAATCGGGATTATGATCAGTCCCATGATTGATATGAGCTTTCTGCTGCTGGTTTTCTTCGTGGTCAGCACCATGAGCATGAGCGAAGTGAAAACCGTTCCCGTCCAGCTGCCGGCAGCCTCCCAGGTGCAGCTCCAGCAAAGCAGCCAGTTTGCCGTGACGGTAAAGGCGGATGGCAGCCTCTATTTGGGTACCACCCCCATTACCCAGGACACTCTTTTGGCCCAGGCCAAAGCCCAGGCCGCCCAAAACCCCAACTTTTCCCTGGTGATTTATGGGGACGGCAAGGTCCCCTACGAGGCCATCATCCACCTGCTGGATTCCTGCAAGCAGGCGGGCATTACCCGGGTGGGACTGGTGGCAGAACAGGCGGCGCCCCATGCAGCTCAATAATTGCCAAAAGGGTATTACCGTTTCCCTGGGAGCCCATCTGCTGGTCTTTGTGCTGCTGGGCCTGGCAGGCTGGCAGAGCTGGGAGAGCCGGCAGCAGGATAACCGCATTTATACCGTACAGATTGTTTCCGGCGGAGTGCCGGGAGCAAAAAGCGGCGGTGGCACGGCGGCAGCCTTACCGGCCCAGCCCAGTCAGGCTGTGAGCAGAACCCAGGTACGCCCCAGCAGTGAGATTCCTCTGCCGGGAGCCACACCCGTCCCTGCGGCAAATGCTTCTGCCCCCCTGGAGGCTCCGGAACCTGCGGGCGCAGCTGTAGGTTCCAGTGCCGCCACAGGTACAGGAACAGGAGCAGGGATAGGTTCTGGTACCGAAGCCGGCAGTGGGGACGGCAGCGGCACAGGAGAAGGTACGGGAGGCGGCGGCCCCAGCTTTGATGTGGACGCCATCCAACCCGACGTTTCTCCGGAGCTTTTGAGCTCCGTTCCGGCTGCCTATCCGGAGCAGCTGCGGAGCCACGGCATCCAGGGCAGCGTCCGGGTGCAGCTGGTGGTGGGCAAGGACGGTTCGGTGGAAACGGCCTCCGTGATTGCCAGCTCCGGCTACGGGCTCATGGACCAGGCAGCCCTTGATGCTGCCTATGGGTATACCTTCAGCCCGGCCTACAAGGAAGGCATTCCGGTGCGGTGCTACGCCACCCGGACTTTCCGGTTTTATTTGCATTAATTGCTTTATTTGGATTATGGGATTTCGCCTGGCAGGTCTGGGGAGTGGGCCTGCCGCCAAAGGCAGTCTATATAGTACAATGCGGGAGCCTGACTTATAATGCACTGATAAAGGAGAATGATGATGGATAAACAACGGATGACCCGGCAAATTGTCTTGGCCCTGTGCCTGGGGGTGGCAGCAGGAGGCGCGCAGCTGGGGATTGCCCAGGCCGCTGCTGCAGAAACGGAGGACTTGGAAGCCTATGATTTGGGCGAAACAGTGGTAACCGCTACCAAGACAAAACTGGCTGAGAAAAAAGTGCCTATGTCTACGCAGGTCATTACGCAAAAAGAAATCAAGGAAACAGGTGCCTATAATGTCCGGGACGTGCTGAAAACCCTGGCCGGCCTCAATGTAATGGAAGCCGGCATGACCGGCAACATGGTGTCCATCCGGGGGATGGGAACTTCTTCCACCCTGATTCTGGTGGATGGCCGGCGGATGTCCGGGGAGGACTCCGGCAGCACCATGAACGTGTACGAACTGAACCGGGTCAACCTCCAGGACGTGGAGCGTATCGAAGTGATCCGGGGCTCCGGCTCCGGCCTGTACGGCAGTGATGCTATGGGCGGGGTTATCAATATCATCACCAAGAAGAACCAGAAGGAAGGCGGTTACGCCGGCACCCAGCTGGGCTCCCGGGAAAGTTCCGTCTACGGAGGCTATTCCACCGGGGATGTGGGCAAGCTGAACCTGAATTTCAACTACAACCTGACGGAAATCCGTAAGCAGGACGAAAACGGTGATACCAATATGTACGGGCCCAAACGGTACTTCAATTTCCAGGGCAATTACCGGTTCAACGACCACAGCGGCCTGGACTTTGGGGCTTCCTTCCTGAAAGAACAATACCGCTCCCTGACCCTGGGCACCACCTCCGCCAGCGATATGACGGAATGGTACGACAACAACCGGGCGGATTACCATGTGAAGTATTACGGCTTCGACAAGAAGAACGATTACGAAATCCAAACCTACTACAACCGGCTGGGGAAGGAATCCCGGAAACGGACCAGCAGCTCCTGGCAGGACTTTGACCACGCCAAGTATGAAACCTTTGTGGTAGAAGGGAAAAATACCTACCGGCCCAACACCCAGCATACCCTGACCTACGGGGCGGAGTACCGGAAACAAAAGGCTGGGGGCACCCGCCTGGGGGCAGGGGCCAGCAATCCCTATACGGAAACGTACCTGGGCATGAGCAAGACCTATTCTTCTGCCAGCGTGGAATCCTACGCCGCCTATTTGCAGGATGAATGGCAGCTGTCGGATAAGCTGTTCTTTGTGCCCAGTATCCGCTTTGACCATCACGAAAGCTTTGGCGGGGAATGGTCGCCCCGGGCCGGCCTGACCTACAATCTGAGCCAAAATGCCCGCATCAAGACCAACTACGGCTTTGGCTACCGGGCTCCCAGCATTTTCGAACTGTACTCCCATATGGACCGGAATATGGGCCGGATGCAGGTACAGGTTTGGGGCAACAGCGAACTGGAAGCCGAGAAATCCCGGACCTTCGATATTGGCCTGGAAGCCGAGAAGGGCAAGAGCACGGGCAAACTCACTTATTTCCACAACAAGATCAGCAATATGATCGACAGCGAGTTCCTGGGCCGCTTTGGCCGGGCAGTCCGGTACCGTTACGTGAACATCAACAAGGCGGTGATGGACGGCGTAGAAGGGGAATACGGCTATCGTTTCGACAAGCATTGGGACGCCAAGCTGAACTTTACCTACCTGGACGCCAAAGACGGCAACACCAACGCCCGGCTTACCGGCCACGCCCGGATGAACGGACTGGTGGAGTTAAACTGGACCGACGCCAAACCCAATCCCTGGACTGCTTCCCTGTACAATATGTGGTATAAGGACTACCTGGATGGGGAAGGCAAGAACTATACCTACAGTACCACTAACTTTGTGGTGACCAAGGACCTGAACAAGAACACCCATATTTATGCCGGGGTGGACAACCTGTTCAACAAGACCTTCTCCTACGAGGATGCGTTCTCCATTTACGGGCGCACCTGGAGAGCAGGCGTGGAATTCAAATTCTAAGGAGGCTATTGATGAAAAGCATCGTTTTATATTCTTCTCGGACCGGAAATACCAAAATGGTGGCAGAGGCCATTGCCTCTGCCCTGCCCAAGGGCACACCCTGCCTGGATATCCAGAAATTGCAGGAGCCCTTGGACGCCTACGACTGCGTGTTCATGGGCTACTGGGTGGATAAGGGAACGGCGGACGCTGCCTCCCAAAAGGTCCTGGCCCAGCTGCACAACCCCCATGTGGCCCTGTTTGCCACCCTGGGCGCCAATCCCAAAGGGGAGCACGCAATGAAATGCCTGGAAAACGGCGCCGCCCTGCTGCCTCCAGGCCAAAAACCGGAAGCCTGCTTCATCTGCCAGGGAAAAGTGGATCCCAAGCTCATTGAAGCCATGTACCAGCGCTTTCCGCCGGAAAGCCTCCACGGCAGAAATCCTGCCAGCGAGGCCCGGCATAAGGCTGCCTCCACCCATCCGGACGCCACGGATCTGAGAGATGCAGCGGCTTTTGCCCGGGAGGTGCTGCTGTCCATCCAGGCGGGGAACTAAGGAGGAATTATGGACCTGAAAAGTTATTTTAATCAGTTGACAACCAAGGAGCGGGAACTGCAATTTGGCCGTAAGGCCGCAGACCCTCTGCGGCACGCCTTTGACGTGAAACGGGTGGTGCATGCCGGCATGAACGGGGAAATGGTGCCGCCGCCCCTGGCCCAAAAGACCTGGCAGGACCTGATGCACCAGAAAGTCCAGGGACATCCCACCCAAATGGCCTATTTCCATATTCCTTTCTGCAAAACCAAATGCCTGTACTGCGGCTTTTTTCAGAACGGAACGGACCAGGCGGCAGAAGATGCCTATATCAAACGTCTGATTCGGGAAATCGAAATGGATGCTGCCCTGCCCAGACTCAGCGGGGCGCCCATTCAGGCCGTGTTCATTGGGGGCGGTACGCCCACCTCCCTGTCTCCGGAAAATGCTGGCCGGCTGCTGTCCACCATCCAGAACTGCCTGCCCCTGGCCAACGATTATGAGCTGACCCTGGAAGGGCGGATCCACGACCTGGTGCCGGAAAAAATGGACGTGTGGTTTAAAAACGGGGTGAACCGGATGTCCCTGGGGGTCCAGTCCTTCAATACGGAGGTGCGCCGGGCCGTGGGCCGGCTGGACGACCGGGAGGAAGTGCTGCGCCGGCTGCAAACCCTGTCCTCCTATAACCAGTGCTCGGTGGTCATCGACCTGATGTACGGCCTGCCCCTGCAAACCCAGGAGGTCTGGCAGGACGACGTGAAGACCCTGGTGGACTCCGGCATTGACGGGGCGGACCTGTACCAGCTGGACGTATTTGAACAAAGCGACCTCCATGTGTACATCCAAAAGGGCAAGCTGCCTCCGGCGGCTACCACCCAGGAGCAGTCTGCCATGTTCTCCTTTGGCAAGAACTATCTGGAAGCCCAGGGCTACAAGCGGCTGAGCTACTGCCACTGGGCAAGAAACAACCGGGAACGGAGCCTGTACAATACCCAGGCCCGCTGCGGAACCCACCTGTTCCCCTTTGGCTGCGGGGCAGGGGGCCATGTGGACGGCCTTTCCACCATGCTGGAGCGCCGGCTGCCGGCCTACCAGGCCGCCATTGACCAAGGGAGAAAACCTCTGATGTTCCTGATGCGCCAGTCCCCCTATGCCCCTTTGGCAGAAGTGATTATGGGGCAGATGAACCAGAGCCGGCTGGACCTGCAAAAGCTGATCCGTATGGAACCCCGGCTGAAAGGGTTGGAATTTTTGGGCTCCCTGTGGGAGGAATATGGCCTGTGGCAGGATAACGGCTATCTGTACCAACTGACGGAAGCAGGGCAGTTCTGGCAGGTGAATATGACCCAGACCCTGCTGGAGAGTGTGGAGCATCTCCTGGGTGGTTCCAGCCAAATTCACCAGAAAAAAGTGGCCGCCCAGGGCTGATTTTCCGCCCCCTGAAAAATCTTAAAAAAGTTTTAAAAAGTTGTTGACAGAAACCCCCATCTCTTATATAATACTTTTTGCAACGCACTAGCGATGCAAATTCCCCGATAGCTCAATGGTAGAGCACTCGACTGTTAATCGAGTTGTTGTAAGTTCGAGTCTTACTCGGGGAGCCAATGGCCGGATGGTCAAGCGGTTAAGACACCGCCCTTTCACGGCGGTATCGGGGGTTCGATTCCCCCTCCGGTCACCATTTTCCCGGGCGATTAGCTCAGCTGGGAGAGCGTCTGCCTTACAAGCAGAATGTCGGCAGTTCGATCCTGTCATCGCCCACCATTTTTTTTTGTAAAAACTGCAAAGTGATTGACGACGGGGCGTAGCTCAGTTTGGTAGAGCACCTGCCTTGGGAGCAGGGGGTCGTAGGTTCAAATCCTGTCGCTCCGACCACATTATGTGCGGGTGTAGCTCAATGGTAGAGCACTAGCCTTCCAAGCTAGCTACGTGGGTTCGATTCCCATCACCCGCTCCATTTCTTTTGGCCCCGTAGCTCAGCTGGATAGAGCAACGGCCTTCTAAGCCGTGTGTCGAGTGTTCGAATCACTCCGGGGTCACCACTTTAAGATAAAAGCGAATGTTGCCGAGTCATCGGGACATTCGCTTTTTTGCGTTATAGGAAGTATACAGAAAGGGCCAGGCGGATTGCGTTCCGTCTGGCCTTTTTTTATTTGCGGATGGAAATATGTACGAACGGCTTAATGAGAACGTCTTTCGGATTCAAAGCATTTACGTTTTTCCAATTGATATTTTTGGCTTGGTCATCTCTCATTTCTGCCTGATAGAGTTTAATCATGGACTCCTGGCCAGTGGCCTTATTCATAGCTTTGTCAGTGACAATAAAGGCCGCATGGGCTACAGGCACTCCGCTATTAAAGGCTCCGTTAAAAGCTGCTAGGGATTCCATGCCTAGCAGAGCCTGCGCATGGTCAGGAGTCAGCATGGAGCCAAAAGAGGCATTAATAACTACGTTATATTTATCTCCCAGGGGATTAATGTCGATGCTCTTGATAGGGCCAATATCCTTTTGGGTATTTTGTGAGTTATTGACTGCATCGATGATGCCTTTTTGGATTTTTCCCTCTGGCGTGTCGATTTTTTGAGTTTGGACAGCTGCCGGAACTTTTGCGTCATCCTTTTTATCGGATCCACACCCTAGGACTCCAAAGGCCAGCAGGGTGGCCATGGACAATGCTGCGAACTTCTTCCCTACGTTTTTCATCATTTTTTTCCTCCTAATCTCTAACATAAAACTCCACTTACAGAAATACCCAAAGCATCAAAAAAATAATGCAAAAAAAGGCCGATAACTATTGGAAGGGGAAATACAATAAACGTGGCGATTACGAATGCGGTGTTTATGGTAGCGAATTCGTAATCGCCTACTTCGTGTTCCCTTAGCCATCGTACAACCTGCTTGAACTTCATATTTCCACTTCCCATAGCTTCTATTACCTTTATTATATGATCTTCTCCCTTTTTCTTCAACCCAAGGGGAATCAGGCGGCTCACGCCCCGCTCAGACAGCTTCTGCAAAAGGGACATTTCTTTCCCGGGATTCTGCACCATCCTACTGGGAAAATGCTATAATTATCACAGATTGCGACGGAGGGAGCGGGCAGAGTATGCTGGATTTTTTACGGAAAGAACAGGTTTCAGAAGAACTGATTGCCGGGGTGGAGGCCTATAGGAAGGCCCATCCGGTGGAAGAACAGTGGAAGAACCGGGTGCCGGTGCCCCGTTTCCCGTACTATGGCAAAAAGGTCTGGGAGGAGGCCATTGCGGCCCTGCTGTGCGGCCAGAACCTGCTACTAGCAGGGCCTAAGGCCACGGGCAAGAACGTATTGGCAGAAAACCTGGCAGCGGCCTTCCAGCGGCCTATGTGGAATATTTCCTTCCACATCAACGTGGATGCCACCTCCATGCTGGGCACGGATACCTTCCGGAACGGGGAAGTGGTGTTCCGGCCGGGGCCGGTGTACCAGTGCGCCCAGTGGGGCGGCTTTGGGGTTTTTGACGAAATCAACATGGCCCGGAACGAAGCCATGGCCGTGCTCCATTCCTTGCTGGACTACCGGCATCGGGTGGACATTCCCGGCTACGACCTGCTCCAGGCCAACGAAGCCTGCCGCTTTATTGCCACCATGAACTACGGCTACTCCGGCACCCGGGAACTGAACGAAGCCCTGACCTCCCGGTTTGCGGTAATCCAGTTGCCGCCCATTGACGGGGCCACCCTGGACCGGCTGCTCTCCACGAAATTTCCTACGCTGAAAAAACAGGCCCGGGAGGGCTTTGGCCAATTGTTCCTGGACCTGGAAAAGAAGTGCCAGGAAGCGGAAATCTCCGAGCGGGCGCTGGACCTGCGGGGCCTTTTGGACGCCCTCCAGTTGATCCAGCAGGGCCTGGAAGCCCACGATGCCCTGGAAATGGGTCTGGTGAACAAATCCTTTGACGAATACGAGCCCGGCATTATCCGGGATGTGATCAAGCTGCGCATTCCCTCCACCTACCGGAAGCAGGATATCTTTGAGGAGTGAGGGCGTATGGCCAAGCTAAAATACGATGCCAAGCGCCGGCGGGCGCTGAATATGGTCTGGGATACCTCGGCCGACTACCGCTTCCAGCCGGATTTTCTGGCCTACGGGGATGATGGGGCACCGGATCTGTACCTCAATGCCGTGGTGGGGTTCACCCGGAAATACTACGATACGGACCAGCTCCATGCGATGTTCCAGGAAATGGAAAATTCCGCCCTGGTGGATACCTTTACGGACCTGTTGTGGCTGGGGCTGGAATACGCCACCTACGCCAAGGAGGCCCCGGTACGGCCCGTGCTGCCCCAGCTGCGGCAGGAGCACGCCCGGGCCTATTTTAACGGCACCCTGGCGGACAAACACGGGGTGGCCCACGAAATGCAGGCGGCCCGTTGGCACGAGGTGCTGGGGGAAAAGAACGGTCTCATCGACCCCTGGGCCAAGGCCCTGTACCAAAGCCTGGCCTTTGACCCCAGCTGGGATACGGCCACGTTGTGTGACCATTTCCGGAAGCTGACCAAAAAGTACTTTGTGTCCCACTTTCTGGTGCGGGAAAGCCTGGAAAAGGTCATCATCGGCAAGGGACTGGGGGATTTCCTCAGCTGGATTGTGCCTCAGTTTGCCAAAAAACAGGAATCCATCTTTAATTTTTTATATTCCAAGCAGCAGGCAGAAGACCTGCTGTCGGGGAAGCACGCCCATAACGGGCTCATGGCCATTATTACCGGCCAGACCGCTGCCCAAAACTATGATTACATCATCCACTGCTTCGGGACGTCCATTTATCCGCCCCAAAAGCAGCTGGAAATCGACCAGGCCTGCTGCGTAGGCGTCCATAAGGGCTGCCACCTGCACTTTACCCGGGGCCACCTGGGGAGCAAGGGCAGCACCGGGGAAGCCTCCCTGTGGCTTCAGGGAGCCCGCCGGCAGCGGGTGCGGAACCTGGCCTACTACAAGGAACACGGGGAAAAGGCCCGGCAGAGCATTATCCGCCTGACCCAGCAGATCCGCAGCGCCATGCGGCTGGTACGGACCAAGCTGCCGGTGCCGGTCAAGGCCGGGGAACTGGTGCCCAGTCTGGTCTGGCGGGCCGCCAAGCTCCAGGACCCCCGGGTGTTTTACAACCAGGAAGTGGTGGCTACCCCGGACTTTACCGTGGATATTATGCTGGATGCTTCGGCCTCCCGGGGGGGAGCCCAGCCCGTCATCGACTCCCAGGCCTTTGTCATTGCTGAGGCCCTGCGCCAGTGCGGCATTCCCTACCAGGTGTATTCCTTCAGCACCCTGCGCAGCTACACGGTGCTGACCCTGTTCAAGAGCTACGAGGAAAAAAAGAAGTGCACCAACGTCTTTAACTACGTGGCCACCGGCTGGAACCGGGACGGTTTGGCTCTGCGGGGCGCCCGGCAGCTGATGGGGGACTTTTCCCAGACGAAAAAAATCCTTATTATGCTCACCGATGCCCAGCCCAACGATGACCGGCCCTTCCGGAAGGAAGGGAGCCTGTACCAGCCCGAGTACCGGGAAGGCCGGGCCGTGGCGGATACGGCGGACGAGGCGGCGGCCCTGCGCCGGGAAGGCATTCGGATTATTGGCCTCATCAACGACGAGGTCAAGGGCGGTATGGAAGACGCCCGGAAAATCTTCGGCAAGGACTGCATCCGGATTCATGAGCTGGACAAAATGGCCGAAAGCATGGGAAAAATCCTCTGCCGGCAGATCGAGTCCCTGTAGGGCGTTCTCCATTGACTTTTCTGGTGAGGCTTGCTAGAATTAACTGTAATATCATATGACCAATGGCTATGAACGGAAGGAGTACAGCCAAGCTGCGTTGCAGAGAGGGTGCGGTCGGTGCAAGCATCCACGTCAGCCGCTGGAAGTCGTCCGGGAGCCGGCAGGGTGCAGCAGCCCTGCCCGTCAAGGCGCGTTAAGCCTCCAAGGTGCTCAAGCAATTGAGAATGTAGGTGGTACCGCGAAGTCAACTCGTCCTATAACAGGGACGGGTTATTTTTTTTAAGGAGGAAAAAAATGGCAGAAGAAAACAACATCCCCAAGGTATATGATCCTGCCGCGGTGGAAAAGAAATGGTATGCATATTGGATGAAACAGGGCTACTTCCATCAGGAAGTGGACAAGAGCCGCCCTCCGTTCAGCGTGGTCATTCCCCCGCCGAACATTACCGGCAAGCTGCACATGGGCCATGCCCTGGACAATACCCTCCAGGATATCCTGGTGCGCTGGCACCGGATGATGGGGGACAATACCTGCTGGCTGCCCGGCTATGACCATGCCGGCCTGGCTACCCAAATCAAGGTAGAAGAAGAACTGAAGAAAAAAGAAGGTCTGACCCGCTATGACCTGGGCCGGGAAGAATTCGTCAAACGGGTTTGGCAGTGGAAGGAAGAATACGGGGACAGAATCGTTACCCAGCTGAAATCCCTGGGCATTTCCTGCGACTGGGACCGCCAGCGCTTTACCATGGACGAAGGCCTGAGCCGTGCCGTGCGGGAAGCCTTTGTGAGCCTGTACGAAAAGGGCCTGATCTACAAGGGCACCCGGATGATCAACTGGTGCGTCAACTGCCGTACGGCTTTAAGTGACGTAGAAGTGGAACATAAGGATGATGCAGGCCATCTGTGGTATGTAAAATACCCGGTGGACGGCGAAGAAGGGGTCTACCTGACCATCGCCACCACCCGTCCGGAAACCATGCCCGGCGATACCGCCGTTGCCGTGAACCCCAAGGATGAACGGTACGGCAAGTTTGTGGGCAAAAAGGTGAAACTGCCCACCACGGACCGGCTGATTCCCGTTATTGCCGACGATTATGTAGACCTGGAGTTTGGTACCGGTGCCGTAAAGATTACCCCGGCCCATGACCCCAACGACTATGAAATGGGTCAGCGCCAGCACCTGGACATGATTACCGTTATCGGCCAGGACGGCAAGATGACCAAGGAAGCCGGCAAATACGCCGGTCAGGACCGCTACGAATGCCGCAAGAACATTGTGGCTGACCTGGAAGCTGCGGGGCTTTTGGTGAAAGTGGAGGAATGCCCCCACTCCGTAGGCCACTGCCAGCGCTGCGGCCATATTGTGGAACCCCTGGTTTCCACCCAATGGTTCGTAAAGATGCAGCCCCTGGTGAAAGCCGCCGTGGACTGCGTAGAAGACGGCCGGACCCAGTTTGTACCCAGCCGCTTTACCAAGACCTACACCAACTGGATGGACAACCTCCACGATTGGTGCATTTCCCGGCAGATCTGGTGGGGCCACCGGATTCCTGTGTGGTACTGCGATGACTGCGGGGAAGTAACCGCCTCCCGGACGGATCTGGACCGCTGCCCCAAATGCGGCGGCCATGTACACCAGGATGAAGATGCCCTGGATACCTGGTTCAGCTCCGCCCTGTGGCCGTTCTCTACCTTTGGCTGGCCGGACAAGACGGAAGAACTGGAACAGTTCTATCCCACCAGCGTACTGGTCACCGGCTACGACATTATTTTCTTCTGGGTGGCCCGGATGCTGGTCATGGGCATGGAATTCATGAAGGAAATTCCCTTTAAGCACGTGTTCATCCACGGCCTGGTCCGGGACGAACAGGGCCGTAAAATGTCCAAATCCCTGGGCAACGGCATCGATCCCCTGGAAGTGGTGGACAAATACGGCGCCGACACCCTGCGCTTTATGCTGATTACCGGGAACACCCCGGGCAACGATATGCGGTTCTACTGGAACCGGATTGAATCCACCCGTAACTTTGCCAACAAGATCTGGAATGCTTCCCGGTTCGCCCTGATGAACCTGGACGGCTACGATCCCAAGGCACCCCGGAACCCCTACACCCTGGCAGACAAATGGATTCTGTCCCGGCTGCAGCACACCATCGGCGAAGTATCCTCCTATCTGGATAAATTTGAACTGGGTGAAGCTGGCCGCCTGATCTACGATTTCATCTGGGGTGAAGTCTGCGACTGGTATATCGAACTGATCAAACCCCGCCTGTACAATAAGGACGATGCAGCGGAACGGGCTACTGCCCAAGCCGTCCTGTGCCAGGTGCTGGGCGATGCCATGAAGCTGCTGCACCCGTTCATGCCGTTTATTACGGAAGAAATCTGGCAGCATCTGCCCCACGAAGGGGAAAGCATCATGATTGCTCCCTGGCCCCATATGGCCGGCGACCTGCTGGATGATGCCGCTGAAAAGCAAATGACCGCCCTGATGGATGTGATCAAGGCCATCCGGAACATGAGAGCGGAAGTGGGCGCTGCCCCCGGCCATAAGGCTCCGGCCCTGGTACTGGCAGATCCTGAACTGGTGGACGTATTCAAGAACAACAGCGACTACGTATGCCGGCTGGGTACCGTGGACGTGCTGACGGTAGGCGGCGCCGAAGACGCAGCTCCGGAAAACGCCCTGACCGCCGTAGTAACCGGTGCCAAGGTCTACCTGCCCCTGAAGGGCCTGATTGACGTAGAAAAAGAACTGGCCCGGCTCCAGAAAGAACTGGACGGAGCAGAAAAAGAAGCCAAACGGACGGCTGGCAAGCTCAGCAACGCCGGCTTCCTGGCCAAGGCTCCTGCCGAAGTGGTAGAAAAAGAAAAAGCCAAACAGGCAGAAACCGAAGCCAAGATCCAAGGGCTGAAGGAACGGATGGAAACCCTGCGCAAGCTGTAAGTGCATTTGACTAGAGAGAGGTGCTGCACCAATGGATTATGCGTCTGCATTAGCGTATGTGGAAAGCCGGGGCAAGTTCGGCATTCATTTGGGCTTGGAACGAATCCAGGGCATTTTGGCGGCCCTGGACCATCCGGAACGCAAGCTCCGGACCATTCATATTACCGGAACTAACGGCAAGGGCAGTGTGGCCACGTTCCTGAGCCGGATACTCATGGCGGCCGGGAAAAAGACCGGGACCTATACTTCCCCCCATTTTGTCCGGTACAACGAGCGAATGACCATCAACGGTGAGGAAATTTCCAATGCTGACTTTGCCCAGGTAACGGAACAGGTAAAGCAGGCAGTGGACGCCTGGCTGGCCGGGGGCGGGGAAGAACCCACCCAGTTTGAAGTGATTACGGCCATGGGTTTTCTGTACTTTGCCCAGCAGCAGGTGGATTACGCCGTGATTGAAGTAGGCATGGGAGGTCTGTGGGACTCCACCAACGTGATTATCCCGGAAGTTTCTGTGATTACCAACGTGACTCTGGAACATACGGACCGGCTGGGGAAGACCATTGAGGCCATTGCCATCCAAAAAGCCGGTATTATCAAGCCGGGGGTGCCGGTGGTTACGGAAGCAGAAGGTGATGCCCTGCGGGTCATCCGGGCGGAAGCGGAAGCCCAGCACGCCCCCTGCTATGAATACGAAAAGAATTTTTCCGCCCAGATGCTTAACAGCACCATGGCGGCCCAGGAATTCGTTTTCCGCAACCCCCAGACGGAACTGGAAGCTACCATCCATCTGGCGGGAGCCCACCAGATTTTGAACGCAGCAGCTGCTATGCAGGCTGCCTGGGTGCTGACCCAAAAGGACCCGGCCCTTACGGAAAAGGCCGTGCTGGAAGGCCTGGCCGCTGCCCGCTGGCCCGGCCGGCTGGAGCTGATCCACCAAAAGCCGGACATTATTCTGGACGGCGCCCACAACCCCTCTGGGGTGACGGTGCTGCGGAAGGCCCTGGACGATTATTATCCTGACGCCCACCGGATTTTCGTCTTCGGCATGATGGCGGACAAGGACGTGAGCCTGGTTTCCCAGATCCTGTTCCGGGATACGGATACCATCTATACCGTCTTGGCCCATACCGGGGACAGAGCGGAAACTCCGGAAAAGCTGGCCAAACGGCTTCACAAAAATGCCATTCCCATGCCGGACCTGGCTGCTGCCTACCACAGGGCGGTCAGCGAAGCGGGTCCGGAGGCTGTGGTTTGTGTCTGCGGCTCTTTGTACCTGGTAGGGACCTTCAAAGAGCTGGGATTGGATAGGTGATGGAATGCGTAAACGACCACGAGGCTGGGGACTGCCCCAATCCTGGAATCTGAACCAAGTTACCTATGCTGCACTGGCCGTCTTGATTTTTGTCCTGCCCCTGAACCAGTGGGCGGCAGGAATTGCCTTTCTGGTTTGTTTTTTGCTGAACCTGGTGAATGTGGTGCGCACCCGGCAGTTCTGGCCGGCCATCACGGTGCCCTCCTACCTGAGCCGACCCCTGTGGGCCCTGTTTATCCTCAGCGGCGTCAGCACCCTGTGGTCTCTGAACCCGGGTGCCAGCCTGTTCAACTGGGTGTGGGTCATGGGCCAGGAAGCGGGGATTTTCTACCTGCTGCTGCGCTATGCCAGCACCAGCCGGCGGTCCCTGTTTCTCATGAAGGTATTCATGATTTCCGCTGCGGTGGTAACTGTTTTCGGGCTGTGGCAATACTTCTTTGGCAACAGCCTCCAGGAAGCGGACTGGATTGACCACCAGGCCTTCCACCAGCTCCAGCGCCGGGCCATTTCCACCCTGGTAAACCCCAATATCTTTGGAACCTACCTGGTAATGACCGTGGCCTACTGTGAAGGGCTCTTTGCTCCCTTAAAGGGCGGCAAAACCCGCTGGTCCCTGGTGCTGATTTTCCTGCTGTCCACGGCCTGCTTGATCTTCACCTTCTCCCGGGGCAACTGGGTGGCGTATTTCTGGGTGCTGTTTGTGTTTGCCGGCGCCTTTTACCACAAAGCCCTGCTGCCTTTTATCGGAGGCGGTCTGGCGGTGCTGTACCTGGGCTGGAACCAACTGGCGGCCCGGATTATGTCCATCTTTTCCGTAACGGATACCTCGGCAGAGCTGCGGTTCATGTACCTCCAGAGCTCCCTGGACATGATCCAGGACCATCCCCTGGGGGTGGGCTGGTACGGGTACCAGTTCGCCTTTCCCAATTACAACTTCTTTATCAGTGAAGATGTAATCATGTACCACGGGCATAATATGCTGCTGAACATTACGGCGGAGCTGGGCATCCCGGGGATTCTCCTGTTTCTGTACGTCATCTTCCGGCTGGTGCTCCTGGCCAAGGAAATCCGGCATCGGAAGGCTTCCCCCTGGATCCGGGGCGTGGCCTGCGGGTATTTGGCCAGCCTGGTGGGGATTTTTGTCAGCGGCCTGACGGATTATACCCTGTTCAACATTCAGCTGGGTATGCTGTTTTGGGCGGGAAATGCCCTGCTGCTGGTGATGAACGACATCAGTGCCAAGGAAAATGCCCATGCGGAAAAACGGCTTTTGAAACAGAATAACCAAGCATAGGGTGAAAGAAAATAAAGAAAACCGGGTAAGTTGTACCAAAGTGTACAGCTTACCCGGTTTTTTACTGCCTGAAGCAGCGCCAAATTGGCTCTGAGAGAGCCGCTGGGAGAGAATAATACCTGGTGGTAGGGGAGAAACCAAGAACGCTTAAAAACGCATTTTGGAAGACGTTCAGCAGAAGAAGAAAACGGCCTAAGCCGTTTCCCCTGGTACCGCAGGAAAGCGGCTAAAAGGGCAGAGAAGAGGGCTTAGAACCTGCCTGGCGGCAAGAAGCGGAAAACGAGTGGGTCTGAACGGCCGGAGCCTCTTTGCATTGAACTTCCTCAGTCAGTCTTCCGGACTGCCAGCCCCTCAGTGGTTCGCCGTACTCCGTTCCCCTTCACCCTTTGGGGTTCGGAATCACGGACGGCTATCACATGGCTCACATAAACCAAGAGCATTTTGAACTACGGATATGCTCTTGGTTTATGTGAGCGCAACGCTTTGCGGCCGCATCCAAACAGCCCGACAAATTCTGCAAATGGCTGTTTGGTCCATAAGGCCCATGCGATAGCGGCCTGCAAAGCAAACCCGTAGGGTGAAGCTGCGCAGCGAGCCGCGAACCGCTGAAGGGGCCTCTTTGCATTGAACTTCCTCAGTCAGTCCTCCGGACTGCCAGCCCCTCCACGTTTGGAGGGGCCTAATAAGGAAAAAGAGGATGTGCCGGAGCACATCCTCTTTGGGAACCTATTTTATTTCTATAAGCTATTTCTGAAACTGATTCTTACAGGTGGAACAGGCCCAGCATAACGCCGGCTGCCAGGGAGAACCAGGACAGAACCCACAGACGCGGGGTGCAGAACTTCAGCAGTTCTTTGATGGAGATACCAGCCAGGCCG
>PPYF01129174.1_pt1 | contig 159625 bp, 133 predicted proteins | sample 1559871 | NCBI WGS metagenome assembly PPYF01 (sample SAMN08240021, study PRJNA423297) | Human gut metagenome, whole genome shotgun sequencing project. | reverse complement strand
CTTCTGTGACGCCAACATCAGACAAGCAAGAACCAATAGCTCCGCCCCCCCAGGCTATCCAATTTGAAAGCGTCTCTTCCGCGCTGGAGTTTCTTCGAATACAAGATATATCAGCCTATTCATCTAGAGAACAAACTGTATATCGAGAAATGTTGGAAGAAATAACCAGAACAGGAAGTATTCCAGTACCTGTTTTGGCTGACTATACGGGGGAGCTGTCTATACCAACCATAGCATTAGCCCCAAGAGCGAAAGAAGAAGATATTGCTGTTTCGTATCGGTTTTTTTGGAATGAAAAATCATATAGTATAACTTATAGCATTTTTGATCCATCTTATCAAGCCGTATTACAGGAAGGCGCTCGCTCTTATTACATTGAGCGGTTTGGTGAATTGTATGTGACGAATCCCGGTACAACAGAAGACATCATGGTAGAATATGAAAATGCTTCTTATGAGGCGCTTCTTCAAAATTTGGCAGGTGGAAAGATCCGCATCAGTTTCCCTTATGATGACCGATTTATTATTCGAGTAACAAGCAATTCCACATTAGAAGAGACGACAGAGATGTTAAAGAACATTGGTACCTCCTACACGGAAATCCCAGACCGGGGTGGTGTGTGATGGATGAATGCGATTTTTCTGTTGGAACGTTAGACGTAATCTGTGAGGGGGTGCTTTAGCGAAAGAAAAATGCGCCTGCGGGGTTACTACTGATGTCATTATTTCATTTGTTGTACCATAACAAAAGGAGGACTTCTGTGACGCCAACATCAGACAAGCAAGAACCAATAGCTCCGCCCCCCCAGGCTATCCAATTTGAAAGCGTCTCTTCTGCGTTGGAGTTTCTTCGAATACAAGATATATCAGCCTATTCTGCTGAAGGGCAAACTGCGTATAGGGAAATGCTGACGGAAATAACCAGAACGGGAAGCGTTCCAGTTCCGGTTCGTTTGGCTGGCCATACCGGGGAGTTGCCTATAGAAATCATAGCGTTAGACCCCAGAGCGAAATACGAAGACATTGCTATTTCATATGTGATTTTATGGAATGAGACATCGTATGCTATAACTTATAGCATTCTTGATTCCTCTTATCAGGCGGCGGTACAGGAAGGGATTCGCTCTTATTATCGTGAGAGGTTTGGTGAGTTGTATGCAGCGGATCCTGATACGACAGAAGATATCACGGTTGAATATGAAAATGCTTCTTATGGAGCGCTTCTTCAAAATTTGGGGAACGAAAAAATTCGCATCAGTTTTCTTTATGACGATCGATTTATTATTCGAGTAACGAGCAATTCTACACTAGAAGAAACGACAGAAATGTTAAAGAACATTGGAACCTCCTACACGGAAATACCATAAAGACTTTTTGACACAGCGCAGGGAACCTCTCAATCGATCTGTTGTGCGGGGTTTCCTGTGCGTTTTACCCACATTATCTACGACAAGAAAAAAGCTACTGTTTTTCGACTAGACATACGGTTCCCCCCTAAAGTCATGCTCGGCTCGCCTGTTCGGTTGATAACGCCATCACAACGGTTTGCCGTCGCTGCCGACTTTTTGCAGACTGCGCGAGTTGAAGTCCCTGTTCCAATCTTGCAGAGCGAGCTTTTTTATCGCAGCCGTTACAGAAGCTCGACGCTGTCAAAAAAGCAGCAGATATTTTTCCTAACGGGTTTCATTGCAGTCAATTCGTTTTAGCGGTTTTCTATGAAGACTATGGTATGGAAAGGGAAATGGTGCTAAACTATTATGCGGTTTGGGAGGCGAAGTCCGTTCCGGTGAAATATGCGGCGCTGTTTCTGGTGCCGTACTGGTAATTGGATTGAAATACGGACGCTTTTTAACGGAAGATGAGGATTCGAAAAAAACTGCTATGCAACAACAGTTGAATTTATTGATTTGTTTCAACGCGACAATCATTCTAGGGTTTGCCGTCAAATATTCGGGTAGGATATTTCTGTAAAAGAAGGACGGGAACAAGCAAAACATGAAAGCCTTTTTACTACAACTTGTGTGAATCATGAAAGAAGGTGTGACAATGCAGCTGCTCACAGAGAGATTACGAATACGCAGTTTGACTGATTCCGATTTGCCTGCATTTGAAAACACGCTAAATGACATACAGCGATCTTGTATGGGCGGCGCGAGCCAATTTTTAAACTGGATTATTTCGCAGTATACCGATATGAATATTGTTAATACCTTAATTTCTCTTGGTATCTTTGATAAGAGCACAGGCGTATTACTAGGAACCGTTGGGGCAGGAAATCACGATGATTTACACGAGCCCGAAATATTTTACAAGCTATTACCGGAATATAGGGGACATGGCTATGCTGCCGAAGCGGTGAGAGCCTTAACAAAATGGATTTTTGAAAATTATCCAATCCCTTATGTGATTGGAACAGCAGAGGTAAGCAATGTGGCATCACAAAAAGTTTTGGAACGCTGCGGTTTTCAGTTTGTTGATAACAGAACATTATTGGTGCACCTAGAGGGGAAACAATATGATTTCAAATATTACCGGTGCTACCCGGCATGATAGGAGGGGGATCCTGTAAAAACCGGCAGGACGAGCCCGCTTTGCCGTTTTGCCGTATGGAAGCATTTCCACGGCATCCCCCAAAGCAGGGAGAATGTCGTGGAAACGCAGCGCGGCTTTCTAGACTTAGAGGAAAAGACGGGCAGTATTGGCGAACAGGAAGCAAACCAGTATGCCGGTCAAGGTGGGAATCAAGAAGGAAACCAGCATCCATTTGGTGCTTTGCGATTCTTTCCGGATCGTCATAAGCGTGGTGGAACAAGGCCAATGCATGAGGGAGAACAGCATGGTGCTGATGGCGGTAATCCAGGTCCAGCCGTTATCCAGGAAGAGTTGGCGAAGCGCGGTCAAATTGTCCATTTCTACCAGCTTTCCCTCTGCCATATAGGCCATGATGATGATGGGAATCACAATTTCGTTGGCGGGCAATCCCAAAATAAAGGCCATCAAAATTACGCCATCCAAACCGAGAAGCTGAGCAAAGGGATCCAGAAAATTGGAACAGTGGGCCAGCAGTGTGGTATCGCCAACCGTTACATTGGCCATCACCCAGATCAGAAGCCCGGCGGGAGCGGCAATGGCTACCGCCCTGCCTAGAACAAACAAAGTTCGGTCAAAAATGGATCGGACGATTACTTTCCCGATCTGCGGTTTCCGGTAAGGCGGAAGCTCTAAGGTAAAAGAGGATGGAACGCCTTTTAAAATGGTCTTGGACAGGACGCGGGAGACGAGAAACGTCATAAAAATACCAAGAACAATTAAGGCAGCCAAAAGCAGGGCAGACGCCACGGACTGGAAGGGTCCGGCGAGGCCGCCGATGAAGAACATGGTTAAAATGGCAATTAAGGTTGGAAAACGCCCGTTGCAAGGGACAAAATTGTTTGTGATCATGGCGATCAGCCGCTCTCTGGGAGAATCGATGATACGGCAGCCCACAATTCCGGCGGCGTTGCAGCCGAACCCCATACACATGGTCAACGCTTGTTTGCCGCAGGCACAGCACTTTTTAAAACATTTGTCCAGGTTGAAGGCCACTCTGGGGAGATATCCCAAATCTTCTAATAGAGTAAAAAGAGGGAAGAAGATAGCCATGGGGGGCAGCATGACGGAAACCACCCATGCCAGGACCCGGTACATGCCGAACACCAGCATTTCATATAACCAAGTAGGCGCGCCAATCCATATGAAAAATTCCACCAGCCGGTCTTCTATCCAGAATAAGCCGGTGTTGAGCCACTGCGAAGGGTAATTGGCCCCCGTAATCGTGATCCAGAAAATGACCGCCAATAACGCGATCATGATGGGAAACCCCGTCCATTTGTTGGTCAGAATCCGATCCAGCTTCCGGTCCCGGGCGTTGTATTCTTTGTTCTCACAGCGAATTACATTCCGGCAGACGGTTTCGGCAGAACGAACCAAGCTGGAGACCACGTCGTCTTTGAGGCGCTGGATGGTAAACCCTTGCTCCGTGAGATGATTCCAGGCATCCGTCAGAGCGGCTGCTACTTCCGGACGTGCAGGCAGGTCGTATCCTAGGTAATCCGTTAATGTCTCCAGCAAAGTGTCATCCGAATCCAGCAGCTTCAAAGAAAGCCAGCGTGGATTTAGTTTGTGGCGGCAAAAAGGTTCTACCACAGGACGTACTCGGGCAATGGCTTCCTCCACCGGATCGCTGTACTGCACTTGTACCGGAGCCATATTTCGATTTTTTTTGTCATCCAGGACGTCCACGAGACTTTGCAGCATGTCATCCAGTCCTTTGCCGCTTCGGGCGGCGGTTCCCACCACGGGGACGCCTAGTTTTTTGGACAACAGCTTTACATCCACCTGGATTTTTTTTCGGCGAGCTTCATCCATTAGATTGACGCAGACCACCACTTGGGATGTGATTTCCAATGTCTGCAGGACCAGGTTCAGGTTTCGCTCCAGGCAGGTCGCATCGCAGACTACCACTACCGCATCCGGGTTGCCAAAACAGATAAAGTTGCGGGCTACCTCTTCTTCCGCGGAATGGGCCATCAAAGAGTAACAGCCGGGAATATCCACCAGAACAAAACCATGACTTTGATAAGAACAATATCCCTGCGCGTTGGTCACCGTTTTACCGGGCCAGTTACCGGTATGCTGTTTCAAACCGGTTAATTCATTGAAAACGGTACTTTTTCCTACGTTGGGATTGCCCGCCAAGGCGATAACGTGATCGGATTCTCCCTGCTTTTTGATTACCAAACCCGAATCGACCGCGTGGATCCCGGTTGAACCGCTTGTTAAACCCATTGCTGCATTCTCCTTTCCCTATTCGTTATCTCTCACATTCCACCAGTACATGGGAGGAATCCTCCGAACGCAGTGCGATGACGGCGCCGCGGATCAGAAAAGCAATGGGATCGCCCAAAGGGCTTTTTTGCAAACATTCTACGCTGGTTCCTTCTATCAAACCAATATCCTGCAATCTCCGGCGAATGCTTCCCTCGGAGGTCAATTCTGTTACCATGGCGATGTCGCCTTGTTTCAACGTATTTAAATAAGAAATATTTTTCATAATTGTTATCACTCCAGAATAAATTTAGCGTCAGGAAACTTTTTTGCTCAATCCTAACATATGATAGAAAAGAACAGTGGGTGACTGAGGTGACAGCATGGAGGAACGGTCAAAATTTTATACGCTGAAGGGGTATGAACTGTATCAGAACCGGGATATTACCAGTGCTATGGAGGACTACCTGGAAATGATTGTTCGGCTGTCGGAGAAGGGCGAAGAGGTTCGAATCACCCAGCTGGCGGACAAGCTGAATGTCAAACCGTCCTCCGCGTCAAAGATGGCGGACAATCTGAAGCGGCAAGAGCTGATTTGTTTTGAAAAATACGGCTATATCAGGCTGACGGAATCGGGGCGCGCTCTTGGCGGGTATTTGATCCTGCGCCATGATGTGGTAAGCCGGTTGCTCTGCCTAATCAATCAGACGGACGACGATCTGGAAGAGGTTGAAAAAATTGAACATTTTCTTAGCCCGAAAACGATTGGGAACATGGTTCGTTTTTTGGAACAGTATCCGGACAGCGACCGCTGACTGCGCTGCCGTCATGAAGACGTTTGTAGGAGGCCGGAGTCATGCCGTATTTTTCTTTGAATATTTTATAGAAAAATTTGCTGTCCTGGTATCCCACGTATGCCATGATTTCGCTGATGTTGGCATGGGTGTGTTCCAGCATTTCCGCTGCCCGTTCCAACCGGATATCCCGGATAAAATCGGATAGGCGGACGCCCACTTTCTTTTTGAAGAGATAAGAAAAATATTTGGGAGAGATGTAGGCTTTTTGTGCAATGGATTCCAGGCTGATTCTGGCGTAGGAGGAGGAATGACTGAAAAAGCCTTGAACCAGACCGGCTAGTTCTCCGCCGGTGAGCTGCCCTTTATCCTTTGCCGTTTCCCACTGGGACCGGGCAATTTTTTGAATCAGTGCGGTCAATTGACTCCGGAGGATGTCATGATAACCTGTCCGGCAGTTGTAATATTCATATAGCATATCTTTGAGCAAATACTGAAATTCGCCGCTTCTATTTTTAAGATGAATGGTTTTGGAATTCTCCGGCGCCGGCTGCCGGAGAGAGAATGCGGCAAAAAGTTCTGCTAGACTGCAGCTGTCCTGCAGATCCGGGGCGATTGCTTGAGGAAGAAACAAACAATTGGTCCAACTGAAATCATTGCTGCAAGGTTCGAACTGATGGATGTCGTTCTGCGCAACCATCACCAGGTCGCCGCCGGAAAGGCCGGAAGAAACGCCGTTTTGGGTACAAATCCCTTTTCCTTTTTTGATATAAGTGATTTCCAGAAAATCATGGGTATGTTCTTCCAGACCGTGGTTGTACAACGATTCGTTCATACAGATTTGTTCGCCGTCCCGGCAAAGTTGTGTAAATTGGTATTGCAGCATGGCAGCTCCCTCCTGGATTCTTCCGCCTTTTAAACAGGATACCGATAACCTGCCCAAAACACAAGGCTGTTCATGAAAAATTCATAAATAAAAAAGGAGAACAGGATATAGCCTAAAAATTTTTCTGGATAAAACCCGTTTCCGCCCGATGGGACAAATGATACAATAATAACAGAAATAAGTGGGATCACAGAACAAGGAGGTCTTGATGTGGAGCGTGGAGGGAAGCGGTATAAAATTTTGATTTGCCTTTGTCTGGCAGGGATGCTGGCAGTCGGTTCTTACGGGGAGGAAGCAAAGATGAAATCACAGGCAGCGGGCGGAACGTGGGACACCTACAGCAATACCTGGACGGTATTGGATGCTTTGGGAAGGGAAATGCCGTCGCCGTCGGAAACGGGAGCGGTCAAAGAAGATAAATTTGTGGCGATTTTTTACCATATCTGGCATAGCAGCTTTATGGCCGCCTCGGTGGCTTCGGACCGGCAGGCGCCGCGCAATGTGACGCAGATCATCCGGGAAAACGAAAACGCGCTGCAGGACAAGTCGGTTTGGGGGCCTGCTATTTCTTATCATTATTGGGGGGAGCCGCTTTTCGGCTATTACGACTTGGCAAAAGACGATTATGTGATCAGAAAACACGCACAGATGCTGACCGATGCCGGCGTGGACGCCATCGTGATCGATTATTCCAACTATTACGTGGGCGGGCAGCATAGCGCCAGTGGGTATACGAAGGAGGCGCTGCAGCATTTGCTGGATGTTTACGTGCAGATACGGCAGGAAGGGGGCGATACGCCGGGCGTGTCGCTGCTGCTGACCTGGAATGCGGCGGACAATGGTCCGGCCTTAGAGCGTTTCTACAAGGATTTTTATTCGAAAGCGGAATACCGGGATTTATGGTTCCAGTGGGAGGGTAAGCCGCTGGTACTGGCGCAGCCGCAGGCCGTTCCGGAAGAAATTCGTGACTTTTTTACTTATCGGAAGCCTCATCCGTTCTATACCCCGGTAACGGAAGCCAACGCTTGGCCGTGGCTCTCCCTCTATCCTCAACAGCCGGGATACACGGAGAACAATCCCTGCGAAATCGTGGCGGTGAGCGTGGCGCAGAACTGGTCGGATTCCCTGGATTTTATGAGCGCTACCGACGACCAGGGCAGGTTTCTTGCCAGAGGCCGCAGTTATACGGTTGACGGCGACAATCTGCTGCTGACCGATCCGACCAGCGAGGAATATGGCAGTGAGAAGGGCGCGAACCTCCAGCAGCAATTTGACGAGGCGATTCGTCTGGATCCCAGCATGATTCTGGTAACGGGCTGGAACGAATGGATTGCCGCCCGCTTTACAGACATTCCGGAATGGGCGGCCAGTTCTCAGAAGGAAGGCTATCCCTTCGGTGGCTTCTGCGATGTGTTTACCACGGAATTCAGCCGGGATGCAGAGCCGACGCGGGAGGGAAAACTGGCGGATAATTTTTACAATCAGCTGGCGGCGAATATTCGGCGATACAAGGGCAGCAGCGTGCTGCCGGCGGACTCACAGAGCAAGACCATTTCCGTGGAGGGGGATTTTTCTGCCTGGTCGGAGGTTGTTTTGGAATACCGAGACGACGTAGGCGATATTTCGGTGCGGGATGCCAAGGGGATCGGCAAACATACCTATACCAACGATACGGGCCGCAACGATTTCAAGGTTATGAAAGTGACCTATGACGCGGACAATGTGTATTTTTACGCTGAAACCGTGGAGGATATAACGCCCTGTACGGATCCGGGCTGGATGAATCTGTTTCTCCGGGTGTCTTCGGAGAACGCCAGCTGGGAGGGGTTTGACTTTGTCCTCAACCGGACCAATGTGCGGGAGAACCTGACCACGCTGGAGCGCAGCACAGGCGGCTGGAATTGGGAAGTGGTCAGCGATCAGATTTCCTATCGGACGGAAGGAAACCGTCTTCAGTTAGCCGTTCCTCGTTCCGCTTTGGGGCTGGTCGGTACGGATGTCATTCGTTTCTCGTTTAAATGGATGGATAACATGCAGCAGGGCGGCGACGCCATGGAGTTCTACCTCAATGGAGACTGTGCACCCAATGAACGTTTCTCTTATTATTTTACCAGCGAAAGCGTGGGGCAGCAGGAGACTCCGGAAAAGGGTGGTTTGGGATGGAAAGTCGGCGCGGCGATCGCGGCGGGCATCTTATGCCTGACGGGGATGGTTACGGCGATTGTTTTCAAAAAAAAGAGGAAAAAAGTGGGTTGAGAGGGGTTGTTGTTGCATGACAGAGAGCAATCGGGAGGATGTGCTCTATCCGCTGCCGTCAGGCGCGGTGCAATTGGAAGGAATCTTTGATGAAGCGATCCGGTTGGTCACGGAAGAGACACTGAAGAAGCTGAATTATCGCTGTTTGGCGGATTATTTCCGATATCAGCTTGATGAATTTGCCACGGGGGAATTCTGGGGGAAGCTTGTTCGGGCGGGCTCCATGATTTATCGTTATAGTCAGGATGCGGAGCTCAAGGCAATTTTGGATCGGACGGTAGACGACATGCTGTCCATCCAAGGGGAGGATGGCTGCATCAGTACGGTGCCGGCGGCGGTTCAGCCAAACGGTACTCATGGTTCCGACCTGTGGGAGAGGAAATATGTCCTGCTGGGTCTGCTGAGCTATTATGAGATTTCCGGCCGGGAGGATGTTTTGCGGGCCATGAAGGGGGCCGCGGATTACACGATTTCCCAGGTAGGAGAACCGCCTAAGACCCCCATTACGGAAACCGGCTGGGCGTTTGAGGGAATCGAATCCAGTTCCATTCTGGAACCGGTGGTTCGTCTCTATCATTTGACCCGCGAACCCCGCTATTTGGAGTTTGCTTCCTATATAGTAAACAGCGGAGCCTGCCGGAGGGAGAATCTATTTGAGGCAATCTATGCCGGCAAGGATCCCAAGGACATAGGGAATAACGGTAATCCAAAAGAAAGCATTGCCAAGGCTTATGAAATGATGTCCTGTTTTGAAGGGCTGGTGGAATATTACCGGGCCACGGGAATCGAAAAGTGGAAAGAAACGGCGCTGCGTTTCTATACGAAGCTTATCGAGCAGGAAATTACACTGCTGGGTTCCGGCGGAGCGGATGCGCCGTTCAACCTGGGGCCTGGCACGGGTGAGCAATGGAATGCTACCCGCAGGGAGCAGACCAATCCGGATATCCAGCTGATGATGGAAACCTGTGTGACGGTGACTTGGATGAAGCTATGCTATCAGCTTCTGCGGCTGACCGGAGACGCGTCCATTGCCGACCAAATTGAAACCAGCGCCTACAACGCGCTGCTGGGCGCCATCCGGCCGGATGGAAGGTTCTTTGAATATTTCCCTCGCTTTCATGGCGTACGAAACCCCAAAGTGAACTATTCTTTCCCCATCGATGGATTTGATTTAAGCTGTTGTACGGCCAATGGCCCCAGCGGATTGGGTTTGATTCCGCTTATGGCCTTCCTGAATAGTAAAAAAGGGCCGGTGATCTCTCTCTATATCACAGGAAGCGCTTCTTTCCCACTCTCCGATGGCGGGTCGGTATCGATCCGGACAAAAAGCAACTACCCGGCGGAGGGGTCGCTGGAGGTGCTCCTTACCCAGGTGTCGTCTTCATCGCCTTTCGCCATTCAGCTGCGGATTCCATCTTGGTGCCATTCCTATCGGATCTGTGTGAATGGGGAAGCCGTGAAGAGCAGCGGTACCGGAGGCCAATACGCGGCAATAACCAGAAACTGGAGGCAGGGAGACCGTCTTTCGTTGGAATTGCTTCTTCCTCTGCGGCTATTTGATGCGCCGCATGGCAGCAGCCGGTTGGGCGACCCTTTTGTCGCGTTGATGCGCGGGCCCATTCTGCTGACCCGGGATGCCCGGAGCGGTGAATCGGCAGAGGGAACGGTTTCGTTTCATCGGTTTGCCAAGAAAGAGGCTTCCCCGCGCTACGACTTGGATTGTACCGGGCGTATTCCTTGTCAACTTGTTTCTCCATCCTTTCCCTGCTGGCTGCAGGTAGAGGTGGAAACGGACGATGGTCCTATTACGATGATCGATTACCGTTCCGCTGGCGCTACCTGGGATGCGACGTCTGCTTTTTGCAGCTGGCTGCCCACAAAATAAGGACTTCCGACGCCGCGGACTGTTGGAAAAAGAAAAAAGAGGATTGCCGGGAACCTGACGGGGTCCTCTTTTGATAATACATTGCTTCGTCAGGTTCAACGGTCTTCGACAAAGAAAAAAGCAGCAAGAAAAAATTTCCCATTTGTGCAAAATGTTCAATTTCATATTATTATTTCGAAAATATATGATATAATGGGCTTTGCGGGCGGCCTTTTTCCCAGTATATACCATATGGGAGACCCAAAAGTTGATTTCATCATGTAGGCCGCCCGCATTTTTTTACCGTTCGAAAAGCGACTCGCTGGCAAAACAGAGTGAAACAATATTTTACCAAAAATGGAAGATCAGTAAGGACATCACCGATTCGCAAAACATACAAAAATTTTTTTATTTTTTTATTTGAAACCGGACAATAGTTGTCCGGTTTTCCTGTTACAATGATCCTGTACTACCGTCGGGTGATTCCCCAACATGGGCTGAAACAAGCGTTTTATCTGTGTTGCACAAACAAAAACGGTAGAGAAAAAGGAGATGAGAATATGTTTGATTCCGCTTTGGAACAAATACAAGCCCTGCGGGGCAACAAAAAAATAAACATCGATCTGCACAACGGCAATCGGTACCGTTTGCTGCTGAACGAAGAAGATGGGTCGCAAACATCCTACTTTTTCAGCACGCCCATTTATCAAATCCACAATGGGCGGCTGGTGAAGAAAGCTTTTACCCGGGATGGTTCCCTGCTGCGGGCGGAAGGGAGCAATGCCCAAATAACCGTGGATGGACAGAAAATAACATTGCGAAACGAGGATGGGTGCGCCGATCTTTTCGTTTCGGGGAAGGCCGCCATCCTTCCTACGTTCAATGGCGTGGCCGTGAAAGGGAGAGGCGCTGAGGCAAACGATCTGACTCTCCGTATCCACACAGACAGACCCTTTGCACAAACCAGAAGCAATACAAAATATTTTGCGATCATGATCGAAGATTTCAAACCGTTTTTGCTTGCTTCCGGGATTGGAATGTGGAATGAAGAGGGAACCTATCTCGGCCCGGCCAAGATGACCGGGCAAACGATTGACGAGCGCAATTTCCTCATTATACTGTCGGCAAGCAAGCCGGCCGGACTGTATCAGCTCGAAGTCAATTGTTACGAGCCGAAGATTATGGAGGATACCACGGTAGAAAGCAAAAATTCCTATGAAAATAATTTATATGGGGGGATGGGCTGGATCGGGGAAAGTACGCCGTTCGGACTGCAGTGGCTGTACAGCAAAATGGATGTGGGTAAAATGCAGGAGATCTTGGATCAGAGGATCAAAAAGGTGGTTCTGCATGTTCCGAAATACAACAGCAACAATCTGCTGCTGCAAGGGCATGCCCTGATGGCGCGGTTCTGCAGCTTGGGCTCAACCTGGGATAATAAAACGGAATCGACCGGTATGATTTCAGAAGTGTCCGCTTCTGTAGGATACTACAGTTTTGATCTGACGAACCAGATCCGCGACCCGGCGACAGGTTTTTTTACCAATATGAACGGTTTGGTTCTGCGGCCGGCCGTGAAGAATGGCGACTTTGCGGCCATTGCGACGGGAGACAACTATTTCACGCCGCAAATCATCGAGGTACAAAGCACAAAGCTCGGTTAACAGGAACCGGGATACCGGATCCGTTTCCTGTGCTTCTGGAAGAAGACGAGGAAAAAAAGAGAGGAATACGCCAAGCTTTTCCTCATCGGTGAACAACCGCTCTGTTCACCGATACAATCGGGTGCTGGCATCATATTGGCACAACATTCTCCCTAAAAATGGGACAACGCGCAAAAGGGGAGGATACCGTTGGTATGTTCCGGTTGACAGACGGCGGAAAATGGATATAATTTTGAGTGCAACACAAATATTTGCACTGTATCCTTTTTTCTGTGGGAACAGTAGCGAGGAGGAATTATCATGACAGAAAGAAAATCATTGCGGAAGTTTGTATTGGCCGCCATCTTCGCGGCGCTCATCGGCGTCATGACGCTTGTGCCGTATGTGGGGTATATCAACTACGGAGTCATTGAGATTACCACCCTGCACCTTGTCGTCATTCTGGGAGCGGTATTTCTTGGCCCGAAATACGGAACCTTTTTGGGCGGCTTCTGGGGAGTAACCTGCTGGCTCCGCGCTTTTACCAATCCGTTGTTTGTTATGTTTACCAATCCGCTCATCTCCATCCTGCCCCGAATTCTGGTCGGTTTTCTTGCCGGACTGGTGTTCGCTGGATTCCGTAAAACGAAATGGAATCCCTATTTGGCCGCAGGCATTACCGCTGCGGTAGGAACGCTGACCAATACCGTTCTGGTTCTGTCCGCCCTCAATATTTTCGGCGGCATGATCAAGAGCTACGAAGAATTTTTTAAGATGTTTCAAGATATGTTTTATGTGATCATCGGCGTCAACGGACTCATCGAGCTAAGTGCCGCGATCATCTTGGTACCTATTTTGTACCGGGCGCTCCGTCGGTTCCAGCAGCTTGACGGCGCCAATTGATTTTATTTTACCGGGAACCGAAGGAGGCAGTATGAAAACGAAACGTCAATATCCCTCCGTTACCGTAACCCGGAAGGCGGAGAGCCTGTTAAAAAAAGGCCATCCCTGGGTTTACGATACGGAGCTTGTTTCGGAGGATGGAGCGTTGGATAACGGCTGCCTGACGGACGTATTGAGTGAAAAAGGCTCGTACCTTGGTACGGGCCTGCTCAGCTTGCATAGTAAAATACGGATCCGGCTGCTGTCACAAAATGCCAACGATACGTTTGACGAAGGTTTTTTTCGGCGCCGCCTTCGATATGCGCTGGACTACCGGAGGACGGTGATGGCAGATGATTTCCGGTGCTGCCGTTTGGTGTTTGGCGAAGCCGACGGTTTGCCCGGCATGACGGTAGATCGCTATCGGGGAATTTTGGTAACCCAAATGCTTTCGTATGGCATGGAACAGCGTAAAACGATGTTGTTCCGGCTGCTGGTGGACTTGCTGGAGGAGCAAGGCGAATTGATAGAAGGAATTTACGAACGAAACGATGCGGCGCTCCGGGAACGGGAAGGATTATCCCAAAACAAAGGCTGGTTTCCTTTGGCGGGCCGCCCTCTGCCGGACCGTCCGCTTGTGGAAGTGGAAGAAAACGGCATTCGCTATCTGGTGGATGTGGAAAACGGACAGAAGACAGGATTTTTTTTGGATCAAAAATACAACCGGCAAGCGGTGGCCAGGCTGGCAAAAGGAAAGTATGTGCTGGATTGTTTTACTCACACCGGTTCGTTTGCGCTCAACGCGGCTGCCGGCGGCGCGGCCCATGTGACAGCGGTGGATGTATCCGAAACCGCGGTGGCAGCGGCGAAGGAAAACGCCCGGCGGAACGGGCTGGAGGAGAGAATGGATTTTCTTACGGCGGATGTATTCGACTTGCTTCCTGCTCTGGAGAAACAGCAAGGTTATCCTTATGATTTTGTCATACTGGATCCGCCCGCATTTACCAAAAGCAAGAAGGCTGTTTCCGGCGCCCGGCGGGGCTATAAGGAAATCAACCTCCGAGCCATGAAACTACTGCCGCGGGGAGGTTACCTGGCTACCTGTTCCTGCTCTCACTTCATGCCGGAGACGCTTTTTACCGCTATGTTAAAGGATGCGGCTCAAGACGCGGGTGTGCGGCTCAAACAAATCGAAGCCCGTCAGCAAGCGCCGGATCATCCTATCCTTTGGAACGTACCGGAAACGGATTATCTGAAATTTTATTTGTTCCAGGTCATTTGAGCAGATCGCCCTGGCTGTTCCGGAACAGAGGCAAGGGCTCCAGATAGACGATGTCGTCTCGGCCGATGGCATCACCCTCCGCCAGAATGGCCATTTTACCGACGATTTCTCCGCCGGACTGACGGACCAGCGTCTCCAGAGCCAGCAGCGATTCCCCGGTGGAAATCACATCATCTACAATCAGAATCCGTTTTCCGCGCATCAGATCGGCGTCTTCCTGATCCAGATACAGCTTTTGTTCCCGATCCGTTGTAATGGAGCGCACTGAGACCTCAAACAAACCGGTCATGTAGAGCTTGGGAGCTTTCCGGGCCAGCATATATTTTTTGTCCCGATGCTGCCGCGCCATCTCGTGAATCAAAGGAATTCCTTTGGCCTCGGCGGTAACCAGATAGTCGTACTCCGGTGCTTTTTCCAGCAGCGCGGCAGCGCAAGCCACCGTTAGCTCCGCGTCGCCAAAGATTACGAAGGCGCCGATATACAAATGGTCATTTACTTTGCAAATCGGGAGAGATCGTTCCAGTCCGGCGATTTTCATGGGATAATAAGCTCGGTCTTGCGATATGGTATTGTCTTCCAATCGTATTCATCCTTTCCGAAAGAATTTGCTTTATTTTAAAACAGGCGCCGAAAAATAGCAAGCGCCGGACAAATGGTGCCGCTCAAGCGTGTTATTAGTGAAAGGGGCGATTCTTTGTTGCGTACGAGCGAAGAAATGGAAGCGATCTATCAGCGGCAAGTGGACACGGTGTTCCGGGTTTGTTCTTTGTATCTGCGGCAACCCGCCGATGTGGAAGACGCCGTTCAAACGGCTTTTCTCAAGCTAATGGAGTCTGCCGGACCGTTCCGGGACCAGGAACACGAAAAAGCCTGGCTCATTGTGACGGCGTCCAATGTCTGCAAAAGCTTCCTGCGGCATTGGTGGCGCAAGACCCTGGATCTGGATGCCTGCCAGGAACTGGCGGGCGCGGAGAATGTGCCGGCGGACGATACGCTGGCGTGTATGCAGGCTTTGCCAAGCAAGTATAAGACGGTTATTTACCTCTATTATTACGAGGGGTACCGAAGCCGGGAAATCGCGGAGATCCTTCGTAAAAAGGAGTCCACGATCCGGAATCACCTGCAGGAGGGCAGAGCGCTGCTGCGGAATCTTTTGGAGGAGGAAAACGATGAAGAACAATAAACTGCGCGAGAGCTTACAATCCGTTGCGCCGGATGACGGACAGCGGAGAAAAATGTGGCGGGAAATCCGAAGCGGAAGGGAGAGGCGTCTCAAAAGACGGCAGATGATCCGTATTTGTGCCAACGCGGCAGCTTGTTTGCTGATTGCGGCGTCAGCAGTGGCGGCCGTCAGTCTGGGCTGGCTCCCGGAATCCGGCGGAAACCCTGTGGCTTCGCCACTTGCGCCGACGCCGTCCGCCACGCCGGACGGCAGCTCGAGAGATCCGATCGACCCCTCTGCCGCGCCGCCGGAACAGCTGGGTAACCCCGCCGTGTCGGAAATCCGGGTGTACCATTGGGGGAAGGGAAGGAGGCTTCGTCTGACGGAAGATGTTGCGGAAGAGTTCTACCGGGAATGGCTGGGACTGTGGGAAGCGCTTCGCGTCTTGTTGTATACCGCGGATTACCAGGCGGCTTCTGTTTCGACAGAAGAAGTCAACAGGAAAAAAATGACATGGGATGGCGTGGAGTTCGTTTTACAGGAACCGTTGGCTGAGTACGGATTTTCGCGATTTTTTCTCTGTTTTTCTGATCTTAGCCGGTTTGGTACCGCGCCGCCGGAACTATTTTTGTACCATCAGGGATCCTATGAAACGATACCCTATGAGCCGGAACAGACTGCATTGTACAGCCTGCTTCGCGCGTTGGTATACGATATTCCGTCCGATGCCTTGGATGGAAACCGGGAAGCAAGCCTTCCGTTCCATGGCGTTTCGGATCCGCTGGAATTTCTTGGCCAGCCGGCAGACTATGTGAATTCCCTGCCCTCGCTTGTCCATCTGAATTGTTACGTGAACAACGGGAAAGGCGTATTTTTTTACGCTGCTCTGACGACCGATCATCAACTGGTGTTTCATATAGCGCCCAATCTTAACCGGGTGCTGTTTCCGGAGGAAATACTGGATATCTCCTATTTGGTAGTGGATGCTGCCACACTGTGCCGGGAAGCGGCATCGGCCTGGCAGGAATCCGAAAGGAGGCCCATCATTATAATGGGAGAACCGGAATTCCTGCAGAAACCGGAGTACGCCGCTCAGGCGGCAGAATGGCGCGCAGTCCGAGAGTTTTTGGAGAATTTAGGATGTGAAGTGGTACTGTGATAGAGAGATATTTTTTGAAAGCCTGCGCGATGCCGATTCAGGCCGGTTAGACGCATCGCCTGACTTTTCAAGGGTTGCTTCTAAATAGGAAGCAGCCCTGATTCGTTGTACGCTGGGATGGGTTCCCAAGTTTTTCGGTATACTCTCTTTTGCGTATGTTTCGCTTTTTCCGGGAAAGCTATACGTGGCACCGAATACTACGACAATATAACTTGATGTTAATATTATATAAAATCGTTGACAAATTATGTAAAACGTGCTACGATGGAAACTGTACAGAAAAGGAGGTTTTGCCATGAAGAAAAATGTTTATTCGTTGGTCTTAATGGAAGACGTGGTAGCGGAAGTCGACCGGCTGGCCTATTCCATGAATACCAGTCGTTCCAATATGATCAATCAGATTTTAGCAGAGTATGTTTCCTATACCACACCGGAGAAAAGGATGCAGGAAATATTCGGCATGGTGGAATCGCTGCTGACGGGAAACCAACATTTTCAAGTGTTGTTTCAGCCCTCCGATACCATGATGTCCCTGCGTTCCGCCCTGGCGTATAAATACAATCCCACAGTCCGCTACAGCGTGGAGCTGACCCGCAGCGGACATCCCGCCATAGGAGAACTGCGCGTATCGCTTCGCAGCCAAAACAACGGCCTGATTTTGTATATGACTCAGTTTTTTAAGTTGTGGACGAAGATCGAAGCTGCTTATTTGGGACACGTAGAAGCCGTACTGGAAGATGGCCGTTACCGGCGGAAACTATATTTGGCAGAAGGGAAAGAACGGAGCAACGCCCAGCAGGGAGAGTGCATCGCCTCTTATATTCAGGCGATGGATACGGCGATGAAAGCCTACTTTGCCAACCTGGATAACCCGCCCCTTGCTGCCAGGGAAACGGAAAAATGTTATGTTGCCTACCTCAAAAAAAACAATACTCTTTTATAAGAAATCGCTAGAAGGGGGGATTTCGGTATGAATCTTCAAAAATTTACACAAAAAAGCATCGAAGCGGTGCAGGCTGCTCAGTCCATCGCGATAGAGCAGGGCAATGCGCAGGTAGAACAGGAGCATCTGCTGACGGCTCTTTTGGAGCAGCAGGACGGACTGATTTCTCAGCTGGTGGAACGGATGGGTATCCAGGTATCCGACTTCATGGAGGCGTTGATTCACAATATAAATGCCTTTCCGAAGGTCAGCGGAAATCGCTCTTCGGATCAAATTTATGTTTCCCGGGATGTGGAGGCAGCCATTCACGAAGCGGAGAGCCGGGCCAAACAGATGCAGGATGAGTATGTATCCGTGGAGCATCTTTTCTTAGGCTTGGTAAAAAAGCCTTCGTCCGCCATGAATAAACTGTTTACCGCTTTCGGCATTACCGAGCAGCGTTTCCTCGCGCCGTTGAAGGAAACGAGGGGAAACAGCCGGGTTACTTCTGATAATCCGGAAAGCACCTACGATGTTTTGAAAAAGTATGGCCAAGACCTGGTGGAACTGGCGCGGAACCAAAAGCTGGATCCCGTTATCGGCCGGGACAACGAAATTCGGAGCGTTATCCGAATTCTTTCCCGGAAGACCAAAAACAATCCTTGTTTGATCGGTGAACCAGGTGTGGGGAAAACGGCTATTGCGGAAGGGCTGGCGCTGAGGATCGTGCGAGGAGATGTGCCGGATAGTTTAAAAGATCGGAAGCTCTTCTCCCTGGATATGGGTTCTCTCATTGCTGGAGCCAAATTCCGAGGAGAATTCGAAGAACGTCTGAAGGCCGTGTTGGACGAAATCAAGAACAGCGACGGCAAGATTATCCTGTTTATCGATGAGCTTCACACGATCGTCGGAGCCGGAAAATCTGACGGCGCCATGGATGCCGGGAACCTGTTGAAACCTATGCTGGCCAGAGGCGAGCTGCACTGCATCGGCGCCACTACCCTGAACGAATACCGGCAATACATTGAGAAGGATGCAGCGCTGGAGCGGCGATTCCAGCCGGTCATGATTCCGGAACCCACGGTGGAGGATACGATTTCCATCCTGCGAGGATTGAAGGAGCGCTACGAAGTCTATCATGGCGTTAAGATTCAGGATCAGGCGCTGATTGCCGCTGCTACCCTGTCTAACCGGTATATTTCCGACCGTTTTCTGCCCGATAAGGCCATCGATCTGGTAGATGAGGCCTGCGCGATGATCCGGACGGAGATCGATTCCATGCCTATGGAGCTGGATGACATTTCCCGGAAGATCATGCAGCATGAAATCGAGGAAGCCGCCCTGAAAAAGGAGACCGACAAGTTGGCACAGGAGCATCTTCGGGATATCCAAAGGGAATTGGCGGATATGCGAGAAGAATTCGCTGCCATGAAAGCCAAATGGGAAAAGGAGAAGCAAGCGATTTCCAAGGTTCAGAAGCTGCGGGAAGAGATCGAACAAACCAACGCCCAAATCGAGAAAGCGGAAAGCGAGTATGATCTGAACAAAGCAGCCGAACTGAAATATGATAAGCTGATCCGGCTGCAAAAGGAATTGGCTGAGGAGGAGAAGGTAGCAGAGGAGACGGAGAAGGGCAACACGCTGCTGCGAAACAAAGTAACGGAGGAGGAAATTGCCAAAATCATCGCCCGATGGACGGGAATTCCCGTTTCCAAACTGATGGAAGGCGAACGAGAGAAGCTGCTGCATCTGGACGGCATCCTGCATGAGCGTGTGGTTGGCCAGGAGGAAGCCGTAGACCGGGTTTGCGATGCCATTCTGCGTTCCCGGGCGGGTATCCAGGATCCCAACCGGCCCATTGGTTCGTTCCTGTTCCTGGGTCCTACCGGCGTGGGAAAAACGGAGTTGGCCAAGGCGTTGGCCCAGGCTCTGTTTGACGACGAACGGAGCATGATCCGGATCGATATGAGCGAATACATGGAGAAATATTCCGTGTCCCGTTTGATTGGAGCCCCTCCGGGATACGTGGGATACGACGAAGGCGGTCAATTGACGGAAGCCGTTCGCCGGAAACCCTATGCGGTAATTCTGTTCGACGAGGTGGAGAAGGCTCATCCGGATGTATTTAACGTGCTGCTGCAGGTGCTGGATGATGGACGGATCACAGACAGTCAAGGCAGAACGGTGGATTTTAAAAATACCATTATCATTCTTACTTCCAATCTTGGTTCCGGCATCATTCTGGAAGGCATCAACGAGGCCGGAGAACTGACGGAGGAAGCCAGAGAACAGGTACAGGCTATGCTGAAGCAGCAATTTCGTCCGGAATTTCTGAATCGTCTGGATGAAATTGTCTTCTACAAGCCGCTGACGAAAGAGAACATCAGTAGCATTGTGGACTTGATGCTGGCAGAGCTGCAAAAGCGACTGGCGGAGAAACAGCTGTCCATCCGGGTGACGGATGCGGCCAAGCAGTATATCATCGACAAGGGTTACGATCCTGTCTATGGCGCCCGGCCTTTGCGGCGTTTTCTGCAGCAGAAGGTGGAGACGTTGGTGGCGCGGAAGATTCTGGCAGAGGATCTGGCGCCTGGGACGGAGCTGATTATTGACTTTGATGGAAAAGCGTTGGCCGCTTTTGCAAAATAAGCAAATTCTGCTGAATGCTTTTGCAGGAAAACCATCCCGGCTCAGAATTTTTCTGAGCTGGGGCGGCTTTTGTTTTTCTTGAGTAAATCATCACGTTGGGGAATAATAGGTATATTGGCGTCTGCCTGTTCTGGTACAAATACAAGCCGGAGGTGAGATTGGTGAAACGAGACGGAATACGGCTGATCGATCGGGAGAAACGCTTTTTATCCTTACTGGCGGTGCTTCTGCTGTTTTTTTTGGAGGTGGTTTTCCGGCAGATGCCGGTGCTGCACGCACCGGCGGGCGGTCCGGTTTCGCCGGACTCTTCTGCGTATTTTCGTGTACCGGCCAACCGGCATGTGATCCTGATGATTGGGGACGGCATGGGGTTTGCCCATTTGGAAGCATGGAAAGAAGCAAAAGGGTCGCGGCCGGGTGAAAAACTGTTTATGGAGGAGCTTCCCTATCATGGCTCATGCGTCACCGCTTCTTTGAGCGGACTAACGGACAGCGCCGCAGCGGGAACCGCGCTTTCCACAGGCTGTAAAACATGGAACGGGGTTCTGGGCTATGACGGAAGCGGAGCGCTTCGGCAGAATCTTTGCGAACTGGCGGCAGAAAAGGGAAGAAAGACCGGTGTCGTAACAACAAAAAGCGTATTGGATGCCACCCCGGCCGCGTTTACCGCTCATGCCATGTCCCGAATGGATATCGATCAGATCCTTTTGGAACAGCGCCGGCACGTTCCGGATTTGCTGATGGGAGGCGGCGATGACGTTTACCGGCAAGCGGTAACCGAAGAAGAAAAGACGGAATTGGCCGTTCAGGGGATTGTTTGGGCTCATTCCTGGGAAACCGCGGCTTCCGTCTGTTCCGGAAAGCTTCTGGCTACCGTTTCTTCCGGCGATATGACCGATGCGGAAGAGACTCCCACACTGGCGCAGATGACAGAAAAAGCGCTGGACTTTCTTGACGGCTCCGATCAGGGATTTTTTTTGATGATCGAAGGCGGGATCATCGATTCTTACAGTCATAAAAACAACATGGAAAAAATGCTTCCCCATGTAGCGGCATTTGATGAGGCGGTTGGAGTGGCATTCCGGTACGTGCTGCAGCATCCTGATACGATTCTGGTGGTGACCGCCGACCACGAGACAGGCGGATTGGTCAGAGCGGATTTTGCAGCGCCGTTCCCCTCCAAAACGGAACAGACAGGTGATTACACCGAAGGAGTCTTTCCGGATGATACGTACGCCACGGCTGCGCCTTCTGCCGGCCGGCACAGCAGCTATGTTTTTACCACCCACTCCCATACCGATCAGAACGTGCCGCTGTTTGCTGCCGGACAGGGTTGCGAGTATTTTGAGAATGCAGAAGTGGATAATACGCTCGTGGCAAAATTTTTGGCTCGGGCGATGGGAGAAGAGTCGTTTGGAGATTGAGGCGTCGTTTTAAAAAAGGAGCTGTCTCTTGCTGGATTTCTCGCCGCGGGTATGGTATGATACCCTTTGTTGGCAAAATGCTTCGCAGAAACGTCGAAATCCGTTTTCGTAACCGCAAAGGTGAAACGACACATTTTGTAATAGAAAAATGAGAGGTTTTTGGCATGCAGGAAAAAAAGTTTACTACCTATCGGATTGTATTTGTGGGTGTGATGGCAGCCATGATTTGCGTTGTGACAGCATTCCGTTTCCCCTTATTTGGATCAAAGATACATTTCGGCAATACGCTTTGCTTGCTGGGAGGGCTTCTTTTTGGAGGGTTATATGGCGGGCTTTCCGCTGGCATCGGTTCTATGTTGAACGACCTGCTGATTGGCGGATACGGTTTTTTGGAAAGCCTGGTGACGCTGGTGACCAAATTCCTGATGGGGTTCACTGCCGGCGCTTTGGCTTATGGAGGCGGCGGTCAAGGCCGGCGCCCTGTTCGCAACATTGTGGCCTGCGTGTCGGGCGCGTTGCTGTATGTAGCGCTCTATATGCTGAAAACCCTGATTTTCAAACGATTCCTTGACGGTTATCTTTGGGAGGCAACCTGGGTGGCTATGGGCAGTAAGCTTCCTGCTTCACTCATTAACGCGGGTTTTGCCATTGTGGCAGCGCCTTTGCTGCACGCTGCGCTGCGGCCGGCACTGGTTAAGGCGAAGGTGTTGGAGTAATCCTGTTGACGAAAAGAGACTTTCCTCGATTGTTCCCGGGGATTCCGGTGCGTCGGTTGAGCGGCATCATATATTTTTCCAAATTCTACTTGGACAGATGTATTTTTTATGGTATAATAAGCCCGGATTTCTCATCCAAGCCATCCGTAAAATGCGTCGGTCCAGCGACGTCAAAGAGGGTACGCCGCATTTTGCAATATGGTATGATAGAATCAAAAATCTCCATGCGGCGTTGCCTGGGTTCTTATGAAGGGAAGAACGGTGCGCTGGATCGAGGTCTTATTTCGCAATAAATTCAGCAAGACGGCGTTTCCGCCGCCAGAGAAAGCCAGCGCCGCAGCCAGACAGCAGAAAAATATGGACGGATTACATGCGCGTGGCGCGGAAAGGAAGTGTTATTTGTGGAGAAATTGCCTGCAAGAGGGGAAATCGACGACAAATACAAATGGAAGCTGGAGGCGATGTATCAGGACAACTCTTTCTGGGAGAAAGATTACGAAAGCGTCAGCGCGTCGCTGAAAAAAATCGGTGCGTTTCAGGGTCATTTGGGAGAATCCGGACAAAATATAGTAGACTGTTACCGTCTGGTGGACGAGCTGTCCCAGACGGCGGAAAAAGTATATGTGTATGCCAGAATGCGTCTGGACGAGGACAATGGCATTTCCCTGTATCAGGACATGTCGGCGCGGGCCGAAGGGCTAATGACGGAGTTTGGCGCTGCCGTATCGTTTGTGGAGCCGGAAGTGGTTTCCATCGGCTGGCCCCGGCTGGAACAGTTTATTCGGGAAACCGAGGGGCTGGCGCTGTACCGCTTTGCTTTGGAGCAGCTCTACCGTCTTCAGGATCATGTGCTGAGCCAGAAGGAAGAGCGTATTTTAGCCATGTGCGGGGACCTGGCCCAAACCGGGAAGGATGCCTTCACCATGTTCAATAATGCGGACCTTGTGTTCCCCGCCATTAAGGGTGAGGATGGCAGGAAGGTGGAGCTGACCAAGGGCCGTTACGGCACGTTTCTGGAAAGCAAGGACCGGAAAGTCCGCAAACGGGCTTTCAAAGAGCTCTATCGAGCCTATGGGGCGTACCGGAATACGGTAGCCGCCTGTCTGGCAGGAAGCGTCAAAAAAGATAAGTTCTACGCTTCCGTCCGAAAATACGATAGCTGTCTGGCTGCGGCGCTGGCGGAGGATAACGTCCCGACCGCGGTTTATGACAATCTGATTGAAACCATCCACGATCATCTGGACTTGCTGGGGCGTTATCTGGAACTGCGTAAGAAAGTGCTGGATGTGGGACGTCTTCATATGTATGATTTGTACACGCCATTGATTTCCGTGCCGGATAAGAAATATTCCTATGAGGAAGCGCTGGAGCTGGTGCTGGAGGCGCTGCGGCCGTTGGGCGAGGAATACTGCGCCGTGCTGCGGGAGGGATGTGCTTCCGGCTGGGTGGACGTATGCGAGAATCAGGGTAAGACCACCGGCGCCTACTCCTGGGGCTGTTATTTGTCCCATCCGTATGTCCTGCTGAACTGGCAGGGAACCATCAACGATGTCTTTACGCTGGCTCACGAGCTGGGTCACGCGATGCATTCTTACTATAGCCATAAAACGCAGCCGTATGTGTATTCGGACTACACTATTTTCGTCGCGGAAGTGGCATCTACCGTCAACGAGAATCTGCTCATGAGCAGTTTGCTGCGAAACACCAGGAAGAAGACGGAGAAAGCTTATTTGATCAATCATTACCTGGAGGATTTCCGGGCAACCGTGTTCCGGCAGGTAATGTTCGCGGAATTTGAAAAACAGATCCACCAGCTGGCGGAGGATGGCGGTTCGCTGACGGCGGAAACCTTATCGTCTCTGTATCGGGAACTGAATCGGAAGTATTTCGGAAAGCATGTGGTGATTGATCCGGAAATTGCCCTGGAATGGGCGAGAATTCCGCATTTTTACACATCGTTCTATGTTTATAAATATGCTACCGGGTTTTCTTCCGCCGTGGCCCTGGCCAGTGCCATTTCCAACCAAGAGGATGGTGCGGCGGAACGGTATCTGGCGTTTCTGCAAAGCGGAGGCAAGGCGTATCCGCTGGAACTGCTTCGGGAAGCGGGGGTGGATTTGACGACGTCTGCTCCGATACGGGAGGCATTGGCTGTATTTCGGCGGAATCTGGATGAGTTCGCTGCATTGCTATAGGAGGGGTGTGGGTTGCTTTTTCGCCGACTGCGCAACATCGATGTGTCGTCCGAGGTACTGTCGCAATTTACCCATGAGTTCAACGGGTTGATTGTTGAGGCCACGGAACGGCATGAACAGGATTTGCTGGTGCCCAATCTATGCGTCACCGGCGAGGCGTATTTTATCGGTATGGTGGACGCGGACCATACCGAAATCGTAGGCGAGGCAGAATTTTTTGACTTTTTTACGTGCGATGATCTACTGGTATCCGGAAAGTGTTTTTGTAAGGAAAATGTGCTGGCTGAGGCAGTGAAAATATCCGGGTTTCTTAGAATTTCCGGGAAACTGCATACGGATTTTCTGGATGTGGGCGGTTCTTTGACCGTCAATAAGGCGGTGAAGACCAATACTTTGGGAGTTGTGGGATCGCTGTCCTGCCGGGCAAAGCTGAAATTCGAACGGGGTGTCATCAAGGGCGTGGTTCATGTGGCGGAGCTGCTGCGCTGTATCAGTCTGAAGATTATTTCGGACCGCACGTCGGTCGTGCATCATCTGGTTGCGGATAAGCTGTTTGTCCGGCAGTCAGGCCCGGAGGAATATGCGGAGGTTCCGGCTTTTTTACTGGATTGCGATATGGCGGAATGCGATGCCGTGGATTTGGAGTTTTGTAAAATTGACCGGTTGTATTGTCAGAAGGCGAGGATCGGTCCGGGCTGCATGGTAAATGAATTGTTTTGCAGGGGAGAAATCGTGGTATCTCCTCATGCCGTGGTATATAAGGTTTCCGGTTGAGCCGGAGTGTAGGAGAGGGAAGCATGACGAAGAGAAAAAAATGGGCAATTTTGATTTCCATTTTTGCCGTGCTGCTGTTGGCGGGGATTGTAAGCGGCGTAATGTTGAACCGGTCCGCTCCCGAACAGAAAATGATTGTGCGGTGGGATTTCAGCAGGGGATTTGGCAGCTTTCAACAGGATGCCTATATCATGGATTCCGAGGTAACGGAATTTGCCATTGATCCGGTAGGCGGCCGGGATGGCCGGGATTGCGCGGTCATTCGGAATAAGGGCGACAACGATTCCCGGCTTGTGTATTCGGTGGATGCCCGGGCAAATACCTACTATCGAATTTCCGCTTGGATCCGCAGCGAGGGAGTGGACACCGGGGCCGGTGCGGTAGGGGCCAATCTGTCGGTCATGGATCTGTTGGAATATGGCGGCGGAGTGAATTTGACGGGGGACAGCCAATGGACTCACGTGGAATTCTATGGAAAGACAGGGAAAAGTCAGAAATCCTTTCAGGTAGCGCTCCGTCTGGGTTTCTATGGCGGCGACATTCGGGGAACCGCCTATTTTGATGATGTGGAAATCGAGCAGCTGTCCTCTCTGCCGGATGGAGCAGCGGCGATTTCCCTGCAGGCGTCTTCCCATAACGGAGGCGGCAATACCAGTAAGCTGCCATTTACTTACCGGGATGCCATGAGGGTATCGTTCCTACTGCTCTTGGGGGTGTTCCTTCTGTTTGTCCTGGGATATCGGTATGCAAGAATACGGGACCGGGAGTGGAATCTATCGGGCAAACGGCTGTCGGAGCGCGGGCTGAGCGTACAAACCGGAGTGTGGATGATTCTGTTTGTGGGGCTGGTGATTCGTCTGATTTTGTCCGTGACCGCGCCGCAATGCGACATCGATGTGAATCTGTTCAAACATTGGGCCAATCAATCGGCTTCCTTAGGCATGTCCAACACGTACCCCAATGCGGAGACGCTGAATCTGGATTATCCTCCCCTGCACATGTATTATTTGTTTTTTATAGGAAATTTGGTCAAGGGGTTGGGTTTGGCCGCCAGTCCTGTTTTTACCCTCCTTATCAAATTACCGGCGATTCTGGCGGACTGTGCCATCGGTTATTTGCTGTATCGGCTGTGCGATAAGCGGATGAGCAAAAACTGGACCTTTCTGGCTGTGATGCTGTGGGTATTCAATCCTGTGGCGATTCTGGATTCCGCGGCCTGGGGACAGGTGGATTCCATTCTGGCCTTCTACTTGCTGGCCATGCTGTATTTTGTTATGAAGGAAAAATTTGTACCGGCTTCGGCAATGCTTGCTTTAAGCGTTTTACTGAAACCGCAGGGAATCATTCTTAGCCCTATTTTGTTCTTTGCCCTGGTCAAGTATTTGATCCGCGAGAAGAACGCGAAAGCGCTGTTGCCTTTTGCCTATAGCTTGGGGACATTTTTGGGAGTGTTCCTGCTGGGCCTTCTTCCTTTCTGGTCCAAGATGCCGCTGAGCTGGCCTGTGGATTTGTATCTGGGAACAGCGGGAGGATACGAATATGCCTCAGTAAATGCGTTGAATTTCTGGTTCCTAATCGGAGCAAACTGGGTTAAGGACAGCCAGCCGTTTTGGGGATTGAGCTACTTTTGGTGGGGCATGATTTTCATCGTGCTGTCCAGTGTGGCGACCTGGATTCTGTACCAGAAGAGTAAAAGAATGAATTACATTCCCTACTTATTAGCGTCGGTTTTGCTGTACAGCGTGGTGACGTTTGGTCCCAGAATGCATGAGCGGTATTTCTTTCCCATTGTGGCATTTTTGCTGGCGGCCGTGCTCTATTCGAATAACAAATGGCTGCTTTGGCTCTATAGCGCCATCAGCGTCTGCGGATTCCTAACCGTGATGGAAATCATGATCGATCTGTTGTTGGGAGACAATTGGCCGGGTTTGGCATCCACCGAGGGCAGCATGACCACGTTCCGCTGGCTGCTTTGTGCTTGCAATGTGATCACCTGTCTGCTGCTGCTGATTTTTGCCGTACTGGCGGCAGCCGGTAAAATGACGCCCAACGATCCTTCGATGAAAATATGGGACTTGCATGAAGAGGAGCCAAAAGAGTTAACACTATTGGAAGATACGGTAGATACGGTCTGATGCCTTTCCGGTTTGGCCGGAAATGATAAGAGAGAAAGGAGGAGCCGGTGAATGGCTTTCGGAATGGTCCGAAATACAGGATCCGGCTGGAGACGATAGGATGAAGAAAACATGTTGCAAGCTGCTGGTAATGCTGCTCCTGATAGTATCCGCGCTTTCCCTGCTCGGCGGGTGTTCCGGCAAAGCGGTGTTGGAGAACGCTGGATTTGAGGAGGGGGAATCCGGGAAGATTATGGGCTGGAAGCGATACAATTACCAGGCATCCGCCAACGATGATCAGGAACGGACCAGTTTTACTATAGAAGATGGCGGCGTTTCCGGCAAATGCCTCGTGATCCGGAGCAAGGATACCAACGACGCACGTGTTTACCAGACGGTAAAGGTAAAGAAAAATTCTTTTTACCGGATCGCCGTGCAGGTAAAAACGGAGGACGTGGAGAGCGGAAACGGAGTGAACATTTCCGCGATCGATTGCATGGAATACTCGGACAGCGTCACGGGCACCACGGATGGCTGGCAGACCTTGGAGGTATACGTCTCCACAAAAACGCAAGCTTCCTTTGACTTGAGTCTTTGCTTAGGAGGCTATGGCAATGAGGCGAAGGGTACGGTATATTTTGATGACCTTACGGTTGAGAAGGTTTCTTCCGTACCGGATGGCGCTAAAACGATCAGCGTGGAACCGAAGGGTTCTTCTTCCGGCAAATCTTCGTTGAATACGCCGGTGGCGTTTCAGGTTTTGTTTGGAACGCTGATCATCGGCATGATCGTTTACGCGGTGATGCTGGCGCTGCGGACAGATCGGGAGCGTCACAAACAAATGGTGTCGCTGTCGGAATCCAGAACGCGGCTGCAGAAACCGGATTATATTATTTTGCTGATTATGACTGCGGTTTGCGCCGTTATGTCTTTTGCCAATCTGGGTGATCGGAAAGCGGCCTCCAACTATTGGAAGGCAGGGGAAGCGGGTGATTACATCATTGTGGAATTCGACCAGCCCCAGCAGGTAAAGAAAATCGCCTATTCCAACGGTGTGCCCAAATCCGAAAAAATTACGTATTACGCCGTCTCTTATGAGAAGGAAGATGGGACATACGAGGATGCGCTGAACATTCAATCCGCAGCCTTCTTTGAATGGCAGGTCAGTTCCTCCTCCTTTACGGCAAAACGGGTAAAAATAACGGCGAAGGTCAAAGGCCTTCCTCTCAATGAAATCGGATTTTTTACCCAGAATGAGGCGGGAGAGGATCAGCTCCTTCCCGTTAGCGTTGTGGAGTCCTCGTACGAGGAGAAAGAGGATTCAGGCAAACCGGATTACCTGTTTGACGAGCAGGATACGGTCCCGGCGGTGCCTTCCTATAGGAATGGGACGTATTTTGATGAAATTTATTTTCCGCGGACGGCCTACGAGAACATTCATGGTATGACGGTTTATGAGACGACCCATCCGCCTCTTGGCAAGCTCATCATTGCATTGGGTATCCAAATTTTTGGTATGAACCCATTTGGCTGGCGGTTTATGGGAACGTTGTTTGGCGTATTGATGGTGCCGTTTATGTATTTATTCGGTCTCAAACTGTTTCAAAAACGGTCTTATGCGTTCCTGACGGCATTTTTGATGATGTTCGATTTCATGCGGCTGGCTCAGACCAGGCTGGCGACCATTGATTCGTACTCTGCCTTTTTCGTCATCGGCATGTATTATTTCATGTATGATTATTTTACGCAGAAATCCTACGACCTGCGTTTCCGGAAATCCCTGACGCCGCTATTTCTGTGCGGCCTGATGTTCGGTTTGGGCGCGGCGTCCAAATGGACCAGCCTGTACGCAGGCGCCGGAATTGCCTTCCTCTTTTTCCTGGCCAAATATTTGGAGGGGGATGATTTTGCTTTCGGCCGGGCGCAGCAAGAAAAAGGGAAGAAATCCTGGGCGATTACGAATTTCTTGCCGACGTGCCTTATTTGCGTTGTTTTCTTCGTGATCATTCCTGGAATCATTTACGTGTTGTCTTACATTCCTTATATGGCCGCCAATCCGGATCAATCGCTCTGGGAGATTGTCATTCAGAATCAGAAGGACATGTACGGCTATCACAGTACGCTGGATGCTACTCACAGTTACAGCTCTCATTGGTATCAGTGGCCGATCATTTACCGGCCGATCTGGTATTATAAGGGGACCGTGCCTTCCGGCTCCTGGGCAACCATCGTATCTCTGGGAAATCCCGCGATCTGGTTCCCCGGGCTCATCGCTGTCTTCGGCACGGTGTATTTTGCCTGGAAACGGCGGGATAAGAAGATGATTGTTCCCATTGTAGCCTATGGGCTGCAGTATTTTCCCTGGATTCTGGTTACCCGGTGCGCGTTCATTTATCATTATTTCACCGCGGTTCCTTTTATGATCCTCATGTTGGCCTATTGCATCAAATGTTTGATGGAGGATAAGGTGATCAACAAAACGGCAGTAGTTATCTACATGGGAATTGTGCTGCTCTTGTTTATCCTGTTCTATCCGATGCTGACAGGGATGACGGTATCACAAGGCTATGTGGAGAGTTTTCGCTGGTTCTCCAGCTGGTATTTCTAAGAAGGAGGTTGACCGGGCATGGGGCAAATCGTCTGTTCCGTAGTGGTTCCTGTTTATAACGAAGAAGAGGTCATCCAGGAAACGTACAAACGACTGAAGCATGTGATGGACGGATTGCAGGAATCCTATGAAATTATTTTTGTCAACGATGGGAGCCGGGATAAGACCAGGGATCTCGCCGCTGCGATCTGCGCTCAGGATTCTTGCGTGAAATTAATTGATTTTTCTAGGAATTTTGGACATCAGACGGCGATTACCGCCGGGATGGATTGTTCGGCAGGACAGGCGGTGGTGGTCATTGACGCGGATTTGCAGGACCCGCCGGAGGTGATTCCGCAGATGCTTGCTAAGTGGCGCGAAGGTTACGACGTGGTATACGGCCAGCGAATCAAGCGGGAAGGTGAAACCTTTTTTAAAAAATTCACGGCGAAACTGTTCTACCGTGCGCTGCGCAGCATGACGGAGGTGGATATTCCGGTGGATACCGGTGACTTCCGGTTGATTGACCGAAAGGTATGCGACGCACTGAAGCAGGTCAGTGAGCGGAACCGGTATATCCGGGGGATCATCAGCTGGCTGGGGTTCAAAAGTACGCCGGTGGAATTTGTTCGGGAAAAACGGTTTGCCGGAACCACCAAATATCCTTTGAAAAAAATGGTCAAGTTTGCTTCCGACGCCATTATGTCGTTTTCCTACAAGCCGTTGAAGCTGGCTACGTATTTTGGTTTCTTTGTTTCAGGAGCGAGTTTCATTTATCTGATTTTGACCGTTATTTTAAAATTGTGCGGCGTGGTGGAGACGGTAGCCGGCTGGGCTTCCATTGTGGCCATTATGCTGTTCTTCAACGGTATCATTTTGCTGATCCTGGGGATCATCGGTGAGTACATCGGACGGATCTACGATGAGGCGAAGGGAAGGCCGCTGTACGTCATCCAAGAAGTGGTCAACTTTACGGAGGACAACAAATTGGAACGGTAAGGAAGATTGCTCGAATCCAACCACGGGGGCGGAGAAACCGCTGCCGTGGTTTTTGGTGTTTCGAAGAATACGGCAATTGCCATGAAGCGTTCCGCTTAATTTTTTGAACCGATTTTCCCCCAGATATCCCGTTGTATTGCGCCAAACAAGCTTTGGCGAAGCATTTTGTTCTGTTTTTCCAGAAGGGCAAGGGTAGCCTTTATTTGGGAGCGCTGACTGGATTTGTCCATGGGACAGGGGTTGTATAAAACCGGGAACGCGCCTGTATCCGCCATTTGTTTCAAGTCGTATTCCGGCACATAGAGAAAGGGACGGATTACCGTCAAGCCTGTGCGATCCAGGTAGGTAGATGGTTGAAAGCAATAGAAACGGCCCTCGTAGAAGAGGCTCAGAAGCGCTGTTTCAATGATATCGTCTTTGTGATGTGCCAAAGCGACCACATTGCAACCCAGTTCCTTGGCAGCCGAATTGACAGCGCCCCTGCGCAGATTGGCGCATAGTGCACAGGGATTTTTTTCCTCCCTGATGTGAAAAACGATTTCCGCAATCTGAGAAGGGACGATCCGCAGAGGAACGCCCAAGCGCTGGCAGTAATTCTCCATGGGTTCCGTATCCACGCCGTCGAAACCCAAAGAGACGTGAACCGCGGACAGATCAAATGATTTGGGATAGAATTGGCGAAGCCGAGCCAAAACGGTCAGCAGCGCCATGCTGTCTTTGCCCCCGGACAGTCCCACACAAACCCGATCGCCGGCATGGATCAAATCGTATTCCTGTACGCCTTTTCTGGTAAAGCTGAGCAGCTTCTGCAAAGCACTTTTCGCATCTTTTGCCACCGATGAAATCCTCCCTATCTGCGTCCCGCCGCGGAGCCTATTCTAGCATACTTCAAGTGAAACATCCAGTCTGAATTTTCTCGGACTCCTCTGAATTTCGTGTCTGAAAGGAAGCTGTTTCACATATGATAGAATCTGAGCGTGCGCGAAGGCAGGACAGTATGAAGCAAATCTGGGATGAAAAACGAATCGTCATTTTTGTACGCCTACTCATTCAACGCTATTTCCATGACGAAATTGGTAGGGCCGCCGCCGCGCTGACCTATTATCTTTTGTTTTCCTTCTTTCCGCTGATTATTTTTGTCAGCGGAATTCTCAGCTATAGTTCTTTATCTCCGGCGCTGATTGCCGATGAGCTGGAGAATTTACTTCCTGCGGTAGTAATCGACCTGTTTGCCGCTTACCTTCAGCACATCAACGAAGCCCAAAGCCTCCAAATCGTGTTGTTTGGATTGATTTTTTCTTTTTATTTTCCGATGAGGGCGGTAAGCTTTATCATGCGTTCCGTCAACAGAGCGTATCGCATCAAGGAAAAAGAACCGGTCTTCCGCCATTATGTAAGCGTTTTCCTCTACACGCTGGTGGTGATGGGGACGTTTTTGAGCGCGTTGTTTTTGTTGACGTTTGGCAGCTCGCTGATGACTCATTTTGCAACATCATTCCGCATCAGCCCGGGATTCATTCGGGTTTGGAGCTCTCTGCGATTTCTCGTCCTGGGTCTTCTCCTGTTTCTGGTATTGTGCCTGCTTTACCGTTTGTCGGCCAGGAGCCTGGCTCCTATGCGCTACAACATGCCAGGCGCCCTGGCTGCGCTGGTATCCTGGATGGCCATTTCGCTGGGCTTTTCCTACTACGTGGAAAATATGGCCAATTACTCCTTGCTGTATGGCTCCATCGGCGCGATCATCGTCCTGCTGCTTTGGCTCTACTTCAGCGCGGTTACGATTTTGATGGGAGCGGAATTCAACCATGTGCTGCTCATGATGCGGCGGGGAGAATACTTTGAATGACGCTGCGTCTCCTTTTTCAGGCTTCGGAGGCATAGATGGCGTTTAGCAAAAACGCCGCATCGCGAAACCGTGTCTGCCGGTCGGGCGTCTGAAAAAGAAGCCCCAGAATTTGCTGTTCTCCGTCGTCCGCCGTTACGGCAATACAGCCTCCGGCGGCATTGGTATATCCGGTTTTCAAACCGTTGGCATAGGGGAAGAAGTATTCGCTTTCTTTTTGCAGAAGGGCGTTGGTGTTTCGCCACTGCAGCGTCTCGCCGCCCTCCAGAACATATTCCGCCGTCAATTTCGATGCGGAGGCCCGGATGGCCGGAAAGCTCAAGGCGAAACGCGTAATATGCAGGAAATCTTCCGGTGTGGTATAGTGATCGTCATCCGGATACCCGTCCGGATTGGTAAAATGGCTATGGGTAGCTCCCAATTTTTGCGCATACCGATTCATGAGCGTTAAGAATTCCTGGAGCGCTTTTTGAGGAGATAAGCCGGGATCCCCCGCAGAAATCCTTCCTATTCCTACCGCTACAACATAGGCGGCGTCATTTCCGGACGGAAGCATCATGGCATCCAGCAGAACCGACAGCGACAGCTGCTGGCCTTTTTTCAAACCGGCCACGCTGGCGTCATACGCCACAAAGGAGAGCTCGTCCCCCGCGGTAAACACATCATCCAGCTGACAATATTCCAAACTGATGCCGGCGGTCAAAAGCTTGGTTAGGCTGGCGGGATAACAGCGTTCCGTGAATCGTTTGCTATAAAGAAGCCGGTCGGCTCCCAGATCATATAATACCACATAATTGGCCTCCAATGTCTCGCCCAGCAGCGCCTCGTAATCTTTGGGCTCGGGCGTTGCTGTGGCAAGCGGTTTCCATGAAGTGGTGGCGGTAGGGGTGGGCGGAACACTTTGCGGCGTGGGAGTGGTCTGTAAAAAGGTATTGGCGTCGGGAGCCGGTCTGTTCTGAAACAGAAGAAGAAACAGCAGAATGAATAAAAGCAGAACAAATACGGCTATCAGCAGAATTCTTCTTCTGCGATAGACAAAATGAGGGGTCTTCGTTGACTGTTTGTTGGCCGGCTTCGGATCGTAATCGTACAACATGATATCGGAACTCCTTCCCTGATCTGGGGACTTAGAAAGTCATGTTGTCTTTTATTATAACACAAAAGCCAAACACCGCAACAGAAGATTGTTCCATGCATGCTACCTGCCGCATAGTATGATAAGGGAAAGGTGGGAATCGAGATGACTGTTATCCCTTACGATCGGTTTGCTGCGGCTGCCTATGCAAATAAGTTGGCGTTTGACCGGAATCCGCGGTATTACAATTTTGATGAATTGGGAGGTGACTGTACCAATTTTATTTCTCAATGCTTATACGCGGGCTGTGGAGTGATGAATACCACGCCTACGTATGGCTGGTATTACCGTTCTCTGTCTTCCCGAAGCCCTTCCTGGAGCGGCGTTTCCTTTCTTTACGATTTTTTAATGGGCAACAAAGGAAAGGGACCATTCGGTGAGGAGACCGGAGCGGAGACGATGAAGTTGGGTGACGTGATCCAGCTGGCAGCGACAGACGAATACACCCATTCTCTATTGGTAACAGATCATATTGACGGCCAAATTTTTGTTGCGGCCCATACGTTTGATGCGTATATGCGTCCGCTTTCCTCGTATGACTATCAAACAATACGGTATCTGCATATCTTGGGGGCCCGAAAGTAAATGACAAGGATGCAAATTATCGGGCTGCACTCCCCGGTCGCACAGCGTTCCATAGAACGGCAGCATTGCAGAGTCCGGATAAATGACGATTCCTGCCCTCCGCGTTCCGATCACTTCATAAATAGAATCGTATCCCGGCAAGCTCTTCGTTGAAAAACGAAGAAGCGCGTTATGCCGTGGCGGGACATGGTTATAAGCGTTTGCGAAGCATTCCGTGTATGAATTTGTTTCCTCCTTTACCTTTTTCCCAATTTGCTGTATAATCAGAAGCAGATGGATTCGTTCTGATTCTGAGCAGGAAAGGAGTTTGTTATGGAGCTTACCAATTTGATCGCTAGCAGTGAGACGGTGGATGTTTACCAATGCGGCGGTATGGCAATCAAGGTGTTCAAAGAGGGTGCGCCCAAGACTGCGGCGTTGTATGAGGCGTTGACGCATGCCAGGGTGGAGGCTACGGGCCTGCGCGTACCGGTGATCCACGAGGTGTCGGTCATCGGCAGCCGTTGGGCGATTCACATGGATTGCATCGAAGGCGAGACCCTAGCGGAACGGATGGAGAAGGATCCCGCCAATTTGGACCGATACCTTCGGGAGATGCTGGATCTGCAGCTGGAGGTTCACTCCAAAAGCGTACCGAAACTCAGCAAGCTGAAGGATAAGCTAATCCGGCAGATCAACAGCCTATCTTGCATTGACGATGCAAAGAAGTATGAATTGCTGATGCGGCTGGAGGGGATGCCCAAGCACACCAAACTGTGTCATGGGAATTTTATTCCGGAGAATATCATTTTAAGTGAGAACGGAACATATTTGGTAGACTGGGTTGCTGCAAGACAGGGAAATGCCAGTGCGGATGTGGGAAGGACGTATTTGCTTCTTTCCCTTACCATGCCTCAGGCAGCGGAGCGTTATCTGGATCTGTTTTGCGAGAAAACCAGAACGTCGAAGCAATATGTCCAGGATTGGCTCCCGATTGTGGCTGCGGCGCGGCTGACGGAGGAGAAACCCGGGGAACGGGATTTTCTTCTGAAGTGGGTAGACGTGGTAGCTTACGAGTAAGAGTGACACATTATCAATTAGGAGGGCATGAGCCATCCCGCTTCCAGGGTGCCGGCACGGGATGGCTATATTATCTATTCACGGTATGCGTTTTTGGAAAGAATTTACTCAATCCCATTATGGTGATTTGCTGCCTGGAGCGTCAAGAAGAGCTAGGTTTTGCGCTGCCTTTTTTCTGTTCCTTTGCTTCTGTACGCCTGCCGTTTTGCTTATGAGCGTCTACGCGTCTTACGGTATGTCCCCGTTCGGAGACAATTCTATTTTAATTATGGACATGTCCGGCCAATATGTGGAATTCTACTGTGGCTTGAAGCATCTGGGGCAAAACGGGGATTTGTTCTTTTCTTGGTCAAAATCCCTGGGTACCAATTATACGGGCGTATTCGCCTATTATCTATCCAGTCCGCTGTCTTTTTTAACGCTGTTGTGTCCCAATGAGTGGATGCCGGTAGGACTGCTGTTCCTCAACGTGCTGAAGGTCGGTTTGGCTGGTCTGACCATGGGCCTTTATCTGCGGTATCAATTTGGAAAGCTGGATTTGTTTACGGTACTGTTCAGTACGTTTTACGGCATGATGTCCTATAACCTCGTCTATTCTATGTGTCTTATGTGGCTGGACGGCGTCATTTGGCTGCCCATTGTGCTGATCGGTGTGGAAGAATTGCTGAAAAAAAACAAAGCAGGACTTCTAATCGGAAGTTTAACCGCGATGTTTTTGTCCAACTATTATATTGCCTATATGGTGGGATTGTTTACCGCTGTCTATTTTCTCTGCACCTTTTGGTCGGATAAGAAGCCCCGGCAGCATTTTCGGCTGTTTCTCCGGAAGTGCCTGTTCTTTCTGGGCTCGGCGGTTATCGCGGCGCTGCTGAGTGCTTGGCTGCTGCTTCCCACCTACTATTCTTTGTTGGACGGTAAAATCGGCGGTTCCAACTATTTGGCGGATCGGACGGTCAATTTTGAGTTGGGCAGCCTGGTCTCTAAGCTGTTTTTGGGAGGCTATGACAGCATCACCAACAGCGGTATGCCATTTTTGTACTGCGGTGTTCTGGTGACCATTCTATTTTTTGGATTCTTTTTTCTCCGCCACATTTCGCTTCGTGTAAAGCTGCTGGCCGGGGGCTTCAGTGCCTTTTTGATTGCCAGTATGTATTTTTATAAGTGGGATCTTGCCTGGCATATCTTTCAAAATCCCAACTGGTTCCCTTACCGCTACTCGTTTGTTTTCTCTTTCCTCATGATTGTCATGGCCTACCAAACTCTCCGGCAGCTCCGGGAGCTGCCGCTGATTTATTTCTTTTCGTTTTTGCTTTCCGGCGCGCTGGTAGCCTTATTGGTGCGTAAAGTTCATTTTTCTTTTTTATCCGATGACACGATCCAAAAAACTTGTTTGCTGGCTGTATTTTTTGTGATTTGTCTGCTGGCGCTGCTTGTTCTGCAGCGATGCCGTCCCTCCGGCAAGCTGTGGCTGACGCGGCTTACCGCCGGCTTGTTAGCGGTCTGTATGCTAGTGGCAGCGGGGTACGAGCTGCATGCCCATGGCTTGCGGCTTTTGGAAGGATTGGATAAGGCTCATTACTATGAAACACTGGATTCTTACCGTCATTACAAACTGGGTGTGGAATCGTTATTGCAGCAGGCGGAAAGCCGGGAAGACGGCGGATCTTTTTACCGGGTGTTTGCCGATTTCGGCCGAAGCTTTAATGAGTCTATCGGGTTCGGTTATAACGGTGTTGGTCACTATAGCTCGGCTTACAACCGGGAGGTGAACTCTTATTTGCGTAAAATGGGATTTGCCAGCTCTTATCTGTGGGGCTCCTCCAATGGTTCCACGCTGGTTACGGAATCTCTTCTGGCGGGTAAGTACGTACTGTCCATTCGTCCGGAGCATCAGGACTATGTTGCGTTGGCAGAAGAAACGTTTTCCATGTACCGGAAGCCGGAGGATCTGCCCATGCATGAAAATCCCTGGAAGGTAACGATTTATGAAAATCCTTATGCGCTTTCCCTTGGTTTTCTGGTTCCGGCGAGCCTGCCGATGGATCTGGGAAATGCCGTAAATCAATTTGAGTATCAAGACCGTCTGCTCAGCGCCTTTTGCGGTCGATCGGTTGACTGTTTTCATCCGTGTTCTTCCGGCGCCTCAAACGAGGAAGAATATGGAAAAAATGTATATACAATACCGGTAAAGGAAGACGGAATTTTGTATGCTTATTTCCCGGGAAATAATAACCGTCAATGCAGTTTGTATGTTAATGACGTTTATTTGACGGATTTGTACCGAAATGAGTATGATTGCATCCAATATTTGGGACATTTTACAGAGGGTGAGCAGGTTCAGCTTCGTTTGGATACCAATGAGAATTTGAATACGGATGGAAATCTATTTTACATGCTTTCCGTAACGGAGCTGGAATCTGTTATTTCTTCCCTTTCCCAGAAGGAACTGGCGGTAACCTCTTATTCTTCCGGATTTGTTAAAGGGACGATTACCGCACAGGAAGCTGGCATGATGTTCACGAGCATTCCTTACCACGATAGCTGGACGGTCAAGGTGGATGGCCAAACGGTGGCTACTCAGGTTTTTGAGGAAATGTTTTTGTGTTTCCCGCTTCAAGCGGGGACCCATACGGTGGAGCTGGAGTTCCAGGTACCGGGGCGGTTGGCCGGAGGTCTGCTGTCCGGCATCACGGCCGGAGGCCTGCTGCTTTCCGCTATCCTTCCTAGGCTTGTGACAAAAAGAAAGAAGCAACGGTAAACGATTTTTCCGCTGCTTCTTTGTTTCTTTTCCCGTTCCGATTCTTCATTTTTTAAACTCGGCCAGGCAGTCGGGGCAAATGTTTTTCCCTTTATAAGTAATGACATCTCGGGCATTGCCGCAGAAGATGCAGGATGGTTCGTATTTTTTTAAAATTATGGTATTCCCATCCACATAAATTTCCAATGCATCTTTTTCAGCAATGTCTAGAGTGCGTCTTAACTCAATAGGAAGTACAACTCGTCCCAGTTCGTCCACTCTTCTTACAATTCCAGTTGATTTCATCATGTTTGGAATCCCCCTGTCGAATATTTTTAACGTAGTCATGATACTAGTTATGGTGAAAAAAGTCAACCTTTTCTGGCTTTTCAGAGCGTGGCCCGGGAAATAATGGTTCTATTTCGGACGAATTTCGGATAGAATTTCTGGAGAGACAACATGGGGAAACGATCGGTATGCTGAATTATATTTGGGTTGTTTTGTTAATTATAGGAATTATTGTCGGAGCGGCCAATGGACGAATCGACGCTGTCAGCGACGCGCTGCTGGGATCGGCGGGAGATGCGGTAACGTTCTGTCTGGGCTTAGTAGGCGTTGTGGCTCTTTGGTGCGGCTTGATGCAAATTTTTCAGGATGCCGGCGCCATTCGGGCCCTTTCCAAGATACTGCGCCCCCTTGTTAAAAAGTTGTTTCCGGAGACGCAGAAAAGCCAGGAAGCAGAAAAACAGATCATCACCAATCTGACGGCCAATTTTTTGGGTTTGGGCAATGGCGCTACTCCCTCCGGCGTAGCCGCAGTGCAGGAATTACAAAAAAACAAACTGGATAAAAAGGAAAAAGATGGAAAAACGGCAACGAAAAGTGTCTGCTTATTTTTGGTTATCAACTCCGCAGCGGTTCAGTTGATTCCTACGACCGTTATTGCCATGCGGGCCGCACAAGGCGCTCAAAATCCGGCGGATATTTTACTGCCTACCTGGATTGTTTCCTTAGGCTCCTTGATCGTCGGCATCTTTTTTTACTTTTTGTTTTCTGCGTGGTCCGGGCGGAGCAGAAAAAAACGGAAAGGGGAGGGGAAAGGATGCTAGCGTTTCTTTCTTATATTATCCCCGGAATTGTTCTTGTAATCTTGCTGGTGGGATTCCTGCGCGGTGTTAATTGTTTCGAATCTTTTGTGGTGGGGGCGAAGGAGGGTGCGATGACAATTGTCCGCCTTCTGCCGTCTTTGATCGGTCTTATTGTCGCAATCGGTGTGTTCCGGGCATCCGGCGCCATGGAGGTCCTCATTAAGCTGGTCGGGCCGGTAACTCATTTTTTGGGATTGGAGGACACCGTTCTGCCGCTGCTGGTCATGCGTCCTGTTTCCGGCAGCGCCTCCCTGGCCATCCTCAATGATATCCTGCAAAGCTGCGGCGCCGATTCCATCGCCGGGTTCACCGCTTCGGTGATGATGGGATCCACGGAAACCATTCTGTATACGATGGCTGTTTATATGGGCGGAGCCGGCCTAACGAAAGCACCTCATGTTTTGGCATCGGCCTTGTTGGCAAATCTTTTTTCCGCTGTGGCAGCGGGGTTTGTCTGCCGGTTGTTCTACCTTTTTTAGAAAGCGAACAGAAATCGGAAAAATGGAACGGAACATGTGTCTTTTCTCTGTACTATGGCTTCATGGCAATACTGGTTCCTGCCATCAGCCAAATTAAAAAACCGCCCAGGTAAGATAAGAATGGGCAAAGCCAATCGGCTGTCCCGCTTTCTGTCCATCCGGCGATTCCGGCCGCCGGCCAGTGAAGCGCAGTGCCAATCGTAAAAATCAGGACAAAGAGAAGAAGGGGAAACACGGCAAGCCAGCGATTGGGAAGCGGTTTCCAAACGGACACGATTTTTTCCACGGGCTTTATGACGAGAAAAATCAGCAAACCGCCTGCCAGAAACGAAAAAACGTAGGCGGTGAGCGTTATCAGCTGTTCGTAGGTCATCATTTTTTCCCAAATCAAATTGTCAAAGGACAAGGTTTTCCAGAACCAATCTGCCCAAGCGGGAAATTGACGGAGGGAAAACCAACGCATCACAAACAATAAGGCGCTTTCCAGCAATGCGAATCCGCCGTACACCAACAGGCGGCTCATCCGGGAAGGATCCGAAAGGGAAAGGGAAGCATCCGGCGAACCGGACTCTGCGGAAAGGGCAACATAGGTATAAGTTGTCTTCGTATCGGCGTATTCCGCCCCGGACGACGGTTCCTGTTCCGGCGCTGCCGCTTCCGAGTTGAGATCGCTTTCCGGCAGCTGCACTGCCCCTTCGGATTCCGTTTGTCCTAACCGGCGAGCACGTTCTGCGCGGAATTGCTCGTACTTGGTTGGTACTCCCATTTGGTTCCTGCCTTTCTTCCTTTCGTTATCGGTCGGGCAAGGTCATCCACCAAAAGGACTGTTCCTCTCATCTTTTTGTTTCGAAACAGTCCTTTGGATTTGCCGGCCTACATGGGTTCGATTACACCGTACCGTCCATCGTTCCTGCGGTATACGGTAGAGACTTTGTTGGTCTCGCAATTTAAGAACATATAAAAATTGTGTCCCAGCAGATTCATATTCAGAACCGCTTCCTGAACCGTCATCGGCTTCATTTCGTATCCCTTTACCCGGACGATTTCATATTCTTCCGGTTCTTCTTCAAAATCTATTGCATTTGTCCGTACTTCTGGGATTTGGTGCTTATTCTTGGCCAGCTTTGTCTTGCATTTGGAAATTTGCCGTTCCATGACATCCATACCTTTGTCCAAAGCGGCTAGGGTGGACATGTTATCGATGGTTTCCGTACGCAGCTGATACCCCAGATAGGGCAAGGTCAGTTCTACCTTATACTGTGATTTCTTACCATCGGTGATCTTCACATAGAAGACCGTAGCATCCTCCGCCTCGTGGACGAAATACTTGCTGAAGCGGCTCTGAATTTTTTTCTCCATCTTCTCCAGCACGTGGTCGGATACCTTGGATTCCTTTGTGTTAAATCGTATTAACATGGTCATTCCTCCTTTTATGAGGTCTGTCCGGTCTGCCGATAGAACAGTTCAGAGGCGGCAGAACCTCATTTCTGATTTGTTTTTATTATACACGAATGACGGCATTTTTGCAATTTATTTTACCTCTGCGAAGGGAACAAGGAAACGGCGGGGCACAGGGCTCCGCCGTTCCTTGAACTTGGTTTGTGTTGTATTTGTAAATGCTTTTGAAAAGCAAATTACCAAAGCAAAGCTGGCTTTCGCTTAAAAATCAGTCATCCTGCAGCGCGGCGTACCCTTCTTCTCCGGTGCGAACCTTGATGACGTTCTCCACATCGTAAACAAAAATCTTACCGTCTCCGATGTTGCCGGTATACAAAGCTTTCTTGGCCGTTTCGATCACGGATGCCACAGGCACCTTGCAGACCACGATTTCTACCTTATATTTCGGCAGAAGAATCACATCAACCGGTACGCCGCGGTACAGCTTGGTGTTTCCTTTTTGCGTCCCGCAGCCTAAAACCTGCGTGACCGTAATTCCCATGACCCCAATGGCGTTCAACGCGTTCTTCAGCTCTTCGAATTTGTTTTGCTTGCAAATAATGGAGACCTTGGTGAACTTGGTATCCGATACGGCAGGCGGCGCCGTATCCGGAACGATTGCTACCGGTACGGCTTTTTCCATCGGTATGCGCTCGTCCTTTTCCTCCTCTGCGGCGGAGACGTCCGCCGCTACGGCAGGCATAAAGTCCGCGTACGAGGATACCAGTCCGTGTTCCATACTATCCAACCCCACGACTTCTTCTTGCTTGGTGACTCGAAGGCCTACCGTGTGTTTGATCACCAGAAATACAATGGTCATGGTAACCGCTACCCAGGCAATGACGGCCGCTACGCCCAACGCCTGGGTTCCCAATACGTTCAGGCCGCCGCCCAGAAACAGTCCTTTTGTTCCGTCCGTGCCGGTTCCATCGGAGAACAGGCCGACGCAGAGCGTCCCCAGCGCGCCGCACAATCCATGAACGCCGATGGCGCCGACCGGATCGTCGATTTTTAGAACCTTGTCAATGAACTCAATGCCGAACAGAACCACGATACCGGCCAGGATACCGATTACCGCCGCTGCCCAGGGCGCCACTGTGTCGCATCCGGCGGTAATGGCCACCAAGCCGGCCAGCGCACCGTTCAATGTCATAGATACGTCCGGTTTTTTGTAGCGGATCCAAGTAAGAAGCATGACCGTCACCGTAGCCACCGCGGCGGCCAAATTAGTGGTAACGAATATTTTACCGGCGCTGACAATGGCTTCTCCTTCCATGGAGACCGTGGAAGCGCCGTTGAATCCAAACCAGCAGAACCAAAGAATGAAGACTCCCAGCGCACCCAGCGTCAAGCTGTGTCCCGGAATGGCCCGGGGTTTCCCGTCCTTTCCGTATTTTCCAAGCCGGGGGCCCAAAATTTTTGCGCCCACCAGGGCTGCTATGCCGCCCACCATGTGAACTGCGGTGGAACCGGCGAAATCATGGAAGCCCAATTCTGCCAGCCAGCCGCCGCCCCAGATCCAGTGACCGGAGATAGGATAGATCACCAGGCTGATGATAAAACTATACAGACAGTAAGATGAGAACTTTGTCCGTTCCGCCATGGCGCCGGACACAATCGTGGCCGCGGTAGCGCAGAAAACGGTTTGAAAAATGAGGAAAGCGAAGAATGGAACGCCCTCCGGCAGAACCGCCGAATAATCCCCTGTGGTAAAAAAGTCGATCGTGCCCAAAAAGCCGTTTCCTGCGCCAAACATGATGCCGAAGCCCACGATCCAGTAAATCGGCGCGCCGATGGAAAAATCCATCAGGTTTTTCATGATGATGTTGCCTGCGTTTTTCGCTCTGGTGAACCCCGTTTCCACCATGGCAAACCCTGCCTGCATGAAGAATACCAAGGCGGCGCCCAGAAGCACCCAGATGGTGTTAACAGCAGAAAATTCCATACGATTCCCCTCCTAAAGTAGTAATTTTGGATAATAATAAAAAAGGCTATCCGGCCGGCGAAGGATTTCCCACGCCTTTGTGGATAGCCTAACAAACAACGTCTATTTATTTGACTCTTCTGTTTTTATACGCTGAACAGCATCTCTCCATAGGAGGGATAAGGCCAGTAAGCTTTGCCGACCAGTACCTCCAGCGCATCGGCTTTTTGCCGCAGCTCCTGCATGGCCTGAAAGACGGTGTCTCTGTAGAACTTCCCTTTGTCCCGCAGGTCGCAGATCGTAGTGGCTTCGTCCAGCACTTCCTCCAACTTTTTACAATGCCGGTATAAGCTGCAGCTGAGGTCGGAGATTTGTGTCAGAAGGCCTTCCTCCATGGTACAGCATACATCCGGCAGAACGGCTTTCTTGTTCCGTGCCGTGGCACTGAGATCGCTCATGTAACGGCAAACAGCCGGAATGATGTCTCCCCGCGTCATATCCACCATGGTGCGTCCTTCAATACCGATTGTCTTACAATAATCCTCCATCAGAATCTCATACCGGGAGTGCATTTCCTGTTCCGTAAAAATTTTGTGCTTGGTAAACAGGGCGATGTTTTTCTCCGCGACGAAATGTGGCAGCGCATCCACTGTGGAATGAAGATTCAGGAGCCCACGGTGGGCGGCTTCCTCTACCCAGTCTTCGGAATAGTTGTTTCCATTGAAGATGATTCTCTGATGCTCGGAAATCGTCTCCCGGATCAGATCGTGCAGAGTATTGGCAAAATCCTCCGCGCTTTCCAATTTGTCCGCGAATTGTTCCAATTCCTCCGCTACGATGGTATTCAGGACGATGTTTGGCCCGGCAATGGAGAATTTGGAGCCCAGCATCCGGAACTCGAATTTGTTCCCGGTAAAGGCGAAGGGAGAAGTCCGGTTCCGATCTGTGGTATCCTTGGGGAACCGCGGCAGGACGTGAACGCCGACCTTCATAATTTCCTTATCTTTCTGGGAATACACGCTGTCCTCCTCGATGGCCTTTAGAATTTCCGTCAGCTCATCGCCCAGGAATATGGAAACAATAGCCGGAGGAGCCTCGTTGGCTCCCAGCCGGTGGTCGTTCCCGGCGCTGGCTACAGAAATCCGCAGCAAATCCTGGTATTCGTCTACCGCTTTGATCACCGCAGCTAAAAACAGCAAAAATTGTGCATTTTGACTGGGGGAATCTCCCGGTTCCAGCAGGTTGACGCCCGTGTTGGTGGAGAGAGACCAGTTGTTGTGCTTTCCGCTTCCGTTGACGCCGGCGAATGGCTTTTCATGGAGCAAACAGGCCAGTCCGTGGCGGGCCGCGATCTTCTTCATGGTTTCCATGGTCAGCTGGTTGTGATCGGTGGCGGTATTGGTGTCGGAAAAGATGGGAGCCAATTCATGCTGAGACGGCGCCACCTCGTTGTGTTTTGTCTTGGCCAGAACTCCCAATTTCCACAACTCCGTGTCCAAATCCTTCATGTATTCCGCTACTCTCGGCTTGATGGCGCCGAAGTAGTGATCCTCCATTTGCTGTCCCTTTGGCGGCTGTGCGCCAAACAGGGTTCTACCACATAAGATCAGGTCTTCTCTGGCATCAAATAGGTCTTTGTTGATCAGAAAGTATTCCTGTTCCGGGCCTACCGTTGTGATGACGCGGGTAGTGGCGGTATCCCCAAACAACCGGAGAATACGGAGCGCTTGTTTGCTGAGCTCCTCCATGGAACGCAGAAGCGGCGTCTTTTTGTCCAGCGCCTGGCCTCCATACGAACAGAACGCAGTGGGAATACAAAGTGTATCGTCCTTAATAAAAGCATACGAGGTAGGATCCCAGGCCGTATATCCTCTTGCCTCAAACGTTGCCCGCAATCCGCCGGAAGGAAAGCTGGAAGCATCCGGCTCCCCTTTGATCAATTCTTTCCCCGAGAATTCCATAATCACGCGACCGCCGTCGATGGGAGAAATAAAGCTGTCATGCTTCTCTGCGGTGATACCGGTCATAGGCTGAAACCAATGGGTAAAATGGGTGGCGCCTTTTTCGACCGCCCAATCCTTCATCGCGCTGGCAACGACAAATGCCACGGATTTGTCTAAGCTTTTGCCTTCTTGGATTGTTTTCTTCAGGGCCTTATAGGTTTCCTTTGGCAGCCGTTCCTTCATGACATGATCGTTGAAAACCATGCTGCCAAACAATTCTGGAATGGGACTTTTTTGTTCATTCATCGTCATACGCCTCCTATAATGATTCAGCCTGCCGGGTATCGGATTGCGGATCGGCCCGTTGTTTTGTTACGATATCCTGGTAAACAAAAAGGCGCTGTAGGCATCCCTACAGCGCCATCGCTGTTTACTTGGTCATTATACGGCGCTGAATTCCGTTTGTCAATACCTCGAAAACAAAAAATTTGAATTTTTTTACGTGAAAGACAGCTCAAACTCCTTGTCTTTCTCCAGTGGGTAACTCTGCCCGTTGAATCGGAGCGTCCCGCCTTCTTTCGTAGCGGTAACTTTCAGCGTTTCTTTGGATAAGTACACGGTTACCTGTCCGCCGTTGACCGGCACGACGCCTTCAAACCATTCCAAATCGCCCAGATGAGGCGTTACGTCAAAGGTTTCATACCCGGTAGAAGTGGGCGTTACGCCGACAAAATACCGGCCCAGCAAGTAGATGGGACTAGCGCCCCAGGCATGACAAAGGCTTTTGCCAAAGTCATCGCCATACATGGCATAATGAGCGTCTCCGCTTAAATCCGGTTTGTATTCTTCCCAGAAGGTGGTGGCCCCCAGCTTCAGCATGCCGCCCCAGTAATCCCGAATGGAATCCAACACATACCCGTATTCCCCCAAAACACTCATGGTTTCCAGTTCGTAGAACCGGAAGTAAGGAGTGGTAATGGGAGCGATCGCGGGATTTTGGATGACGTTGTTCTTGATCACTTCCCGCCGTGCCGAATCGGCCAATCCAAACAGCAGCGCAAAAATATTCGGATGCTTTGTCACGTCCCGTCTGCCGGAACGGAAGCTGTTGATGTAAGCGCCTTTTTCTTCGTCCCAATAGTATTTCTCTATTTTCTCCCGGACTTCTTCTTCTAATTTCCGGTAGGCGCTTCCGTCTTTCCCCAATACGTCACAACAGACGTTCATGGCTTCCAGCGCTTTGACAAAAAGAATCTGCTCCGCGCAGGTTTCTCCTTCTTTGTCGATCTCGGCCCAGTCCACAAAAATCCAGTCGCCCGGCATCGGGCCCATCAAATGTTCGTCGTTCATCCGTCCCAGACAAAAATCCATATACATGACCATGGTGGGATAAATGTTCTCCAGGAATTGTTTGTCTCCGGTGAAATAATAATGATTCATAATACTGATGAACCAATAGAAGGTATAGTCCATAATCGTGTTGATGTGGCGGCACACAGGAGCTTTGCCTGCCAGCGCGATCATGGTACGTTTGCAGATTTCCGAATCAAAATACAAATAATAATTCATCAAATAAGATTGATACGCGTCACCTGACCAGACGTACCGGTCCCGTTTGATACCATCCAAGAAGAATTCCCGGGAGTTCAGGAACATGGTATAAACGCTGACGTCATAAATTTGATCCAGCAAGGCGTCGGAAGAATGGAAAGAACCCAATTGCGACAAAGGCAAATATTCAAACAGCAGCCGCAGACTGGTCAATTCCAATTCGGTTTTGATATACAAATAACGGAAGGCTCTGGGCACCAGTTCCAACGCCTGCCCGGCCACGTTCACCGTTTCATGAATGTAGCTGTTTCCGCTCATAACCTCCGTGACGCTCTCTCCATAATAAATAGTAGCCATTCCTTCTCCCGCAAATTGAAGAAGAACTTTACTGAAGGTCTGTTTGCCTGCGTCAATAACATATCCTCCGTCGATCTTTTTGCTGCTTTCCGGCTGAATTTCCCGGGTAGGCAGCGTAAACGAGGACGGCGGTGCGTCGATGGAATCAAAATTCCAATATCCCGCGTTCACTTCCTGCAGATCGTAGCAGGAAACCTTCCAGGAGCCATCCGTCTGTACTGCGTCGCCCTTTATGTAAAGACTGGGAAGGCCCTCCGTATTCGCCAGCTCCACCTTAATGTGGTTCGTGCCCTTTTTCAGAAGAATTTCGCCTTCTGCTACAGAATACTTTCCGTTGATGCAGATGTTTCCCACGCCCTCCAGCCGCACGGTAATGCGTTCGTCTTTCTCCAGCTCGTATGTCCGGGTAAAATACACGTTATGCCAGCAATCATCCAACCGCCAAGGCGCGGGTCTCATAAAACCGCGTTCATCCCGGCGGGAATCCAATAGCATCAGCTGATGAATCTCAAAATCACCAAAATACCAAATCCACGTTGCCATGTCATCACTCCAACCTTATCCCAAATTTCACTGCTTCTTTCTAGCAAGCTTACAGGCGCTATCTTAACAAAATACCGACGAAAAAGCAATGTCGTGAATTGACTTTTTCTACTGTCTATTTTATGCTTTTCCGGCGTTTTTTCCAAAACAGGCAGGCCCCGCCTCCGGCCAGTGCGACAGCCGCGCCGGCCAAGGCTGCCGGAAGAATCCATTTCCCGCCGCTTTTTTGATCCGGCTCGGTGGGACGGGATACCGACGTGGTGGTATAGTGATATTTGAAACGGCCGCCGGGCGCCACATCGCCGTGATTGTAAAAATCCATCACGTTGCCGTCCTCCTGCATGTTGTCTGACCACTTGAAGTTCAATGCAAATTGATCTCCTTCGAGGCCAAGCATGGCCTTAGGAATTTTCAATTCCAGACGATTTCCGGTCACGTTGTAGTCCACCAAGCCGACCTGTTCCCAATTCCAGCCGCCCGTGGATCGTTCCAGGACTGCTTGTTCCCCCGGCGCCGTCCGGTTAACGACATAGTCAAACGTTTCCCAATTTTCGCTGCTTTGTCCTTTGACGTCCAGAAACAGGCGCATCCAGGCCGGATCGCTGGATGGCGAAAGATCCCGGACGGTTTCTACCATAAAATAGAGATACTGATCGTCGCGCGCTACCTTTGCTCCCAGAATGTCGTTCCGTCCGGTTTCATCGGTATAATAGTATTTATCGTATCCCTTATGATCCCGATCCCCCGTGTTCCCGGGATAGGCGGCGAAATAGGGTCCTACATCCGCCCACTGGTCTTCGCCGGAAGCCAGATCGATCGTTTTGGGATCCGAAGCCACCGGCGTGTCGCGGACCCCTTTGAATTGGCGGATAAAAGAAACCATTTGATAATAGTAGTGGTCTTTCAAAGGACCGGTGGACGGCTCGATATCGCGGCTGTGTTCATCGTCAAATGTATCGGCAAAGGCATTTTGGTATCCCCAGATTTCTTCGTTCAGTCCGGCCCGCCATTCGTTCCATCCGGTGATGAAAACGAATTCCGGGTCCACTTCCAGGGCGAATTCCCATTGATCCGCAAAGTTCACGCCGTACAGCATGGCATTCTCCCGGGTGTCCTGCTGCCCCAGTTTGCCGGAGTAGCTTCGGCCAAACAGCTGCTCTACTTTATCGCTGCTCATGGGGGTTAGTCCCTGCTCTTTGCTCCAGTTCTGTGCAATGCTGACACAAACCTGCTCCGCCGTGCCGTCCGGATTCCGAGCGACCACGGATGGATAGGTAGTGATCCACTGCCAGCAGATATGATTCTCAGGCGGATAAATGTAGGTGACCACATTTCCGTCCTCGTCGTAGATTTGCGCGCTATCCTCCCGATAGGCGGGGTTGGCCGGCCGATAGGTAAAAAAGTCCAGAATGGCTGCATCGGTGGGATCGCTGGTGTCCAGCGCATCCGGACAACCCATCATCAGGGGTTTGCCCTTCCAATAGAACCACAGATCCTGATAGCGTCCTTTGGAATAAATCAATTCATATAGCTGACGCAGCTGGTTTGCCGTATCCTGATAGGGACCGAACATGGGAAGCAAAAATGAAATTTGCGGTGTTTTTACCCCATCCGCCCGAGCTTGGGCAAACGTTTCCAATAGCGCCAGAAGTCCTTCCCGAAAGATGTCGGTTCCGTTGGTGTTGTCAAAGATGACTACGTCGACTCCCGCGTTTGCCAACATTTCTGCTTGCTTGCGCAAAACCCAGGGGTCTTTGCCGTCGTAAAAACCATAAATAGGCTCATTCCAGAAGTAAGAAAATTTTTTGCCCCAGTCAATGGTGGAGAAATCCCGTACACCTGGATTCTGAGCGAGAATATCCGGGATATTGGCGCTGGTGTTGTTGGAAAAACTGCTGTGCCAGGTATGAAAGAAAATTCCCACAAATTTTTCTTGAGTTTCTCGGGTATTCTGGGCGGTAGGAAGGGTTCTTCCCAATCCGTCGGTAGCGGTCCAGGTGTCTGGCAGGGCCACGTATTGATTTTGGCTGTCGGAAATGCTGCCCAAAGGTGCCGTGCCGGCTTCCTGCAGCTGCACCCGGCTCATCAGGCTGCCTTGCAGCGGCGAGGCGCCTTCGTATAACCTGGTGTTTTCTTTGCTGTTTTCCGAAAACGTTCCGTAGACCCGGTCTGAAATATCATGTATCATCAGCAAATATTCTCCTTCCGGCATAGGGGAGTCCGCGGCATCCAGCGTCAGCCAGGTATCCGCCCCAAAGCCTTCTAATTTAGTGGTGCGAAGCGGGGTGCCTCTTACCGTTGTACCGTAATTGGTGTTCCAGGCATAAAGAGATAACGTCAGTTCGCTCTTGGTGGAAACGGCTTTCTTAATATAGAAAGCAACCTGCCGGAAAGCGGACGCTACCCGAAACTGAATGGCATAGCTGCCGCTCAACAGCAAGGCTTCGCCTTTGTCGGAATCGTTGTAGAGAATCCGGATATCGGAGGACTCGTTTTCCGCCTCTGCGGGCAGCGTGGGATGAGGAAAAAACCCGGCCAGCAAGCCAAGCAGGATAATCAGGCTGATGACACGGGTGTTTCTTTTTCTACCAGAGTGCACAATCATCACGCATCCTTTCTTTTGTTTCTATTTGTTTCGTCGCCAATTTTTTAGGAATATTTCTATTATACAGGAAGGCGTCTTGTTCTTGGATGGACAAAAACGGCCTCTTTGCTTGACTTTTTTGCTTGTGGAAAATAGGCAAGCAAACGGGAGGTTTGATTGGTTTCGCTTGTGACAGAAAGGGATACCCACAAGTCACTACAGAATAGTTTTTTACGAAGGCCAGCACAAGAAACGAACCCGATGCTATGTGGCATCGAGTTCTTACTTTTCAAATGATTTGTACCTTGCAAATTCGAATCATTAAAATTTTACAGAGAATCGGATGGATAGTCTCAGATTTTGTTTTCTTGAATAAAGAAGCGTTTGTTTTTTCTTTTAAAAGTGTAATATCCCTTTCCGGGTAAAACGGATAATTTCCCAAACATATTATTAAAATTATCTTTATACGGTTTTACAATTTCATAGACATGCTGCACAAATCCCATCAATGTAAAGTCAAATATAGATTCTTTTTGGTTGAAAACTGTAAAATTAAATTTGGGTTTCACTTTATCCATGATTAAGCATAATTCATACAATACGCTACAACTGTCAAAAAAATTGCAATAGCACGCATTTAGATGCCAACAACAACCTTCTTGATTGTTAATGTTATCAATATATATAATTTTTTTATATATTAAGTCATCATTAGTTTTATGCTTTTCGAAAAGTGCTTCACTCCGTATTTGCTCTTTTTCATATTCCGTTAATGCAACACTCATATAAAAGCTTTCAATTGCCATATGCCCTCCTTATTTTGTTAAAATTACCCCAGCGGCTTTACGCCCCATATCTTGTAATGCTTTTAAGGTGTGATTTTCTCCTACCACTAGCGCTCTTTAGCCGTCTCCCCTGCGTCCATTCCAGCGTTTTGTCTAAGTAGGCCGTCGGATTGCCGATCGCGTCGTATTGGATGTTGTTCGTCCCGTTGTAGCCGGTCAGCAAATCCTTCCACGTACTGTCATACCGATAGGTGTCCGTTTGCCACAGCGGCACGATAATCGTTTTACCGGTAGTATAGCCGAAGTGCTTTCAGTCTGTCAAATTTCACCATGTTGACAAGGGCATACCGTTCGGCTGCGTCATTAGTCTGAAGCAGAAAAAAAGGCAAATACCGGTTTCCTTACGGTAGACGCCTTCTCGTCAACCAGGGAGGATGCGGATCGATGATCTCTGCTATTCTCGTTTGTTTCTATATATTTTGCAGAAATATCAATTGTAATGTTCCCGTTTTTTCTGAAAAAGCACAGTTCCAATCGGGTTAAATATCGCTTCCTTTTATTTTATCGAAAATCGGAGTCTCTCAAGTATCTGAAAAATGCCGTCTTTCTTCCTTGAAATAGAGCAAGATCAGGTACCAATCACTATATTTTGCGAGTGTTAGTAAAAAACAAAAAAGCAGCAGGAGTGGATTCCTATACTGCCAAGATTCGCTCCTCCTGCTTTTTTCGTTGCCTGATTTTTACCCAGCCTTTGTTTCTTGCAGGGTTAGGTTCTGTCTTGATAGAATTCTTCCACAGCGGCGAAATATGCGTCGATGTTTGCCCAAGGACTCTGAGGCGGAATGTCGCATCCGGAAGAAATCGCAAAATTAGGAAAGTCGCAGCATTCGGCCAGGATCCGTTTCGTTTCCGCCCGAATGGACTCGGGTGTTCCGTGACAGAACTGAGAGGCCGGATCCACATTTCCCATGGCTAGGACATCTTCCGGAATGTGTTCCATCATCTTTTGCATATTGATGGCATTGCCAAAATGATATGCCGCCGCGCCTACCCGCAGAGTCGAATCGATTTGGTTGATGGTGTTGTTGCCGCAGTTGTGATAGATCACAATAAAATCATCGGTCTGTACCGCGTTGATGACCGCTTTGACATAGGGCTCGGAGAATTCTTCCGCCAAAGAAGGCGATAACAAACCGGTAAGTGGTTCCGCCATGACGATACCGTTTGCGCCGGCATCTTTGTAGGCTTTGGCATAGTCGGTCAGGAAATCGGTGGCCTTTTTTTGCAGGGTGTGTACCATATCCGGCCGTTCGTAGCAGTTGATCATGGCTTCCGTTACGCTCATCAGGCGGCCGGACAAGGAAAAGGGACCAATGATGCCGGCGAGAACGGGACGATCGGTGATCCGTTGCGCCGCTTTAGCAATGGCTTCTACATACAGCCCGGTGCGTCCGGCGCCTACCGGAGGAATCGCCAGGGCATCCGCGCTTTCCTGATCGGCAACCAACGCGCCTGTTACCGTGGGTACCTCATATTCCGAGATGGCAATTTGCGCACCAAACGCTTCCGCTTCCACGGATAGATCCATCCTACTTACCGAAGCGGCGGAAGGAACCCGGTCCGCGATCAGTTTCATTCCTTTGGCTTGTATTTCGGCATCCGAAATCAACTCTTGCACGGTGATGCCCATTAAGGATATGGAAGGAAAAGAGAGAATCGGCATAGTTTTTTTCGCTCCGACACCATGCAAGCCTTGTATCCATTGTTTCATATTCATCACAAATAACCTTCTTTCTGCTTGATTGCTTCCATTCGATCAAATTGCTAACCGGATTTCTTGTACAATCGCTTTGTTTTTTGTAATAAATAACACGTTATATCAATCGGTTCCCGCTGGCGGGGGAGTCTGTACTGCCGCCCAAAATTTTGCGGATTCCTGTTGACAGACCCGGAAACCTGCCGTATAATGTTACCCGAACAAAGATGTTCTTAGAGTGTTATGCATGGCATGCGTAACTGTCCAAGAGCATCTTTGTTTTTTTTGTTCATTTGCCTTCTCCGGTAAAGGCCGGTGAACAAAGGCTCGGGAGACGCCTGCTGCGCTCCCGGAACCGGCTTCCCGCGGCGAGCCGGTTAGAACGTACTTTTTTGATAGGGATAGTTGCTGCGGAGAAATGGGGCTTGCCATGAAACGAGAAGGAGAAGTCAGGATTCCGTCCGGATGCGCCATATCGGGAATTTTCGCCAAGGACGGCAGCCGTTTTACAGGAGAAGAAATCATTCGTTCCATTGAAATCATGCACGACCGCAGCAATGGACTAGGCGGCGGGTTTGCCGGGTATGGCATTTACCCGGAATACAAGGATTTGTATGCTTTTCATTTGTTTTATAATAGTAAAGAAGCTAAGCTGGCTTGCGAAGCTTTCCTGGACGAACATTTTAACATTGTCAACCTATCCAAGATTCCCATCCGGAAGACGCCGAAGATTACGGATGAGCCGCTGATCTGGCGGTATTTTGTTTCTCCTATGCCGGTAAAGCTGGCCGATAGCCAATTGGACGAACGGGAATTCGTTGTACGGTGCGTCATCCGGATCAACACGGAAATTCCCGGAGCCTATGTGTTCTCCAGCGGAAAAAACATGGGGGTGTTCAAAGCGGTTGGCTATCCGGAGGATGTGGGCCGGTTCTACCGGCTGGAGGAGTACAGCGGATATTGCTGGACGGCCCATGGCCGGTATCCGACCAATACGCCGGGCTGGTGGGGCGGAGCCCATCCGTTCGCGCTGCTGGATTATTCCATTGTCCACAACGGTGAAATCTCTTCGTATGACGCCAATCGCCGTTTCATCGAGATGTTTGGTTACAAATGCACTTTGCTGACGGATACCGAAGTGATTACTTATATCATCGATTACTTGCTCCGCAGGCAGAAGCTCACACCCGAGGAAGCGGCGAAAGTCATTGCCGCTCCGTTCTGGTCCACCATTCAGCGGCTGCCGGAAGAGGAACAAAAGCGCTTGTCGTATTTTCGTAAAATGTATCCCAGCTTGTTGATTACCGGACCGTTTTCCATTCTGCTTGGCTACGAGGGCGGGATGATGGCGCTGAATGACCGGCTGAAGCTTCGCTCCATGGTGGTAGCGGAAAAGGGAGAACGTTTTTACGCTGCCAGTGAAGAAAGCGCGATCCGGATCGTAGAGCCGGAGCCGGACCGGATTTGGGCGCCAAAAGGCGGAGAACCGGTGATCGTCACAAGGAATGGGGGTGCGCGGTAATATGTTTCCAGCTGATTTTTTGTATCCGGATTATGAGATCAAACGAGATCAGAACGCCTGCATTGCCTGCCGCGTTTGTGAACGGCAGTGCGCGAACGAGGCGCATTTCTGGGACCAGGAGAGGGGGCTGATGCGGAGCGACAGTTCTCGCTGCGTTGACTGTCAGCGCTGTGTCGCGTTGTGTCCCACCCATGCGTTGAAAATTGTGAAGTCGGACAATGCCTTTAAAGAGAATGCTAACTGGACGGTTCAGACGATGAAAGAGGTCTATCGGCAGGCAGGCAGCGGCGGTGTTTTGCTGTCTTCCATGGGAAATCCAAAATCGTTCCCTATCTATTGGGATAAAATTCTGATTAACGCGTCTCAGGTGACCAATCCCTCTATCGATCCCCTGCGGGAACCGATGGAAACGAAAGTGTTTCTGGGCAAACGGCCGGACTGCGTTCAGCGGGGTCAGGACGGCAAGCTAATCGATAATCTGCCTCCCTGCCTAGAGCTGTCTACGCCGATTCTGTTTTCCGCTATGTCGTATGGTTCCATCAGCTACAATGCGCATGCCAGTCTGGCGAGAGCGGCTCAGGAGCTGGGGATTTATTACAACACGGGAGAGGGCGGCCTGCATGAGGATTTTTACCAATATGGAAAGAACACCATCGTCCAGGTAGCTTCGGGCCGGTTCGGCGTTCATCCGGGTTTTTTGAATGCGGGAGCCGCTGTGGAAATCAAGATGGGACAGGGGGCCAAGCCGGGAATCGGCGGGCATCTGCCCGGGGCAAAGATCGTGGGCGACGTATCCCGTACCAGAATGATTCCGGAAGGATCCGATGCCATTTCGCCGGCGCCCCACCATGACATCTATTCCATCGAAGATCTGCACCAGCTGGTTTATTCTCTTAAGGAAGCTACCAATTACCAAAAACCGGTTATTGTCAAAATCGCCGCGGTTCACAATGTGGCGGCCATTGCCAGCGGTATTGCGCGAAGCGGCGCGGATATCATCGCCATTGACGGGTTTCGTGGAGGAACCGGAGCGGCGCCTACCGCCATCCGGGACAACGTGGGCATTCCCATTGAATTGGCCCTGGCCAGCGTGGACAGCCGTCTGCGGGAGGAAAACATCAGAAACAATGTTTCTCTGGTGGTGGGAGGTAGTGTGCGGAGCAGCGCCGACGTAGTGAAAGCAATTGCGCTGGGCGCAGACGCGGTGTACATTGCCACTTCTGCCCTTTTGGCCTTGGGCTGCCATTTGTGCCGGACGTGCCAAACGGGAAAATGCAACTGGGGCATTGCGACCCAGCAGCCGGATCTGGCCAAACGGCTGAATCCGGATATCGGTTTCCAGCGGCTGGTGAATCTGGTGACGGCCTGGACTCATGAAATCAAAGAGATGATGGGCGGAATGGGAATCAACTCCATTGAAGCACTGAAGGGAAACCGGCTGATGCTCCGGGGGATCGGTCTGACGGAAAAGGAACTGGATATCCTCGGTATCAAGCACGCGGGTGAATGACGGCAAAGGAGGTCTGCCATGAAACGGATTTATGTAAAAGAAGAATGGTGCTTGGGCTGTCATCTATGCGAATATTACTGCGCATTTGCCAATTCCGGCAGGATGGACATGGTTAACGCACTGAAAGGCGTGAGTATTACGCCGCGCATTCAGGTAGAGGAGGGAAATCGGGTTAATTTTGCTGTTTCCTGCCGCCATTGTGAAGAGCCGCGCTGCGTGATGGGCTGCATTGCCGGAGCCCTTCGGTTGGAAGATGGCGTGATTCGGCTTCAGGAGGAAAAGTGCGTTGGCTGTTACACCTGCGTTCTGTCCTGTCCGTATGGAGCCATTATGCCTTCTGATCATGGGGCGGTGCAGAAATGTGAGCTGTGCCTGAGCAATCACGAAGGCAGACCGGCGTGCGTTGCCCATTGTCCCAATCAGGCCATTGTATATGAGGAAGGGGGAATCGTATGAAATACGTTATCGTTGGCAATTCCACAGCGGCCGTTGGGTGCATCGAGGGCATTCGCCAGACGGATCCGGATGGGTTGATTACGATTCTATCCCGGGAGCCGTACCACACCTATTCCCGTCCCTTGATTTCCTACCTCCTTTGCGGAAAGACCGACCTGGAACGAATGAAATACCGGCCGGATTCGTTTTATCAAGACCAGGGGTGTGAATTTTTGCCGGGTACCGAGGCAAAGGCCATTTTGCCGGAGGAGAAAACCGTGATAACCCAAGACGGCAGCTGCGTTCCTTATGATAAGCTGTTGGTGGCGGCCGGTTCTGTGCCGTTTGTTCCGCCTATTCCCGGTATGGAAAATGTGGTCAGCCGGACTTGTTTCCTTTCCCTGGATGACGCGCTTCGCTTGGAAGGAATGCTTTCTTCGGAGAGCCGCGTTCTGATACTGGGGGCCGGTCTCATTGGCCTGAAATGTGCGGAAGGAATCGTGGATCGGGTCAAACACATTCATGTCTGTGATCTGGCGGACCGGCTTCTGTCCAGTGTGTTGGATTCGCATGGCGCCCAGCTGGTGCAGCGACATCTGGAAACGTATCCCATTACCTTTTCCTTGGGACAATCGGTTCGGGAGTTTCCGTCGGCGAATACCGCGATTCTGACCGATGGAACACAGCTGGAGTTTGATATTTTGGTAACTGCGGTGGGCGTGAGACCCAATACCGCATTGATCCAGGAGGCAGGGGGAGAGGTTGCCCGTGGAATTGTGATAGACGGCTGCTGCCGGACAACGCTTCCTGATGTGTATGCTGCGGGGGACTGTACGGAAAGCCTGGACATTTCCTCCGGGAACCGACGGGTCATGGCGGTCCTGCCCAACGCGTTTATGCAGGGCTTTTGCGCCGGAGTGAATATGGCTGGCGGGGAACGGATTTTCGGTCAGGGCATGCCGATGAATGCTGGCGGCTTTTTGGGTCTCCATCTGGTTACGGCGGGAAGCTACGATGGGGATGCCTACGTTGTGGAGGATGGAGAAAACTACAAAAAGCTGGTGATCCGTGACAACCGGCTGGTAGGCTTTCTTATTGTGGGAGACGTACGGCGTGCCGGAATTTATACCGCGCTGATCCGGGACCGGACGGACCTGCGTACCATAGATTTTTCGCTGATCGCGGAGAAACCCCAGCTAATGGCGTTCTCCAAGCTCCAGCGTCAGGACATATTAAGGAGGCGGGCAGAATGAAGATTGACGCGTCGGGGATGCATTTTAAGCAATTGAATCAGCTGGTGCGGGAAACGGAGGAGTCGGAAATCCTTATCTGGAATTGTACCGGACAACGTTATATTGGCGACGCATCCAGCGGAAAGCACATTACCATCCAGGGTACGCCCGGAAACGCACTGGGAGCGTATTTGAATGGCAGTACCATCACGGTATACGGCAATGCGCAGGATGCTACGGGTGATACCATGAACGATGGTTTGATTTGCGTCTATGGTTCGGCTGGAGATGCCTGCGGCTACGCCATGCGGGGCGGCGCCATTTTAATTGAGGGCAACGCAGGCTATCGGGCGGGAATTCATATGAAAGCCTACCAGGATAAAGTTCCCGCCGTAGTAATCGGCGGAGAAGCGGGAAGTTTTCTGGGGGAATACCAAGCCGGAGGGATTATTGTGGTGCTGGGACTGTATACCAGGAACAAAACGCCCGTCGGACGGTTTTGCGGTACCGGCATGCACGGAGGGAAACTGTTTCTTCGCTGCCAGGAACCACCGGTGGATTTGCCGGAGCAGGTGATAGCCAGGGTCGCCGCTCCGGAAGATATGGAGGAAATCCGTCCTCTTTTGGAACGGTTTTCCCGGATGTTTGACAAACGAATGGAGGAGATTCTGGATACGCCGTTCCATGTGCTGGTTCCGGATACGAGGAATCCCTACAAACGGTTGTACACCCCGAATTAATTATGTATAATAGGGAATGGTATAAACAGTTTATCCTAACTTTCGGAGGGGAACCTATGGCTTGCTCAGAACTTGATGTGCTGCAGTTTGTGGAAGAAAATGATGTGAAATTTATCCGTTTGTCGTTTTGCGATATCACGGGAGTGCAGAAGAATGTTTCCATCATGGCCAATGAACTGCCTCAGGCTTTTGCCAAAGGGATTTCTTTTGATGCCAAATCCATTAAGGGCTTTGCCAATGCCGAGAAATCCGATTTGTTTCTCTATCCGGATCCTGCCACGCTCTTTGTGCTGCCCTGGCGGCCTTCCCACGGCCGGGTGGTTCGGATGTTCTGCGATATCAAACAGCCGGACAACCAAGCCTATGAGGGAGATGGCCGCAATTTGCTGAAGAACGTGATGGCGGAGGCACAAAAACAGGGGTATCACTGCGAAATTGGTTCGAAATGCGAGTTCTATCTATTTCAGAAGGACGATCAGGACCAGCCCACGCTGATTCCACAGGACCGCGGCGGATACTGTGATATTGCTCCGCTGGATAAGGGGGAGAACGTTCGGCGGGAGGTTTGCCTCAGTCTGGAAGAGATGGGGATTTATCCGGAGAGCTCCCATCACGAACAGGGACCGGGGCAGAATGAAATTGTGTTCCGCCACAGCAGCATTCTGACTGCTGCGGACAATTTTCTTACCTTTAAGTCAGTGGTGAAGTCCATTGCGGAACGCAATGGTTTGTATGCGTCCTTTTTACCCAAACCGCTGGCGAATCAGAGCGGCAGCGGCCACCATATCAATTTGTCTCTGCACAAAGACGGGATCAATTTGTTTGGAGAAGAGGAGCGGGGAGGCTGCCTGACGGAGGCTGCCAAGCATTTTATGGCGGGCATTCTGGCGAGAATCCGGGAAATTACGGCGTTTTTGAATCCGCTGACGAATTCTTATGAACGGTTTGGCAGCTTTGAGGCGCCTCGGTATCTTACCTGGTCTTATTGCAATCGCTCCCGGCTCATTCGGATTCCCACGGTGAAAGGAAGCAGCGGCAGGATGGAGATCCGTTCTGCGGACGGGGCGTGCAATCCCCATCTTACGTTCGCCTTGCTGCTGCAGGCCGGTATGGATGGGATTCTTGAGAAAAGGCCGCTTTGTCCGCCTTTGGCGGAGGATTCCTGTCGGGAGCCCGTGGAACAGCTGCCGGCCACGCTGGAGGAAGCGTTGGATCTGGTTCAGGAAAGCGCGTTTGTTCGGCGGGTGGTGCCGGAGAGCATTCTTCAAGCCTATATAGAAGTGAAAAGAATGGAATGGAAACAGTATCAGAATGCGGCGGACAAGAGACGGTTTGAAGAAGAATATTATTTCCCTGTTGTTTAACGAAGGAGTTTGGACACGATATGGAGAGCATCCTTATTGTCTCCAGCTCCGAAAAAGGCAAGGAAATGCTTCGCGAGCTTCTCAGGGGACAAAACATCAGCCGAATTACTACCGCGCAAAGCGGCGCGGAAACGAGACGGGTAATCGTGGAACAGCACTTTGACCTGATCTTTGTCAACATGCCGCTGCCGGACGAATACGGGGATGACTTGGCCATGCGTGTCGCCGAGGTGACGGACGCCGGGATTGTCCTGCTGGCGGCGGCCAGTTTGCTGGAAGAGCTGGCGGACAAAGTGGAAGACTATGGGGTTTACGTGTTGGAGAAGCCCATTAGCCGGCAGCTATTCTATCATTCTCTTCGCTTATTGAAGGTAGCAGGAAAGCGGCAGCGCTATTTAAAGGAAGAAAATTCCAAATTGCGAAGCAAGATTCAGGAAATGAGTCTGGTAAACAAAGCCAAGTGCCTCCTGGTGCAGTACCGGGGCTTCAGCGAGGAGCAGGCACATAAGTATGTGGAACGCCAGGCCATGGACAGACGTTGTTCCCGGCTGGACATTGCCCAGCGGATCCTGACGGAATATCAAAATTGATCAATAAAACGAGATCGAACAAAGACGAGGAGGGACGCCATATGGGACGGCCTGCATTTTTGCTGCTGGAAAATGGAATTTTTTTAGAAGGAAAGGGATTTGGCGCGTGCGGAGAAGCGTTAGGGGAAGCGGTTTTTACGACCGCCATGACCGGGTATCTGGAGACTCTTACCGATCCCAGTTATTGTGGTCAGATTGTGCTGCAAACCTTTCCTCTGATCGGCAACTACGGCATCATTCCGGACGATTTTGAGAGAGAAGAGCCGAGGCTTTCCGGATATATTGTTCGCGAGTGGTGCCAGGAGCCGTCCAATTTCCGCAGCAAAGGAAATTTGGACGCCTTTTTACAAGAACGGGGAATTCCTGGCATTTATGGCCTGGATACCCGGGAAATCACCAAACTGATCCGAACCAACGGCACCATGAACGCGTGCATTTTACCTTTCTTGCCCGAGGACCTTTCGGAATGGACGGTCCGGCTGCGCGCTTACCGAATGGAAAATGTGGTGGAACAGGCGACTTGCCGGAAGATAGAAGTATTTGGATCGGACGAAGCCAAGCGGCATATCGTTTTGTGGGATTTCGGAGCCAAAGAGAACATCCGGCGGGAGCTTCTGGCCCGAGACTGCCAAGTGATACAGGTTCCCGCCGGAACCGGAGCCGAGAAAATCGCCGCGTTGCATCCGGATGGCGTCATGCTGTCCAATGGTCCCGGCGACCCAGCGGATAACCCGGAAATCATTCGGGAAGTTTTTCTTTTGTGCCAAAAAAATATTCCGCTCTTTGGAATTTGTTTGGGGCATCAGCTTTTGGCGCTGGCACATCGAGGGAAGACCGTCAAATTAAAATTTGGGCATCGCGGAGCCAACCAACCTGTCCGGGATACCAAGACGGGGAACGTGTACATCACCAGTCAGAACCATGGATACGCGGTATTGTCCGACCGCTTGCCCAACGGGGCGGAGGTACGGTATGTCAATGCCAATGACGGTACCTGCGAAGGCATTGACTACCGGAATATCGATGCGTTTTCGGTACAATTTCATCCGGAGGGGCATGGCGGCCCGCTGGATACCCGGTTTTTGTTTGACCGGTTTATGAGCCGGATAGACCAGAAAGGAAGGGTATGATCCTATGCCACGAAATAAGAAAATCAAAAAAGTATTGCTCATTGGATCCGGTCCTATCGTCATCGGCCAGGCAGCGGAATTCGACTATGCCGGGGGTCAGGCGTGTACGGCACTGAAGGAAGAAGGCTTAGAGGTGGTTTTGGTCAATTCCAACCCCGCTACCATCATGACGGATCACGTTATGGCGGACGAGATTTATTTGGAACCGCTGACGCTGGAGACCGTAAAAAGAATCATTGACAAGGAGAAGCCGGATAGCCTTTTGTCTACGCTGGGGGGACAAACCGGGTTGAACCTGTCCATGCAGCTGGCAAAGGATGGCTTTCTGGCCAGCCGGAATGTAAGGCTGCTTGGCGCGAATCCGGAGACCATCGACAAAGCGGAAGATCGGCAGATTTTCAAAGACACCATGTTATCCATCGGCGAACCGGTAATTCCTTCCGCGGTGGTGCAAAGTCAGAAGGATGCGGTAGCTTTTGCGGCGGAAACAGGTTATCCGGTGATCGTCCGGCCCGCGTTTACGCTAGGAGGCGCTGGCGGCGGGATTGCGTCTGATGAAGACGAGTTGCGTGAAATCGCAGCAGGGGGTTTGCGGCAATCCCCGATTCATCAGATTTTGGTGGAAAAAAGCGTAGCGGGATGGAAGGAAATCGAATTTGAAGTGATGCGTGACAGCGCCGGCAATGTGATTACGGTATGCAGCATGGAGAATTTGGACCCCGTTGGCGTGCATACGGGAGACAGCATTGTGGCAGCGCCTGCGCTGACGCTATCGGACCGGGAATACCAGATGCTGCGATCCAGCGCGTTGAAAATCATTTCCGCTATGGGAATCGAAGGAGGCTGTAACTGTCAGTTTGCCTTGCATCCGGAAAGCTTTGATTACGCGGTGATTGAAGTGAATCCAAGGGTTTCCCGTTCTTCCGCGCTGGCCTCCAAGGCCGCGGGATATCCCATTGCCAAGGTAGCGGCGAAGATCGCGATCGGCTACACGCTGGATGAAATTGCGAACAAAGTAACGGGGAAAACGTATGCTTGTTTTGAACCGGCGCTGGACTATGTGGTCGTTAAACTGCCGCGCTGGCCGTTCGATAAATTTGTATATGCCAAGAGGAAGCTTGGCACGCAGATGATGTCCACGGGAGAGGTGATGTCCATTGCATCCAACTTCGAAGCGGCAATGATGAAAGCTGTCCGGGGTGCAGAAATCGGTTTGGATACCCTGTCGGTCCCCAGAATGCGCCGGCTGGAGGATGCGGAGCTGGAACAGCAAATTCGTCGGGTGGATGACGAGCGTGTTTTTTATGTGTATGAAGCGCTGCGCAGGGGCATGTCCGTTGAAGCGCTTCATTCGATTACGGGGATCGACGAGTGGTTTTTGTGTAAATTACGCAACTTAGCCAGACTGGAAGCTCGGTTGGAGACGGAGCCGCTGTGTCCGGAGCTGTATCGGCATGCGCGGCGGCTGGGATTCCCGGATCAGACGATACGGCGGATTACGGGACAGGAATTGCCGGAAGAATTTCCTCCTGTTTTTAAAATGGTGGATACCTGCGGGGCAGAATTTGAAGCACAGTCGCCTTATTTTTACAGTGATACCAGTGGAGAAGACGAAGCGCTGCCTTTTATCCGGAAACAGGAACCGGGTAAAGGGACGGTGGTCGTTCTTGGCTCCGGCCCCATCCGGATCGGCCAGGGAATCGAGTTTGATTACGCTTGTGTCCATTGCGTTCTGGCTTTGAAAACCGCCGGCTACCGGGTCGTGATGATCAACAACAATCCGGAGACGGTGTCCACGGATTTCAGCATCGCGGACCGGCTGTATTTTGAACCGTTGACTGTGGAAGACGTGCTGCGCGTTCTGGACGTAGAGAGACCGGTTGGCGTCGTGGTGGCGTTTGGCGGACAGACAGCCATCAAGCTTTCCCGGGCGTTGGAACAGGCGGGTATCCGGATTCTGGGGACCGGCGCGGACAGCATTGATGCGGCGGAAGATCGGGAGCGCTTTGACGCGCTGCTGGAGAGGCATCACATCCAGCGGCCCGCTGGGTACACGGCCATGACGGAAGAAGAAGCCCTTGCTATTGCGGACCGTTTGGGGTATCCGGTGCTGCTCCGTCCTTCCTATGTATTGGGGGGTCAAAATATGATCATTGCCTCGTGTCAGGAGGACGTATCGGAATACATGAAAATCATCCTGTCCCACAAAATCGAAAATCCGGTGCTGATCGATCAATATCTGATGGGAACGGAACTGGAGGTAGACGCCATTTGTGACGGAGAGGAAATCCTGATTCCCGGGGTAATGGAACACATTGAGCGCGCCGGCGTGCACTCCGGAGATTCCATTGCGGTTTATCCCGCCTGGAACATCAGCGGTTCGCAAACACAGCAAATTCTGGAATACACCAGGCGGCTGGCTCTTGGCTTACAGGTAAAAGGTTTGGTTAACGTACAGTATGTGATCCACAACGGCCGGATTTATGTGATTGAGGTCAACCCCAGGGCGTCTCGGACGGTTCCTTACATCAGCAAGGTTACCGGGGTCCCCATGGTGGATTTGGCGGTTCGTGCGATGCTGGGCGAGTCTCTGCGGGATATGGGCTATGAACCGGGCATTTATCCCACACCGCCCTATCTGGCGGTGAAGGTGCCGGTGTTTTCTTATGAAAAACTGGCTGACGTGGATACCCACCTGGGACCGGAAATGAAATCGACCGGCGAGGTGCTTGGTATTGGAAAAACATTTGATGAGGCAATTTATAAAGGACTGGCGGCAGCGGGGTACCGCATGGCACGGCAGGGCGGCGTCTTGATTACGGTACGGGATTCGGACAAACCGGAAATCTGTGATATTGCGGAAAAATATCATCTTCTGGGCTTTACTCTTTATGCTACCAGGCATACGGCGGAAACGCTGAGGGCGTCGGCGCTGCCGGTGACGGTGGTGGATAAAATCCATGAATCGGCGGAGAACACGAAGACGCTGCTGGAAAGCGGGAAAATATGCTATATTATTTCTACCTCCTCCAAAGGCCGTCTTCCGGCCCGGGACAGCGTGAAGCTGCGCCGACGGGCGGTAGAATTGGGGATTCCCTGCCTCACGTCGCTGGATACGGCGGATGCGTTGGCGAACAGCCTGCGCAGTCGGTATACGCTGGGAAGCACGGAGCTGGTAGATATCAATCATATGCGGACAGAGAGGGAAACGATTCCATTTGTTAAAATGCAGGATTGCGGCAACGACTACGTTTTTGTGGATTGTCTGGAACGCCGGATCGACAGCCCGGAATCACTGAGTATTTTGCTGACCGACCGGCACTATGGCATTGGAGGCGACGGACTGATTCTAATCGAACCTTCTTTGGTGGCGGACGTCAAAATGAGGATTTTTAACCGGGATGGCAGTGAGGCGCAGATTTGCGGGAACGGAACGCGCTTTGTGGGAAAATATCTTTTTGATACCAAAAAGGTGAGTCGGGAGACGATTCGAATAGAAACGCTGAGTGGGATTAAGCAGGTGACGCTGTTTCTGCAGAATGGCCAGGTATTATCCGTCACAACGGATATGGGAAAGGCAGGATTGCGTCCGGAAGAGGTTCCGGTCCGTTGGGAGGGTGAAGCCGCCGTTTCCGTTCCGCTGGAGGTGAACGGTGAAACGTATTCCGTCACCTGCGTGTCCCTGGGAAATCCTCATTGCGTTGTGTTTTGCGAGCATTTGGACGGGGTGCCGCTGGATACGATTGGTCCGGCGATCGAGAATGCTCCGATTTTTCCGGAAAAAACCAATGTGGAATTTGTACGGGTTCTGCGCCGGAACGTGCTGAAGATGCGTGTTTGGGAGCGGGGAACGGGCGAAACCCTGTGCTGTGGTACCGGAGCCTGTGCCGCTGCCGTTGCTGCAGTCCTCAACGGATTCTGCGATCGGGACGAGGATATTGTGGTGAAGCTGAAGGGCGGAGAGTTGGTCATTCGTGATACGGAACGCGGTGTGGCTATGACCGGCGCGGCCCGGACCGTGTTTGAAGGCGTGGCGGAGGTATAGGGTGAACGGCAGAGCATGGTTCATCCGGTAGGGGCATGCCGGAAACAGCTTTTGCCGCGTTTCTTCGCCGCGCTGCGTCAATTCAGGATACCGCTCGATTCTTCTGCATCGCTTTTACCGCAGCCGTTGCTGCGACTGCTGAAGTATGCTGCAAATTACTGCAAGAGAAGAGACAGCAGAAAAATGACACGCTGCAGCTGTCTCTCTGCTGAACGCCAAGTACTGCTCTCTTTCGAACTTTGTGCCGGCAGTCGTACCGTGTTCGCTAAAAATTTTCCTTTACAGAGTTTGAGTCGGTCGGGTATAATAGTGGAAGATTCTGAGGCGTGCCGGTCTGGCAGGAATGGAAGGGACTTGGTTGGCGTGAAGAAAAGATTGATTTGGGTGATAGTTTGTCTATATAGTGGTTTCGTTTGCCTTTGTTCCGGTTGTATCAAAACGGAGCCGCCATCCTCTGAGGTTACGGCCCCGGTTACGGCGAGCAAATCGACTGCGCTATCAACCGTTACGCCGTCTGTTTTACCCTCTTTCACGCCGGACAGGGAGACGCCTTCTTCCACCGCCGCACCCACGCTTACACAGATCCCGCTTCCTACCGCCACGCCAATCAAGACGATTCCGCCAGGCAAAGGAACCTATTCTAAGGGAATTGCCTCTAGCTGGCCGACAGAGGCTTATTTTTATAATGTCAACAAGTCTGATAGTGTTCCTCTTCAGGTATATACGGATGTGTCCATCCAATTTTTTGCTACCACCACGTTTGACGGAGTGCAGGTTGCCTGCCCAAGCTATAGTGACAACATCGGAACGCTGACTTTCACGCTTTACGCCTGGGCCGGCACATTCCAGCTAACCAGGCAGGGCAAGATGATCCGGTCGGAAACGTTTGTGGATTTTCGGGACAATCAAACGCTGCGTCTCGACTTTCCTACACCGCTGCCGGACGGCGAATATTTGCTGGTCATCAGTACTCCACGGTATTGGGAGGGCGTTGGCATGTGGATGAAGGACGAACCATTTGCCCAGCAGCGGGTTTTTGTCGAGGATATCATTTTTGAAGATCTCAGTACGACGCTGACCGTGTTGTATACCAATACGCCGAACCGTTTGTATGGCCCTCTTTCAGCACCCTGGTAAAAAATTTGATGTGTTTTTGTGTGGTGTGCGGCTGAAAAACGACTCTGCTCAAGGCGGTTCTCCGAGGCTGCGCATCGTCAGGTAACTCCTGTCCATATAGAGGACGCTGACATCAGAGAGTTTATTTTATATGGGGATTTCATGCGTGAGCAAGATACAGAAAAGACAATTCGTGTATATGATGAATTCGGAAAATTCCATATGGAGTTTGACTTCAATAGAGAACTGTTGATTTCTGAAAAAATTTTATCGTTCAAAGAACAAGTAAATCGCTTAAAAGAACCCATTATGACAATCCCGAACAAGCTCGCCTAGATATTTTCATGTACATTGAGACCTATTACAATACCAAACGCATTCATTCTGCTTTGGACTATATGAGCCCTTCTTAATTTGAATCCAATAATCCTTGACTTTCTGTCCGTTTTTTCTTGACCTTTCCAACGTTGGATTAGTCATAGAATTTAGTCATAGAAGATTTTGGAAGGTGGGGTGGCTTCGACCCTACTGCCCTTTTGAGTTTGCGTTAAAGGCGGTGGACTTTTAATTGATTTTCTATAAAGGTCAGTTTTCCAATGCAGCGATTTTTATAAAAATAAATTACAGATATAAATTTGAGATTTTATCTCATATAATGTTTACAAAATCCTAAAATTAGATATAATAGAGGTATGAACATTGGAGGTGGTAGATATTATGTTATGTCAATTTACAGTTAAAAATTTCAAAAGTATTAGGGATGAAATGACTTTTGATATGCAGGCCGCAGCAATATCAGAACACGAAGACAGAGTAATCAAAGATAAAGATGGAGAATTATATTTGCCGGTATCTGCCATTTATGGTCCTAATGGTGGCGGGAAATCAAATGTACTGGAAGCGCTTCGCATATTAGCGGCTAAAGTATTGCACCCTTTATATGCAACTGACGATAATGGTGATCGTCCTTTTCCGATGAAAAGAATTCTGATAGAGCCATTTGCTTTTGGAGCGGAAGAAAAAGAAGCACCTACAGAGTTCGAACTCTTCTTTCGTACAGAAATGGCAGAATATCGGTATGTCTTAACGGTAAAGAGAGATATTGTTTTTTATGAAAGACTGGATCGTGTGAAATTTGATACAGGAAGAAGGTCTGCTCTTTTTGAGCGTTCTGCTAAAGGAATTGAGTTGAAGGGCGTATTTGCAAGACTGAAAATTAGTGATGAACTTTCCGAAACACTGACATTACTTTCCTATTTGGGAATTACCTATAAAAAGAATGAGGTGGTAAATGATGTGCTGAATTGGTTTGAATATGGTATCGACTTTTTGAACTATGGAAATCCTATTCAGGAACTTGGGATGGCAATCGCAACTTCTGAAGAGGTAAAGACTCTTTTCTTGGAAATGATTCAGGAAATGGATTTGGATATCGTAAACTTCCGGGTTGAAGAAAAAGAGAATCAACGGATTGAAGTTTACACCAAACATATTGTTGATGGGTATGAGTCCGAATTGAATTTATCTGATGAATCAAGTGGTACAAAAAAATTATTTGGATTGCTGCCGTTTATTGCAGACAGCCTCGTATCCGGTACAACATTGGTAATTGATGAGTTAGATGCAAAAATTCATCCGGCTTTGCTGCGGCACATCATTATGCTGTTCCATGATATGGAGATCAATCGGCATGGGGCACAACTGATATTTACATCACATGACTTGTCCACGATGAATAGTGACGTGTTCCGAAGAGATGAAATTTGGTTTGTGGCAAAAGGAAATAGACAGAATTCAAAATTGTATTCTCTTGTGGAGTTTAAAAACGAAAAAGGTGAATCCGTCCGTAAGGATGCCAAGTTTGACAAGCAGTATCTGGAAGGTAAGTATGGCGCTGACCCATATCTCAGAAAAATTATAGATTGGGGGAAGGTCAATGCCTAAGAAAGCTGGAATGGAAGCCTGGAAGAAAAAACGTCGGCAGGAACACTTGGAAAAGAAAGAATTCCGATATTATATCTTCTGTGAAGGTCAGCAGACAGAACCATTATATTTTGATGGGTTTAAGAGATACATTGAGGATAATCCGATTTATCGGGATATGGTGCTGATAGAAATAGAACCATGTCAGGCGGAAACCATGCGTGTAATCGGAATGGCTGAGAAGTATGTGACGAAAAATAAAATCGAGAAAGGCCAAGTTTGGTGTGTATACGATAAAGACAGCTTCCCTGCAAAGGATTTCAATGGTGTAGTGCAGAGGGCGGAACGACTGAATCAGGAAAATCCAGATTTGCAATACCATGCGGCGTGGAGTAATGAGTGCATAGAGTTTTGGTTTCTTCTGCATTTTGCTTATTATACAGCGAATAATCACCGGATAGAGTATATTTCATTTTTGAATGATAAATTTCAGGCGCTTGGAATTGGAAAGTATCAGAAGAACATGAAAAATATCTTTGAGATTCTGACGGCAAGTGGAAATCCCAAACTGGCGATACGATATGCAAAACGTATAATAAAAGATGGACAAGGTAAGGCACCGGCAGATATTGCACCGGGAACGAAGGTGTACGAGTTGGTAGAGGAACTGGTGAAGTATTTGCCGGAAGAAATTAAAAATAGGTTTATTTAAGAAAGGCGAAAACATGAAATTTACGGAAGCAAAACTAAAAGAATATGCAGCACCATTGAGCGAGACTGAAAACCAGAAGTGTCTTAATGCGATTGGGATGGTTCGTAATGCGTTGAAAAGTTTGGGATTTACGGATGATGGAAAATCCATTAGTAAAATGTATGATGATAATATGCCTATGCTTTAGAGATGAGAAGTGTAGGAGGGAGCAGAAAAGTTCGTTTGTTTATTCAAGGGTCATATGCGAATAATACAAATGTTAGAACGCAAAGTGATGTTGATATTGCTGTTGTGCAAGAAGAGGTTTTTACGACAGAGTACCGTGCGTCTACAAGTATATATCCTCAGTCGGATACAGATTATGGTTTTTGTACTGTTGCACCGGCTGCTAAAACATTTAAAGATGAAGTGCAGGAGTGTTTGGAACGAAAATTTGGTTCAGATGTAGAACGGAAAAATAAGTCTATCAAAATTCATGGTAACACTTATCGAAAAGATGCGGATTCGGTTCCGTGTCGTCGATACCGTGATTATAGAAGTGATTATAGAAAAGACGTAAATAATTATATACCGGGCATTGTGATAATTCCAGATCATGGTAGTAGAATTATTAATTACCCAGAACAGCACATTGCAAATGGACGCAAGAAAAACAATAATACGAACCGATATTATAAGAAGATGGTTCGCGTTATTAAAAAAATGCGCTATCTCATGTGCGATTATGGATATGCAGAAGCTGAACGGGTATCATCATTTGGTTTAGAATCACTCTTGTGGAATTTACCGGATTGGTTATTTATGAAGTATAGCATATATAGATATGAATTCGGAGAAATTGTAGAATATTTGTATAATCATAAAGACGAAATAGTTTCTTTTAAAGAGGCAAATGGTATTAAAGACTTGTGCCCTACGACAGAGGATACTAAGAATTATAAAAATTTTGTTGATAAATTGTTTGAATTTTATGAATATGACATTCAGGAGTAAATATGGCTGAGAATTTTAACAAGTTTATGAGTAAATCAATCTGGTTTACAATTATAATGTTTTGTTTAAGGTGTTTTCTTTCCGATACCAAGATAATAACAGATTTTTCAATTTATTACATTTATGGATATGCAGGAGAAGCAGTGGCATTTTCGGTATTTGTTATGCTTATATATGAAAAATGGTTGTGGAAATTAAATCCGCTTGAAGAAACACCTGTATTAAGGAAAAAATATACTGGAGTATTGCGCTCGACATATGATGGAATCGAAAGGGTTGCAGTTCTTGAAATAAAACAGACATTACTATCCATACGAGTTGTTTTTATAACAGAAGAGAGTAAAAGCAAGTCTATTTTATCGTCAATAGAAAAAATACAGGATGAATGGCAACTTACATATTGTTATTTAAATGTTCCGCAGGCTAATGTAAGAGAAAGAAGTAGAATACATTATGGTACGGCATTACTCTGTATAGAAAATCCTGAAGAGATTCAAGGACAATATTTTACAGATCGGCAAACAACAGGAGATATGAGGTTTACTCCAGAATAATAGTAGCATTAAGGGATGTCTTGATAGTAAGATGTCCTTTTTTGTTTACTTTTTCATATTACGTGGCATAATAAAGTTGTAACAGAACGATTCGAATATAACAGAAATGTTCTCGATATGAATATAGCTGCCTACTGCCGAGTTTTCACAGATAAAGCCGACCAGCTCCACAGCTTAGAAGCACAAAAGGAGTTTTTCTCTGAATACACAAAGCGTACCGGCGATACGTTAGTAAGATTATATGCTGATGAAGGCATCTCCGGAACATGGTCTGTTTGATTTGGTGGTTGTCAAAGACATCTCTCGTTTCGCCAGAAACACCGTTGACCTTTTACAAAACGTCCGTAAACTGAAATCACTGGGGATTGAAACGCAGTTCCTGACGGCTAACATGACTAGCATGGGAAACAGTGAATTTGTGTTGACCATTTTCGGTGCGCTGGCGCAGGAAGAAAGTGCAAACACCTCTAAGCGTGTAAAGTTCGGTAAAAAGATGAATGCCGAAAAGGGGCGTGTTCCCAATATCGTTTACGGATATGAGAAAATGATTGGCGATTACTTCAACCTTGCCATCAACGAAGAAGAGGCAAAGGTGATCCGACAGATTTACAAATGGTATACGGAAGAAGGCTACGGCGCTGCCAAGATTGCTAATATGCTCAATGAGCGTGGATTTAAGACCAAGCGTAATTGCGCATGGAGTCAGAACGCTACTTGTCGTATTCTGACTAATGAGCTTTATACCGGCAAGGTGATCAATGGAAAACAGGAAGTGTCGGATTTCCTGACCCGCCAAAGAAGAGAAAAAGATGAAACGGAATGGATTGTGGTACAGAGTCCGGAACTTCGAATCATTGAGAATGAAACTTTTGAAAAAGCACAGGAAATTCTTCGCTCCCGACACGATGCTTTCAATATCTCCCATGAACGCCAGAGCAATAAACATCTTTTTTCAACTTTAATCAAGTGTAAGGAATGCGGCTGGTCTTTCCGAAGAACCGTTCGCAAGTACAAAAACACCTATATTCGATGGGTGTGTTCCGGTCATAACGGAAAAGGAGCGGACAGCTGCCCCAACGCTGTTTCCGTAGATGAAGATGAACTGATTGAGGTTTTGCAGGAATATTTTACGGAAGTCCTCAAACAGAAAAAGAAGGCTATCCGCTATGTGATCGGAGAATTTCAGCGTGTTTATAAAGCGAAAGACGAAAATCTGGAATATGAAAATGAGCTGAAGATGGTCTCCTATCATCTCACCAAGGGAGAACAGCTGGAAACCCTATTGAACCGTACCTTTCAGGAGATTGAAGATATTGCCGATGTACGGCAGATGACCAATGAGCAGTTAAAAAGAGTTATTCAAAAGATTGAAGTGGACAAGGATAAGAATGTAGATATTTATCTCAGACTGCTCGGTGATTTAGGTCTTGACGAAACCGTTCTAATTCGAGATAACGAAACACTTGGCTGATACCCGGAGCAGCGGTGCATGGGTCATGTGGAAATCCTCTTACGACGTATTAAACGGCGTTGTCTGCTTGTTGACGATCAAAAGGTACCGTGTCTTATCCGGCATACTTGTTTTTCAAAACAGCTTCTATCCATGGCTGCGGACCGTTCTATCAACATAAAAGCCGTGCAGAAACATCGTTCTTGTTCTGCGCGGCTTGATCAACCTGTTGAGAAAGGATATGTTCTTACTGATACTGGGGCAGATAGCTTCCGTGAGCTACAATCAGATCATCGCAAAGGGAAATGATATCATCCTGGGATAGTTCGGCACCGGTATGGGGATCCAGCATCGCTGCCATATAGATGTATTCTTTCTTTTTGGTAACGGCGGCCTGGATGGTCATCAGCTGGACGTTGATATTGGTCCGGTTGATGGCGGCGCACTGTTCCGGCAGATCGCCGACAAAGCAGGGATTGATGCCGTTCCGGTCCACCAGGCACGGCACTTCCACACAGGCGTTGCGCGGTAGATTGGTGATGAGTCCCGTATTGAGTACGTTGCCGTGAATCCGATATGGCCGGTCGGTTTCCATGGCGGTGATGATATAGGCGGCGAATTCCTGGGTTTTGGAATGAGTGAGAGCCGTGTCCTGTACCAGCTGTTCCCGCATGGCCTTCCAGCTGTTGATTTGGTACACACACCGCCGGGGATATTCGTCCAGCGGAATGTTATAGCGTTCAATCAGTTCCGGATAGCGTTCCTTGATGTACCAGGGAACGTATTCGGAAGTGTGCTCCGAAGATTCGGTGATATAATACCCGAATTTTTTCATCATATCCAGCCGGACCCGGTCATGAGGAACGTCCCGATCGGGGTCCGCAGCACGTCTCTTGATCTCCGGATACAGATCGTTTCCTTCTAGGTCCGTGATGCGAAGCAGCCAGGCTTGGTGGTTGATCCCGGCAATTTCCCACTTACAGCGCTGCACATACTCGTCCAAGCCAAGTTCCCCCAATAGGCCGCTGGCACAGGACTGCACGCTGTGGCATAAGCCCACGGTCTGGATGCCGCTGTAGCGCTGCATATAACCGGATAGCATGGCCATGGGATTGCTGTAGTTGATGAACAGCGCATCCGGACAAAGTTCTTCCATATCCCGAGCGATGCCGTCCAGAACGGGAATGGTACGCAGCGTCCGGAAGATTCCGCCGATTCCCAGCGTATCAGCAATGGTTTGTCGGAGCTTATATTTTTTCGGGATTTCAAAATCGATCACGGTAGATGGTTCGTAGCCGCCTACCTGGATGGCATTGACTACGTATTTGGCATTTTTCAACGCCTCCCGGCGGTCCAGAGTAGCCTGGATTACCGCCTTCCCCTTGTGATTGCGGTTGATGTTCTCCAACATCTGCCGGGAATCCTCCAGGCGGACGGGGTCGATATCGTGGAGCGCGATAGTAAAATCCTCTAATTCCGGTGTAAGAATACAATCTCCCAATACATTTTTTGCAAATACCGTGCTGCCAGCGCCAATAAAAGCAATTTTTAACATGATGAATTCCTCCTTTGATTTTTCTGGTTCTAGCATAAAATATTTTTTAGATGGGAGAAATCGGTTATGTTGTTTGTTTTATTTTTTTTTTGCAGATATGTTGCATCCTTTTCTGACCTCTGTTACAATATCGGAACGGAATAAGTCGCAGTCGGTGGGCTTACCAGGAAGGAGTGCTGCCGTTGAAGCAAGACCAGAATCAGTTGGATCGCTGGGGAAACACACCGCTCACCATCTGTCAGTGCGGCGGCGAACAAACCTGTTCGGGACACAAATTTGGACCGGCCGTCCGGAGTCATTTTCTAATTCATTTTGTTGTTTCCGGTTCCGGTACCTACTCTCTGAACGGAACATCCTATTCGCTGGAGGCAGGACAGGGCTTTTTGATTGAACCGTTTGTGGTTACCACGTATCAGGCGGATTGGGAAACTCCCTGGCGGTACCGGTGGGTAGGCTTTGTGGGAGGCGAAGCTGCGGATTTGCTTCGGGACAGAGGCCTAAGCGGGAAGAATCCTATTTTTACCGCGCCCCTGGAAGAGACGGAACAATGTTTGTCTCAAATGGAGGCAGCTTATTATAACGACCCTACCCGCAGACTCCTTCTTCTTTCTTATTTATATCGGTTCCTTGCAGGTATTCCGGCAGCCGGCGGCCAGGAAGAAACGGAGAACCGTTATGTTTTACTGGCGAAAGAATACATCCGTCATAATTTTTCTTATGCCATAACGGTACAGGATGTGGCCCGTTACATTGGTCTGGAGCGTTCCTATTTATATAGGCTGTTTCAGAAGCATGTAGGATTGTCTCCTCAGCAGTACTTACTGCAGCAACGGCTGGATTATGCGCGGGATATGCTTTTGTCCAACCGGTATAACGTTACGGAAACGGCGTTTTCCTGCGGATTTTCTTCCGTGTCCCATTTTTCCAATCTTTTTAAAGCCCGATACCGGATGTCTCCCATACAGTACCAAAAAGGTCTGAACACAATTGAGCTGGAATAATATGGATAAAAAAGAAAAGTTAGAAATTGAGAAAGAAAAAATAACAAAAATATTCCGAAAAATCTCCAAAAAAAGAGGAAAATCCTGTTGACATGTTGTATACATGGTGATATAATATCAAACTGCGTTGTAATCTCTACAGGGCGAATTATGCCCAAATGACAACGCAGCGGTTTAACGGAAATTATTATAACATAGAACGCAAAGTGTGGCAAGAGTATTCTTTATTATTCATCGGGAAAAGCTTGTGATTCGGTAAACGTCGCAGGCAGGAAGCGTGTCTGGTTTATCTTGCCAATTTGGTGGAAATACTCCGGACAGGGCAGTAACCGTCAGGGTTATCAAAAAAATCTGAGGTGATCATGAGTATGGTAAATGTACATGCGGTAAAGTATGGGCGGAATGAAAGAATGAGTTACTCGAGAATTCAAGAGATTCTCGATATGCCGAACCTCATTGCCGTCCAAAAAAATTCGTATCAGAATTTTTTGGACGAAGGGCTGAAGGAAGTCTTTAAGGATATTTCCCCTATCACCGACTATTCCGGAAATCTGATTTTGGAATTTGTGGATTACGTGATCGAAGAGAAGACGAACTATTCCATCGAGGAATGCAAGGAGCGGGATGCCACGTATGCGTCGCCGCTGAAGGTTAAGGTACGCATTCTGGACAAAGAAACCGGTTTAATCAAAGAGGATACCATCTACTTTGGCGATTTCCCCAAAATGACCGACAACGGTACGTTTATCATGAACGGAGCGGAGCGTGTTATCGTAAGCCAGCTGGTTCGTTCTCCCGGCGCGTATTTTGAAAAAACTTTTGATAAAGTGAAGGGCAAGGATTTCTTCGCCGCCACATTGATTCCCAACCGCGGCGCGTGGCTGGAGTATGAGATCGACTGTGCCGGCGTGATTTCCGTCCGGATCGACCGCAATCGAAAACTCCCTGCTACGGTTCTCTTACGTGCATTAGGATATGGCACGGACGACGATATTATACATTTACTTTCCGTGGATAAGAATAAATTGGCACCTCAGTACAAGGATGCCCAGGATGACATCCTGATCGACGAGAGACTGCTGACCACGCTGCAAAAGGATTCTACTACGGACGAAGAAAGCGCGCTCGTGGAAATCTACAAGAAGCTTCGCCCCGGCGAACCGGCGCTGGTGGACAATTCCCGGGCACTGCTTCGGGGCATGTTCTTTGATCCGAAGCGGTATGATCTGGCACGCGTGGGCCGTTACAAGTTCAATAAAAAATTATCCCTGGCAACGCGGATTGTCGGAAAAACGGCGGCGGGCGACGTGGTTAACGCGGAAACCGGCGAAATTTTGGTACAAGCAGGAGAGAAGATCACCTGGGAGATGGCCAATCAGATTCAGGATGCCGGTATCAACGAAGTGATCGTTTCCACAATGTACCGGCCAATCAAAATCATCGGCAACAACACGGTAGACATTCATGAATTTGTTTCCGTGGATCTGTCGGACCTGAAGATCACGGAGCGGGTAAATTATTCCGTTTTGAAGGAGCTTCTGGATTCGGCGGAGGGAGAAGAGAATCTCCGGAAAATCATCGAGGAGAACATGGCTAATCTGGTGCCGAAGCACATTACCATCGATGACATTCTGGCGTCATTTAACTATATTTTAAATTTGTCCTATGATCTGGGCGAGACGGATGATATCGATCATCTGGGCAACCGCCGGATCCGTTCGGTTGGAGAATTGCTTCAAAATCAATTTCGGGTTGGATTGTCCCGGATGGAGCGTGTGGTGAAGGAACGGATGGCCATGCAGGATATGGATGTGGTAACGCCTCAGGCGCTGATCAATACCAGGCCGGTGACCGCCGCCATCAAGGAGTTCTTTGGCTCCAGCCAGTTATCGCAGTTCATGGATCAAACCAATCCGCTGGCGGAGCTGGCCAACAAACGAAGACTGAGTGCTTTGGGCCCGGGCGGTCTAAACCGGGACCGGGCAACCTTCGAAGTGCGCGACGTTCATTATTCCCACTACGGCAGAATGTGTCCCATTGAAACCCCGGAAGGTCCTAACATCGGTTTGATCGGCTCGTTAAGTACATACGCGCGGATCAACGAGTATGGATTTATCGAGGCTCCTTACCGGAAGTACGATCCGGTGGAAAAACGGGTAACGGATACCATCCATTATTTGATGGCTGATGAAGAAGACACGTATATTGTTGCACAGGCAAACGAGCCGCTGGATGAAGACGGCCATTTCCTAAATAAAAAGGTGGTTTGCCGGTACCGGGATGAGTTTCTGGAGGTTGAGCCGGAACGGGTGAATTACATGGACGTTTCACCGAAACAGGTGGTATCGGTTGCCGCTGCGATGATTCCTTTCCTAGAAAACGATGACGCCAGCCGGGCGCTGATGGGCTGCAACATGCAGCGGCAGGCCGTTCCGCTTCTGCGCGCGGAATCTCCGATCGTCGGTACGGGAATCGAGTATAAGGCGGCAAAGGACTCGGGCGCTGTGGTATTGGCCAAGTACGCCGGGACGGTACAGGACGTAACCGGACGATTTATTACCATCCGCCGGGACAGCGGCGAGGTGGATCGGTATAATTTACTGAAATACCTCCGTTCCAACCAGGGAACCTGCATCAACCAGAAACCGGTGGTGAAGCATGGCGAGCGTGTGGAGGAAGGCGATGTGATCGCAGACGGACCTTCCACAGACCGAGGGGAAATTGCGCTGGGGCGGAACATTCTGATCGGCTTCATGACTTGGGAGGGCTACAACTACGAGGATGCTGTTTTGATCAGCGAGAAGCTGGTCAAAGATGATATTTTTACCTCCATCCACATTGAGGAATATGAGTGCGAGGCAAGAGACACCAAACTGGGACCAGAGGAAATTACCTCCGAGATCCCTCATGTGGGCGATGATGCTTTGAAATATCTGGATGCCAACGGCGTGATTATCGTTGGCTCGGAAGTTCACGCGGGCGACATTCTGGTAGGTAAGGTTACGCCGAAGGGGGAAACGGAGCTAACCGCGGAAGAACGTCTGCTGAGGGCCATTTTTGGAGAAAAATCCCGTGACGTACGGGATACTTCTCTGCGGGTTCCCCATGGTGAATCGGGAATCGTGGTAGATGTTAAGGAATTCACCCGGGAGAACGACGATGAGCTATCCCCAGGCGTCAACCGGATGGTGCGTGTCTACATTGCTCAGAAGAGAAAGCTGTCGGTGGGTGACAAAATGGCCGGACGCCATGGCAACAAGGGCGTTATTTCCCGGATTCTGCCGGAGGAGGATATGCCGTTCCTGCCGGATGGTACGCCGCTGGAGATCGTTTTGAACCCCTTGGGCGTTCCTTCCCGTATGAACATCGGCCAGGTGCTGGAAGTTCACCTGGGATACGCCGCTAAGGCTTTGGGCTGGAAGATCGCTACGCCTGTTTTTGACGGTGCATCCGAGAATGACATAATCGATACCTTGAAATTTGCAGGGCTGGCGCCGGACGGCAAGACTACCCTGTATGATGGAAGAACGGGTGAACCGTTCGATAATAAAGTAACCGTGGGATACATGTATTATTTGAAACTGTTCCACTTGGTAGACGATAAGATCCATGCACGTTCCACCGGTCCTTACTCGCTGGTAACCCAGCAGCCTCTCGGCGGAAAGGCTCAGTTCGGCGGACAGCGGTTCGGGGAAATGGAAGTCTGGGCGCTGGAAGCGTATGGCGCGGCGTACACCTTGCAGGAGATCCTAACGATCAAGTCGGACGACACCGTGGGCCGTGTCAAGACCTACGAGGCGATTGTAAAAGGTGAGAATGTACCGGATCCCGGTATTCCGGAGTCTTTCAAGGTATTGGTCAAGGAATTGCAGAGCTTGGCTTTGGATGTACGGATTTTCTCCGATGACAACACGGAGATTCCTCTTAAGGAAGCGGAAGAGGATTACATCAAGAATCCGGATAAATATCGGGCGAAGAAGGATGTGTACAATCCTGACTTTGAGACGTTCACAGACGAATCCGGCGATATCGTCATGGGAGACGGCGACAGCGAAATTCTGCATGACGACGAGCTGGAGAACGCGGTCGAAATCGGTGATTTCGAAGAAAACGAAGGGAATTTGGATAGCGGCGTGTTTGACGATCTGGAGGATGACATAGAAGTTTCGTCTGTTCTTGAGGATCTCGACGAATAAAGGAGAGTGCGGCAAATGGTAGATTTTAATAATTTTGATTCCATTCAAATTGGATTGGTGTCTGCGGATAAGATTATTCAATGGTCTCATGGGGAGGTAAAAAAGCCGGAGACCATCAACTACCGGACGCTCAAACCAGAGAAGGATGGGCTGTTCTGTGAACGAATTTTCGGGCCTACCAAGGATGGCGAGTGCCATTGCGGAAAGTATAAAAAGAACCGTTACCGCGGCATTGTTTGTGATAAATGCGGTGTGGAGGTAACCAGCTCCAAGGTCCGCCGGACCCGGATGGGACATATTGAACTGGCAGCTCCGGTTTCCCATATTTGGTTTTTCCGCGGCATCCCCAGCCGGATGGGCCTGATTCTTGATATGGCACCCCGGAATTTGGAGAAGGTTTTGTACTTTGCTTCTTATGTCGTGATCGACGAAGGTTCTACGACCTTAACATATAAGCAGATTCTGAGTGAAAAAGAGTATCGGGATTGCATCGAAACATATGGCGAGGGCCGTTTTGTGGCACAGATGGGTGCGGAAGCCATCAAAAAGCTGTTGGAAGACATCGACTTGGAGGCGCTGTCCAAGGAACTGCGGGAAGAGATTGAGCGGCTGTCCGAAAACGAAAAAGGAAAAGGCGGCCAAACCATCAGCCAGAAGAAAATGCGGCTGATCAAACGGCTGGAAGTGGTCGAGTCGTTCCGTATGTCCAACAATAAGCCGGAGTGGATGATTCTAACCGCCATCCCGGTAATCCCACCGGATTTGCGGCCGATGGTTCAGCTGGACGGCGGGCGGTTCGCCACCTCCGATCTGAACGATTTGTACCGTCGTGTAATCAACCGCAACAACCGTTTGAAAAGGCTGCAGGATCTGCACGCGCCGGATATCATTGTGCGGAATGAGAAAAGAATGCTGCAGGAGGCCGTTGACGCATTGATGGATAACGGCCGGCGGGGGAGACCGGTAACCGGTCCGGGAAACCGTCCGCTGAAATCTCTCTCCGATATGCTGCGGGGCAAGCAAGGACGGTTCCGGCAGAACCTATTGGGAAAGCGTGTGGACTATTCCGGGCGAAGCGTTATCGTGGTAGGGCCGGAGCTGCAGATTTACCAGTGCGGGTTGCCGAAGGAAATGGCATTAGAGCTGTTTAAACCCTTTGTTATGAGAAAGCTGGTCAATGATGACAAAGCGCAGAACATCAAGAGTGCCAGAAAAATGGTAGACCGTGTCCGGCCTGAGGTCTGGGACATTCTAGAGGAAATTATTAAAGAGCATCCCGTTTTGCTGAACCGTGCGCCTACGCTTCACCGTCTGGGAATCCAGGCATTTGAACCGGTTCTGGTGGAAGGCCGCGCTCTGAAACTGCATCCGTTGGTTTGTACGGCTTACAATGCGGACTTTGACGGAGACCAGATGGCAGTGCACGTTCCTCTTTCCGCGGAAGCACAGGCTGAGGCCCGTTTCCTGATGCTGTCGGCAAACAACCTGCTGGCGCCAAAAGACGGCAAGCCTATTGTCGTTCCCACCCAGGATATGGTATTGGGAAGCTACTATCTGACGTTATCCAAATATAAGGATTATACGAACGCGGCCTGCTTTGCCGATGAGGACGAAGCAAAGCGCGCCTACGATTTGAATTTGATTACCCTTCATACGCCTATTCTGGTCCGGCGGGAGGGGGAGTTTGAAGGCGAACCCATTCGCCAGGTTATCCAGACGACCATGGGCAAGCTGATTTTTAACGAAGCCATTCCGCAGGATTTGGGCTTTGTGGATCGGACGAAGCGGGAAAACGCCTTGTCGCTGGAAATCAACATGCTGGTAAAAAAGGGTACGCTGGGCGATATCATCGACAAATGTATTAAAGTACACGGTTCCACAAAGACGGCCGTAGTTTTGGATAAGATCAAAGCGCTGGGATTCCAATACTCCACGAAAGGAGCAATTACGGTTGGCGTAGAGGATATTATTGTGCCGCCGGAGAAGCAGCAGCTGATTGACGAAACCGATAAGACCATCGACTACATTACGAAGCAATACCGTCGCGGACTCATTACGGAGGAGGAACGCTACAACAATGTCATTGCTGCGTGGACGACTACCATTGAGAAGCTGACCACTATTCTGAAGGCCAACATGGGCGAATACAATCCCATCAACATGATGAGCGATTCTGGCGCGCGAGGTAATATCAACCAGATTAAGCAGCTAGCAGGTATGCGTGGTTTGATGTCGGATACCTCCGGTAAAACCATCGAAATTCCGATTAAGGCAAACTTCCGGGAAGGTTTGGATGTGCTGGAGTTCTTTATTTCCAGCCATGGTACCAGAAAGACACTGTCCGACACGGCGCTTCGTACGGCGGACTCCGGATATCTGACCCGTCGTCTGGTGGATGTCAGCCAAGAGGTGATTATTCGGGAATTCGACTGCGGTACGGAAGATTATATCGAAATTTCCGCGGTCGCCAACCCTGCCGCCAAGGATCAGGAACCCATTGTTCCGCTGGCTGCCCGGATTTCCGGACGGTATCCGGCCGTGACAATTACCGATCCGGCTACCGGTGAAATTTTGGCTGACCGGGATACGCTGATCGATGATGATTTGGCTGACCGCATCGTTGCCGCCGGGTATACGTCGGTAAAAATCCGGTCTGTGCTAAGCTGCTCCTGCAAGCATGGCGTATGCGCCAAGTGCTATGGCTCCAACCTGGCGACCAACGAGCCTTGTAACGTAGGAGAAGCCGTCGGTATCATCGCTGCTCAGTCCATCGGAGAACCGGGTACCCAGCTGACGATGCGTACGTTCCATACGGGCGGCGTGGCAACCGCGGACGACATCACCCAGGGTCTTCCCAGAGTGGAGGAATTGTTTGAAGCCAGGAAGCCAAAGGGCCTGGCAACCATTTCGGAGCTTTCCGGGTTTGTTTCTATTATAGAAAATGGTAAGAAAAAAGAAGTGACCGTTACGGCGGAAGATGGAGAAGCGAAAACGCTTTCCTTCAGCGGCGCCATCAATCTGAAAGTCAAGGATGGCGATGTGGTGGAGAAAGGCGACATATTGGTGGATGGCTCCATCAACCCTCATGACATTTTACGGATCAAAGGGGTAACGGGCGTTCAGAACTACATCATTGAAGAAGTTCAAAAGGTATACAATATGCAGGGCGTTAAGATCAACGACCGGCATATTGAGGTGATTGTCCGCCAGATGCTCCGGAAAGTCAAATTGGAAGATCCGGGCGATACCACTCTTCTGCCGGGCGGCATGGTAGACATTACGGAGTTCGAGGCAGCCAATGAGACCGCGCGCGCCATGGGGAAGAAGGAGGCCACCGGTAAGCGTGTGCTGCTGGGTATCACCAAGGCTTCTTTGGCTACGGAGTCCTTCCTATCCGCAGCATCCTTCCAAGAGACCACTAAGGTGCTGACGGAAGCGGCTATCAAAGGGAAGCGGGATCCTTTGCTTGGTTTGAAAGAAAACGTGATTATCGGTAAATTGATTCCGGCCGGAACCGGAATGAGCCGTTACAAGGATATCGAAATCCAGGTAGAAGCGCTTCCGGCCAGCGCCATGGCGAAGGAATACGCCGCCAGTCTCCATCAGGCATCCGCTGAGACGAGTGAGGATTTGGAGGATTTGGAGCTTCTGGAAGCGGAGAACGATCTGATTCTGGAGGACTCCGGCGATGACATCTATTTGGATGACACGTTGGAGGAGGACGATTTGTCGGAAGAGGAATAATCCTCCCCACTGGAAGGGTAGAAGAAATTTGCTTTCCTGTCCCCGCAGGCTGCCAGTCAGCATGCGGGGATTGTTTTTCAATCGGAAACAACGTTTGGACGAAAAGCGGAGCAAAAAAACGTGTTTCTGGTGTATTTTTTTAATATTGGTTATAGGAAAACGGAAAAATGGAAAAAATAGTTGACAAGTTCTATTGTTTCTTGTAGAATAGATAGGCTTGTGTGGGTATAGCGGCAGCTTTGCTATACGCAGTCATATTTTTTATTGGAGGTGAAAGAAGAATGCCAACATTTAACCAACTGGTTCGGAAGGGAAGACAGACTCAGGTAAAGAAATCTACTTCTCCTGCTCTGCAGAAAGGGTTCAACTCGCTCCAGAAGCGCAGCACGGACATCAGCAGTCCTCAAAAAAGAGGCGTATGCACCAATGTGAGAACGACGACCCCGAAAAAACCGAATTCTGCGCTGCGTAAGATTGCTAGGGTACGTTTGACGAATGGAATGGAAGTTACCGCATACATTCCCGGAATCGGACACAATCTGCAGGAACATAGCGTGGTTCTGATCCGCGGCGGAAGAGTCAAGGACCTGCCTGGCGTACGGTATCATATTATCCGTGGTACGCTGGATACGGCGGGAGTTGCCAACCGTTTGCAGAGCCGGTCGAAGTATGGCGCGAAGGTGCCGAAGGCGGCTGCTCAAAAAGGAAAGAAATAAGACGAACAAACCGGATGAAACCGGAAGGTGCCGGGTGTACGAATAGATAGATAGGAAACAAGAATGCCTCTCTATCCGGATTCTGCGCCAGCACGTACGGTGGGAGAACAAGATTCTGGCTGCTCCTGCCGAGTACCGATGATAGTATTGTCAGAAGGAGGGAAGAAAAGTGCCCAGAAGAGGATTTATTGCGAAAAGAGAGGTGTTGCCTGATCCGATATACAACGATCAGGTAGTAACCAAGTTGATCAACAACATTATGCTGGATGGCAAGAAGGGTGTCGCACAGAAAATTTGTTACGACGCGTTCGAGATCATTCAGGAGAAGACCGGCAGAGCGCCCCTGGAGGTGTTCCAAGAGGCGTTAAACAACGTTATGCCGGTATTGGAAGTCAAAGCGAGACGGGTAGGCGGTTCCACCTATCAGGTTCCCACAGAGGTACGGCCGGAAAGAAGACAGACGTTGGGTCTGAGGTGGCTGGTGCTTTTTGCTAGAAAGCGGAATGAGCGGACTATGGCGGAACGTCTGGCTAATGAAATCATGGATGCGGTCAACAACAATGGCGGCGCGTTCAAGAGAAAAGAAGACATGCATAAAATGGCGGAAGCGAACCGTGCTTTTGCTCATTACAGATGGTAAGAGGGAGACGACAATGTCGAGAAATTTTTCATTGGAGAATACCAGAAACATCGGTATCATGGCGCACATCGACGCTGGTAAGACAACAACGACAGAAAGGATTTTGTTCTATACGGGCCGGACGCATAAGATCGGTGAAGTACACGAAGGCGCGGCAACCATGGACTGGATGGTACAGGAGCAGGAGAGAGGTATTACGATCACTTCCGCCGCTACCACTACCCAATGGCGTAATACCCGTATCAACATCATCGACACGCCTGGTCACGTTGACTTTACCGTTGAGGTGGAGCGCTCCCTGCGCGTGTTGGACGGCGCGGTTACGCTGTTCTGCGCCAAAGGCGGCGTAGAGCCTCAGTCCGAAACCGTCTGGCGTCAGGCGGACAAATACCATGTGCCGAGAATGGGTCATGTGAATAAGATGGACATTATGGGAGCGGATTTTTTTCGCTGCGTGGACATGATCAAGAATAGATTGGGCGCTAACGCGGTTCCGATCCAATTACCAATCGGTAAAGAGGATACGTTTGTCGGGATTATTGACCTGGTGGAAATGAACGCTCACATTTACACGGATGATCTGGGTAAAAATGTGGAAATCCGGGACATTCCGGAAGACATGAAACCGCAGGCGGATGAATACCGTGCTGCCTTGCTGGAAGCGGTGGCGGACCAGGATGAGGACGTGATGATGAAGTACCTGGAAGGGGAAGACATCACCGCGGACGAGCTGAAGACCGCGATCCGGAAAGCGACGATTTCCGTGAAGATTATTCCCATAACCTGCGGTTCGTCTTACCGAAACAAAGGCGTACAGCAGCTGTTGGACGCGATCGTGGATTTCATGCCTTCTCCGGTGGATATTCCCGCCATTCAGGGAACCCTGCCGGATACCGGCGAGGAGTCCTGCCGGCACTCCAGCGATGAAGAGCCCTTTTCCGCTTTGGCGTTTAAGATTGTCAGCGATCCGTTTGTCGGGAAGCTTTGCTTCTTCCGGGTATATTCCGGTGTACTGAGCGCAGGCTCTTATGTGCTGAACGCAACAAAAGGAAAGAAAGAGCGGATCGGCCGTATTATGCAGATGCACGCCAATCACCGGGAAGAAATCGAACAGGTGTATTCCGGCGATATTGCTGCGGCGGTTGGTTTGAAAGACACCACTACAGGCGATACGCTGTGCGAAGAACGGGCGCCGATCGTCCTGGAGACCATGGAGTTCCCGGATCCGGTTATTTCCGTTGCCGTGGAGCCAAAGACGAAGGCCGGCCAGGAGAAAATGAGCATCGCGCTGCAGAAACTCTCGGATGAAGACCCGACGTTCCGCGTGCGTACCAATCCGGAGACAGGACAAACCATTATCGAAGGAATGGGCGAGCTGCATCTGGAGATCATCGTGGACCGCTTGCTGCGGGAGTTCAAGGTGGAAGCCAATGTGGGCAACCCTCAGGTCGCTTACAAAGAAGGCATTCGGAAGGCCGTAAAGCAGGAAGGTAAGTTTGTACGTCAATCCGGCGGACGCGGCCAGTACGGTCATTGCGTCATTGAAGTGGAACCCATGGAGCGTGGCAAAGGCTACGAGTTTGTCAACAAAATTGTGGGCGGCGTCATTCCCAAAGAGTACATCGCGCCGATCGACCAGGGGATTCAGGAAGCCATGCAAAGCGGTATCCTGGGAGGATATCCTGTTGTGGATCTCCGGGTAACTTTGGTGGACGGTTCTTATCATGAGGTGGACTCTTCCGAAATGGCGTTCAAAATCGCCGGTTCCATGGCCATCAAAGAGGCCTGCCGGAAAGCAGATCCGGTTTTGCTGGAACCCATTATGAAGGTAAGCGTAACGGTTCCGGATGAATACTTGGGCGATGTCATCGGAAGCCTCAGTTCCAGACGTGGCCGCATTGAGGGAATGGAGGAAGCCAGCGCCGGTACCCGGCTTATTATCGCTTCCGTGCCTCTGGCCGAGATGTTTGGGTACGTTACCTCGCTGCGTTCTATGACCCAGGGCCGCGGCTCATCCATCATGGAACCGAGCCATTATGAGGATGTGCCAAAGAACGTGCAGGATGCTGTCGTCAACCAGCGAAACGGGCGCGAGGGATAAACCGGAAGCCGTCCGGAAGGAAGGACAAAATTTTCTGCAGGCTGCATACTATGCGGAGAATTGGGTAAAAATACCTCTGGCAGGTGAAAAAGGACTTGCCTAATTGGGTAAAAATGTGTATTATATAAAAAGCAAACGGGAATGATCCGATTTGTTCCAAAAAGAAGGAGGAAGTTTAAATGGCAAAATCTAAGTTCGAAAGAACGAAACCCCACGTAAATATCGGGACCATTGGTCACGTTGACCATGGCAAGACGACATTGACCGCTGCCATCACCAAGGTTTTGGCACTGGGTGATGACAAGATCGAGGTAAAGGCATACGATCAGATCGACAACGCGCCGGAGGAGAGAGCAAGAGGTATCACGATCAACACCGCGCACGTTGAATATGAGACAGAAACAAGACACTATGCTCACGTTGACTGCCCCGGACACGCCGACTATGTTAAAAACATGATCACCGGCGCGGCGCAGATGGACGGCGCGATTTTGCTGGTTGCCGGCGACAGCGGCCCGCAGGCGCAAACAAGAGAGCATATTTTGCTGGCTCGTCAGGTAGGGGTCCCCTACATAGTTGTTTTCATGAACAAGTGTGATTTGGTGGACGATCCTGAGCTGCTGGATTTGGTTGAAATGGAGATCAGAGAGCTGCTGAGCAAGTATGACTTCCCTGGCGACGATATTCCGATTATCCGTGGCAGCGCGGCGGTTGCTTTGCAGAGTGCCTCTACGGATCCGAGCGCTCCGGAATACGCTTGCATCAAGGAGCTGATGGCTGCCGTAGACAGTTACATTCCGACTCCGGAAAGACCGCACGACAGACCGTTCCTGATGCCTGTTGAGGACGTTTTCACCATCACGGGCCGTGGTACGGTGGCAACGGGCAGAGTAGAGAGAGGTACGATCAGAGTAGGCGATGCCGCTGAAATCGTCGGCTTGCAGGAAGAGAAGAAAGCTACCACCATCACCGGTGTAGAAATGTTCCGTAAGCTGTTGGATGAGGCGTATGCCGGCGATAACATCGGTGCCCTGCTGAGAGGTATCCAGAGAAATGAAGTAGAGCGCGGACAGGTGTTGGCAAAGCCGGGCACCATTCATCCTCATACTCATTTCAAGGGCCAGGTTTACGTGCTGACCAAAGACGAAGGCGGACGTCATAAGCCTTTCTTCAGCAACTACAGACCTCAGTTCTATTTCCGGACCACGGACGTGACGGGTGTCATTACCCTTCCCGAGGGTGTGGAAATGGTTATGCCCGGTGACCACGTGGAAATGGAAGTGGAATTGATTACGCCTATCGCGATGGAAGAAGGCTTGCGTTTCGCTATCCGGGAAGGCGGCAGAACAGTAGGCGCCGGAACCGTTTCCTCTATCATCGAGTAATTTTAACAGAAGAGTGGTTTGTTCTTCCCGAAACAATAAAAACCGGAGGTTCCCTTGGGCGCCTCCGGTTTTTCAGCGTTTTTTGCTAGGGAACCGTCCGACATGCGATGCTTTCCACTACCTGGCCGATATCGGCATTCAGGCCGATTGAGTGGGTTTCTATTTCTCTTGGATAGAATGCTTCCCCATCATTGATGCAGACGTATAGGGAACGGGGATTGCGTGCCGTCATTTGCCAGAACGGAAATTTGATGATTCCCGGCGTATTGGCGCCTACCCCCAACTCGAAAAAAAGGACGCGCTGCCGTTGGCTTTGGAGGAGAAAGTCATGGTATCGGCTATTTGCGGCGTGCCAGCCCGCATCCTGAACAAAGCTATCGTCGCAGCGCAGATTCATCGTCATGGGAGCGCCGCAGATCGGACAGATGGGAATGCGTTCTGTGGGGATGCGCATGTCCTGCTGTTCTGCCGTCATGTTCCGGACGGCTTTTTCGTTGTCATAAGTCTTTGGATGACACGCCTTTCCACATTGCCACAGCCCGTAATCTCCCTGCCTATACATGAGCCGTTGCGGTATTCCAAGCCCTCTAAGGATAAAACTCGCCGAAAAGTAAAAGAGGATTTAGAAACCCTCTACAGTACCTCTATTGAATGGAGCGAGCCGAGCGGCAAGAATATAAAAGACTTTGCTAAAATGCGTATTTGCACGATGATAGCGGTTAAGAACGGTAAATATTATAATGGACTTCTCCCCCTCAATTGCAACCTATCTTACTCACGCGTATGTCATGCAGTACCCGATAGAACTATTTAAGGCAGATGAGCGCAACCCAAGCAGTTATTACATGGGTAAAAGCTCCTACAGCACAACAGTATGACAACAACCAGCGCAAAGGAACAGCTAATATGATCAGCGTTAAAGCCTTGCCGGAGAGCTACCCGGATATTTCCGTCTTATGAAGAGGTCATGGCTGCAGATAGGCATTTAGAGCAACGTATTAAAACACCGTTTGAAAATGCCTTAAATTCTCTTAGCTCCTTTATCAATTGGGAAGACAGTAATAGTAAAGGAGTACCGCTAACCGATATCCGCTGCAAGACTTCAATTATTCAGTTTTCATTGACTGCTACATACATTTTGAAGTGCTGAACGCTCCCGCTCCGCCGCCATGTTTAGCCGCCAAAGCAGAGCGGGCAGAGAAAGCCCAACAAAGACGCAATGCCGCTAAGAAGAAAAAAGCAGATGAAGCAGCCTCTCCGTAATAATAAAAGTAGCCCGCTATAGAGCCGTTAAAAGCCTTGTAGCGGGTTTCCTATGGGAATTTTAAGACAATAACTTTTGCTGATCCGCTCGCTCCTGGTGTGCTTTCATGGCGTTTTGTATTCTATGCTTGCTGTCCTCCGGCGCTCCCTCTCTCATAACTGCCGTTTTCAATTTAGTAAGCCGTTTCTGTACCTCAAACAAAGGCTTTGAGGACTGGTCGGAGCTGTTTGGAGACACAGAAATGGTAACAGTGGCATTAGACTGCCTGATGCATCATTGTGATGTCGTTCAAATGGATGGCAAAAGCTATCGGTTGGAACACAGGAAAACATTCCTGAAAAAATGAACGAGAAGTACTGCACTTTTCGTGGCCAAAAATGTTGCACTTTTGCTTGCCATTTACAGCGTTTTCTTTGTGGTCTGTGTCGGTCGGGACTATCCTTCCGATTTCGCCATTCCTTTCGTTTATTTGGAGAAAGAGAAGAAATGGTATGTAGCGAATTTTCAAATCAAATCCGTTCCGTCGGCGCAGCCGTTTGCTTGATGAGGCGAAGAGCGAGGTGGATTTTTCGCCGTTTTGAGGGGAGATTGATTGTGTTAAAATTTTTTAAATTCTTTTTTTAAACTGGACAATAGTTGTCCGGTTTAACTGTTATGCTTGTTTTGTCCTCCCGAAAAAGAGGATAGCATCATCACAAAGGAAGTGGTTACATTGAGGGTTTAAAACGAAAGGCCCGGCCGCTTTTGCGACCGGCTGGGAAGGATGGCAACCTTGTAACAATTGCCACGGGGGATACCTATTTTACAATGCAGACCGGAAAGGTATGCAGCAGATCACCTGGTAAAAAGAACCGGGGAGAACAAAAACAATAATAAATTTTAGAAAGGAACGAAGATTATGAACGAAGAAACTATAGTACCGGATGAATTGTTACTGGACGATTTATCCGAACAGGAAATCGTATTGGAAACAATGCCGGAAGAATTAACTTCAGCGAGAAAGATTTTAGATCAATTCTATAGCGGAAATGGCTCAAGCCAAAAAATTAATAAATTGTCTATTCGGGATTCATCCGGCAACGAACTAGGCTCCATTTCCTATAGCTATGAACGCTCCACCGATATCACAAATATTACGCGTGGAGATAACATGAAATATGTTATGACATACAATGATTCTCATGGCCGAGAAAGTATTGGAATAGACGGTTTCCCTGTTCCTCTGCTCCGATACGCCGGCGGGGATCGAAGCGTTAGGGCCACTTACGCGAATGGGGATACAGTAGTAATTGCTTATAAAAGTATTTATAAAATTGCCACTGTAACATGGACGAATAGCGAAGATGTTGTGATAGCGCGTTACAAGTATACTTACCAGGAAGGCGGGAGAATGATGGGTATAATTGACATTCTTCAGAGAAAGGAATATAATTTTTGCTATGAAGATGGTAATATTGTACAGACTACGGAGAATACGATTTCCCTGAATGCTGAAGAAGATATTACTGCCAGGCACCTTGATAACTCCATAAGTTATATTTACAATTCGGAAAGAAAACTGATAAAAGCATGTATCCGGGACGCAAGCGGTAAAGAACAAGAGTGCTGTCATATGGGAGAAGCAAAAGGGAAACAGGTAAAATCGTCAGATACCGGTCTTGTGGAATCTATTTCCTTTGCGAATGGCAGGAATATTTCTTACGAGTACGATGTGAAGGGAAAAGTCACACAAGTTACGGACAGCGAAGAGGGGGTTACCGCGTATACCTATGACGCCCTCGGGCAGCTATCCAGTGAGACAAAAAACGGTGTAAGTACCCAAATGACATATGATTCTTACGGAAATATCATAGCAAAGGGACGTTGTGATGAAAACGGAGAAATCACTGCTCTTGCCAAAAGAACCTACACCTATGGCGATACCGTTTGGCATGATAAATTGACAGAAACCAACGGAATCCCTATCCTTTATGATGCAGGAGGAAATCCGCTCTCTTACTTTGGACTTACCTTTTCCTGGGAAAGAGGTCAACAGTTAAAATCCGCAGCCGGGAACGGGAAAGTCATTTCCTATAGTTATAACAACTGTGGAACCCGAATCAGCAAGACAGTAAATGATATAAAACATGAGTATTTGTTAAAAGGCGAAAAAATTCTTCGGGAAAGTTATGGGACTACCGTAATGGATTTCTTATATGACAATGAAGAACGTATTTGCGGCTTACAATACAATGGAACATTGTATCATTTTTATAGAAACTTGCAGGGAGACATTATCGCTATTACGGACGATATCGGCGAGGTAGTAGCAAATTACTCTTACGATGCTTGGGGAGTTTGTACGATTACTTCCGACACAAGTGGAGTGGCAATTGCGAAAGTGAATCCGTTTCGGTATAGAGGTTATTATTTTGATTCGGAAACAGGTTTTTACTATCTTCGAAGCAGATATTATGACCCCATCATTGGCAGGTTTATCAACGCGGATGATCCAAATGTGTTATTGTTAGCCGGAAAGGAACCCTTAGGCGCAAATCTCTTCACGTATTGCTTTAATGATCCGGTCAACATGATTGATACTATAGGAATGTGGGGTTCGAGTATTCATAATGGAAAAAAGCAGAACAATAGTTGGATTTACGGAACTGTTAAATGGGCGATGGATTGTGGAATGTGTCAGGCAGATGCTGAGATTGTTGGTGAAGCAAATAATAATGTAGATGGAGAATTTACTGGAGCCGGTTTCAGTGCATCTAGACATTTTAACAGAAACGGATCAGGACAACTAGATTCTAGGTTAGAACATTTCCAATCACATTATCAAGAAGCTATTAGTTTGTGGCGTCAAGGAGCGAGTGGGCCTACTTCTCCAAATGCATTTTTAAAACTGGACGCATTGCGAGAATTAGGAATAGGACTGCATTCTGTACAAGATTATTATGCCCATTTGGACTACGACTATAGCGGTTGGTGGGAGGAATTGCCAACGGGAAATGGGGCACATCATTCCTATTCATATGATAAGTATGTTTCGTGTGGAGTACTTACGGATTATAATATAGGTTATTTTGACAACGAAGATTACCATATTAGGAGGCTTGCCAACACCAACGGCAAATATTTTCACAACTATGTAGGAAGGGAAAATAGCTGGAGGTATCTAGATACAAGGAGTGATACCATAAACTATATAAGCTATTTTATTCAAACAACGGGATATGAATGTTTGTTATAAATGGCTGTTCTCGTTTTCCTGGTAAATCATTACAGTAAGTATGTCTTCCGCCGTTGGCGGGAGACATACCACAAAAAATTAGAGTAATGTTTTTTAAAATTTACGAACCGGGAGGTAACTTTATGTTGTATATTAAAAATAACGCTGTCGCATTAGCGGCGCATACTTTATTAGCGGCAATTATTTTTTGTTTCATGAGCGTGCATGTTTTTCTAATTTCTGATTCGGCAAGGTTTATGATAATTTTTATTATTTGTTTTCTAGGGTATATTGCATGTGGATTCTTTTTATTAAGACCTGTTGACTCTTTCTCATCTTTTTCAGTGCTATCTGTTACAATAACTATAATAATCCTGTTTATACTTACTTTTTGCGGGGTGGGAGATGGAAGAATATTACTTTACGCTAATCCGATCGTATCTATCTGGTATTTATTTGGAAAATTTATATCGGATAGCCATACAACATTGATAATTTTAATATTTTTATCCTTCTTGCCACCTCTATTGATGTATTCCGGCATGGCATTAAAAAAACTTTATAAAAACATTAAATCATAAAATTTGGTGTTTTTCACTAACGAGGCATTCTTGCTGAAGATAGACTGCCCGGAAGATTACATTTTGCCTTGGGGTGATCTTGCGGATGCTAGAATATACGCCCACCCGGAGCTTATAGAAATGAAAGCAAGCAGACACTATATTAGGGCAAGTAGAAGCTTTAAACGGTCTTGTTACTGCAATGTACGAACACCCTGCAGGTACTCAAGAAGATATAGAGCGAAAGCGGGGTATTATAAAAGACATTTTCCAGCTCATAGACGTAGAAAGTATTTACCCTACGGAAGCAGCCATAAAACCGATCTGGCTGTAGACCGATAACAGGGCTTGCAACCATCACAAACGGCAACTTGACGGTATTCATTGAGAAATATAGTAACCTTGCCGGGGGCTTAGAATATCCACTCATAAGCTGCTGGACGCTTGCACAATAGCCCTTAACCGCTCAAAATAATTTCTGTTTTTTACCAAGGACAGAAGGGCTTGATAGGGCTTGCCCACAGGCTGATCATAACGATTGACAAGAATCTGCCTGTTCCCTCGGAAAACGGTATTCACCGGTGGAAATACAACAGAAGGCCAGACTGGTCAACTGATGCGCTTCCTGTCCTTCTTCCCTCATGATATCCGCGCAGGCCAGCCGCAGCCGGACCCCAGCAAAAGTATGAATCGCGTTGTCGATGCATCCGTGACAAGGGTAAAAACATCCTAGCAAGCGACTGTTTGCTGCATTGACGATTCCATCTACCTTGAGTGTGGTAATGTCTCCCTGCCAGAGATAAATACCATCTCGCACCGGTGACAGATCCTGCAGAGAAGTAATCCCCTTGCGGCGCGTTTCTTCTTTCCAATACGCATCCTGTATCCGCAAAAAGGTTTCGCTTATGGGTCGAGGCGGACGGGTATTGAACAACGAGCGCAGCAGTAACTGCTGGCTTGGTTCGTCTTCCGGAATGTTTTTCTGGGGATAAGAAGTTTGTTCGGCAAGCAGCTCTCGAATCAAATACAGACGCCGTTCCCTTTGTGTCATATCCATCCCTCTTTCTTCATTTTTGTCCGCGGTTAGGAAGGCCGTCATCTTTTTTACTCCGCTACAACGGATATCCTTTGGTGAATATGGGTTCCCTTTTCGGCTTCCTCCACGATAGCCAAAGCGTAGTCGGCATAGCTGATCACACTTTCCCCTTTGGCATTGAGCAGCAATTCCTCGCCGCCCAGCAGATACCGTCCTGTTTTTTTTCCGTCAGCCCGGAAATCACAAGCGGGGCTTAGATATGTCCAGAGAACATCCTTCCGGGTACGCAGTTCTTTCAGCGCCTGGCCCATATGGAATGCAAGCGGCTTAAAGCCGTCAGGGAAGTCGGGTCCATCCATGACCTGTGCGGTGTGAGACGAATCCACATATAGGCTTCCGGCGCCGCCTACGATCAGCAGACGGTTGGTTTTTCCGCTGAGAATATCGCAGAGGTGTCGCAGCGAAGTACTATGCTGCGCAAGCGTGTCCGGGGTCCAGGCGCCAAACGCATCCACAATTACGGCAAAATCTTTCAAATCCTTGTACGTCAGATCAAACAGATCCTTGTTAATTGTATTTTGGGCATCGCTTCGGTTTGCCCCTCTCACGACAGCGGTTACTTCCATTCTTCTGTTTAACGCTTCTTTTACAATCTGTTTTCCGGCCTTTCCGTTTGCACAAACCACTGCAATCTTCATTTTCATTCCCTCCTGCTGTTTTGTATTGTGCCAGAGATCGTTTCCTTCCGGCAGTTTCATTGTACCTCTCAAAAGTTTCTTTTGTAAAGTAAGCACAATATTGTTCCATAGTTACCGACAGGATACTATTGACTGTTTTACGGGTTGGTTTCTTGACAGTACTCCAATCTCATCCTATAATAACGTAACGAGAAAATGCAAAGGCGGTATTCCTTCGCGTCATGGCGCAGGGTACGGCAGGGAAGGTGCTGCTTATGTCAACGGAAAAAGAATTGCCCGCTTGTCCGGTGGAAACCACACTGACTCTGATTGGAGATAAGTGGAAGGTGCTCATTCTCCGGGATTTGATGCCCGGCACCAAACGGTTTGGCGAGCTGAAGAAATCCATCGGAAAAGTAAGCCAGAAGGTACTGACCGCTCAGCTGCGCGATATGGAGCAAATGGGGCTGGTCAATCGCAAAGTGTACGCCGAAGTGCCGCCAAGAGTCGAATACACGCTGACGGAGATGGGATATAGTTTAAAACCGATTCTGGATGCTATGTGGCATTGGGGTGAAACCTACCAAGCAAAGCAATCGGCAATCTGAGGTAGTCCGTATTTTCGAACCGGGCGCACGTCTTTCGTTTCCGCTATTCTGGAAAGGTTATCCCTGGCGTAAGGATTGAATGAGTCTGCGCGTTTCAATCAAAGAATGTTCTACCGCGTCATATTGATCTTGAGCGGCGCACAGAAACAGCAGATCCGAAAGAAACAGCATTCCGTAGCGGGAGCCAATCGCGCCGATGCGTATTTCGTCCTCTACGTGAGGAATCTGCAGCAAGGTGTCGGCCAGGGCGTGAAGCGGATTGGGCTGTGTGCTGGTAAAACAAATGCAATAGGTTCCGTTTTCTTTTGCTTGCCGAATGGCGGACAGCACTTCTCTGGTCTGACCGGAGTAGGAAAATCCCAACGCCACGTCGTTTGGCGTGGTATGTACCGATGTTGAAAGCTGAATGCTGCTGTCCGAACGGAAAATACACTTTTTACCGATGCGAAGCAGCTTGGAGGCCAGGTCGCTTGCGACAATAGCGGATGCGCCGATTCCATATAAATAAATGGTTTCTGCAGTTTGCATGTGGTGAACCGCGGCTTCCAGGGGGCCATCCTGCAGCAGCTCTTCCGTATTCTGGGCTACTTGCTGGAACAGATAAACCAGTTTCCCTGCAATGGTTTTCCGCGTGTCCTGTTTTTGCAGCAGAAGGGTTTGCTCTTCGGTATCGCTTTGGGATAATTCCACTGCCAGTTCGCATCGAAGTTCATTGAGACTTTCATAATGCAGCTTTTTTACAAAACGAATGATGGCCGCAGAGGAGGTATCCGTCGCAGTTCCCAATTCCGCGGCGGAACAAGTCAATGCGGTTTCCGGCTGTGTCAAAAGATAGTCTGCGATTTTTTGGTCGGTTTTTGTAAAGCTCTTTCCCATTCCTTTGATGCGGGTGGATAAACTCATGTGCAGACATCCTTTCTTTTCTTTTTCTTCATCAGTATAGCATCAATAAAAAAAATCGGCAAGATTCGCCGCTGCCGCCGTATTCGGAAGACTCATCGGGAGAAGCAGGAGCTTTTGAGATAAAATATTTTTTTAAAAAATATTTTTATATATTGACACATTATTTCAAAAATGATAGAATTCCAGTAAAAGAAAGGCAAGGGTTTTGGAAAGGAGCATGTTTATGTTGAAGTGCAAGCATTTGATTTGCTGTATGCTATTATTTGGAATGCTGGTGAGTTCCTGTTCCTGCGGACAGCAATCCGGTGCAGGACAGAAGCAACCGGTTAGTGAGGAGGAGTTGAAACAAATGGAAGAAGAGAGAGAAGGCGCGGATATCGTCATTGGTTTGTGGGAAGGCCCACGCAAGCACGCGATGACGACACAGGAGGAAGCCAACAAACGCTACGAAGAGATCAAAGCGGCGGGAATCAACATGGTATATTTGTACGCGGAACTCCTGGATGAGGATTGGCTGGCAAAGTCTCTGCAGGCTGCCGAGGCCACCGGCGTTTCCATTATGGTGGATTTGGGAGCGGTGTACACCAACAAAACAAAATTTTATCAGGTGGTGAATCAGACCAAGGACAGTCCTGCCGTAATCGGATACAATATCGTGGACGAACCTGCTTACACCGCCTTCCAGCAGATTCGCAAAGTGGTGGATTTGCTTCGCGAGGAAGTTTCGGAGGATAAGATTATCCTGTGCAATCTTTTGCCCAACTATGCCGGCGACAATGCTTTGGCAGCCGCGCCGCAGGAAGGAATGACTTTGTATCAAACGTACCTGGATACGTTCTGTAAGACGGTACCCGTGAACCTTCTCCATTTTGATTACTATCCTTACAATCTCGATCCGCAGGGCGATGAGGCGTCGATTCGGAAGATGCTGATCAATTTGGTGGATATGCGGAATACGGCCGCTCGCTATAGCATTGATATGGGAGGTTTTCTGCAAAGCAGCCGTTGGGGGCATTATGAGGATGACGGCACCTGGGTGGGAACCAGGATTCCCAATGAGACGGAGTTTCGTTTCATCGCCAACCTGCATTTGGCCTTTGGCGCCAAAACCATGACCAACTTTTTGTATTGGTCCCGGAACGGATCCGATCCCGATCAGCGTGTAGGGGGCATTTTTGATGGGCTGATTACCTACGAAGGCGAGCAGACGCCGGTATACTCCATTGTGCAAGCCACCAACCGGGGAATTCACGCGATGAAAGGCGTTTATTTGTCCTATACCCAGGACGGATTCCTAACCAGCGGCTTATCGGAGGAGATGGTTTCGGCATTGAGCGAAGAGCTGGTACACGATTCCTATGATATGGTAGAAAAGTTGGAGAGCGACGGCCAAATCCTGGCGGGATGTTTCCGGGAAGATGGTAAAAAGGGTTTGTACATCATGAACTTTGAACGGACGGGTGAGTCGGAACGCTCCGTAGCCATCCGGCTGAATCGGAACTGTTCTTATCAGGTTTGGGGCACCGAAGGTTTGGAACAAGCCGGTACCGGAGAGGCCGTCACCGTATCGCTGCTGCCCGGAGAAGGCTGTTTCGTGGCATTGGAATGACAATCAATTTGAAAGGGGAGTAGCTAACATGAAAAATAAAAAATGGCGTGGATTATTGTTTGTTTTTGTTTTCCTTTTTGTTTTTTTCGGGTTGGGGACGCCGGTCCTGCGGGCGGAAACGCAGACACTATCCTATGAGGTGGAACTGCGAGCGAAAAAGCCTGATGACTACCGTTTGTTTTGGACGACGCATACCACGTACTCTTTGGAGAATCTGAACGATGGCGATCCGGAAACCATTGCGCAAATAGAATATCACGCAATAGACGGCTCGGATGCGTATGGCGGCGGGGACTTGCTGAAAGATTCCTTTTATATCATATTGGATTTAGGGGCGGTATATGACCTGAATAACATTGCTATTTGCTGGTTTCCCAACGGTGGGCGCTGCTACAAATACAATGTTGAAATCAGTCAGGACGATCAAACCTATCAGAAAGCAGCCGACCATTCTGCTAATGTGACGGAGAAGGATACCATCACGGATTCGCTTTCCGGTAAGTCGGGCCGGTACATACGTATAGAGGTATTCGGAAACTACCGGGAGAGCGATCAGACTCATTCGGAGTTCTTTCCTACATCGGAGATGACGGTAACGGGTACTCTGTCCGCTCATCAGCCCGATCCCACACCAACTCCTTCCGCGAGTCCGGATACGGGCGTCAAGCGGCTGGACTATGAGCCTACTTTATGGGAGGAGAGCGGAAATTCGCTGAATTGGACGTCTGCTTATCCCATCGAAAACATCAACGACGGCGATCTGGGAACGGTGGTTCAAGCGGTATACGGCGGGTGGTACGATGAAAAAACCGGTTTGCTGGATGAGCCGTTTAGCCTGATCCTGGATTTGGGCGCGGTATATGATCTGGAGCGGATTCAGTTTGACTGGTTTTTAAAAGGAGACAAGTATTATATGTATCGGGTGCTGGTTAGCAACGACGACAAAGAGTATACGCTGTGCGCCGACCACTCGGACAACACCAGGCCCGGAACGATTGTCGATACGCTGGAAGACGTGTCGTGCCGGTATGTCCAATTCGAAATTCTGGGTAATTACATGCCCGGTGAACAGCTTTCCAACGAATATTATGCTATTTACGATTTAGCGGTGTACGGAACCTACTCCGCCAATCAGCCAACGGAAAAACCGGCTACGCCTACCCCGGAGGGGAATCCCAACGTCAGCACAGCAAGTCCTACGCCCGCGGCTTCGTCCACCGCAGCGCCGGGTTCCCCGCGTACCAATGCGGGGCTGTATTGGGGAATCGGTATCGGCGCGGTGCTGCTGATTGCCGCCGGCGTCGCTGTGTTCTTCATTTTAAAAAGAAAACGTTCGGCATAAATACTATGCGGATCGGTGCTAAAAAGGAGGGAAACCCTATGTGTTTCAAAAAAAGAAATATTGTTGCTATAGCCGTTTGCTTGTTGTTCGCCGTCAGCCTGTTTGCCGGCCTTCCTTTCACGCTCTACGCGGAAGAAGAAACGGAACCGGCGAAATTGACGTACCAGACAGAACTAAAAGCACAGGAAGGCGTCACGGATTCTTTGAGCTGGACGTCTGCGTATCCCATGTCCGGCCTGTGGGACGGTGATCCCGATACGTTCGTGCAAATTGTATACGGCGGAGCGTACAATCCCGATTCCGGTAAATTCAATCATTCTTTTTATCTGGATCTGGATTTGGGAAAGGTTTATGATGTCAGCCGGCTAGTCATCAACTGGTATGCTGCCAGCGGCCGCTGCGTCCGGTACCTGGTATCGGCTAGCGTAGATGGCGAGGCATATGCGCCTGTTGCGGATCACCGGGAGAATCTCACGGTGTCCTCGGTTTTGACGGATACTTTTGAGGAAGCGGTGGAAGCCAGGTATATCCGAATCGAAATCGTGGGGAACTACCGGGAACGGGACGATGCCCGGAATGGATATTTCATTCTGTCGGAATTGGAAGTATTCGGTACGCTGTCCGACCATGAGCTGAATCAGTGGGGCTTTCTGTCCTATACCGCTGTGGCTGCGGCCAAGGAAGGCGCGGATGGCGTGGTCAGCCAGCCCATGCTAAACAGCAATTATCCGGCGGAGCACTTGTGGGATGGTGATACGGCGTCGCTTTACGAAATTCAGTATTCCGGCGAGTTTGGAGAAGACGGACTGTTGAAGCATCCTTTTACGTTGACACTGGATTTGGGTGCGGTATGTGAAATCCGGGAGTTGGCTGTCTCGCCGTATCTTGGCGTGAAAGGAGTCCGGTATCGCGTGCTGGTCAGCGAGGATGGGGAATCGTATACGGATTCGTTCGATCACAGCGGACTCAATGAAATCAAGACCGTTACGGACTCGTTTGCAGTCGGTACCAAAGCCCGATACCTTCAACTGGAGATCTGCGGAAACTTTAAGAGCGACGGCAGTCATAACACGTATACCTATTTGAGTGAAATCAGTGTTTATGGAAAAGTTCTTCCTCCTGATGAAGCGGGGCCTGGTGAAGAGGAAGATCCGGATGTGGTAAAATTATCGTTTTCCGCGGCGGCGGCTGCCCCAAACGGCGCGGATGGCATAGTCAGCCAGCCCTTTTTGAACAGCGTCTATCCGGCGGAGCATTTGTGGGATGGGGACCCGGCCACGCTTTACGAGATTCAGTATTCCGGCGAGTTTGGAGAAGACGGTTTGCTGAAGCATCCTTTCACCCTAACGATGGATTTGGGCCGTCTCTGCCGGCTGGAGAGTCTGACCGTTTCGCCGTATCTTAGTGTGAAAGGAGTCAAATATAAAGTTCTGATCAGCAAGGATGGCAAAACGTATACGGAGGCGTTTGACCATACCGATCTGACGGAAATCAAAACCGTGACGGATTCCTTCGCGGATGGCACGGAAGCACGCTATGTTCAGCTGGCAATCTGCGGAAACTTCAAAGCCGACGGTACTTCCAACACGTATACCTACCTGAGTGAAATCGAGATTTATGGCGTACCGCTGGAGAATCCCGGTACAAGTGACGCGCAATCCGCAGCATTCCTTTCTTTGTGCGTGTTTGGTGCGGCCGTATTGACAATTTGTAGAAAGCGGAGTCATAATTAGCCTATAAAAGGAGTATGTCATCTATATGATACTTACAGAAAGCCGTAACCCGAAGAGCACCCATATCGATGCGCTGTCCACCCATGATATGCTTTGTCTGATTAACCAGGAGGACCAGACGGTTCCTCTGGCCGTACAGCAGCAAATTCCTTGGATTACCTTGGCGGTGGATGCTATTGCTGCGGCATTTGAGCAGGGGGGCAGACTGATTTATGTGGGCGCCGGGACATCCGGACGGTTGGGAATGCTGGATGCGGTGGAATGCCCGCCTACGTATGGAGTGAATCCTGAGCTGGTGATTACCCTGCTGGCGGGCGGCAGGGAGGCTATGTTTCGCGCGATGGAACAATGCGAGGACGATTTTGAACAGGGCAAGCGGGATTTGTTGGCACAAAACGTCTGCGGCTGCGACGTGGTGGTAGGGTTGTCGGCCTCGGGCAGCGCCCGTTACGTATTGGGTGCTCTTGCGCAAGCAGAGGAGGCAGGTGCGGTAACGGTAGGCTTTTCCTGCAATCCGGGGAGTTCTTTGGAGCGCAGCTGTCAGATCCCCATTACGGTTCTGACCGGTCCGGAAGTCATCACCGGCTCCACGCGTATGAAAGCCGGCACAGCGGAGAAACTGGTATTGAATATGCTGACTACGGGGGCAATGATCCGCACCGGGAAAGTGTATGAGAACCTGATGATCAATCTGCGCCCCAAAAATGAGAAGTTGAAAAGGCGCGCGGCCTCCATTGTATCCCAGATTTTGGACTGTGGGGAAGAGGAAGCGAGAACGGTTCTTTCCCAACACCAGTGGAACGTACGCAAGGTGTTGGAGTCCGCCCGGCAGCAATCAAAATAAGGAGGATCCGTATGGAGGATTACTTGCTTGGCATCGACGGCGGCGGCAGCAAGACCGAGGCAATTTTATGCCGGGCGGATGGTGTTTGTGCAGCCAGAGTGTGTCTTTCCGGCTGCAATCCCAACGACATTGGCTTTTCGGCGGCGGCGGATGTGGTTCTGTCCGCCGCTCGTCTTGTGCGGGAAGGCTGTACCGGCAAAGTGGTAAGCCTATGCGCCGGTATCGCCGGGATTTCTACCGGCGATCATCTTGTCAGACTGCGGCAGCTGCTGTCCGACGCGTTTCCCCATCTCGACATTATTTTGGAGAGCGATGCCGCGATTGCCTTATCCAATGGATTGCTTCGGGAGGACGGCTGCCTGCTGCTGTCCGGTACCGGGGTCGTCGGCCTTTCCCGGCGGGACGGCCAATGGAAACGGTTTGGCGGGTTTGGCTACCTTTTGGATCATGGCGGAAGCGGGTACGATTTCGGGCGGGATTTGTTCTATGCGGTGCTGTGCCGGGCGGAAGGCCGGGGACCGGAGACGCTGCTTACTTCTTTGCTGGAAGAACGCCTGGGCTGTCCGGCAAAGGAGGCGCTTCCTATCGTCTATCGTTTGGGACGCTCCTATCTGGCTGCCTTTGCGCCTCTGGTTTTTCAGGCGGCGGAACGGCAGGATAAGGTTGCTCTGGATATCGTAAAAAAGAACGGAGAGGAATTGGGAAAGCTGGTGTCCGTTTTGTTGGCGGATCAGCAGCGAATTTCCTGCCCCATTGTGCTGTCCGGCGGAATATTTCATCATTTTACTCAATTGGAACCTTATCTTGCGGCTGCCCATGCCGGAGCGCGTTTTCTTCGGCCGGCAACGCCGCCGGTGTACGGCGCGGTAGTGGACGCTCTTTTTGCGCTTGGCCGGGACTTGCCGGCGGAGTTTGCGACTTGTTTTTTGGAAAGCTATCGGTCCCTCCTCGATGCATAAAATTTGAAATAGCATTATCAGCGGAATCGTTGCCTCGGAAATTCTTTTCGAGATCTCTTTTTGATGTTATAATAAAACGGACCGTTGGTCCAAGCTATTTCGAAGGAGGACAGCCTATGCAGACATTACAACTGAAAGAAGGATTATACTGGAATGGAATTTTGGATCCGGATCTCCGTGTGTTCGACATCATCATGGAGACGGAATTCGGCACCACATACAATTCCTATCTAATAAAAGGCGCGGAGAAAAACGCTTTGGTAGAGACCGCGAAAGGGAACTTTTCCGGTGAATATTTGCAGGCCCTGGAGCATCTGATCGATTGGAGTGACATGGATTACCTGATCGTGAACCATACGGAGCCGGATCATGCGGGCAGTGTAGGAGCCCTGCTGGAACGCAATCCGAATTTGGTGGTGGTGGGAACCGTGACCGCCATTCGTTTTTTGACTGAAATTGTCAATAAACCATTCCAAAGCCGAACGGTGAAGGATGGCGATACGCTTTCTTTGGGGGGGAAGACGCTTCGTTTCTTTGTCCTGCCCAATCTTCATTGGCCGGATACCATGTATACCTATCTGGAAGAAGACGGCGTACTGTTTTCCTGCGATTCCTTTGGCGCACATTACAGTCATCCAGGCATTCTGCGCAGCGCCATTACCGCGGAGGAAGACTATAAAAAAGCGGTCCGGTATTATTTTGACTGTATTTTGGGACCGTACAAACGTCCTTATCTGGTCAACGCGCTGCAGCGGATCCAGCCTCTGCGGATCGAGATGATTTGTCCCGGACACGGACCGGTCCTGGATAGTCATATTGAGGATATCCTTGGCTGGTACCAGGAGTGGTGCCGGGAGCCCAAGGGAGAACCTTCCGTCGTGATTCCTTATGTCAGCGCGTATGGTTACACGCGTCAGCTGGCGGAATCCATTGAAAAGGGAGTACGGGACAGTGGTATCCGCACGATGCGCTATGATTTGGTGGAAACCGGACTGGAACCGGTAATGGAAGCCATGCAGACGGCGGACGGTCTGCTTTTTGGTACGCCGACGATCCTGGGAGAGGCTTTGAAGCCTATCTGGGATTTGACTGCAGCCATGACGCCGGTGGGTTACAGCGGAAGATATGCCGGAGCATTTGGCAGCTACGGTTGGAGCGGAGAGGGGGTACCGCATATTTTGGAACGGCTGCGTCAGCTGAAGTGCCATGTTGCCGATGGATTCCGGGTTCGTTTCCGTCCTACGGAGAAGGATTTGATGGAAGCATATGAATACGGTTATCAATTTGGCTGTACCGTGCAGAACAAAGAAAACGACAGATCAGCGAAGAAAACCGGCGGCCAGGTCCGCTGTTTGGTCTGCGGTGCGGTATTTGACGCCGATGCAAAATGTTGTCCGGTCTGCGGTGTGGGTCCGGAGCAATTTGTACCGTTGGAGAAAGAACAAAGCGGGCGACGGAAGGATACGGAGGAACTCTTCTTAGTGTTAGGCGGCGGCGTGGCCGCGGTTCGGGCGGTGGAGGCCATCCGGGAACGGAATGCTACCGCCTCCATTGTTTTGGTATCCCAGGAGTCCTTTTTACCGTACCACCGCCCCATGCTGACGAAGGTTGCTCTGTCCAGTCAGGCCTCTTCCGACGAATTGGAGAAGGAACTGGCCATTCATGATCTGAACTGGTATGAACAAAATGGCGTGATTTTGCTGTTGGACAAGCAGGTGTCCCGTATCTCCGCAGAGGACCGGGAAGTGGTTCTATCGGATGGCGTAAAGCTGCGGTATGACAAGTGTGTGTACGCATTGGGCGCATCTTGTTTTGTTCCACCGGTTCCGGGCAAGGAAAAAGCCGGTACCGGAGTGATCCGAAGCCTGGAAGACGTGATGAAGCTGCGGAACTGTTTGAACGGACCTCGGCAGGTGGTGGTGATTGGCGGAGGCGTTTTGGGCCTGGAGGCGGCTTGGGAATTCCGCCGGATGGGCTGTTCCGTTACCGTTTTAGAAGGATCGGAGCGAATCATGAGCAGACAGCTTGACAGCAGCGTTTCCAGACGGCTGGAGAAGGCAGTCCGGGATCAGGGGATTACGGTGTATACCGGTGTTTCGGCAAAACAAATCGTAGGAGAGGAAACGGTTTCCGGCGTGGAATTGACGGATGGCAGAATTTTGCCGGCTGATTTTGTTCTGTTCTCGTGCGGGGTTCGCGCCAATACGTCGGTTGCACAGACCGCCGCGCTGGATATCGGCCGGGCGATTCGGGTGAACCGAAAAATGGAGACCGGTCTGAATGGTATTTTTGCCTGCGGCGACTGCGCGGAGTGTGAGGGGATGAACTATGCGGTGTGGCCGGAGGCTTCGGATATGGGATATGTGGCCGGCGCCAATGCCGCGGGAGATGCGCTGGAATACGAGCCGATTTCCCCGGCGGTGACATTTCAGGGAATGGGGACCGCTCTGTTTGCAGCTGGTGACGCGGGTACGGATTGGAAGATGATTTATCAAACTGTGGAATTTGACGATCCGGCCCAAAAGTCGTTCGAGAAATATTATTTCCGGGACGGCAGACTGGTGGGCGGCGTTTTGTTGGGAGATCTTTCCTCTATTGCCAAACTGACGGATGCTCTCCGGCAGAACCAGACGCGAGGGGAGTTTCTGGCGGCTATTCATTAGGATATTTGTTTAATGGTAGAAAGCGGTTTTTGCCTGAAAACGGTTTTCCGGCGGGCAAAGGCCGCTTTTGAATTGTTTTTATACGTCAACGATGGTTTGCACCAAGTCCTCCGGCCCGATTTGATATAAGCTCTGCGCGATAGAAAGCTTGTCCAGCGCGGAACGCACGGCATCCTGCCGGTACGGACAGCCTATCAGCGCCCGGCAGAGCTCATCCGGTTCCAATGTGCCAAAGAAATCCCCGTGAACGTCTGCAGATGTGATGATGCCTTTCTGAACGTCCAGACGAAACGCTACCGTACCTCCTGCAAAATGCCCTGTTCGCTGAATGTTGTAGAAAGGTGAATTTCCGTAAATACTTTGCCAATTGTCGAACTGCTGAGAGGCGATTTGCCGGATTCGTTCCGTGTCCTCCCGGGTCAAAGCATAGACGTCGTCTTGCGGCCGGAGAATCCGTTCCATCAATGCGTCCCGGAAGCCGAGGCTATCCATGCCGGCAGGGAGATAATCGGCTAAATTAACAACGCGTTCCCGTACCGAGGCAATGCTTTTGGATTGAATCTTATAATCGCTGACGGTAGTACTCCGCACCATCTGCTCAATATTGGTATCAAACAGCAGCGACCCATGATGAACGGTATATCCGTTTTTCTGATATTGAGCGTTTCCGGAGAACTTTTTTCCTTCGATGACCAAATCATTTCTTCCGTTAAAGCTGACATCCAGACCCAGATCCCGAAGCGCCTGAAGAATGGGCGTCAGAAACTCGGTGAAACAAATCTGTCCCATTTTTCCCCTGGCGAGAAAACTGAACTGCCATCCCCCGGGGTCGGTGTAAATGGTTCCTCCGCCGGATAACCGGCGAACCAGCTTGATCTGATGTTCTCGGACGTAGTCCAGGTTGATTTCCAGAAGAGTATTTTGATATTTCCCAACCATTAGCGTGGGCTCCGTACGCCAGAATAAAAACACGCAGTCATCCGGCAGCTGCCTCTCGGTTATCAGATAGTATTCCAAGGCAAAATTAAAATACGGATCCAGAGAATCGTTTGCTACGTAAATCATCTTACTCTCCTTCCGCCGTACGGAGGCGCCGATAGTCGGCGTTTGACCGTTATGCGTTCCGCAGCGCTTCCTCCGCATGGTAGGAGCTGCGCACCAGGGGTCCGCTGGCAACGTACCGGAATCCTTTCCGGCATCCGACTTCTTTGTAATAAGCAAATTGTTCCGGCGTAATGTATTCTTGTACGGCGAGATGCTGAGGGGACGGCCGGAGATACTGGCCAATGGTTAATATGTCGCAGCCGGCAGCCAGAATATCGTCCATAGCCTGTTCTACCTGTTCCGGCGTTTCTCCCAATCCTACCATCATTCCGGTTTTGGTAAGGAGGGCGGAGTCGTATTGCTTTGCCCGGCGGAGAACGGTCAGGGAACGTTCGTAGTTGGCTTGAGGACGAACCGTGGGATACCGATCCCGTACGGTTTCTATATTATGGTTCAGAACGTCCGGATGAGCGTCCAGCACGATTTCCAAGCTGGCGGCATCTCCTTGAAGGTCCGGAATGAGCACTTCCACCGTGGTATGCGGACATCGCTCTCGAACGGCCTGTATGACACGGGCAAATTGCTGTGCGCCGCCATCGGGAAGGTCATCCCGGGTGACGCTGGTCACCACCACGTGACGAAGCCCCAGGGTTTCTGCAGCCTGAGCAAGATGCATGGGTTCCTCCGGGTCTACCGGCAAGGGCTTCCCGTGCACCACATTGCAGAAACGACAGTTTCTCGTACAGAAATTGCCCAGAATCATAAACGTTGCGGTGCGGCGTTTGTAACATTCTCCCAGATTCGGGCAATTCGCTTCCTTGCAGACCGTATTAAGCTTTCGCTCTGCCATCAACCTGCTGATTTCTTCTACGGCTTGTTTGTTGTAGCTGGCGCGAAGCCAGGCCGGTTTGTTCTCCACCATATTCCTCCTGCTTTATTCCTCTGAGGAAAGTACTGCCACCACGTTTTCCGCGGCGATATGGTCTCCCTCTTCGTAGCGCCACTCCTTAAGAATGCCGTCCGCCGGGGCCTCTACTTCACTGACGACCTTTTCTGTTTCCACTTCAAATAATATTTCGCCCTTGCGCACCGGTTCTCCTGTTTGCTTCCTCCGGGAAGCCAGCAGACTGGGTTTGTCCTCTTCGGTAAAACGGGGCATTTTTACTTGTGTTTCCATCATCATTCTCCTTTTCTCATTCTTAAAAAAAGCAAGCGGCAAACTGCTCCAGCTGCTCTTCGCTCAACGGGATGCCCGCTGTTCTGCATGCCTGCTCCAAGGCATCCCGGCAGGAGCGATACCCGTATCGGAGGCCAATCAGCCGTTCCTTCAGCTGCTCCGCGGAAAGCTTACTCCCTAGAATTTCGCAGTCCTGGATCATGCCGTCCTGCACTTGTAGTTGAACGCCGATGATTCCCCTTGGACTTTTGCTGGTCTTACGAAAGGTAAAAGGTGGGGAAGATCCCATGTTCCACTCCCAGCCGGCGTATTTTTCCCGCGCCAGTATCTGCACGGCGGTTTTCTCCTGGCCGGATAGTGCCGCGCATTGCCTCTTGCCGGGAAGAAGGCGGTCCAGTAAAGCCTGTTGAAACCGATCTATGGTGAACGACGGGTCCGGCAAATGCTGCTTGATGTTGGTCACCCGACTCCGGACCGACTTTACCGCTTTGGATTGTAAAACGGCGTCGGAAGGGCTCAGATAACGCTGCAATTTTTCCAAATCCGTATCAAATAGCAGTGTCCCATGGTGAAGAATCCTTCCTTTGCGGATGGATTGGGCACTGCCGGAAATTTTTTGATCCCCAATGGCAATATCGCAGATTCTGCGCCGGACAGCCGGGAGACCCAATGCCTGAAGCGCTTGCAGAACGGGCTCCAGCAGGGCTTCGTAACGGTCCATGGCTTGTTCGTCAAAATCGGTGAGCAGCGTATAATTGAGATTCCCCAAATCGTGGAATACGGCTCCGCCGCCGGTGCTTCGGCGCGCCAAGGGAAGCTGATCCCGTTCCAGCAGCGGCAGGGAAACCTCCTGAAAGGCATTTTGATATTTGCCGATCACCACGCAATCCCGATTCCGCCAGAGAAGCAGGTACGTGCCCTCCTTCCAATGATCCAGCAGATATTCCTCCAAGGCAAGGTTGTAATAAGGATCGACTTCCGGATTTTCCAGATAAATCAGAGACATGCGACACACCTCCCGCCGTCAGGACGTTTTCCACTCCACAAACGCTGTATGGATGAGTTATAGCTTATCACATTTTTTGAGAAAATGCTATAGTGGATTGGCGTGGCGGCGGACCTCTCCCGGTCTTTGTATTCTGCGCCGTTGCTGCTTATTTCAGGATTTTTCAATTGACAAAAAAAAGGAATTCTCCTATACTGGAAAAGACAAAATTTTGGCACAGCTGGAACACACAAAAGAGGAGATGGAGGCTCGGTATGGATTTAGAGTTTCAAGAATTGGATCACGAAGAGGAGCGTCCGTTGCGCAAGACGGGAAGGCCCCAAAATTCGAGAAATACGAAACGCCGCAAGCCCAAACGGGGCAAGCAGGTTACGGTGATTTTGCTTCGCAGCGGACTCTGTTTGTTGACGGCTGTCGTGTTGTTGGTAGTAACGGCGCTAACCGCCGTCTTGATTGTGCATTACGGACCTTCCGCGGCGGCCCGGGATCGTTTCGTCCTGACCGTGACGGAAACCAGCGCAGCAGGTTTTTTGGCTACTTGGTTTTTACCGAAATCCACCGTGGATGCGATTATCAAAAGCAACGAGGTGGTGGTACCGGATGATACGACCAATCCGGATATCATCAAACCGCCGGACCCGGATGACCCGGACGATCCGGAATTCGATATCAATGGGGTGGAGATCATTGATATCGTGGGGAAAACGTATAAGGGCAAGCTAATGATCGTCAACAATCCCAAGCGGGTCAGCATCGGAACCCCCGAGGCATACGGGGAGGACAAAAGAGGCGTGACCACCATCGATATGGTTCGTCTTTCCAATTCCTTGGGCGGCATCAACGGCGGCGGATTCTACGATACGGGGAAGGGAAACGGCGGTATCCCCACCGGAAGAAGCAACAGCCCGGGCGTCGTGATCTCCAAAGGTAAGCTGATGTGGGGAAATAAGAATTCGACGTATGAAATCATCGGTCTGAACCAGGACGGCATTTTGATTCTGGGAAAGATGACAGCCCAGGAAGCGCTGGATCAGGGCATTGTGGAGGCGCTGAATTTTGGGCCGTATCTGGTTCTGAACGGTACCCCCTGCGTGGTGGAAGGCATTGGTGAAATGGCGCTCAATCCGCGGTCTGCCATCGGCCAAAGGAAAGATGGCGCAATTCTTCTGCTGGCGATTGAAGGCCGGCATCCTACCCGTATGGGTGCGTCTTATGAAGATGTTATTGAGATTATGATGGAATATGGTGCAGTGAACGCCGCTAATTTAGATGGGGGATCTTCCACCTACATGGTGTATGAAAACGAAATTATCACTCAGCTGGCGTCTTTTTATGGGCCAAGAAGAATGGCGACGTCGATTTTGGTGAGCCGGGTGGAGGAATAGGATGAGACCGGCTTTTTATGCGACGCTTCTTTCGTTTTTGCCGCAACAAGCAGCGCGGCAGTTTTGCTTCGCGAAACCGGTGCGAATTCCGGAGAAAGGAAGCCTTTGCTGCACAAAGGTAGGGTGATTGATTATGAAACAGTTCGTCAGAAAAAAACGTTCCGCGGCCCGCTCCGGCGGAACGCGGCCGCTGTTTTGGAAAATTTATTTGGGTGTTGTTGCCGGTTTTGCTTTTCTGCTTGTGATCGGCGCAGTCGTGTTTTGGAGTTGGCTCAACGACTACCAGCATAGCCAGCGAACCAAAATTGTGGAGGAAGTGGTTTCGCTGCTGCAGCAGAAGCAGTATGTGGAGTTGATTGAACAGAGCACGCTGGCAGGGGAAGAGTTTGAAAGCAAAGACGGTTACGCGGACAAGCTGGAGGAGGCGATCGGCGGCCGGTCCGTTCACTATGCCAAAGCGTTTTCCGCCGATCGGGACGAACAGCCCATGTTCTATGTTATGGCGGGAGAACAGCGTGTTTTGAAGGTTGTCCTGAAGCCGCAGGAAAAGAAGAGCCGATTTGGCTTCCGCTTATATGAACTGGATTATCTGACGGAGTTTTCTTTTGCAAAAGAGGAAGTCAAGGTTGTTGTGCCGGAAGGCTGTCAGGTGCTGCTGAACGGTGTAGCGGTCCCCTCAAAATGGATCGTGAAAGACCGGATGGAAGGACCGGATATCAAATATGCGCTGGGAGAGGATTCCTCTCCCTGTATGCTGCGGCGTTACCATGTTACCGGTTTGCTGAAACAGCCGGAGATCACGGTTCAGAGCGCGGAGGGCGCGGCTGTGGAGATGACCAAGAAGGATCAGGAATATGTGCTTCCTTATTTGGAAATGACGCTGACCGCTCCCAGCAACGCGGCGGTATTTGTCAACGGACAGGAAATCAGCGCGTCGGATCAATGGCGGCTGGAAGACGAAACCGAAGTAGAGCAGCTGAAAAACGTTCCGGACGGATACCTTACCAAGCCTGTGATGGTACGCTACAAGGTAACGGGGATCGTGGGCAGGCCGGAAATCCGTGTGGTAAATTGTCTGGGCGAGACGATCGCCGTCCAGGAGAATCCGGAGAAGGGGACGGTGACGGCAGGCTTTGATGCCGGCGAGGAAACACTGAATCAATACCGGGATACGGTGATTTCCCTGTCTCAAATGTATTCCAAATTTGTTACCAACGATCTCAGCAAAACCCAGATGCTCCAAAAAATACTGCCGGATTGCGCCATGTACCAAGAAATTCGCGGCTTCAATCAGACTTTTTATACGGATCATTTTAAATATTGGTTTGAGAACGTGGTAACGGAGAATATCCAATTTTACACGGAGAACTGTTTTTCCTGTGAGATTTCTTACGATCACTGGATCCAGGGAATCAAGACGGACCCGAATTTGAAAGAGAATTTGGAGTCTCATTTCCGCTTTGTTTTTGTAAAAAGCGAAGGCAGCTGGTATCTAGCCGATTGGGAGATCCTTTAGTCGTCTGTTTGTTCCGGCCGGCAGGGTGGTTCCTGCCGCAGTCCGGCAAAAAAGCGTTCCAGCAGGGCGGTGCAGGCATCCGCTTGGATCCCACCGTAAATTTCCGTATCGGGAGGAAGAAGATTCCAGACAGTTCCGGCGGCGCCCTCTTTGGTATTCCAGCTCCCGAAATAGAGTCTGCTGATCCGCGCGTTTCGCATTGCGCCGGCGCACATGGGGCACGGCTCTAAGGTGACGAAGCATTCGGCTCCGGTGAGCCGCCAGTCCTGTATTGTCCGGCATGCCTGCTGGATAGCAGTAAGTTCCGCATGTCCCAGCGCGGTATTCCGTGCTTCCCTGGTGTTGTGGCCTCTGCCGATCACCTGTCCGTCCCGCACAATGACACACCCAACCGGAATGTCGTTTCCCGATTTGGAAGCTTCCTCTATGGCTAGGTTCATGTAAAAAAAGATAGGATTCATTCTGGTAAGCGGTATCCTTTCTATCCAGGCAGAGAATGCGCCGTTCAAAAATTATTCACAATCCCAGCAAAATTGCGCCACAGTCCTGGATTAAAGTAATATGGCAAGCAATCCTGAACAGCGACCGTCCGGAGTGGACTTGCGTTCCCCGTGCTTCTATGGTACCATATTACAATGGTTTTGTAGAAATTGCAAGGATCCGGAGGAGAAACAAGATGATAAAGATAACGGGAAAGCCAGAATCGGAGAGGTATACTTTTGAAGAATTGTACGAGTTGATCCGGCTGCTGCGTTCTCCGGAGGGATGTCCCTGGGATCGGGAGCAGACCCATGAAAGCTTGGTGAAACCCATGCTGGAGGAAGCGTACGAGGCAGTGGACGCCATTGAGCAAAAACGCGCGGACAAGATGACCGAGGAGTTGGGAGACGTGCTGCTGCAAGTGATTTTCCACAGCATCATCGGTCAGGAGGAAGGGGAATACGATTTTCTGGACATTACGGACCGCTGCGCAAGAAAAATGCTATTCCGGCATTCTCATGTTTTTGGAGATGCGGTAGCGGAGGACGCGGGCGCGGCCCTGGAAAACTGGGAGGATACCAAACGTAAGGAGAAGGGATTCTGCTCTTTGCAGGAGGATTTACAGGATATTCCAAAGAATTTCCCCGCATTGATGCGGGCGGCTAAAGTGGCCAAAAAAATTAGAAAGGCGGGAAACGATCCTGCGGAGACGGTCCTCCTGCCGGATTGCCGCACGGTTGACTATGCGTCGGAAGACGAAGTGGGGGCCCTTCTTTATGCGATTTGTGCGGAAGCGGAGCGCTGCGGCACCGATACGGAGCTGGCCCTGAAGCGTGCCACCGATAAAGTCATTGCAGAACGAAACGGTTGAGTGTATTCCCGGCGGTCAGGGGACAAACCGTTTCCCGTACCGGTGTTGGAGAAAGGATAGCGCCTATGAGAGTGGATAAATTTTTGAAAGTATCCCGTGTCATCAAAAGACGGACAATCGCCAATGAGGCTTGTGACGCGGGGCGTGTTTCGGTCAACGGACGGGTGGCTAAGGCCGGGACGGAAATTAAGGCAGGCGACCAGATCGAAGTGCGATTTGCCGGTGGCTCGGTGAAAGTTGAAGTGTTGTCTGTATCCGAAGCAGTCAAGAAGGATCAGGCAAAAGAAATGTATAGAATCGTAGATTAGGAGAGTGGATATGAAAAGGAAAATTGCTTTATTTGTCTTAGCTGCCGTTTTGGCGGTATCTTGTTTGACCGGCTGCAACAAGCAAACGGATCAGCCGGGCGCGTCTTCTACCCCGGGAAAACAGGAGCATAACGATGCGGCTGCTACCACGGAGTACGTAGCGAAGTTCGGTGACGAGACCATTTGGCTCAGCGACTTCAATTATTTCTTATATGACGCCTTATCGGAGGTGGATTTTTCTGCGGCCAACATTCCTGAAGATGCGACGGATGCGGAAAGCTACCGACTGATGGTAGAGTACCTCCGCTCTGAAAAAGAAGACGGTGTTACCTATTTTGATATCGTTGTAAACCGCGCTTTGGAGTTGTGCGTGGAGTTCAAACTGACAAAAATCAAGGCGCAGGAGGCCGGTTTCATGCCGGAAGGCGATGATTTGAATAAGATTCATTCCGATGTTGACGATATGGCGGATTACTATTTGTCCTATTATGGCACGTCCTTGGGCGCGGAGACGCGGGACGAGATCATGGAACTGTATATCGGCATGAATGTCAACGAGTACAAACGATTTGCCACGGAACAGCGGGCGGTTTCGGACTATGCTTCCGATTATATGGAGAAGTTGGAGCCTACCGATCAGGATTTGGAAGCTTTTTACAAAGAAAACGAAGATCAATTCCGGGTCGTAACGGTGCGCCACATTTTATTCAAGACGTCGAAAACGGATAAGGATGGAAATTCGGTGGCCATGACGGATGCCGAGAAAGAAGAGGTCCGGAAACAAGCGGAATCGCTTATGGCTAAGGTCCAGGCTGATATCGGCGCAATCGAACACTACACCAAAGGCTGGTCGGAAGATACCAACCAATATGGCGTGCCGAACAACAACGGCCTGTATGATGTTACCTCGACCGCCAGCTATGCGGAGGAATTTCTGAAATGGGCCGTGGGACGCAAGGCGGTATCCGATCAGCTGGAACTGGTTGAAACCTCGTTCGGTTATCATATCATGAAGTGCGAGGGCATCACGGACTATTACGAGAGTAAAGGAATCGTAGCCAGCAGCGAGTCCACGTCTGTGGAGAAGGTGAAGGAAAATGTAAAAAAAGGATTCCTGAATGTGGCGTTCCAGAAGATGATTCAGGAAGTCAGGGAAGATAGTTCTCTGGAAACAACGGAGATCAATCAAGAAGCCATGAATAAAGCGTTGGAAGACTATTTGTTGAAATACGCGGAAGAAGACGACGAGAACAACGCCGACAGCACCGCCACGCCGGACGCCACGCAGAATCCGGAAGAAACGGAAGGCCCCGCCGAAGGATAATAGGACTGTTTCGCCGTTCGTATTTTGTTTATGTAGAAGGAGCATGTGCCGCTTGATGGGATGGCGGCGCGGCTCCTTTTCTTGTTGTTTTCAAAAGTTTATCGGAATGATCGCCGGTTCCGTTTGGAAACCAATCGGGTATACGGCGGGAACATTTGCTTATTGTTCTAGCTGTCTTCCCAGCACACCGGCTGCGGATTGTGTCAGCTTACTTTCCACGTCCCCCATGCTGGTCTTTGCGTCGGTGGCCAGCATGATCACCGCACCGATGGGATCTCCGTGAGCGATGATGGGCGTAATTACCTGAGAGGTATATTTTTCCGTGCCGGTTTCTTCCAGAACCGGAATGAGTCCTTCCGTTGCCGTTTTGGCAACAATGGTTGCTCTCTCTTCCATCACACGTTCCAGTTCCATGCTGATTTTTTTATCCAAAAAATCTTTCTTTGGCGCGCCGGAAACCGCGATAACAGAATCCCGGTCGGTGATGCAGGTAATGTATCCGCTGGTTTTCGAAAGGCTTTCTGCATATTGTGCTGCAAAATCACTTAGTTCACCGATTGCGGAATATTTGCGCAGGATGACGCCGCCATCTTCTCCGGTATAGATCTCCAGGGGATCTCCTTCCCGTATTCTCAGGGTACGGCGGATTTCCTTGGGGATGACCACACGTCCCAGATCGTCGATTCTTCTAACAATTCCTGTTGCTTTCATAATATCTGAATGCCTCCATATCATTTGCTTTGCTTTTCATGCGGGCTTTTGGAATGCCCTGCTAACATTTTCAAGTTTATTGTTCACAAGATTGCCTATTTTATACCAGGGCTGTTTTTTTATTTTTTGATGAAATAGTGGTTTTCTTCCCTATTATAAGGGCGTTTTTTCTTGTTTTGAAAATCTTTTCTTGCCTAAGCAAGAGCCAGGTGGTATAATTCACCACGTAGCGTTTCAAAATAGAATGGGAATGAAACAGTTTCCACAGTTTGGCGAGTAGGAAAGGGAGAGCACATGAAGTCCATCTCAGAGTGTTTCGCACGGGTAAAAAAGAGACCGGTCATTTTCTTGTTTTTGGCCTTGACGACGCTGTTGTTTTGTGCGTTGGAACAGTACAATCCTTTTACGCAGGAATATGGATCGCTGAAAAGCTTATTTGGTCGTAGCTTTCTCGGCGTCCTGGCGGATTTTGCCCAAAAGATCGCAGGCTTTTTTTCCCAGCCCGGCACGGCTGCTCTGTCTATTTTGATCGCGCTTGTTATTGTTTTGGCTGTTTCCGTGGTTTTGGGTGTTCTATATGCTGGTTTTGGACAAACCATGTATTGCGCGGTGACGGATCAAAAAAGGAAGAAGGGCGAATTCTTATCCGGTATCAGCCGGCATTTCGGCAAGTTGACGGTTTACTTTTTTCTGCTGATTGTGATGACGATTTTGTTCATCGTTCTTTTTATTTTTGCTTTGGTTCCGGCTATGATGACCATTAAAATTCTCTTTTCCGGCAATTCCGGCGTTATTTTTCAGATGCTGCTTCTCTGTATTTTGACTGTGGCGATTTTGTATTTCGCTGCTGTTTTTTATGCGATGTATTTTTCCTTCATGCTGCCCTCGCTGGTGGGCTTCAAGAGGGGCGGATTTGTGGCTTCTTTGAAAATGGTCAATAACTATTGCTGGTATTTGCTGCCGCGGACCACGTTGTTTCTCTTCCTGATGGCGCTGATTCGCGTAGGACTGTTTGCGATTGGATATGGCCTGTCCGTACCCGGCCTTAGTGTGGTAGTACTGCTGGGCGCTTGGCTGCTCAGGCTGATTTGTCTGTTCCCCTACTTGTATTTTTTGTTTAATACCTTTGTTGCCATGAAAGAGGATTTGTATCCGGAGGCGGCTTAACGGGGTGCTTGTTTTTTTCTAGGAAAGTTCTTCACTTGTCGCAACACAGATCACGGCGATTCCAAGGCCTTGCCCGAAAGCGGTAAGGCCTTCTCCTGTTGTAGCGGTAATGCCCACGCAGGAAGACTCCAGGCCAACACAAGACGCAATGCTCTGTTTCAATTCGTCCAGCCTTGGTGTGATTTTGGGACGGAGGCATTCCAGGGAGATAGAAAGATGGGTCAGTTTCCTGCCGGTTTCCCGCAAATGCTCCAGCGCCACCGCTACGTATTCTGCGGAATCGGTGATGCCTGCCTGACACAGCCGATCGGCAATGGGTCCCAATACCGGTATGCCGGTTATGCCGGAAATGGCATTGGCAATGGCATGGAAGATGACATCGCCGTCGCTGTTTGCCCGCAAACCCGGCTGGTTTTCAAACAAAACGCCTCCCAGCAGAAGCGGTTTCCCGCTACGTTCCTCAAAAGCATGGGAGTCTTGCCCAATGGAACAAACAATATGCTGTCTCATGATTTCTCAATCCTTTCTATGCGTATAAGTCGATGCGAAGCTGATACCCCGCCTTTGCCCAATCCACCATCGTTTTCTTTGCGCCGGATTCTTGAAGGAAACAGACCGGCCGGTGGCTGAAAAGGAGATTCTGACAGCCGTCAGGAAGACACAGCCCGGGAAACTCCCGTCCCCGCTCATCTCGTAAGAGAAATGTTTTGTCCCGTTGGCAGCCGCCGCACGAAACCGCCGGAGTATGTTTGTTTTCTTTCGCCTGCTGCGCTGCCACGACACAATGCTCCATACGCATCACCGCAAGCCTGCCGTACACCAGGATTTCCGGTACCAGTCCCGACGGCATATGCCGAGCCAGTTGTGCCTGCTCCTCCCAGGGCAATTCCGGAGAAATGGTCAGAACAGACGTCTCCCGCGCGGCATCCCGGCCCAGCAAATCCATCCATGCCTGGGCGGTCTGCCGGTTATAACAATTGAAACTGTAATCTCCCTGGATTTGCTTCCAGCCGTCGCTCCAAACCAGATCTCCCAGATTTCCCAACAGGAGACCATCGCAGCACGCACGAAGACGGTTCAAATTTTGCAGAAACAGCTGTCGGGCGTGTCCCTTATTTATAGGAGGGCAGGCGGCCAGCAAACGGTAAGGACGATGTCCGGCGGAAGAGAGAATCTCAGAAAATGCATCATTGTAAAACGCGTCAGCAGGTAGAATCACCGCGGTAAAACAATCCAATTGACCTTGGTATCGTTGATAGGTTTCGGCCTGATAAAAACGGCAGGACAGACGGCTGCCGGACGGCAGGCCCTTTAGTATGGCTTGCAGAGTGTCTTCTTCTATCATGGATACAGTCTCCCTTTCCGTTTTTCCAGCAGCATCTCCAGCGCGGTCCGCCGGAGATGATTGATCGCAGCGATCGGGTAGAATACCCCGTGTTCTACTTCCATTTGCAGTTCCTGCCATTGAAATGGCGTATCTCCCAGCTTCTCCAATTGCTGCCGGATGCGTTCCGCTCCGGTTTCCCGATTGAGAGCTGCTTCGGCTGTTTGCGCCGCTTGCGTGCTGACGCGGTTCCCGCGGCTGTCCCATACGGTAAACAAAGCGGGCTCGCCCAATCGTATCACCAGGTGGCCGCTTATGGCTGCTTTTTTATTTTCGGAGCCGGTTCGGTAACTTTCGTGACAGGCGGCGGCCAAGTCGGCATCGTACGTTTTATACACGGTTTGTCCCCAGGTGGACGGCGCGGTTCCTGCTATGGTCAATATACCGGTCTGACCGGGCCGGATCGTATCGCAAGGCTTTCCCTGGATGGAAATCACATTGATTACGCCGCCCGGCAGGGGCCCGTTCTCTTCCTCGAATGCAATTCCGTCTCCTTTGTGCAGCGGTAACGAAGCTTCTATCTGGGCGTCAAACAGCGTAACCGGCGCGTTGGGCAGCCGGCGGGTCCGGACGGGTTTTCGTAACGTTCCACAAGGCAATCCGGTCCGTCCCGGCGCCGTGCCGGTAATGGCCGATAGCGGCATTCTTCCCAGCTGGTGTCCTGCGGTAAAGCCTCCGCGGCTGAACATCTGTGCCAGTTCCCGGATTTCCTGCTGATTCGCTACCGGCGTCTCACCGCCGGCGATCCGATCCAGGGCCAGGCGGTAAGCCCGTGTGGTTAACGCCACGTATTCGGGAGATTTGAGACGGCCTTCTATCTTCAGTGAGCGAATTCCCGTTGCGGTCAGCCGGTCTAGATAGGAAAGGCTGCACAAGTCTGCCGGACTGAGACAATAAGAAAAATTTCCCTGGAAATAAGGATCTTTTTTTTGAATTGCGTAGGAAAGCCTGCATGGCTGGGCACAGGTACCGCGATTTCCGCTTCGACCTCCGAGCCTGCTGCTCATGAGACATTGCCCGGAATACGACATGCAAAGAGCCCCGTGGGCAAATACTTCGATTTCCAACAGACCTGCTTGGCAGAGCTTGCTGATTTCCTCCAAGGAGAGTTCCCGGGCCGGAATACAACGCGTGAAACCCATCCGGCGCAGAATGGACAATCCTTCCGTATTGTAAACGGTCATCTGCGTGCTGGCGTGCAGTTTGGCACGAACGGTTCCGGCGAGGCGGGACGCCAGGCCCAAATCCTGTACGATGATGGCGTCTGTGCCCATCTCATCCGCCCGATAAGCCAGTTCCAGAGCTTCCTCCAGTTCCGTTTCTTTGATCAGGACGTTCAATGTAAGATGAACGGCGGTATCTCTTTGGTGGGCGTAATCCAATACCTGACGGAATTCCTCAAAAGAAAAACCGCCGGCGCCGGCCCGTGCATGAAAGGAGCGGAGGCCCAAATAGACAGCATCCGCTCCGTTTTGCACTGCCGCCCGTAAACTTTCCCAGGAACGCACCGGGGACAACAGTTCGATTTGATTTGTTTTTGGCTGGAAGACCATTGGTTCCATCCTGTGTTCGGTCCGGTTCACGGCTTCCCTTCTTTTTCTATTTATATTTCTCCAATTCCATTTTTGCTTTGAGCAGCTGTTTGTTCAATTCGTCAGCCTGTTGCTTCCAATTTCGGATTTCCGTTTCCAGTTCTTCTTTTTCTGCGCTGATTTTGTCATACTCATCCATCATACGGCGAATTTCATTTTTCAGCGTATTGAAATTTTTCTGCGTTTTGAACAATTCATCGGTGATGGTGATGGCCGTCATCACCACGGCCGTCTGTTCTCCCAGCTGCAAGCCGCCTCGGGAGGCCGCCGCGACCTTGGCATCCAGATATCGTGCGATCCGGTGGATATATTCATCTGTTTCATCATGAATCAAGGTGTAATTTTTACCATTGATCGAGACGGTTATTTTTTTTTTCTCCGCATCCGCCATTGTCTTCCCTCCGGGTATGATTCTGCTGCTAGCTTTGGTATGGTACAAATGATAACAGATTTTTGTAGAAAAGACAATAGGAAATCCGCTTTATTACGTCTTTTTACAGGAAAGGATACCGTTGGAGATTCACGAGGGAGTATGAAAAATCAATTTTTTGGATATGCCGGTTGGTGGTGCGGATGTTACGGCCTACGGTATACTTTTCACGGAAAACGTCTTCCCGGCGAACTGTGGAAGACCGTAAGGAGGGAGCGTTTGTGCGGACAAGAACGAAAATATGGATTGGTTGCTTTGCGGCGATTTTCGCGGCCTGTGCCGGCGGATACGGCAGGAGCGTTACGGTAAGGGCGATAGGGCGGCAGACGGAAACCAATCAGGCGCCGTACTTTGTGCTGACAAAGGGATTTCTGGCTTATTCCAAGATTGTGACGGTAAAAAATACATCCGTAACCGTAACGTATCCGGCGGAAGATCCGGACGGAGATGCCCTTTCCTATTCTTTGACGGTTCAGCCGGCTCATGGCGCTGCGGAGGTGGATCCGGAAACCGGAGCGATTACCTATCGGCCGGAAACCGGTTACGTTGGACAAGATAGCTTAGCGGTACAGGCATCAGACGGAAAGGGCGGGAGCACGTCTTTATCCATACCGATCGTCATCGTGGAAGATCGATTGATTCGCGTGGCCTGCGTTGGGGACAGCCTGACCTATGGCTCCGGAGCGACTTCTGCGGAGAAACGGTATCCGGACCGGCTGCAGTCCCTGCTGGGTGAGACTTATTGGGTGGAAAATTTTGGACTTCCGGCCACTACGCTGATGAGCCAAACCTCATACCCTTATACGGGAACTACTTTTTACGGAAATTCCTTGGAATGGAATCCCCACATTGTCATACTGATGTTGGGAACAAACGATGCGACCACAGGAGCGGTAAATAGGAAAGAGGATACTTTTTTAGCAGAATACCAGGAGCTGATTCGGTCGTATCAGGAGCTGCCCTCTCAACCGGCGGTATTTGTTGTCACACCGCCTCCTGCGAAGGAAAACGCTACGCAGAAAAATCTGGATCGTTCCATCTGGCGGTTGGTGCGGCAGGCGGCTGAGCAGACAGGGTGCCGGATCATTGATTTGCAGGAGCGGATATCCCTAGACGGCGATTTGTTTTTTGATACGATTCATTTGAATGATGCGGGTTATGAAATATTTGGTCAGACGGTATACGAATCGGTTTCTCAGCTTGAGCCGGAGGACCTGCCAGGCCTAGGTGATATAGCGTCCCCTTCGGCAAACTCCAAGGCGACTCCTGGTTTGGACCGCACAAGCGGCGGCGCAGCGTCCGTGTCGTTTCTTTTGTGGCTCATTCCCTTGATCGCTGCCTGCTGTGTCGCGGGTATGATCGCGGCGGCTGTTCTTCTGACACGCAAACGCTAAGGCATTACCAACCATTTATAGCGGAACCGGACCGGGATGACCGAAGGAAAGAAAGCAGTTTTTTACACCATTTTTTATAGATATTGGTAGGCAAGACAAATAGGAAACATGGGCAGACGGACTTGCGAGGAAAATTTGCCGCGGAGAAGCGAGGAGAAAGGATTGGGTAAAATGAAGTGGAAGATATGCTGTATGTTGGTTGGTATCGTATCCTTGCTGGCTTTGCTGTGCTGCTGTGCCGAAAAGCCGGGAACAGAGGAGGAGAAGACATTGAAAGAGCTTGATGGCTATGGCTTGGAAGGATACGTAGGGGAGAATCTTGTTCATAATATCCAAAATTGGCAGATCACCGCGCTGCGGAATAATCCCAATATTGTGGACTTGATCGCGCAGGCAGGCAAAAATTTGGCACCTTTGTCTGCCGTGATGGCTGGCGGTACAAGCGGAACCGAGTATGTCATCGCGGAGAGCGGGGGATATAGCGGGAAAGCGCTGGCTTTCCGCCAGTTAAAAGAAAAAGCGGCTTACGGAGATGTGGATTTCCGCTTCTGGAACGATCCTACCTCCCGGATCGATTGGTCCGGCGCTAAGGAGCTTTGGGTTTATGTCAATGTCAGTGATTTTGGCAGCCAAGCGGTGCCTGTCGGGTTGTCTTTTGAGGAATACAACCTGGATGCGGCGGGTGATGTAACCACCGACCGGGAATCCTGGCGTTTGAAGGATGGCGCGATAGGATATCTGCTGGCAGACGGCTCGGAGGAATGGGAAGCCGCTTCGGTGGTTCACTCCAGATTGGTGCTGCCAGCCGGGTTCCGCGGATGGGTAAGGGTATCGCTGGATACCGATACCTATACGCCGTATTGGGCCAGCAACACGTACAATCACGTCATCGATTTGAAACACGTCCATCAATTTCAGCTCTGCGTCACAGGCAACGCCACAGCGGCAGGCAAGACCGCTTACCTGGATTCTTTTGCTATTGCAGGCGATGTTCACGGCACGGATTTTCCGGCAAAAGCTTCGGGCACGGCGTCGGGGGACACCTTCCAGACGGTTTGGACAATGGAGGGAATGTCCGATTCGAACATTTCCTATACCGGAACCATTGTACCTTGGTACGGAGAGTTTGCCGGCAAGTTGTTGACCGGCATAGCATACCATTATCAGCTGACTCGGGATTCCGATCTGCTGCAGGCTGGGAATGCGCTGGCGGAGGCGCTGAAAGATGCCCAAGGGGAAGACGGATACCTGGGTGTCTTCTCCGGAGAGAGCCGCATGGGAGGCAAAGGCGCCAATTGGGATGTGTGGGGACATTACCACTGTATTATGGGATTAACCAAATGGCATCAAATTGCAGGAAATGAAGAAGCCCTTCAAACCGCCATTCAGGCGTTGGATTACGTGTACGATTATTTTGTAGGAGCAGGGCGTACGTTTGATTCCGCAGGAGAACAGACGATGAATTTGGCTATCTGTCACGCGTTTGCGCTTCTTTACCAGGAGACGGGAACCCAGCGGTATTTGGACGCGGCCCAATTAATTGTGGAGGAGGATTGGCCCCGTTCCGGAGATTGGCTCAACAGCTTACTGAAAGGCAAGGATTATTATCAAACTGCGCTGCCTCGCTGGGAATCGCTTCATGCGGTATCCTCTTTGGCCGCTTTGTATGAAATAACCGAGGAACAGCGGTATTACCAGGGGCTGGAAGCGGCCTGGTGGAGCATTGTGAAAACGGATCGGCATAACGATGGCGGTTTTAGTACCGGCGAAGGAGCCATTGGGACGCCGTATCAGGATACGGGTATTGAAACTTGCTGTACGGTAGCCTGGATGGCCCTGAGTACAGAGTACCTGCGGGTGTCCAAGAACTCCTATGTGGCAGATGAATTGGAATTGTCCTTTTTCAATGCTATGCTGGGATCCTTGTTGGCAGATGATAAGTATACGACGTACAATACCCCTATGAATGGCCAAAGGGTACCGTCTCAGGAAACTCTGGCGTTCCAGTTCAACAGCGGTTCGCCGGATTTCAACTGCTGTCAGGCCAATCTGGCAAGAGGATTGGGAGAGGTTTCCCAGTGGGCGGTTTTGTGCGACCAGGAGAACGTGTATCTGAATTACTATGGAGCTTCTTCCATCAAAACACAAACGCCGTCCGGCGCGGATTTGGGCATCCTGCAGCAAACAGAGTACCCCCGAAACGGTTCCATCCGAATCCAATTGTTGTTGGATCAGGAGGAAACGTTCCGGTTCCGGCTGCGGATTCCTTTCTGGTCGGCGAATACCAAGGTAACCGTCAACGGGAAGCGGGTTGCAAACGTTTCGGCGGGAGAGTATCTGATGCTGGAACAAGCCTGGAAAAACGGAGATGTGATCCAGGTGGAATTGGATCTGTCCTTGCACTACTGGGTTGGGGAGGAAGAACAGCAAGGGAAAACTTCTATTTATTGCGGCCCGATTTTGCTGGCGCTGGATCCCGCTTTCTGTGATCTGCCGGCGGAAACCATACTGAATCCGGAAAGTCTGCAAGCTAACTTGCAGATCGGCGGAACAACGACGGAAGACGCATGGCTTTTCTACGATACGGAAACCGCGGATGGCAGACCGATTCGGTTGGTGGATTTCGCCTCAGCCGGAAAACAGGAAAGAGCGGTTTATCATTCCTGGCTAATGGTGGATTCTTCCATGGAGCCTCTGGCCTTTGAGAAGGACCGGGTGGTTGTCTGGAACAACAAGCCGTAAAAAACGGCAGATTGAAGTCAAGACCACCGGCTAAGTCGATGGTCTTGACTTTTAGAAAAACACACGACATTTCCCAACCGGGATGTTCCCTCGCGTTTCCTTTTTTAATCCCACCACCAGGTACGGAACCGCCGAAGCGCTTCACAGAGATATTCTATGTTTTCCGGCGGGGTAGGCGGGTAAACGCCGATAATCATACTGAGGCCGCCTTGAGGACTTCCCAGTTTCCGTACTTCTTCTTCGATCAGGTCAAAAATATCTTTCTTCGTTCCATAAGGGACAATGGTTTGACGGTCTACGTCCAAATCGATGCATGCCCGGCCTTTGATGTATTTGGCCAGCTCGTCGATCCCGTTCACCAGATCCTGCGGATTGACAATATCCACACCGGCCCGAATTTGCTGATCCAGAATCGGAAGCGTTTTGCCGTCGCTATGAAAATGGGTCAGAATACCGGCTTCCCGGCAGGGCCGCATCAGCTCTTCGTAACAGGGAACCAACCAATCCTCAAACATAGCGGGACTCAAAAACGGACCGGTCTGGGTACCCAGATCTTCGGGGAAGGCCATGACATCTACCCCCATCTCCACATAACGGCGTACCAAACCAAGGTTGTAAGTGGTCAAATCCCGGATCAGCTGCCGCATTCTGGGATCGTCGTCCATCATATCGCACACCGTATTTTCAAAGCCGTGCAGATCGCAGGCCCGCAGGAAGAGAAAGCCATGGGGAAGGCCGCCCTGAGCTACCTGTCCCTGGGATTTGGCAAAAGTCACATATTGACGCATCCCTTCCCAATCCAGCGGACCTCTGTCTCCGAACTTTTCCTGATCGGGCATCTTGTAGGTTTCGTAGGCGTCCCAGTTCTCCAGCGGATGATGAATAACCGAACCCTCTATGCCGCTGGTACGCGTCAGCCAGGTACAGCCCCAATTGTCGGTATACTCTTCATCCTTCCGATTTCCGGGCGTGAAAGGATAGGCGTCAAAATCCCGCCAGCCTTCTTTAACATAAGGAAAAAATTCCGGATACCGGTAGGCAACGCGTTCCAGATCTCCGCGGCATTGGTCCCAGCTGGCATCGCTGATGTGCAGGTTGATCGGAATCCATTCCGGCGTTTGAAATCGGGCGTTGCGAAGGAAATTAATTCGATTGGATAACATGGAAAAAGCCCCCTACTATTTTTTGCTTTTATTGTATCGCACGATGTGATATAATACGTTTCAAAACAGATTGTCATATTTTTTTGAACAAAATGGCGGGAGGCTGAGATGGCGAAACAGGAACCGCGGAGGGCGCCGCTAAAAAAGAATACGATAGAGCGTCTTCCCATCCAGCCGGAACGTTTTGGATTGTCCGGCTTCCGGGAATTGGTACGGGTCACGTTTTCCGAAAGCGCGCCGGCGCTGTGGGAGCACATCCACCAGGACGCCATGGAAATCTGCTATTTTTACCGCGGCGGCCAGACCTACCAGGTGGACGGCGAGAACTACACCGTCGGCGCCGGCGAAATTTTTTTAACCTATCCCAATGAACCGCATTCCACCAATTTTTTGGAACAGGAAAAGGATGGGGTGCTGTATTATCTTATTCTGGATACGGTGAACCATTTGGATCGGTTTCTTGGCTTGCCGGAAGAGGAGGGCGCTGCCTTGGCGGGTGAACTAAACCGGCTGGAACGGTCCTTCTATGTGGGCTACGAACTCAAAAAACACTTGGATCAGATGTTTGCTCTTACCGTTTATCCGGCGCCGCTTTGTACCACGCTGCTGCGCTGCCACGCTTGCTTGCTGCTGCATCTGCTCTTGGAGTCCGGCGGTATGGCCAGACAGCGGCCGTCCGACGCCATCCGGCTGGTATTGGATTATATGGATCACCATCTGAGCAATCCACCGTCGGTTGCGGAATTGGCGAAGATGATTTCCTGCTCGGAATCCCATTTCAAACAAAAATTCCGTCGTGAGGTGGGGCTTCCTCCCGCCAAATATTTGATGAAGCAGCGAATAAGCGCAGCGAAACAAATGCTTCTATCGGGAGCCGGCGTTACCCAGACGGCATATGCGCTGGGTTTTTCGTCCAGCCAGCATTTTACCACCTGTTTCAAATCCTATTTGGGCGTACCGCCCCGTGCCTGGCTCCGTCAGAACCAGGCGCGGAACCCGTCTGGACACCATTGTTCATAGCTCGCCGATTCGATTACGGTAGTGTTTCCGGTATTCGCTGGGAGTAAGGTGCATATACCTCTTGAACAAGCGGGTAAAACTTTCCGCGTTTTCGTACCCGATTTGTTCGGCAATTTCTTCCATGCTGAGTTTGGTACTGACCAGCAGGTTGCGCGCTTTATCGATTTTGATCTCCCGTACGATTTCCGAGAAGGAACGAGCCGTCGTCAGAGAAATCAATTTACTGAGGTAGGGCGTAGAATAGTTAAACTGGTCTGCCGTTTCCTGCAAGGTCACCGTCTTGAAATGGTTTTGAATGAACTGAAGAATGTTAGACATGTTTTCGTTGGTAATTTTGGTGGTCTCCGATAATGTGATCTGATTTTTATGATTCCGAAGAATCCCATTCAACAACGCCAGAAGCAAGGCTTGCTTCATAGACTCAGTGTAATCGTCGGCAAAAAGAATTTCCAATATAAGATTCTCGAGCAGTGTCCACAGCTGCCGATCGTCCCCCATGTTTACCAGAAGAGAATCGTGGGGATGAGCGGTGTACAAGGCTTGTGTAAAAAAGGTAGCCAGATTGTCGCCAGCGGAAAGGATGGAAAAGAACTTTTCTCCTAAGACCACTTTTTTAATCAGTACATTTACGATTTGACTATCGTCGAACACGGATAGGGAGTGAGAAACGCCGGGCGCCAGAATCATAATGTCTCCTTCTTTCATATTGTATAAGCGACCTTCGACCTGATTGGTGCAATGCCCTTCCAAGACGCAGATCATTTCAAAAAAGGTATGCATATGATAAAAAGGCGGATTGTAACGGTTGTGCCGGGTAATTTGGATTTCCTCCGGAAAGGCATCGTAGAAAATATTGGACGGAACAAATAAGTTGTCCGTGTATCCGGGCAAGAAAAAAACACGTTTTTTACAATATTCCAAGTCGATGCCAGATAAAAAACGGCGGATCTCCTCCGGCTTATTCTTGGCCTCATAAAAACGTTTATAAAATAATTCGGCTTCATTATATGGTCTCAGATAGCGGGCCAGTTCCTCATTGCAGATCATTCCGGCAGCCTCCCCTTGATGACGGATCGTATTTTTCTATAATATTAGTATATCAGTTTGGTTTTATCCAAGCAATTTCTTTCGGCAGAAAAAAATTGCCGTATCGTCTTAATTTTGGGGAGGAAGGATCGATTCTGTGTTTTTTCAAAGATGCCGGCGGCCGGATACGTCAGGTTTCAGTTGACAAAAACCCATCCCGTATTATATTATGTCCTGTACGCCTTTTCGGCGGCGGAGACTGAACAAGAGGAAGTAAGCACACGTGAAAAATATCAGAAACGACGTCAGAAACATTGCCATCATTGCCCATGTCGACCACGGAAAGACCACTTTGGTGGACGGGCTGCTGAAGCAAAGCGGTACGTTCCGGGAAAATGAGGCGGTGGCGGAACGCGTAATGGACTCCAATGACTTGGAGCGAGAGCGCGGAATTACCATCTTATCGAAAAACACAGCCCTGAATTACCAGGGAACCACAATCAATATTGTGGATACGCCCGGGCATGCCGACTTTGGCGGGGAAGTAGAACGCGTGTTGGGTATGGTAGATGGCGTGTTACTTTTGGTGGATGCGTTTGAGGGCGCCATGCCCCAGACTCGCTTTGTCCTTTCCAAAGCCCTGGCCATGAATCTGAAGGCAATTGTCGTTGTGAACAAAATTGACCGGGACGGCGCTCGTCCGGCCGAAGTCCTGGATGAAGTTCTGGAATTGTTTATGGATCTTGGCGCCAGCGAAGAACAACTGAATTTCCCAGTGGTATACGCATCCGCAAGAGATGGCTACGCATCCTTGAGTCCGGAAAAGGGTGGAAGCGGCGATTTGACTCCTCTGTTTGAGACCGTTTTGCGGGAGATTCCGGCTCCCTCCGTGGATCTGGAAGAGCCGTTCCGCATGCTGGTTTCCAATGTAACTTCCGATGACTATGTAGGACGGATTGCCGTGGCTCGGGTGGACCGGGGCAAATTGCGATCCGGTCAGCCGGTGTTGGTGTGCGATCCCCATGGCAAGAGCAAGCCGGCCAAAATTAACTATTTATATAAATTTCAGGGACTCAAACGTGTGGAAACCGCGGAGGCTATGGCGGGAGATATCGTGGTGGTGGCAGGCATCAGCGAAATCAACATTGGTGAGACCATTTGTCAGTTGGACGTGCCGGACCCAATACCGTTCGTCAACATTGACGAGCCTACGTTATCCATGAATTTTACCGTAAACAACAGTCCTTTCGCAGGAACGGAAGGCGCCTACGTCACTTCCCGGCACATTCGAGATCGATTGTACAAGGAGCTGGAGACCAATGTCAGCCTCCGGGTAGAGGATACCGATTCTCCGGAGACGTTGAAGGTATCCGGCCGGGGCGAGCTGCATTTGTCCATTCTGATTGAAACCATGCGCCGTCAAGGTTATGAGTTTCAGGTTTCCCGTCCGCGGGTCATTTACAAGGAAGTGGATGGTGTGCTGCATGAACCGATGGAACGGCTTACCATAGATACGCCGGAAGAATCGGTTGGCGTGGTTATGGAGAAAATCGGTATGCGGAAAGGTGAAATGCTCAATATGCATACGGCGCTGGAAGGGTACGTCCGACTGGAATTCAAGATCCCCTCCCGAGGCCTGATCGGCTATCGCTCGGAGTTTTTGACGGACACCAAAGGAAATGGTATAATGAATCATATCTTCGATGGTTACGAACCTTATAAAGGTGATATGAACGCCAGAAAACGAGGTTCCATGGTGGCCTGGGAACAGGGAGACGCAGTTGCCTACGGATTGTACAATGCTCAGGAGCGCGGAAGATTGTTCATTGGCCCAGGCACGAAGGTATACGAAGGCATGATTGTGGGCGAATGCGCCAAAAATGAAGATTTGGTGATAAATGTTTGTAAAAAGAAGCATATTACGAATATCCGGGCGTCGGGCTCAGACGAAGCATTGAAGCTGACGCCGCCGGTACTTTTCAGTTTAGAGCAGGCTCTGGAATTTATTGCGGATGATGAGTTGGTAGAGATTACACCGAAAAACATTCGTTTGCGTAAGAAAATTCTGGCCACCGAGCAGCGTGCGAAGGCTCGTTCCAGAGAATAGGAACGCTGTTCAAACTGATGGGAAGGAGGAGTGGATATGGCAGTTCGAAAACCAGGAGAAGCCGCCAGACAGCGGCAAGCAGCAGGCAGCAGAGCAAGTACTGCCTCTTCCGGCGGCACCCGCAAAGAGGCGGGCTCCTCGCAGCAATCAAAAGCACCGCGTTCGGGGGTACGGCGTCCCGGCCAAACCGGCACGTCCGGCGACGGCAGAAAGAGTACCCGGCGGTCCGAGAGCCGGCTCAAAAAGAAAAGTAAGTTGCCGTTTGTCCTGATCGGCGCGGTGGGTTTGGTTTGTCTGTTATTTTTTTCCAGCTACCTGTCGTATACCTATCTGGTGGATCGGTACAAAAATCCGCTTACCGCAGAGTCCATTCAGCTGGATATGACCAACAAAGTTATCTTTAAGATTGCCAAGGGGAGCGGAACCAAGGAGATCGCCGCCTCTCTGAAGGACATGGGCCTGATTAAAAATGAAGCAATATACCGGTTCCTGTCTAAATTTAACGGATACGACGGTAATTACAACGCGGGAACGTACACGTTGTGCGATGGCTTATCTTATGAGGAAATCATGGTGATCTTAACCGGCAGTCCCGATACCGTGACGGTAACGTTCCCGGAAGGCTTCAGCATCATCCAAATGGCGGAGCGGCTGGAGGCGAAAAATGTGGTGTCCGCTGACGCTTTTCTGAAGGCGGTTCAGACCGCTGATGTTTCTTCTTATGATTTCATTGAAGATTTCAGCAGCCACGATTACCGTCTGGAGGGTTATTTGTTTCCCGACACGTACGAATTTGGCGTAGACTGCGAGCCGGAAACGGTTATCTACAAAATGCTGAACCGGTTCCGAGAAGTTTTCCTGCCCAAATATTATGAGCAGATAGAAGAATTGGGGTATTCGCTGAACGACGTTATCACGATGGCCTCTATTGTGGAGCGGGAGGCAAAATTGGCTTCGGAGCGGAAAACCATCGCGGGAGTTTTTTACAATCGCCTGTCTCACAGCGAGGGCTTTCCCAAACTGCAATCCTGTGCTACGGTACAATATGTACACAAAAAGCTGTATAATAAAACCTTAGTGAAGATTTCCTACGAGGATATTTTGGTAGATGATCCATATAACACCTATCAAATCGACGGACTGCCGCCAGGCCCGATCTGCAATCCCGGATTGGCTGCTATTAAGGCGGCGTTGTATCCGGAGGAACACAAATACTACTTTTTTGTAGCAAAAGCAGATGAGTCCGGCGGTCATGTCTTCTCCAAAACGGCTGCGGAGCACGAAGCCGCGAAGAAGGCGCAGAACAGTGATTTGCCATAAGCGAGGGGTGGTTTGTTGGGTTTTCTAGAAGACATCGCGCCGCGGCAAACGGATCTTCTTTTCGCCTTACGGGAACGGGCACGGGAGGGAAAGATCCCGGTGGTCCGTCCGGAAACAGCGGCTCTTTTGAAGATCCTGATCATGCTGCGCCGTCCTGCCCGGGTTTTGGAGGTGGGAACGGCTATCGGATATTCCGCGATCCTGATGGCATCCTTTTTGCCGGTCGCCCCTCACATCGATACCGTTGAATTGGATCCGGAACGGGTTTTGGAAGCCCGTTCTCACATTCGCGATGCGGGACTGGAGTCGGCTGTCCGCGTTATTGCGGGGGATGCCGCAGAGGTTTTGCCCTGCCTGCAGACGCCATACGATTTGATTTTTTTAGATGGCCCCAAGGGGCATTACCTGGAGTATTACGATGAGCTGCTGCGATTGTTGGCCCCAAATGGCGTACTGTTCTGTGATAATGTGATTTTTTATGGGAAAATCTTTGATAAACCGGAGGAGGCACCTCACAAACACCGGACGATTGTAGCAAATATGCGGGCTTTTTTGGAACGGCTGTCTTCGGATGATCGTCTGAATACGGCGATTCTGCGGCTAGAGGATGGCGTTGCCGTGTCCGTCCGGAAAGGAGTGCGGGATACGTGAAGAAACCGGAATTGCTGGCGCCGGCCGGAAATCGGACCAAATTGGAAATGGCGTTTCGTTATGGAGCCGATGCTGCTTATCTGGGCGGCGAAGCGTTTAACCTGCGGGCACGGGCGGACAACTTTACGTTGGAAGAAATCGGTGAGGCCGTGAAGCTGGCCAACCGGTTGGGCAAGTCTATTTATGTGACGCTAAACAGTTATGCCAGAAACGACGATTTGGATGATTTGGCTAAGATGGCTGCCCAACTACTGGAGCTTGGCGTCCACGGAGCGATTGTGGCGGATTTGGGTGTGTTCCTGCTGCTGCGGGAACGGGTACCGGAGCTGCGGCTTCATGTTAGTACACAGGCAAACAACCTGAATTGGCGGACTTGTCGTTTTTGGTTTGATCAAGGCGCCGTCCGCGTCAATCTGGCCAGGGAATTATCTCTGGATGAGGTACGATTGATTCGAAAAAAATTGCCGGAAGAACAGGAATTGGAATTGTTCGTTCATGGCGCGATGTGCATGTCTTATTCGGGACGCTGTATGCTTAGTGACTATCTCGCTTCCCGTTCCTCCAACCGGGGTGATTGCGCCCAGCCCTGCCGCTGGAAATACCATGTGGTGGAGCAGCAGCGGCCGGGAGATGATTATCCGGTCTTGGAAGAAGACCATGGCACCTTTTTGTTTAATTCCAAAGATTTGTGTATGTTGGAGTATTTATCAGAGTTGTTATCTTGCGGTGTCAACAGTTTAAAAATAGAAGGACGGATGAAGAGCGAATATTATACTGCTATTACGGTACGGGCATATCGAATTGCCTTGGATGCTTGCTGGCAGGATCCGGAAAAATATAGAATGAATCGGAAACTGCACAAACAGCTGCTGGAGGAATTGTATTCCGTCAGCCATCGGGAGTACAGTACGGGTTTTTACTTGGGTAGTCGGGGCGAACAAATCTATGAGTCCTCTTCTTATCAGCGTACTTGTGATTTTTTAGGGGTGATATCGGCGTGTGAACCATCCGGTCACGGTACCTTTTTTTTGACTTTCGCGCAAAAAGGAACATTTCAGGCAGCGGATACACTGGAATTTGTTTCCCCCGGGAATCCGGAGATCCTTCGCCATACGCCGCTTGGCTTGTGGAATGAGGCCGGAGAATCGCTGGAAAAGGCCCGGCACGCGATGCAGGTTCTTCGCTTGGAGATGCCGTTTGCCGTGCCAGAAAACACCATCGTCCGAAAAAGAAGATTGGAATAATCTTTTTCCTTTTTGTGCAATCTAGTATAGAACTCGATTCACAAAAAGAAAGGTTGAATGGCGTATGGCTGTGAAAAATATAGTTGCCATGTCGCTGGTCACCCTGCTGCTGGCGGGAATGACGGTATATGGCGTTTATTATAACGAAAAAGCGCTGCAATATGAGGCGGCGTTGGAAAATCAATATGATCGGGCTTTTTCCGACCTGATCGGGCACATGGACAATGCGGAGCATTATCTGTTGAAATCGTTGGCTACCGGTACGAAGGAGAAAACCGCGGCCATGCTGGAGGAAGCCAGCCGCAGTGCGGCACAGGCGGAGTCTTGTTTGAATCTGCTTCCGCTGGATCAACATCTGGTGGATCAGGTTTCTAACTATTTGGTCCAGCTGGGAGATGTAGCGTTGGCTTGGAGCAATCAATCGGTGCGTGGGAGACAGTTGGAAGAAGAACAATATAATACGTTGGTAGAATTGTACGGCTACGCGCAGGACCTTTCCGGCAGCTTCCGGGCTATGGCGGCGGACCTGGGGAATACGTATGATTGGCGCGGTATTCAGCGGGATAACAATAAGTTGGAAGAGGATGATTCTCTGCGGGAGCAATATCGTTCTTTGCATGCTCTGCGGGAACCGTTCACTGATTATCCTACCCTGATTTATGATGGCCCATTCTCCGAGCATATGGCGGATATTGAACCAAGGGGATTGTCCGGCGAGATGATTTCCCAGGAGGATGGTCAGAAACGGGCGGAAGAGATTTTTGACAATTACACCCCAACTGCGGAGTTTGTGAGTCAGAACGATGGCAACAGCATTCCCACTTACACGTATCGGGTCATCTTCCAGGAAGATACTGCTCATGTGGCTTTTGTGGATGTCACGCAGCAGGGCGGAGCACTCTATTCCGTTTTGTTCTATCGAGATATTGCGAAGAACAATCTTAGTCCGGAGCAAGCGGTAAAGGCGGGAGAAAGTTTTCTTCAATCCATTGGTATGCGGGATATGAAATCCACTTATTATACGGTGGATGGCAACTGCGTAACGGCTAGTTACGTGTACTCCAAACAAGATGTCATGTACTATCCTGATATGGTCAAAGTTAAGATTGCTTTGGATACGGGCGAAATGGTTGGTTATGAAGGTCACGGTTATCTGACCTGTCATTGTGAGAGGGAGAAAATAGAACCGTCGTTAACCGTGGAGGAAGCCAGGGAGGTTCTTAGTCCTTATCTAGAAGTGGTCTCGGAAGGAGAGGCAGTCATTCCCAACGATTATGGCGGCGAACAGGCGGTATACGAATTCCGCTGCCAAGCTATGGGAAGAGACTTCTTGGTTTATGTTGACAAGGAAGATGGAAGCGAAGCCGATGTGTTGGTTTTGTTGGAAGACGATACCGGTACCCTGACTGTCTGATTGTATAAAAAGAGTGCCTATTTGCCGCAAAACAATTTTGGGGCTGCAAGAAAATGCCAAGTTTAAAAATAAGCAATATAAAATCCCGTAAAAGATGACAGAAATTTGTGCCTTTTGCGGGATTTTCAACTTTATCTCGAAATGTTTTTTTAGAGGGGAGTTTTTTTGTAGCCCCTTTTGTTTTGGAGTGCTGCTCCTTTGGTTGCGTACAGTTGCCTGTTTACTTGTTCATATACTCTAGGCAATCGATAATCTGCTGGCAGGTACATCCGCTATTTTTTAACCATTCGATCAATTTCATGGTTTGTCCTTGAGTCATTTTTTCCATATCACATCACCGCCCTTTCTTTTTAGAATTATTTCGTATCGTCCGCCCTGTGGAGGACGACATCGGCATATAGGGCAATCCGTTTTAACCAAAATGATTTCAATCCACGTCCGTGTCAATGTGTGCAATATGCGTTGCCATAACAAATCTCCATAAAAACGATCAGATATATGTTAATATATGCCGATATGTTAACATAGACATAAAAAATAGTCAATGGTATTTGAAAAAATAAATTAATAAATAATATTAAATGATAGAAAAATAAATACAAATCGTTCGTTTTGTAAAAAATAATTAAAGAGTATAATTTAAGACAAACTATGACCAATGACATTGCGCATTGTTTCCTGCCAATTTCTGAACATTTCTGATATTTTGGGTTTGCATGGAAAAGAAGTTGAAAAATCCCCCGTTTTTTTCTTGTGTATAGTAGAAACCAATTTGTTGTAATTATCAAGAATGAAATGAAAAATCTTTAAAAAGTATAAGAAATAATAAATAATATAAAAACATATATTGACATTGTTTTGACAGCGCTTTATAATATAGAAATCGATCAATGAGAGATAAGGAGGCGTTTTTTTTGCATCGCGTACCCAATCAGTGCCCTGTCTGCGGAGAATCTGTGCACATTACAAAAATTGAGTGCAGAAACTGCGGTAGCGAATTATCCGGAAATTTCACGCCCTGCAAATTTTGTATGTTGGAACAGGCCGATCTGAATTTTCTGGAGATTTTTGTGAAAAACAGAGGCAACATTAAGGATGTGGAACGGGAGATGGGAGTTTCCTATCCCACTGTGCGAAACAATCTTGATCATTTGCTCCAGGTACTGGGGTATACACAAAAAAAAGAGGAAAAATGGACGAAGAAAGAAATTCTTCTGCAACTAGCCAATCAGGAGATTTCAGCAAATGAAGCGATGAAACGGCTGAAGGAGTGTGAGACAGAATGAATGGGAATGATGAGCGTACGAACTCGATGATGCTGATCTTGAAGCTGCTGGAAAAGGGCAGGATCAACGCAGAGGAGGCAGAGCTGCTGCTGCGCGGTCTTTCCGCAGAAGCCTCCGGCGGTACGGTGCCGCCTTCTCAGGATGATTTTATCCGAGAAGACTCGGAAGATGCCGACTATGATGAGGAAGACGAAGATGAGGAAGAGGAAACGGATGACGGTCCGGGAGAAAATCAGAACACTTTTGGCGCGGACTTTGTCAATATGGGCCAAAAAGTCAGCAGTTACGTCATGAATAAGATTCAATCTTCCTTGTCGCGGAAAGGAAATTGGGATCATTGGACCAGTCAGAATTCCTACGATGGTCGTTTTTCCAAAACGGAGAATGAGAATAAGCGGATATATGGAATTTACAAATGGTCTGAGGACGAGATCAAACGGGAAAAATGGTTTGCCCGGAGAGCGGCCGATCGGGAGAAGCGGGAACGGGACCGGGAACGCCGGGAAAACGACCGGGAACGCCGGGAAAACGATCGGCAAAGACGGGAAGGAGATCGTGCGGTGCGGCGGACACAGATGCCGGCCTACGAAGCCGTTTTTACGGGAGACATGGTATTTCCTCTAACCGGTGATTGGAACGGCAGGCTTCAGGGGGATTTTCGCAATGCGTTGTATGGCGATCTCAACGGAACGGTAGAGGGTAATTTCCAGGGTTTGCTGGACGGTCATCTGAATGGAACGATAGAAGGGGATTTGCAGGGAGATATACTGGGGGACCTGTCCGGGCGGATTCAGGGTGATTTTCTGAGCAGAATGTTGGACGGTCATTTAAAGGGCACGGTAGAAGGCGATACGCGCGGCAGTATCCTGGGGAATCTGGAGGGGATGATCTGCGGAGATTACCAAGGCCTGTTGGATGGCCATCTCCTGGGACAGGTAGAAGGAAATTTCCAAGGAAACACTCTAGGTAATTTGAAAGGGCTGGTTTCCGGTGATTACTGTGGTCTTCTGGATGGCAGTCTAAAGGGAACGGTAGAGGGTGATTTCAACGGAACGATCCTGGGAAATCTGGACGGAACGGTAAACGGGGACGTTTACGGTATCATTGACGGTGATTTGCGCGGTATCGTCAACGGCACGGTATATGCCGACATTCTGGGAAATCTGGAAGGTTGTGTTTCCGAAGACCTGGTTGGCAATGTGGATGGCAACCTAAGCGGAGAAGTGCATGGGAAAGTGCTGGGTAACATCAATGGAAACGTGACCGGCAAATTGGCCTATCCGGTAGAAGGAAAAGTATCCGGTCAGATTCAGCCGGCTGTCTGAACGGATCTGAAAAACGTCCTACTTTTTCCAATTGTTGTTCTGCATGGTTTGGAGGATGGATCGCTGAATGGTTTGTGTCCCGGATTGTTCCGGACCATTCCGGACATACGTCCAATAGGCCAGACCGGTAAGAAGCAGCACCCCAACGGCGGCGCAGAGGCAGCGGCGGGCCGGATGCTTCCTCCGTTGTTCCTCTCTTGCTTTTGTTTCGTCTATTTTTTGCAGGAGCGCGCGTTTCTGTTCCTCGGTCACCGTGATTTTTTCGTTGATTTTTTTATAGCTTTTTTTAAACATAGAAATACTCCCTTCCCAGTGTTTCGCGCAGCCGGGCTCTGGCGCGGTTTAGTTGTGTTTTGGTTGCCCCATGGCTTTGCTTCAAAGTTTTCGCGATGTCATTGATGCTCATGTCTTCATAATAAAACAAATGGATTACCGTACGGTATTTTTGAGGCAATTCCAGTACCGCCATGTACACATCGGAATCTTCTTTGTCTTCTATGAAAGAGAAATCATCTGGGATAGGGACGACGTTTCTATTCCAATAGCTGTTTAGATGGCTTCGACTACAGTTTAATGTCACTCGGATCAGCCATGCCTTGATATGTTCCAGACTTTTTAATTTATGGATATTTGTGCATAGGCGCAGAAACACTTCTTGATAGACATCATCCGCGCTTGTCCGGTCTTTTGTCTGGGACAAAGCCAGGCGCAGAATCATATCCGAATATCTTTCTACTATTTCTGTAATCGAATTGTTCGTACGCGACAATTCGTCCAAAATTGCCTCAACTCCTTCCTCTTTAAATACCGCTGAGCCCCCCAAAAGGTTACAGCCGCATTTGTGAATTTTTTTACCGGTCAAACTTGAGCCGCTATGTCTATGAGATTTTCCTGTTTTTTAGGTTTTATACGAAGGCGTTGGCCTCTGGCCGGTGAAAGGAGGGAGCGCCGACGCATAGGAAAGAAACCATGCTGGTCCGGTACAAGATAATCCTCGTTGTTTTCTACGTGTTTCGTTGACAGATGACGGATTCGATGCTATATTTAAATAACGTGCTGAGGAGCCCGGTCAGGCGCTGCCTCCCGTCCGGTATCCGGTATATCGACCCGTTTTTCCGGCCTTATCAGGGGAGGGTTCATAGAATATTCATGTTAAATTAAAAACTTATTGTTAGAATATCGGTTAGAGAAGAAACGGGAGGTAGCGAAATGATTGAGATAAAAAATCTCACGAAGACGTACGGCCAGATTACCGCCTTGGACAATGTCAACCTAAAAATCCGGAAAGGAGAGGTTCTGGGTTTTTTGGGTCCTAACGGCGCAGGAAAATCTACTACGATGAATATCCTGACCGGTTATCTTCCCTCAACCTCCGGGACGGTAGAGGTGGATGGTTTCGATATTCTGGAGAAGCCCAGAGAAGTGAAGAAACGGATTGGTTATCTGCCGGAATTGCCTCCTCTCTATATGGATATGACGGTAAAGGAATATTTGAATTTTATTTGTGAGCTGAAAGATGTTCCTTTAAAAAGAAGAAAAACCCATCTTGATGATATTATGTATCTGGTCAAGATCGGTGATATGCGGGGAAGACTGATTAAAAACCTGTCCAAAGGGTACAAGCAGCGGGTAGGGCTGGCGCAGGCGTTGGTGGGAGATCCTTCCGTGCTGATTCTGGACGAGCCTACGGTAGGACTGGATCCCAAACAAATCATCGAAATTCGGAAATTGATTTCGGCTCTGGGACACGAACATACCATCATTCTCAGTACGCACATTCTCTCTGAGGTGAACTCGGTCTGCAGTTCCGTGGTAATTATCAACAAAGGTAAAATTGTGGCGCAAGGTTCGGTGAATGATTTTTCTGCTACCGGCGGCGTGGTAAACAAATTCATCATCAACCTGGCAGGTCCCAAAGCGGCCAGTCAGAAAGTCATTGAAGGCGTCCCCGGTGTTCGATATGTGGATTTTATCCGGGTAGACAAGGATGTTTCTATTTTTATGGTGGAGTCTTCTTCCGACATGGATGTGCGGAGGGCGTTGTTTCATGAGTTGTCCCGGGCAGGCTTCCCCATTCTGGAACTGCGTCCGGTGGGACGGACGCTGGAGGAAATGTTTTTGGAAATCGTATCCAAGGATGAGCCATACAGGGAGGGAAAGGCATGATAACCATTTTCAGACGTGAGCTTAGCGCTTTTTTCAAATCACCTGTGGCCTACTGCGTGATTGGCTTTTTTATGGTGCTCACCGGACTGTATTTCTGGATGTTCAATATCGTCCAGCGAAGCGTGGATTTTGCTACGACGCTTAGTTCCTTGACGACGTTCCTGGTGTTTCTGGCGCCGGTGCTGACCATGAAGCTGCTGGCAGAAGAAAAACGAAATGGCACGGAGGTGCTTCTTCGTACTTCTCCGGTCTCTCTTTGGCAGGTGGTGCTTGGCAAATATTTGGCGAGCTTTGTGGTTTTTCTGGTTATGGTTGGTTTGTCGCTGGTGTATCCGCTGATTATTTCTTTCCTGGTAACCACCGGCGAAACAGGAACCATTCCCGCAGCGACCATTACCGGTGGGTACATAGCCTTTATTTTGTTGGGAGCATCTTTTTTATCGGTGGGCTTGTTTGCCTCAGCTCTGACAGAGAATCAAATCGTAGCGGCCGTATCCGGTATCGTCGTTCTTCTTTGCATGTGGCTGATCCAATCCATCGGCGACGTGGTGGGAGGAACCTTAGGGAAGATTCTGATGTGGATTTCTCTCTTGTCCCGGTACAATGATTTTGCCGTGGGAGAATTTAATATTGCGTCGTTGTTTTTTTACCTGAGTTTCACCGGCATCATGCTGTTTTTGACCATTATGCACATGGAACGCAAGAGATGGAACTAGGGAGGGTGACCGCATGAAACAGAAAAATGACAACAAGATAACCGAATCCAAACAGCCGCGGGAGTCCGCGAAAGGTTCCCGTTTCTCGGAGCGGACCAAAAGAAGAATGCGTTTTGGCACCAATTGGTTCGTACTGATCGCCGTCGTACTGGCGGCCTTCGTTTTGCTGAACGTGGCGTTGGAACAGCTTCCTCTTTCTCTGGATTTTACCAGAGAAAAATTGTATACGTTAACGGAGAAAACGGAAAGTGATCTGGATACGCTCCGGAATGATATTGAGATCATCGCGCTGTATGACCAGGTGAAGGGCCGTTCCGATAGCTCCAGATCCATGGTGATGAAGGTTCTGGATTTGTATGACCGGTATGACAAGGTAACGGTACGTTACGTGGATCTGACCAAGAATCCTACTTTTGTGCGGGACTTGGTGGGAGAGGAACGGGTTTCCGATTATTCCGAGGGGGATTACATCGTGCGCTGCGGCAATCGGGTCCGGCGGATCGCCAGCAACAGCATGTTCAACATCACGCAGGTGAATTTGTTTTATTCCGCCGCGACGGGATTGATGGCGGAGCCGATGATCAATGCTGCGATACGGTATGTTCAGCAGGATCAAGTCCCGGTTGTGTATTTCTCCAATGGTTTTGGTGAGAAGGATTTGGCACTTTATACTACGTTGCAGAAGCGTATTGAGAATTATGGATATGATATAGCGGAATTGGATCTCTCCAAGGAGGAAATTCCGGATGACGCTGCCTTACTGGTTTTCCTAGGCCCAACTCAGGATCTTTCCACGGTCGCGGCGGAGAAACTCAATGTCTATTTTCAGCAGGGCGGCGGCTATGGTGTTTTCCTGATGGATCGCCAGGTTACCGGAGTCTCTCTGGAGAATTTCAACCGGGTGTTCTCTCTCTTTGGAATGGGTATTAACAATGATTTGATTGCGGAAGCAGATCCCCTTACAGGCGAACCCTTTGGTTTTACTGCTCGTGTTCTTATGAATGGTCCCTTTGCAGATCGAGCAGAATTGAATAATCCTACTACCCAAGTTTTTGAGACCCGCAGCCTGCGGATTTTGAATACAACCGGTAATTATACGACGATTCCGCTGATTTACACATCGGAGAACGCCACGAGTATGGCGGCGGTGGGCGGGGAGAAAACCGTAGGAAAGAGCTTGGTGGCGGCGGCCAGCGAGTACACCTACACCACCAGCCTGCAATCCTCCAAAATCGTTTTAGGAGGTTCCAGCCTGGCCATGCAGGATTCTTATATTACCAAATGGGGGTACAGTGGGGCCGGAATGTTTGTTTATTACATGAACTGGATGTACAGCTCCGTTTTGGGCAGTGAAGAAGTGGAAACAAAAACTTTTGATACCAGCACCGTGGTGACTACGACTAGTCAGCAGAAGCAGCTTTTTGTGTTTTCCGTGGTGATCTTTCCTCTGCTGATCCTGCTGACGGGAGGCGTGATTTGGTTTAGGAGGCGCCATTTATGAAACAGTATCGGACGACGCTCATTGCTTTGGGAATTCTGGTGGTATTGGTGGCGGCCTTTTTGGTGGCGCGTCCGTTTCTGTTCCGCCAGGAGGAAGAACCCGGGGAGGAAGGAAACACGTATGAGACTGTTTTACCGTTTTCCAGGGATGACATTGTGAAATTGGAAAGCCAGTTTCAGGAACGGTTTGTACTAGAAAAAAAGGACTCCGGAAGCTGGTCCTGTCTGACTCATCCGGAAATTACGCTCTACAGCGTTTCTCTGACTACGATTTTGACCAAGGTGGTGAATCTGAGCGGAACGCTGGTGGCAGAAGGAGACGAGGCAACGGAGGATTTATCCCGGTTTGGTTTCGCGGAGGATTCTTATTATTTGACGTGTACCCTGAAGGATGGTTCGGAATACAAACTAATTTATGGAACCAAGAGTCACTCCGGTTCGAAGATCTACGTACGGGTGGAAGGCGTTCCGAAGATTTATACCATTTCTCAATCGGATGCAAAAGTATTGCAGCTGACAAAGATCAGCCTGATCAGCTCCATGGTGCTGCAGTTTGATGACAAGGAAAAAATACAGGATTTCTCCATTCAGAAGAAAGGGGAACGGACGTTGTCGGCGAAGGCCGACTTCAGCGGCAGTGAAAAAGCCTGGAATGTTTTTTATCCCATTTCCATCGATGGGGATACCGATGAAATCAATAAGCTGATTGATACGCTTACCAGTCTTACCCTGGCAGATCTGGCTGCTTCGGATTGCCAGGATTTGTCTCTGTATGGACTGGATAACCCCAGCGTCGTATATACTTTGGCGGACAACAAAACCAGCAGGAGCCTTTCGTTCGGCAGCTTGAGTGCAAACAATCAGTATTACTACTGCACGTTTGACGGCGGCAACGATGTGTATACCATTCTGGCGGAGTCTGTTACATTTTTGGATACCGATCCCATCAACTACATTTACCGCTACGTTTTTCTGGAAAGCGTAGAGGGACTGTCTCAGGTGCGGATTACGTTCGACGGGGCTGACCATGTTTTGGACATGGCCTTTACGGACAACACCGCAACGTATATTTTTGATGGTGTCAACGTAGTAAGCGGCGGCAACGATTTCAGCACGCCGTTTAAAAAAATCCTTACGTCGCTGCTTTCCATCAAGCTTCAAGCGCTGGAGGCAGAGCCGGCGGAAAGAGGTTCTTTGCTGGCGGAGGTAGTATACAAACGATTGGATGGCAGCCAGGTGACCGTTTCCTGCTATCAGCGCGACGTGGACAATACCACGATGCATTTGTATGTGGACGGCGTTTACGCCGGCGGATATACCGGAACCCGTTCTTTGTACGGAACAGCAGAAGAGTATGGACTGCGAGGCTGCCTGGATAGCCTGTTATCCTGTCTGGCTGAATCTGCTGGTTAAGGAGAGGCGGCCGGCGGCCCGGTTTTTTGTAAAAAGTGGTCAGACTTTTGGCGGTCCCGGCATATGATTATAGAAAAGACACGCACGCGGGAGCTTTTCTATGAAAACAAAGAAGACGGTTATGACAAGCGGCTTAACCTATGGCAAAGAAATAGGAAAAGTCGCTTGTTTGTATCTGTGCACCATCATTGGCGCCGGCTTTGCTACGGGCCGGGAGATCAGAAGCTTTTTTACCATCTACGGAGCGGTTAGCTTTTTTGGAGTGCTGTTTGCCACCCTGCTGCTGGCTTTTCTGGGAATTCGTTCGCTGCAGCTGGTTCGCTGGTATCATATCGAAACGCTGCCGGAGTTCAACACCTGTTTAGCCGGTCCCTGGCTGGGCGGAATCCTTTCCTGTATCATGTCAGTGTTTTTGTATTGCTTGTACGTCATTCTCCTAGCCGGCGTGTCGGATTTGCTCCGAGAACATTTTGGAATGTCTCCCTGGATCACCGTGGCGGCAGTATCGGTTCTATCTTTGATTGTGCTGTTTTCCGGATTCGATAAACTGTTTCAGCTATGTACCTTTGCCGCGCCGGTTATCGCTTTGGGAATTGCCGTCGCCGCCATCCTTTCCGCTCTGCACCCCGGTCCGGTCTTGGAGAGTGCCAATCCGGCCTTTTCTTTTCAGGATACGGCCTCGATGCCGTTCGGCTGGCTGCTGTCCGCCGTTCTCTACGCTAGCTACAATGGTTTGCTCGCCGTACCGATTTTGGCGAAAGCCGAAAGCTTGGTAAGACGGCCCAAGGTGGCCTTCTGGGGAGGCTTGTTCGGTGCTTTGCTGGTGGGCGGCGGCGCGATGCTGGTCAACTGGAGTCTGCGGATTTCTGATACCCGGGTGGAGAACATCGACATGCCGCTGGTCTATCTGGCCGCGCAGCTGGGCACCCTGGGCCGGATTTTGTTTCCCCTATTGGTGGCGGGGGTTATGACCATTTCCGCGGTATCCGGTTTGTCTGCCTGCAGCGCGTCGGTGGGAAGCTTCTGCGGCTTCCGGGAACGAATCGTAGGCCTTGTCTTAGCAGTGCTGGCTGTTCCGCTATCCTCTATCGGATTTGGAAAATTGATGGATTTTTTGTATCCCGCGTTCGGCGTGGCCGGAATCCTGCTCATAATTCTTCTTGTTTTTAAAAAGAAAAAGATGTAAAATAACTTAAAATGCCGGGGCGCCGGCATGGCAAGCCTGCTGTGAGGAGAAACTTCATGACAAAAGACAAAGAACCGAACAAGACACGAAAGGATACGAACACAAATCAGCCTGCCAGCTTAGGAGAACGGCGTGCCCGGAACAAAAAGAAACGTATTCGGGCTATTCTGATCGGCAGTGTGCTGCTTTTGATTCTTGCTGTTGTTGTATTCTACTCGGTGGGCGGGTACGAATGGTTTTTGCTGCGCATGGGCTGGAAGGATGTTTCGGTGGAGCCAAGCGGCGTTTTTCTGGAGTATATTCCCACCGGTGCGTATAAAGTGGCAGCGATTGGAAATACTATATTAGTGTGTGACGAGAATGGCGTGACGGGGTTGGATCGGGATGGAAAATGGAAATGGCAGACGTCGTTTGAATTCCGCGCTCCCACGCTGGTTGCTAATTCGGATTATGTTTTGCTGTCTGACGTAGGCGGAACCGGGGTGTATGCGTTTGGGGAGGACGGTCTGCTTTGGAAAGAAATTTATCCGGATGGCGTGATTGGCGCGTTTGCCGCTGCGGGAAATCAAAAAATTACGGTGATTCATCAGGCTTCTTCTTATAAATCGGCGGCAACCTTATTGGATTGGAAACAGGATAACCGGGCTGTTTTCAGCCGGAAATTCGGTTCCTATTATATGCTGACGGGGAGCGTCTCCATGGACGGTTCCCAAATGGCGGTAAGCGGCGTTTATTCGGAAAGCGGCAGATCTTCCGGCGCGGTGGTTTTTTTGCGTACGTCGGACGGGGAAGTGTTTGCCACGGAAGAATACGATGGGATGGTATATCCATTGGCTTATTATTTAAAGGACAATGTTTTATATCTGGCTAACAGCGATTCGGTCCGCCGGGTGGTGAAGGCATCTACGGCGTCTTCTTCTAAGGATGCGGACCGGGTGATCTGGGACCGAAACGCGCAAACCACCAAGCTGCTGTGTGCGGCTACCTTGGACGATACGTATTTTGTAGCGGTTTTTGGTGAAGGCGATGAGGAATGGAGTACGTTATCCTCGGTGAGCACGGTTTGCTTGTATGACGGCTCGGGACGGGAACAGCGTTCGTTCCAGGTGGAGGGAAAGGTGCTGGGAATCCGGACTCAGAAAGATACCATTGCGTTGTTTACGGACCATGTGATTTTCGTCTACAACGGAGCGGGACAGCTGATCGGATCGTATGACGGACTTTCGGATTTGGAGAGCATTGATTTTTTGGGTACGCGCGTGCTGGTGGCCAGCGGCTCGGGCCGGATCGCACGTGTGAGTTTTCGGTAAGGAGGGAGAAGCCATGACAATAGGCGGTGTCGCTGCGGACGCGGCGGTATTGTTGATCGTGCTGATTTGTATTTTTGTGGGAAAAAAGAGAGGCTTGGTGATTTCTCTTTTTACCGCATTTTCTTGGCTCATTGCCATTGTGCTGGCCTTTTGCCTTCGGGCTCCCGTTGCGGCGGGCCTGCGGGCGACGGGGTTGGAGGATACCATCAGCAGTAAGGTTTATGAGCAGCTGGAAGAAAAAGCGGCTGCCGGCGGGGAATCCTTGATAAGTGGCTCTGATCTGGCGGAAACATTGCCGCTTCCCGGTTTTGTGAATTCCTTTTTAGAGGATCAGCTGACGAATTTTCATCAGCAGCAAGCTTTCCAGAGAGTTGCCGGCGAGATCAGTGATTCCATTGCTTCCCTGCTGCTGAATGTGTTGTCTTTTTTGATTCTGCTGGTTGTTGTCTTTGTTGCCATGATGGTCGTGAAAGCCGCGCTGAAAGTGGTTCGGCGGCTGCCTGTAGTCAAGCAGGCGGATGCATTGGGAGGCGTCTTGTTTGGCGCCGTTCAGGGTGTTTTGTTGGTGTGCTTTGCGGCGCTGTTGCTTTCCCTGTTTTCCGCCTCGGATTCTCTCGGCACCGTTCTGAAAGGAGTGAGGGAGTCGTATATCGCTTCTTTTTTCTATGAGAAGAATTTTCTGGGAAGCATTCTTGCCAAGCTGTTGGGATAGTTAATAAAAAGTTTACAATCCTCCGGGAGAACATTTTGTTGACAAGCGGGGATAATTATGTTAAATTGGATAATGCGCTTTATAGCAATGGAGGTGTTTATCAATGAGAGTAAAGGTTACTCTTGCCTGCACAGAGTGTAAGCAACGGAATTATACAAGTATGAAGAATAAGAAAAATGATCCTGACCGGCTTGAGACAAGCAAATATTGCAAATTCTGTAAGAAGCATACGGCGCACAGGGAAACCAAATAAGAAAAGAATAGGGTGTTTTGAGATGGCCGACGCGGTTAAGAAAAATGAGAAAAAAGGCAATTGGTTTATACGCGTTTGGGCTAGGATTTGCAAGTTCTTTAAAGACCTTGTGGCGGAGCTCAAGAAGGTTTCGTGGCCAAGCAAAAAGCAGGTGTTCAACAATACGGTGTCCGTATTGGCTTTTTGTTTTATGGTAGGCGCTGTGATTTGGGTAATGGATATCTTACTGGGATACTTGGTGCGCCTGATCTATGGCGCGTAGAGACCGCGCTGACATGGCTGCTTGCTGACCAATTGTTTGGCGAGAGGAGGATAGGATCGTGTACATTGAGAATGTTTCCGGTGACGCGCAATGGTACGTCGTGCATACTTATTCCGGATATGAGAACAAAGTGAAGGCTAGTCTGGAGCATGTGATAGAGAATAGAGGGATGCAGGACTCTTTTTTGGATATTATCATTCCGATGCTGGAAGAGGTCGAGATCAAAGACGGCAGAGAAAAGTCCGCGCTGAAGAAAATTTTTCCCGGATACGTTCTTGTAAAAATGATCCTGACGGACGATACTTGGTACATTGTACGGAATATCCGTGGCGTAACCGGTTTTGTCGGTCCCGGATCCAAGCCGACTCCGCTGACGGATCAGGAAGTTCGCGCCTTGGGTGTGGAGCTGGTGGAAACCGTGGTAGATTACGCGGTGGGAGATACGGTAAAGGTAATCTCCGGCCCATTGGAGAACTTCACCGGCGTGGTAGAGGATATCAATCTGGAGAAAGCCCGGGTGAAGGTTTTGGTATCCATGTTCGGCAGAGAAATTTCTGCGGAACTGGAATACTCACAAATTCAGAAAATATTTTAACCGTTTCCGGCCGGTGTTTTGACACAGGAGCCGGGAAAGGGATCTGAATAGATTTTTGGTTGAAGTATTGATTTATTTTTTGGGAGGTGGATTTCTATGGCAAAGAAAATTACAGCTTATATCAAACTGCAGATTCCTGCAGGAAAGGCAACGCCTACTCCACCGGTTGGACCAGCCTTAGGTCAGCATGGCCTAAATTTGATGGGATTTTGTAAAGAATTCAATGAGAGAACTGCAAAGGATGCGGGGTTGATTATTCCGGTAGTCATCACCGTGTATTCCGACCGTACTTTCACTTTCATTACAAAAACTCCTCCGGCCGCGGTTTTGCTGAAGAAAGCCTGCAAAATCGAAAGCGGATCAGGCAAGCCCAACAGGGAGAAAGTAGCGAAAATTTCCAAAGCGGACGTTATGAAGATTGCGGAGCAGAAAATGCCGGATCTGAACGCGGCTTCTTTGGAGGCGGCTGCCAGCATGATTGCCGGTACGGCCAGAAGCATGGGGATCGTGGTCGAGGATTGAGCATCCTCCGGACCCGGTTGCTTCCGGCAGCGGATGGAGTGAGAAAGAGATGATAAGGAGAGTGAGAGAAAGTGTTTAGAGGAAAGAAATATAAAGATAGCGTAAAGCTGATTGATTCCACAAAACTTTACGATTCGTCGGAAGCTCTGAATCTGGTTCTTTCAACCGCTAAGGCAAAATTTGATGAGACTGTTGAAGTGCATATCCGGCTCGGCGTCGATTCAAGACATGCTGACCAGCAGGTAAGAGGCGCGGTTGTTCTGCCCAACGGAACCGGTAAGAAAGTCAGAGTTCTGGTTTTTGCAAAGGGCGACAGAGCCAAGGAAGCGGAAGAAGCAGGCGCAGATTATGTGGGCGCAGAAGATATGATTGCCAAGATTCAGAATGAAAATTGGTTTGACTTTGATGTGGTGGTTGCCACGCCGGATATGATGGGCGTTGTTGGCCGTCTCGGTAAAGTGCTCGGTCCCAAGGGCTTGATGCCGAATCCCAAGGCCGGTACGGTTACCATGGATGTGAAGAAAGCAATCGCTGAGCTGAAAGCCGGTAAGATTGAGTATCGTTTGGATAAAACCAACATTATTCACTGTCCCATCGGAAAGGCTTCTTTTGGTGCGGAGAAGCTGCAGGAGAACTTCAATACTTTGTTTGATGCGGTCATGAAGGCCAAACCGGCCGCGGCCAAGGGACAATATATGAAGAGCGTTGTCGTCAGCGCTACCATGGGTCCCGGCATCAAAATCAATCCGGCAAAAGGAAATTGAGTTTGTTTGTATCCGTCCGGTTCGCCGTTCGGTGCAACATAGAGAAATGAATAAAAGCAATGCCAGAGACAGCAGGCGTCCGCCGGCAGAGTTGCCGGGGTATAAGGCCAGCCGAGGTGTGATGTGATACTTCTTTGAAGTAAGATTCCCCTTTCGTGTCTTGGCGCGAAAGGGTTTTTTTGATTCGGTATCCATCGTTCGGAAAGGCTGTATTGCTTTGGAGGGAGGTGTTTGTTGGATGCCAAGTGATAAGATTTTGAAGGAAAAGCAGGCGGAAGTAGCTTGTATCGAAGAATCTCTGCGGACTTCTTTGGCTACCGTTTTGGTAGATGCGAGAGGATTGACCGTGGAAGAAGACAGCGAACTGCGTGTGACGCTCCGGAAGGCTGGGGTGCAGTACAAGGTTCGGAAGAATACGCTGGCAAAGAGAGCGGCGGAATCGTTGAAAATTGAAAATGCGGAATCATTTTTCGTTGGACCTACCGCGATTGCGACATGCAGCGAAAGCTTTACAAGCGCGGCAAAGATTTTGTGCGAATACGCAAAGAAGTTCAATGCGCTGGAAATCAAAGGCGGAATTGTCGAAGGCAAGATCATCAGCGCGGACGAAGTCCAGAACCTGGCGAAACTGCCGTCGAAGGAAGAGCTGATTGCCAAGGTGCTGGGCGGCTTCAATGCCCCAATCAGCGGCTTTGTCAATGTGCTGAATGGAAATCTGCGCGGTTTGGTTGTGGCGCTCAATGCCATTGCCGAGAAGAAACAATCCGCGTAAAACGTGTTCCATTGGAATGGGACAAAATTAGTTTAATTTGAAAATGAAAATGGAGGATGTACAAAATGGCTAGCGAAAAAGTTACAAAATTGATTGAAGATGTAAAAGCGTTGACGGTATTGGAGCTTTCCGAATTGGTGAAAGCGTTGGAAGAAGAGTTCGGCGTATCTGCGGCCGCTCCCGTAGCGGTTGCCGCCGCTCCGGCTGCCGGCGCAGCGGAAGCTGCCGCTCCGGCTGAGCAAACCGAGTTCACGGTTGTTTTGAAAGGCGCTGGCGCCAACAAAATGAACGTAATCAAATTGGTTAAGGAAATCACAGGCGTAGGCCTGATGGATGCGAAAGCGATTGTAGACGGTGCGCCGAAGAACGTGAAAGAGAACGTTTCCAAGGAGGAGGCCGATGCTATCGAAGCCAAATTGAAGGAAGCGGGAGCGGAAGTAGAAGTGAAGTAATTCTTCGCTTCCTACTTAGCGCGAAACAAACCAACCCAAAACAGACGTCCCGGAACAGAGAGCTATTCCTGTCCGGGGCGTTTTTTATGAAGGAACAGCGATTTGCCGATTCTTTTTAGAGGTATGATGTAAAAATTTACAGTAGTAATGTACAAAATCATCGTGTCCGCTGTTCTGCTGATATGCCCAGACCGATTCCTATCATATTCCAAACCCAAACCGCATTCTGATTGACGAGCTTTTTCAGAGATCCTGATCCGCTCAGACAAACGCGCCTCCGTATCAGGCAGACCGCTGTAGCCGCTTGCCTGTTGCAGGGAGATGAAATCTCAGTCTCGAAACGCATGGAATTCTTCTTTTTTGTATCTGGAAAAATTTTTATATGCCGCTGTCGTCTGAGAAGCTGTTCCCAATCGTCAATCGTTTGAAAAAAATACCCCGATGTTGTATTTTCTAACGTATCCTATTCTGACTGCCAATGCAGGAAACCATCCCTAGATCATTTCCGCATCCGGAAAATTTTTCTTGACAAGAAAAAGAATACGTGTATACTTAGGTAGACTAACTAAATAGATGGGCGGTGGTAGAGATGGGAATGACAGCGGAAATCAATCAAGAATCGTCTTGCAGATCGTCCAAAATACGACAGGATTTGTGGTATGGGAGAGAGGCCGGGAAGCGCGGCAGTGGCATGAGGAAGGAGGAAGCCGGGATGGAACGGAACGAGTTTTGCGATCAATTAAATGATTTGTTGCTGAATGCTTACAATACATTAGCTGAGCTGGAAGAGAAAAAAATCCAGAAAAACGCACATTTGAATATTAGTCTGGCACAGCTCCATCTGATGCAGGCAATCGGGAAATATGGGGAAGGGGAAGCCACAATTTCCGACATCGCCAAAGATTTGTCTTTCGCTGTTCCTACTGTGACGGTGGCAATCAATAAGCTGGAAAAGAAAGGATACGTGATCAAGCAGCGCAGCCGGGAGGACAAACGGGTGGTATATGTTACGTTAAGCCGGCAGGGACGGAAGATCGATGATGTACACCGGTATATTCATAAAAAAATGAGTCGAGAATTAGCTAAGAACTTTGATGATGAAGAGCAGGTTCTCCTGCTGAAGGGGTTGGAGAAGATGATTGCGTTTTTCCAGGAATATCTGAAAGAAGGGGAAGAATAGATGGGATATACGATTTTAGGGACTGGGAGTGCGGCCCCCGGGAAGGTCCTGACCAATGAAGACCTGAGCAGCATGATGGATACCAGCGATGAGTGGATCGTTACCCGGACGGGAATCCGGGAGCGCCGGATTTTGGCGGATGGCGAGACCATGACGGAGCTGGCGGTTCGCAGCGCACGGGACGCGTTGGCGGATGCCGGCCGGAAAGCAGAGGAATTGGATCTCATCCTTTGCGCGACCCTGCAAAGCGATTGCTTGACGCCGTCTCTCGCCTGTGCGCTGCAGGCGGAGTTGGGTTCTTCTTGTCCGGCGTTTGATATCAACGCGGCTTGCTCCGGTTTTTTGTACGCGCTGGACGTGGCGGATATGTATTTTCGTGGCAGCTCCTGCCAAACCATACTAGTTGTGGCGGCGGAAGCCATGTCGCGCCATGTGAATTGGAAGGATCGGTCCACCTGCGTTTTGTTTGGTGACGGATGCGCTGCTGTCGTACTGGAACGGGGAGACGGGATGCTGGCCAATGTGCTGCGTGCAAAAGGGGAAACGCAATCTCTCAATATTGCGGACTGGGGAGAAGGCTTTCCGGTAGTTCATATGGCCGGAGGCGAGGTGTTCAAGTTTGCGGTTCAATCCGCCTGCAGAGACATCCGGGAGGTACTGCGGCAGGCTGGCCTGGAGGAATCTCAGGTGGATCATGTGATCCTGCATCAGGCCAACGCCAGAATTCTTCAGGCAGTGGCCGGCAAGCTGTCTATTGACCAGGATCGTTATGCGAATTACATTGCCTACTATGGCAATACCTCGGCCGCCAGCGTTCCCATGACGTTGGATCAGCTGCGGAAAGAGGGTAAATTGAAGGATGGAGAAATTATCGTGATGGCGGCGTTTGGCGGAGGCTATACGTCTGGAGCGTGTGTGATTCGTTGGAAAGGAAAGGATGGACAGAGATGATACGAACTGATTTGTGCGATTTATTGGAGATCGAGTATCCCATTATCCAAGGGGGAATGGCTTGGGTAGCGGACGCGGAATTGGCGTCGGCGGTCAGCGACGCGGGAGGTCTGGGACTGATTTCCGCTATGAATTCCCATGCGGACTGGCTGCGGAGCGAGATTCGCCGCTGCCGGGAAATGACGAAGAAACCTTTCGGCGTCAATATTATGCTGATGAGCCCTCACGTAGAAGAAGTGGCCAGGGTGGTAGCGGAGGAACGTGTGCAAGTGGTGACCACCGGCGCCGGCAATGCCTCCAAATACATGAAAGCCTGGGTGGAGGCAGGAATTAAAGTTATGCCGGTGGTGCCTTCTACCGGACTGGCCCGGATAGCGGAACGGGGCGGAGCGACGGCCGTTATTGCGGAAGGCGGTGAATCCGGCGGACATGTGGGAGATTTGACAACCATGACGCTGGTTCCTCAGGTGTGTGATGCGGTAGAGATTCCCGTGGTAGCAGCCGGCGGAATCGGTGATGGCCGCGGCGTGGCGGCGGCGTTAATGCTGGGCGCCATTGGCGTGCAGGTAGGAACGCGTTTCCTGGTTGCCCGAGAATGTACCATCAGCCAAGTATACAAAGAAAAAATATTGGCGGCGAAGGACATTGACACCATTGTCACAGGACGCCGGTTGGGTCATCCTGTCCGTTCCCTCAAAACGCCATTTAGCAGAATGTACGGTAAATATGAATACGATTCTTCCGTCAGCAACGAGGAATTGGAACAAATGGGAGGCGGTGTCCTCCGCTTGGCAGCCCGGGAGGGCGACGCTCAGAACGGCTGTTTCATGGCGGGGCAGATTGCGGCGCTGGTAAAGCGCGAGCAAACCGCCCGGGAGATCATATTGGAAATGATGTCGGAAGCGGAACAAATATTGTTGGAGCGCCCTTCCATGTACATCCGGTAAGGAGGGATCGGAGATGGGAAAGATTGCATTCGTTTTCTCCGGACAAGGCGCGCAGAACACCGGAATGGGACGGGATGTATTTGATGCATCTGAGAAGGCTCGGGCTGTTTTTGCTTTAGCCGACCGGCTTCGACCAGGTACGTCTCAGCAATGCTTCCGCGCTTCCAAAGAAGAGTTGAGCATTACCTCCAACACGCAGCCCTGTTTGTTTACCGTTGATTTGGCGGCTGCGGCTGCCTTATCCGGTATGGGAATCCGGCCGGCTGCCGTTGCGGGGTTTTCTTTAGGTGAAATTGCTGCTCTTGGGTTTGCCGGAGCCATGTCCTATGAAACAGCATTCCGATTGGTTTGCGCTAGGGCGGAGTACATGCAGGAAGCGGCGGAAGAGACGGAGGGGGCCATGTCGGCGGTGTTGGGTCTGGCGTCGGAACAGGTGGAGACGCTGTCCCAATCCTTTTCCTCTGTTCAGCCGGTCAACTACAATTGTCCAGGCCAGATCGTGGTAGCCGGAACGAAGGAAGAACTGGCCGATTTTGCCAAACTGGCAAAAGAATCCGGCGGGAAAGTAAGGCCTTTGGCTGTCAGCGGAGCGTTCCACAGCCGCTACATGGATGGGGCGGCCAAACGGTTGGGCGGCTATCTGGATACGGTGGAGATGCGGCTGCCGGAACTGCCCGTTTACGCCAATGTGACGGGCCGGCCCTATGCGGATCCCTGTAAGAAATTGACGGAAGAGCAGGTGAACCATCCGGTTCGCTGGCAGGAAACCATCGAAAACATGGCAGCGGATGGGATCGATACTTTTATCGAAACCGGTGCTGGAAAAGTACTTTGCGGACTGATCAGCCGGATTGTGCCGGAGGCTCGCGTCCTGCATTACCAAGATATGTTACAAAATCCGGAAGGTTGTACGGAACGGGAATAGAAAGGATGTTGTTATGCTGTTAGACGGGAAAGTCGCCCTGATTACAGGCGCTTCGAAAGGAATCGGAAAGGCGATTGCATTACAATACGCGGAGCAGGGGGCCAGCGTTGCCATTGTAGCAGGCAACGAAGAGGCCATGCGCATCGTCCGGAATGAGATAGAAGCTATCCGTGGCGCATCGCAGGATGAAAATGGCATGCCGGCCGCTCGGTACTATATTTGCGACGTGTCAAAGTATGATGCGGTAAAAAATACGGTAGAAGAGGTGATTGCGGATTTTGGACACATCGATATCCTGGTGAACAACGCCGGAATCGTTCGGGATAAGCTTCTGCTGCAAATGAAAGAAGAAGATTTTGACGACGTGATCGGTGTCAATCTGAAGGGAGCGTTCCATCTAATCCGGCACACGTTTTCCCATTTTTCTAAGAGACGGTCGGGCCGCATCATCAATATTACTTCCGTATCTGCTCTCCTTGGAACAGCCGGCCAGGCCAACTACGTCAGTTCCAAAGCCGGGCTCATTGGCCTGACCAAAACCACTGCCCGGGAGCTTGCCGGCCGTGGCGTTACCTGCAACGCCATTGCACCGGGATATATTGAAACGGAAATGACCGCCGCCCTGCCAGGCTCGGTCCAGGAGCGATATTTGGAACAAATTCCGCTGAAACGGTTTGGCGCCATGGAAGATGTAGCCAATCTGGCGGTATTTTTGGCTTCGGATGGCGCGGCCTATATCACCGGCGAGATCATCCGCGTAGATGGCGGACTGTGTATGTAGAAGACAGGAGGTTAACATGAAACGAGTAGTCATAACAGGCGTAGGCGTTATTTCCCCTGTGGGAAACACGGTAGAGACGTTTTGGGAGAATCTGAAGGCCGGTGTGTGCGGCATCGGGGAAATCACCCATTTCGATACAACGGATTATAAGGTGAAAATTGCAGCGGAAGTGAAAGATTTCGACCCTCTGCAATACCTGGAACGGAAGGAGTCCAACCGGATGGACCTGTACGCCCGCTATGCGATGGCGGCCGCGATCCAGGCGATGGAGGACAGCGGCTTGACGGAAGACAATCTGCGCCGGGATCGGCTGGGCGTTTACGTGGGATCCGGAATCGGCGGCATGAATACGTTTATCAACGAACATACCAAGCTGATGGAGCAGGGGCCCAAAAAGGTTTCCCCGTTTTTTGTCCCTATGATGATTGCCAACATTGCTGCCGGCTTGATTGCCATCCGATATCATGCTACCGGTCCTTGCCTTCCGGTGGTAACCGCCTGCGCTACCAGCACCCATGAGATTGGGGAGGCCTATCGGGCCATTAAATATGGATACGCGGATGCCATTGTGGCGGGTGGCGCGGAAGCCACGATTACCAACATGGCCGTGGCTGGTTTCACCAACTGCATGGCCTTGTCCACCACCAACGATCCTTGGCGCAGTTCCCTGCCGTTTGACAAAAACAGAGACGGTTTTGTCATGGGTGAAGGCGCAGGAATCTTGATTTTGGAAGAATACCAGCACGCGGTAGACCGGGGCGCGAAGATTTATGCCGAGCTGACCGGATACGGCAATACCTGCGACGGGTATCACATTACCGCGCCGGATCCGGAGGCGGAGATGGCCGCGGCAGCAATCCGGCTGGCGATGGAAGAAGCCGGTATGATCCGGCAGCAGCAGGATGACTGGACGACGTCGAAAGAAGTGGATTGGAATCGCGTCTATGTAAACGCTCACGGAACGGGAACGCCTTTGAATGATAAATGTGAAACTCTGGCGCTGAAAAAGGTATTGGGCGAGGAGGCATATCACATCAAAATCAGCTCGACAAAATCCATGACGGGCCATATGCTGGGCGCCGCCGGTGCGGTAGAAGCCATCGCATCTGTTTTAGCGCTGCGGGACGGCGTTATTCCGCCTACGATCGGCTACCGGGATGCGGATCCGGAGTGTGATTTGGATTACACGCCGAATCAGGCGGTGAAGCTGCCTTTGACTTACGCTTGTTCCAGCTCGCTGGGGTTCGGCGGGCACAACGGCAGCCTTGTATTTCGAACGTATCAGGAGGGATAGAGGATGGATACCAACGACATCAAACAATTGGCGGACATCATGCGTAAAAATCAGATTACCCGTTTGGAATGGGAGGACGGCAAATCTCGGCTCCATTTGGAACGTCTGCCGGGTCAGGCGGTTCCGGCTGTTTGCTTACCGGAGGACGTTTTGGCCGGCGAGGAAACCGATTCCGCCGGTGCTCCCCAGGAGAATGCGTCGCTGCAGGAGATTACCGCTCCTATGGTTGGCGTTTTTTACGCAGCCAAAGCGCCCGGTGAGAAACCGTTTGTCTCCGTAGGGGATTTGATTAAGCCGGGCGATACGCTCTGTATTATTGAAGCGATGAAGCTGATGAATGAAATCACAGCGGAAAAAGGCGGACGCGTGGCAGAGGTCTGTGTGGCGGACGGCGCCATCGTGGAGTATGGTCAGCCGTTGTTCCGGCTAGCATGATGATACTCGTGTAAAAAGGAAGGAAAGAACTATGACGAGAAGCGAAATCAAAGAGATTATTCCCCACCGGGAGCCCATGCTGCTGATTGACGAAGCCTGCCGGACGGGAGAAGATAGTGCGGAAGGGAAGTATACCGTCCGGGGTGACGAGTGGTTTTTACAAGGGCATTTCCCTGGAAATCCGGTGGTGCCGGGCGTCATTTTGTGCGAAATACTGGGTCAAACCTGCAGTGTGATTCTGGCGGACGCCGTCAAAGGCGCTACGCCGTATTTTACCGGGCTCCAAAACGTGAAGTTTAAAAATGTGGTCCGGCCGGGAGATGTACTGAATCTTTCCTGCCGTCTGACCAAAAGCCGCCCTCCCTTTTACTTCGCGGAGGGAAAAGGATATGTGGAAGGGAAGCTGTGTGTCAGCGCGGAATTTTCCTTTGCCGCATTAAAAGAATGATGATACGGACCGGAAACGAGGTGGGACGATGTTTTCCAAGATATTGATTGCGAATCGGGGCGAAATTGCCGTTAGGATCATCCGGGCTTGCAAAGAGATGGGTATTCAGACCGTGGCGGTGTATTCCCAGGCGGATCGGGATGCGCTCCACGTAAATATGGCGGATGAAAGCTATTGTATTGGGCCGGCACCTGCCAAGGATAGCTACCTGAACATACCGGCGATTTTGTCCGCCGCGGTAGTGTCCGGAGCGCAGGCCATCCATCCGGGCTATGGTCTTCTGTCGGAGAACGCCAAGTTCGCGGCGCTCTGCCGGAAGTGCAATCTGGTTTTTATCGGACCGGACCCGGAAGTGATTACCAAAATGGGAGACAAAGACCAGGCCAGGCGAACCATGCAGGAGGCCGGTGTGCCGGTGATTCCGGGAAGCGATCTGCTGCCGGATGTGGAATCGGCTATGGCGGAAGCGGAGCGAATCGGTTTTCCGCTGCTGATCAAAGCCAAGGCTGGCGGCGGCGGCAGGGGAATTCGGCGGGTGGATTCCCTGGAAGACGTGGAGAAAGCGTATTATCAGGCGACCGGAGAGGCACAGAGCGCGTTTGGCGATGGAGCCGTTTACATGGAAAAGTTTTTGTCGCCGGTGAAGCACATTGAGGTACAGCTGATTGGCGACGAGTTTGGCCACGTGGTGTCTTTTGGAGAACGGGATTGCTCCGTTCAGCGGAAGAATCAGAAGCTGATCGAGGAAAGTCCTTCTCCTGTGGTAGGGGAAGAGCTGCGGGTCCGTTTGAACCGGACGGCTTGCCTGGCGGCTCGGGCGGTGAACTATACCAGCGTGGGAACGGTGGAGTTTTTGCTGGATGATCAGGAGCAGTTCTATTTTATGGAGATGAATACCAGGCTGCAGGTGGAGCATCCCGTAACGGAACTGGTAACGGGATACGATTTGGTCAAATGGCAGATTCGGGTAGCGGCCGGCTGTGAGCTGGATTTCACACAGGATGACGTCTCGGTACAGGGCTGCGCCATTGAGTGCCGGGTCAACGCGGACAATACGGCTAAGGATCAGCGGCCCGGCGGCGGTTCCATTCAGCTGCTGCACATTCCGGGCGGTCCCTGGGTACGATTCGACACGGCCATTTATCCGGGATACAAGATCCCTCCTTTTTATGATTCCATGATTGGCAAGCTCATCGTGCATGCGAAAACCAGGGAAGAGGCGATCCGTAAAATGCGGGCGGCGCTGAGCGAACTGGTGATTGAGGGGATCGACAGCAACATTGAGAATCAGATGGCGATCATTGAGGACAAACGGTTTGTGTCCGGAACGTACTGCACCAATATGATGAGCTAGACGACGGAAAGCAGGCCGGATCAGGAAAGGTATGGTTAAGAAATATGCTCAACAAGAATTTCTTTAAAAAAACGGTGAATGAACTGGAATCCGCCGGTACGGTACAGGAGACGATTCAGCCCCGGGTACCGGATGAAATGTGGATGAGCTGTCCCTCCTGTAAGGCGCTGATCCTGCGGGAGGATTTACAGGAGAATCAACAGGTCTGTCCCAAATGTTCTTTTTACTTCCGCCTGTCCGCGCGGCAGCGTTTGCGGATGGTAACGGACGAAGGCAGCTTTCAGGAGCAGGATGCTTCGCTGCGGTCCAAGAACCTGCTGAAATTTCCCGAGTATGATACGAAGCTGAAAAAGGCTGCTCTGGAGAGCGGTGAGGCGGATTCGGTTGTTTGCGGGACCGCCCGGATCAATGGCCATGCCTGCTGTGTTTTTGTCATGGAGTCTCATTTTATGATGGGGTCCATGGGAGTGGTGACGGGCGAAAAAATTACCCGGCTCTTTGAATACGCGACGGATCATCAGCTGCCGGTGGTTGGTTTCACGGTTTCCGGCGGCGCCCGCATGCAGGAAGGAATTTTGTCGCTGATGCAGATGGCCAAGACCAGCGGAGCGGTAAAACGACACAACGACAGCCGTTTGCTCTATGTGACGGTGTTGACCGATCCGACTACCGGCGGCGTAACGGCCAGCTTTGCCATGGAAGGCGATATCATTCTGGCAGAGCCGGGAGCGCTGATCGGGTTTGCCGGGCCGCGGGTCATCGAACAGACCATCAAACAGAAGCTGCCGGAGGGGTTTCAGACGGCGGAGTTTTTGCTGGAAAAAGGATTTGTGGACGCCATTGTGTCCCGGAAAGAGATGAAGGATTATCTTGGGTTCTTATTGGCCCTCCATCAGGATGGCAGTACCCAGGTAATGGGGCAGAAGACGGGGCTGTGGGAAGCCGCGGTTCAAAAGGTAGCGGCGGTGGCGCAGAAGGTGGTGTCGTCTTCCTCTCGGGAAGACAAACAGGCTTGAGCGGAAAGGGAGAGAGACGATGACGGCGTATGATAAGGTTCAGCTGGCCCGGGCGGCGGGAAGACCCACGGGGAAGGATTATATTAAAAATATTTTTGAGAATTTCATCGAGTTCCACGGCGACCGGCGGTTTGGCGACGACAAAGCGGTGATAGGCGGCGTGGCCACGCTGTATGGCTTTCCCGTTACGGTGATTGCGCTGGAGAAGGGCGCTAGCACCAAGGAGAAGATTGAACGAAACTTTGGCTCGGCTCATCCGGAAGGATACCGGAAAGCGCTTCGGCTGATGAAGCAGGCGGAAAAATTTCACCGGCCGGTGGTGTGCTTTGTGGATACTTCCGGAGCATACTGCGGTATTGACGCGGAGGAACGGGGACAAGGCCAGGCCATTGCAGAGAACTTATATGAGATGATGACGCTCCGGACTCCTATTGTCTCCGTTCTGATTGGAGAGGGCGGCAGCGGCGGGGCGCTGGCCTTGGCCGTAGCGGATGAGGTTTGGATGTTGGAAAATGCCGTGTATTCTGTCATTTCGCCGGAAGGCTGCGCCAGCATTCTTTGGAAGGATTCCCAGAAGGCAGAGGAAGCAGCCAGATGCCTGAAATTGACTGCCAACGATTTGCTGTCCATGGGGGTGATCGACCGGATCATTCAGGAAAGCGGCAGGGAATTTTCAAGCACGTTCCGCAACCTGAAAAAACGGATCCGCGTGACCACGGAGCGGAAGCTGCAAATGCCGGTTGAGGAACTGCTGAAGCAGCGGTACAACCGGTTTCGGAAAATGGGAGGATAAGCCCGCGGGGTTGTCCGCTCTTGCCTTGCTGGAGCATGGAGAATCTGGAGAAAAACAAGAATAAGAGGGTATGGTATCCGATTCGATCGGGTTCCTCTTCCTTCGCCGTTTCCGGTCAGCGCGGACAATTGTCGCAGCAATGTTGCTTGTCCTCGAAGTCAGTTCGGGTTTTCTTTCTGTATTCCTGACAAACGACACATATTGCTGTCTTAAGAATGCAGAAAGCGGATAAAGCGTGTCCTGTTTTGAACTTGACGACAGGTTGGAAAACAAAAATGTTAGGAAGCGGAATCCGCTTTATGACAGGACAGGAAGGGTGGAGGGCAGGAACCAAAAAGGGAAGTTGAAAATAAGTGTTGACAATGGTTTGAAAATAGTGTATACATAATACAAATGTTTCACGATAGCTGTTTCTTTTGCAGTGTACGTGGAATGAGTACGGATTAAGAAGTTCTTTGAATTTATATGCAGTCTGTGGCGCAGTAGAGGACGAGGATGGACATATGGGAACAGCAGAAATTACCTGAAACACGATGGTAAAATGGCGAAGCTAGTCTGTTTTCAAAAAAATATTTATCAAAACTCGATTTCCAAAGTGATGTAAGACCAATATAGAAGGAATTTGTTTTAGGATAATCTGCTCGAATGGAAGAGCGGATTTTTTTGTTTTTTAAATATTATTCTGAAAGTAGATTGCTTCGAGCTAATTGGACAACAAAAGTACGAATAGAGGATGGGATTTGGTG